>Ga0193726_1000349_pt1 | contig 53304 bp, 36 predicted proteins | sample H2c1metaG_FD_144928 | JGI IMG/M metagenome (GOLD analysis project Ga0193726, IMG submission 144928) | Soil microbial communities from a riparian zone of the East river system, Colorado, United States - H2c1 | ecosystem: Environmental > Terrestrial > Soil > Riparian zone | place: USA: East River... | reverse complement strand
CATATTCGAGATCCACCAATGCGCCGCCGACGCCGCGAACACTGCGTGGATAGAAAAATGACTTGGAGCTTGCATCGCCGGTGGCAAAGTAGTTGCGCCAATCGACCCACGGCAGCGAGCGGCCTTCCTTGGCTTTCAGGTCGCCGCGGCACAGTGCCGTCAGTTCGGCGACTTTGCCCTGGAAACGGGCGTCGCGCTCCGTCGCCAGCGGCCGTATTTGATTAGTGGCTTTCTCGGCACAGCTGATGGGGCTGAGCACCAGCGGCGATTTGCGTTCGCAGGACAGCAGCGACAAGACAATGAATGCCGCAGGCAAGATCCACAGTGTCTTCATGGCTTCGTTTCCGCGGTGTGTGTGCGGGCAGTGTCGATGGGTGCGCGCGCAGTGTCGATGTGTGCGCCGGCCGCCTTCAGGAAATCGCCGAAGCTCGCGTCCTTCAGCGGGCCGGCCAGTTGCTCGAGAATGTGCGACCCGAGCGCCCGGTAACTCTCGAACTGGGATTCGCTGAACCACTGATCGACCGTCGACTCGTGCGGGAAGTCCTTGCTGCTGCGCGCGTAGCTATAGATGTCGTAAGGCACGCCGCCGCCGCGTTGCTTCGGGACATGTCCCCGCAAGGTGGGCTTGATGTAGATGAGTTTGCCGTCGGGGACATCGCCGTCAATGGCGCTGTAGCAAATGTCCGCGATGGCACAGTACAGGCCCGGCCTGCTCGGTTTGCCGGAATCTTCGGGCTCGTTGGGAAGGATTTCGATCCTGGTCTTGAATTCGATGGGGATGCCGAAATCGATGCGGATCTTGCGAATCGCATTGCCGAGATCCTCGAATGCGAAGCTGCCATCGTTGCCGGCGTCGCTCACCAAGACATGGCGGCAGCGGCGCAGCACCACCTCATACAATCCCAGATTGTCGAAATGCCCGCCGTCGGAGAGATTGACGTGGCTGCAGCGAGCATTGGTGAGTCCGAGCATCTCGAAGAACAGCGGTTTGAGCGCCAGTCTGGGTCCCGGCCGGCGGTAAGTCTTGTCGCCCTTGGCATTCGTGTTCCCCAGCCATGCGCCCAGGCGCACGTTGAAGATACTCATCAAGAAAGCCAGCACCGGGGACGAGTTATATCCCATGTTGGGATTGGCCGCCGCGCCGGAGATGGTCATTGCGGTGCCGACTGTGATGCCGTCCCGGCGGCCGTACTCGGTCGATCGTCGATAGCCCTGGACCCAGTTGCCGCAGTACAGCGGCGTCATCGAGAAGGATTCCGCCTTGCGCTGCTGCCAGGCGAGATCTTCACCATGCACCAGATTGAGGGTGGTGTTGATGATGGGCAGCAGGCGCGCTTCGGACGCGGGTGTTGCTGCGTTGGGCGCGCCGCTCGCCGGCGGCTGCGGAAACAGCCTGTTCAATCGCAAATTGTCGCTCAAAGCAAAGCCAGTGAAAGGGTCGGCTTGGCGCTGCTGGCCATCGACGTCGCTGTCGTTGGAGGCGCCCAAGTAGGCGCGCACCAGTCGATTGCGATACATGCCGTGCAGGGAGAAGCGGTTGACGTTCACTGGGAGGCTGGCCAGCACTGAGAACGCCGCGAGACCTAAGATCAGGAGCAGAAACTGACCCCACACTTGCCAAGACATCGGGTCCGAGAACAGGTGCGATTCGTCCGTGGACCACTGGCCCAATGACTTTAAGCCCCAGGTCAGCATGATGATCACGCAGATCAGAAACACCACCCCCGCCGCCTGCACCAATAGCTGCATTAAGGCCGGCGGCGGCCCGATGCGTGCATTGGCATTGGCGGGTGTCTTCGCGCTGCTGCCCGTGAATGCCGCGATCACGCCCGACAGGGTTCCCAGCCCCGCCACGAATGCCTTCACGCCATCGATGAAAGATTTTGACGGATAGACGCCTACTGGATATCTGTCGAACAGCCCGGCGAGGTAGAGGCCGAATAGGCAAATACCCGTGACGACGGTCCATGCCGTCATCACCAGCAATACCCAGCCCGACAGCCGGGCCCACCACTCTCGGTCGGCATCGTCGTCCGGGCCGCGCTGTCGCGACGAGCCGCCCAGACTGGCGATGGCCACGAACAACGCTCGAGAGATCAGATAGATTCCCAGCAATATTGGCAGGCCCAGGATCACATAGGCATCCGGGTGCAGGTAGAAGGTTGCAAAGCCGTGAGTGACAACCAGCACCAGAAGCAGCGCGCCCACCGCTCCCGATACCAGCAAGCCCAACAATTCGCACCACCGGGTCACCTGCCTGATTTGCTCGGGCGGCGCGTCCGGCGCGGGCCGGGTCCAGCCGGGGAAAAACCATGCCAGAATCTCCGCTGCCAGCCAGCCGATGAAGGGCACGACCACACACCACACGAGGGAGAACTCCCATAGTCCCGTGAGATCGCTGCAGCAGGGATGCTGCATCGAATTTTGCAAGTTCAGACCCAGCGCGGCCGTGCACAACACGCCGGCCGCCAGCCAAATGGGCAGCACGCAACAGAAGACGAAGTAGCCTTGCGGTATGCCGGGCCGCTTGGCGAATCGCCTGAATGAATAAACCAGGAGGCTGGCGACCAATTCGATCACGAGGGCCGCGCATAGCAAGTACCGATGCAAGGATTCCGGAATCCCGGTCCCGTGCACGACGAGTCTGAAGAGCAGCGGAATGCCAGTGATGGCAGCCAGCAGCGGCACGAGCACCAGCCAGTTGAGCAGCAGGTTGCGGGCAATGATAGCGGCCGCGGCCCAGGTATCTCCCGAAAACAACCCTAAGTGCGGTGTTAGATAGTTGCTGTAGTTGCGTAAATTGACGACGGGTACCGGCTCCGGCGCGAGCGGATCGCGCGACGGCTCGGGATTCAACGCCTTGATGACGCCGGCAATATTGACCCGCGCCATCCACGCTCTCAGCCAGACGGCGATATAGCCGCCGCCGGAGACGCTCGACAGATAGTCGAATTTCCCCAACAGCCCAATCTTGGCGAGTGACTGCAAGACCCCCAAGTTGAATGTTGCGCTGCGAATGCCACCCCCAGAGAGGCACAGCGCCGTGAGGGAAGCGGCATGGCTCCGCGTGTAAATGGCACGCAGATTGGCAGTGCGCTCTGCCGCCGGGTCAGCAAGGGTCTTTGCTGCAATGCCGTTGGGCTGCGAAGGTCTGAGCTGATCAAACTCCGAACACAGAACCTCGTTCAGTGTTGCGGGACCGGAACTGGAGGGACGATTGTTGTTATCCCCTGCACCATTCTCCATGTGGCCTCCCTGGTCCTTGACTGACCCATCCATCCCAGGCGACTTAGGCTACTCTCATTGCCGGAGCCTTGTCACGCCGAGCCTATTAAACGCAGGGAGGATGCCGTCAATGAGCACCGAGTCTTTCGGCGCCGAATCGTTCACGCCGGCTGATCGCGCCTATGCGGGATCGCGTTTCGCCGACGTGCGTCAGGCGATTTTTGCGAATCCCTACCGGCAGGTATGGGGCGCGCCCGGCAGCACCCCGTTGTCGATGCAAGCGGTAACGCTCTCGAGCGTGCTGCGCGGCGCGCTGTCATTCGGCAAGGGTTACATCTTTCGCGAGGCCACCGCGCGCGCCGTCGACTCTCACGCGGATCTGCGCTGGGGCGCGGACGGCAAGGGTTATCGCCGTTTGCTGCATCCCAACGGGGTGTGCCTGACCGGTCGTTGGCGAATCACCGAGGCGACGCCCTACTCCGGCTACTTCCGACAGAATAGCGAGGCGCTGGTGGTGGCGCGCTATTCGACCTGTTGCACCGAAACGCGGCGCGGCCACACCCGGTCGCTGGCGCTCGCGGGCAAGCTCTTTCCAACGACGGATGCGGAGCACCTGGAACCGCTGCGAACCGCCAGCTTCATCACGCAGCAGGATATCGCCGGTGAAACCACCGACGCCATCAATGATGCGGAATTGCGCAACGCCCCCGATGTTCATGCGTGGCGCCGCGGCGGCGGAGTGCCGATTCTGATGATCACGGGTCTGATCTTCCAACTGGTCGACAAGGAACCCGCGCAGCGCCAACTCTACCCCATCGCGGAACTGGGGAAGGCCGCCGATGATCCGACGCTCTGTCCGAAGTTCATGCGGCTGCGCGTCGCGCCGGGGCACCCGCGGATCGCGGGCGACGCCTTGGATTTTCGCGACGAAGTCATGGCGCAGATTTACGACCCCGGCAACCCCATACCACAGCGGACCCTGTGCTTCGATATCGACGTGAGTGACGACGGTGTACCCCACGCTCTGGGGTTGGTCCGTCATGTCGTGATCGACCACTGGCAACGCATCGGCCGGTTGATTTTCGAGGACGCGGTGGTGTCATACAACGGCGATCATGTAATTCATTTCAATCACCCCACCTGGCGCGGCGATCGCAATGACCCGGCGACGGCCACCCGTGTCGATGGACGGCGGCGATCGTTGTGACGGGTTGGGGAAGCGCATAGCCATCGGCCCGCCGAACCGCCCGTTTCCGGCCGGAGCGAACGTGCCAATCACCCGCTTTTCGCCTATGCTCGGCACCAGGGATCGCTTCGGTCGAAAGCACTCAGCCCCGTTTCGGGCTGCGGAAACGGATATTCGTGAATGAACAATCCCCTCGATGGAAGATCACCTGCGTGCGAGCGTCGGATTGCGATCGCTTGCGCGTGGCCGAACCGTTACTACGTGGGATAGGTCAGTGATATGCCAGACATCGTATTTCTAATACATGGAATGGGGCAATTCGCCAAGGACTGGGAACTCCCGGTCGTCGGACAGTTGCGTGACTTCTGCGACAATTATTCGAAGCCCGGCAAAGGCGACTTCGATCAACGCTTTCAATTCATCGCCATCAACTACAGCCTGATCTTCAAAGATATTCTCACGACGTGGGCGAACGAAAAAAAGGACATCGAATCTCTGACGGCGCAAGTCGGGGCCGACCAAGTCGGGAAGCTCGTGTCCTGGATCGCGGACGAAAACTCCGTGGAAAAGAATTTTTTCTGGAGTCACGCCTTTGATGTCATCACGTATCGCCTGCTCCCCACGGTGCGCGACGCGGTTCAGGTTCGCGTAGCGGCTCAGCTGTTCGACGGCATCAAGGATCTGCCCGACGGCTCGGATTGGTCGATCATCGCTCATTCCCTGGGCACGGCCGTCTGCCACGATACCCTGCAGGCCTGGTTTACCCAGCCGCTTGCGGGTGGAGGGACGCTGGGTCAGCGCACGACGCCCTATCTGGTGCAGATGGTCGCGAACGTCAGCCGCATTCTGCAAGATCAAACCAACGTGTTCGAATCCGACGTGCGTCCTGGGCGCGCGTGCGATTTCTACTTCACTCAAGTTCACCCGCTCGATCCATTCACGATCATCAAGACGTTCCTGCCGACCCAGTGGCCAGGACCGCCCCACCCCGAGAGATACTACGTCAAGACGCTGGAACACGATTTCATCCAGCAGGCGAACATCCATGACCTTGCCCATTATTTGCGCCATCCCGACGTGTTGATCCCGCTGTTCAGAGGCCTCACCTTCAATACCTATGTGACGCAGGATCTGGAGGCCAAGTATCGTGCCCAATTCAAGCTGCACGGCAATCTCACCGACCCGGACCTGATCGCACTGCGCCAGAATCTCGAGGACGCGGGGATCCAATTACCCGACAGCTGGACCGCGCTGCTCACCGTGTGGAATCGGATCGAGGACCTCATGAACCTCGCCAAAGGCGGCCTCAATGGGCCTTAGACGCCTTCTCGTACGCGGGCTGTACGGGCTCGCCCTGTTCGTCGTGCTCTCGGGCCCCGCGATGGCCGAGGCCACATGCGCGGTTCCAACGGTAACGAACGCGGACGACGCCATTCCTAAGTTCGAAGCGCTCAGAGGGGCTCAATGCCTCGGCGGCGCTCAGTGCCAGACGGCACAGTGCAAACTGGTATCCGACATGTTGGCCAGGAACCAGGACGCCAACGGCGTGCCACCCCAGCAGATACAGTCCATGCTCGGTACCCTGAACGATGCGGGAATGTCCTTGAGTGAGACGCAACCCGGCGTGGTGCAGTTGCACGGCATGCTGACGCAGTGGCAGCTCGGGGAACTGGCCAAGACTGATGCGTTAACCGCGATAACTCAAATTCTCAAGTCGGATATCAATCAGTGGCGAGTTCGGAACCTTCTGATTTTTCCCAATACGTCATTCGAGGTAGACGCTCAGGCCCTGCTGCGCGCCTGCGGGTCGCCGGCCTCCTGCCAGGCGGAGTTCGCTTCCCTGGTGAATGTCTACACTCTGAGCGTTCTCATCCATGAAACACTGAGCGTGGATACGAAGGACCAACTTGCCGCATTCCTCAAGGAAGTACACCAGAAGGATGAGCGCTGGACCGCTTTCCACAACAAGTCGCTCGCCGTCCTGCCATGGGAACTGGCCTTCAACAACCTTTTCTACCGATCTTCCAAGGTCGGCTTCTCGGGTCCCCCGAACTATCAATGGCTATTGCTGCACCCGAGTGCGGCGCTCGTCTACGACACGCGGCAGAGCGACAAACTCCAACCCGCACTGTTGTTGGATGTCATAGGCCGCTACCAATGGACCTGGGGCGGAAAGGACGGATCCGATATCGCGGCGCCCTGGGGAGTGGCCCTCGCCATGTCCTGGCATGGAAACGGCCCGGGTTACGGCTTCTCGGTCCACCTGCCGCGAAATTGGTCGCTCGGATTGACGACCAGCCACAGTGCCGGCAAGGGCAACCAGGTCCAGTTCATCGTCAGCAGCGAGGTCGTCCGGTTCATCACCGACAAAGAAACCAATGTTGACGATCTTCGGAAGAATCTCGACGGTCTGCATTGATGGTATTTGAAGACACGCAACCTGCAAGGTAAATTCATGCGCGGCATCTTTATCAGCTATCGCCGGGACGACAGTGAAGGCCAGGCCGGCCGGCTCTACAAGGATCTCGTCGGCGTCTTCGGTGCAAAGCGGATTTTCATGGACGTCGCCGGCATCGAACTCGGCAAGGACTTTCGCGGGGCGATCGATGATAGCGTCTCTTCCTGCGGCATTCTGTTGTCGGTGATTGGGCCGCGATGGTTGGATGCCAAGAATGAGGCGGGACAACGGCGGCTTGACGACCCCCTGGACTTTGTTCGACTCGAGACAATCGCTGCGCTCAAACGCGATATCCCCGTCATTCCAGTGCTGGTGCAGGACGCCAGAATGCCGAAGCCTGAGCAATTGCCGGAGGAGTTGCGGGACCTCGTTTATCGCAATGCAGCGGCATTGACTCACGCTCGGTGGGATTCAGACACCGCTGTGCTCATCGAAGGACTGCGGCGACTGATCGAGGGAGCAGAGGGCGCTATGGCCAAGGAAGCAGCTCAGCCTGAACAGCCGCAGGAAGCGGCCGCGAAGCCCATTGTGACCGGACGGAGGCGCGGGCGCTTTTGGCGGATAGTCAAAGCGCTCCTCAAAGTGATCTTCGCACTACTAGCCTTAGCCCTCGTAGCGAGTCTTCTAGGCCGCCACCATTGAATGAGCGCCGCGCGCAATCGGTACAACGTTCGCGATAATAAGGCGGTAACCAACATGGCGACGCTGAAGGGTCGACGAAAATCAGCAGCAAAGAAGGTGTCAGCCCGCATGGGCAGCAGCCGACCTGGGCTCGACGCCTTTATCAGCCATGCGTCCGCGGACTCGCGCACGACAAAGAGCCTGGTCCGGGTTCTCGAGGCTGATTCGCTGACGACATGGGCAGATTACTCGGCCATGAGATTCGGCAAGTTGCTCGTTCCTGAGATCCACAACGCGATTCGCGACGCCCGGCTCTTTGTGCTGCTGTGGTCGAAGTCGGCCCGTAAGTCCCGCTGGGTGGCCATGGAGATCCTCGTTGCCTTTCACCGCAAGAAATTCATTGTCCCATGCGTTCTCGATGACTGCCCTTTGCCTCAATTCCTGGCAAATTCCGCGTACTTGGACCGACGACGGGAAAAAGCGACGCTGGGAGCACAGTTGAGCCGGGCGGTACGGACAGCTCCGGCCGGACCCACGAAGGTCGCACCATTGGTGCGTGGCAGCTCGGAAATCGTGGACGGCCTGGCCCGAGCGATCGGATTGGGGCAGTATGCAGTTCTCGAAGCCGTCGTGCACGATCGCAAGCGCGCGGAATCGGCCAACAACAGTGTGGATTCGGCGTTGCAGCACCTGCACAACATGGCGCCCGAAGATCCCATGGTCATCAATCTGACGGCCTACCAGCAAAAGAACACTTACACACTCAAATACTGGGACCAGATACAAGCGGGCCGGGCTCCCAAGGATCGGCTCTTGGCTCGCGCGGAGCACAACTTCTTCGATGTTCTCTTTACCAATCCTTCGGATGCGAGTGCGATCAACGGTATCGGGACGGTTTTATTCTATGAGCGGGAGCTAGAAGCCGCGGCGTTCTTTCAACGGCGCGCCGCTGCTCTCGCCAAACGACAAGGCATGGATTATCAGGCGGCCAAGGCAGACCTGAAGCAAACGGTCAGCCATATGCGGCGGCAACTTTGATGGATCCGGCGCAGCTGACATGCCGAGTCTCATCAGCAAATAGGCCGGCCATTGACGCGCGTCGATCGTCGGCGCTATTTTGGCGGGGAAAACAATCGAATGTCACGCAGGGAAGATCGTGATTCACCTTCCACACTCCTCGCCTTTCAGGATGCGTCGCATGCCTGGCGTTAATACCCTGAACGCCGCCCTGTAGCGGTGCACCATGGCCGACATCTTCATCAACTATCGCCATGAAGATGGTGCCACGGCCCTTCTCCTCAATAAGGAACTCGACAGGGAATACAATCTCGACGCGTTCATCGACACAGAAATGGGAAGCGGCGCGAAGATCAGCGAGACCATTCTCGAGGCCCTGCGTGACACCCGGGTGTTCCTGGCGCTCATCGGCAAGGAATGGATGAAGCGCAAGAACCTCAAACGGCTGACCGATCCCAATGACTGGATACGCCGCGAATACCTCAAAGTGCTGGGCCGCGACGAGATCCTGGTCATCCCGCTGATGGTTCACGACGACATCCAGATGAAGGATGTCATCCCGGAGCTGCCGGCGGAATTGTCCGCCTTCAGCAATCTGGTCGCGAGGCGACTGAGCCTCAACAATTGGGCGGAGAGCGTCGCCAACCTGGTCGATGTGATCAAAGCTCACTTGGCGAGGCCCTTACGCTCCCGTGACACCAAGGCCTCCATGTCGACCGACCTGCCGTATCTGTGCAATCGCGCCGAGCAGGAGTACGGACTGACGCAATTGGCCGTCGACATCTCCCGCACTCGTTCACTGGTGTGCGTGCTGCACGGACACAAATGGGAGGCGCATTCTAAGTTTCTGGACCGGCTGCAACAACTCGGCCTGCTCAATCGGCTGTTCGACGCCGGCGCGGCCGGCATCCGTCGTGGACGGTTCGACTGGAATGCCTTGCTGGCGCGTGAAGGGAAATTCGCCGAAATGATTCGCTACGGCATCAAGAGCGGCGTCATGTACAAACCCGAAGCGGGGGATGCCGAGCTCTGCGAGTTCCTGAAGTGCTCTGCACAGCCAATGGTGCTGACACTGCAGGTGACCGGGTCCGACCTCGAGGCCGGCGGACCCGGCACGCTCAGCAGTTTGACCCAGGCCTGGAACACGCTGATCGCAGGTTTGGGTGCGCAACCCAACTCCTCGCTGGTGTTCTGGATCAACGTCGCCTACGAGGAGCTGCCCAGCGGGGTCCCATGGCAGGGGCTCCCCGCCTTGGAGCCTCTCGCGCCCATCACTGACGGCCACATTCAAAGCTGGCTCGAACGCTCCGAGGTGAAGACCTACGTCGAGGGCCACACGACCGACATTTTGAAACTGACGGACGATTCCACGGTATTCATCAAACGCGGTCAGATACACATGCAGAAATTTGCGGACGAGGTGAACTCGCTGATTCACCGCTGATTCATTCGGAGGGAGCCTATGTACTACCAAAAAAATCCACCGCAGGCCGTCGCGGGCGAATATGCCAGCACACAGCTCGGCCGCGACCATCCCGCTGACTACAAACCCGACCCTGGGCTGGTGGATGCCGTGAATGTCGCTTTGGTGCTCAACAAACCGCTGCTCTTGACCGGCGACCCGGGTACCGGAAAGACGCAGCTGGCATTCAGCGTCGCATGGCAGCTGGCGGCGTCCGGCGCGCTCAAGGTGCTGTCCCCGCGGGTAGAACGCTTCGAGGCGAAATCGACCAGCCTGGCGCGCGACCTGTTCTACAGCTTCGACTCGCTGCGCCGCTTCCAGGCGGCGTACGATCACGGCAGCTCCAACAACTTCGACTACATCACCTTCAATGCGCTCGGCAACGCCTTGATCAACGCGCTGCCGGACGAGCATCTCAAACAGGTCCTGCCGACGCTGGTCAGGAGCGGTGATCAGCGGCGCAGCGTCGTGCTGATCGATGAAATCGACAAAGCGCCGCGGGACTTCCCGAATGACCTTCTGAACGAAATCGACCAGATGTTCTTCCACATTGCCGAGCTCGAGAACCGCGTCATCGGCGGCACGGAGATGCTCAGCGAAGCGTATCGACCCATCGTCATTATCTCGAGCAATTCGGAGAAGAATCTCCCCGATCCGTTCCTGCGCCGCTGCATCTACTATCACATTCCGTTTCCCGACCAGGATGCGCTGCATGACATCCTGCTCTCGCGAATCAAGAACCTGAGCCGCGGTCCCCTGGTCGATGACGCCCTGAAGTTCTTCTACTTCCTGCGCGACAAGAATCTGACGCGTTACCGCATTTCCCCGGCCGAACTCATCCAGTGGTTGAGCTTCATGCTGAGCCAGGGTGCGAAGGCGGATAGGCCGCTCAAGGACGCGGCGGCGGCGGAGATGGGCCTCGGCGCGCTGGCCAAGGATCGCGAAGACCAGGATCGTGTCCGCAAGGAGCTGGCGACGTTTATCGCGGGCGCCTAGGCGAGCAAAGCATGCCGCGATACGTCGACGTCGCCGAATTGATCACGCAGCTGCGCCAAGCCGGCGTGCGCTGCGACACGCGGCAGTACCTGGCGGCGAACGAGGTGCTATTGGCTTTCGCAGCGGCAGGCCAGGATCTGACCGCCGATGCGAATGCGCTCGCCTCGCACCTCACGCCGATATTCAGCGGTTCGCCCGACGACCAGAAGCTGGTGCGCGCGACAGTGCTCGCATTGCTCGAGCCAAAGCCGTCGCCTCCCCCGCCGGAGCCCCCGACTCGATCCGGTTGGCGAGAGCGGCTGGTGAACCGTCTGGGACCTGCCACTCTGTCGATCACCGGCGTGTTGCTGGTCGTGACGCTGGCGGGCGCCTTCACTGTCCAGTGGTATTTTGGCCGGCATTCTCTGACCGGTCACCTCTCGGCCGATGCGATCGCGGATCAGCCTCTCCCCGTCCTCTCAACCGCCACCCTGTTGTATGGCACAGAACCCATCGACGTCGCCGGTGACGGCTCATTCAGCATCCAGACTCATCGCGCACAAAAGGCCCGGCCGCTGCACGTGTCGCTCGGTCGTTACGCGGACCAAACCAAGCTCGTCAATTTCCACACCCAAGCGCCAATCCAGTTCACGCTTCACGCGGTGGCGGGGCCAGTAGTCAAGCCACCGGACAGTCCCTTCATCATCGGCAAGCCCGTGTGGATCGAACGCGAGACAGTGACCGCCCCGCGCGCTGCCGAGCTCACCGCCATTCCGTGGGCTCTGCTCTCGGGCATCGGTATCGCGGTGTTTACCTTGGTCTTGGCCGGTCTCGAGTTCTTTCATCGCCGCAGGCGGGTTACGGCGCTCAAGCGCATGACGGCCACCGGTGTCGAGCCGCCGCTGATGACCTTGCAGCCGCCGGCGCCGCGGGAGCCCGCCATTGCCTCGCAGATTCTCAGGCGTATGGGCGCCGATTTCCGGCGCATGCGCGTTCAAGAGGCCATGGGCCTGTCCATCGAGGCGACCGTGGACGCCACCGCCCGCGCGGGGGGATTCGTGCAAGCGGTGAGCGTGGCCCGCACGGCGTCGCCCGACTACCTGGTGCTGATCGATCGTCGCGGCGCCGAGGATCATGTCGCCGGCACCGTCAACGCCTGGATGAATCAGCTCAAGGAGTTCGGGGTCGCCATCGATTGCTTTTATTTCAGCGAAGACCCGCGCATCTGCTGGAACGCGGACACCCCCTCGCAGCGCCAGCGCCTGTCGGAACTCTTGGCGCAGCATCACAGCGCCTCGGTGATGCTCTTCGCCGAGACGGCCATCTGTATCGAATCCATCAGTGGTCAACCCACACCCTGGGCCAGGGGTCTGCGTATCCTGCCGCGCTGCGCCCTCATGACGCTTGAATCACCCTATCGCTGGTCTCGCACCGAGCAGACCCTCATCGACGCAGGCTACGTGGTTCTGCCGGCCACGGTGCGCGGCTTGCAAGTGGCCGCGACGCTCGGCAATGAGTGGCAGCAGCCGCTGAACATGGAGTCGCCCTACGCCCGCGCCTATCCGAGCCTGATATCCGAGGATGAGATGCGCTGGCTGGACCGCAATGCGCCGCCGCAGACGACGGTCGAGAAGCTGCTGCAGCAATTGCATGGCTTTCTCGGTTCCAAGGGCTACCTCTGGTTGTGCGCGTGCGCGATTTATCCACAGATCTCCCGGGCCATCACCCTCTCGGTACTCGATGTTTTGCTGGCGGGCGATGAGCTCGGCCGGCGGCGCGCCCTGGAAGAACAGCTGCCCGCCCTGTCGCGGCTGCCTTGGTTTCGTTATGGCTACATGCCGGATTGGCTGCGCCGCCTGTGCATCGCCAGCCTTCCCGTGGACGTGGACAACGCGCTGCGTCGTCACCTCGGCGAGTTGCTGTTCGTCTTGCTCAAGAACCGCGACGGCGCGGACCCGCAGCCGGCCGATGCCGCGCAGAGTGCAACCGCGCTGCGCCTGTGGCTGAACCCGCTCGATATCGCGGCCTCGGCCCCGGCAGGAAGTCCGCTGCGCGATGCAGTGTTCCTGGGCTACATCGGCCGCGCCGATCTCGATCCGCTGGCGCTGCGGGTGAATCGCCTGCCACCGGCCGTGCGCGTGCGATCCCGCGGTCTGCTGGGCTACCTCCATGCACGCTGGCGCCTGCTCGTCGTCGAGCGGCCTCGCGCGATGCATTGGCTGGTGGCGGCCGCGGCCGGCGCCGCCGCCTTCGCCGCGCCCCTCGCCGTGCTCGAGCCGCTGGTGCAGTTGCCGCCGGGGTCCTTGTCCGTCACCCTGGCAGTTCCGGCCGTGGAAAACCTGCTCGGGAACGCCGGCAATTCTAATGGACCGGTCTACCAAGTCAGCTCGGACGGCCGGGTTCTCGCGGTCTCGTCGGGGAGTTCGGGAATCGTGCTGGCGAATGCTGACACCGCTCAAATTCAAGACAAGCTGGACAGCCCACCGGTCAAGCGTCTGGCGCTGAATGAGGACGGCACGCTCGTCGCCGCGCTTCAACAGGACAACACCGGCGTCGTATGGGACGTGCGGAACCGACAGAAACACCGCGCGTTCGCCACCGACGCGACTGAAATAGCCATGAGCGCCGACGGCCAACAAGTCGTGCTGGCCAGCAGCACCCAAATCGCCGTCATGAGCGCGGCCAATGGTGAGCGCCTGCAAGTATTTTCCCTCGGGGTCCCCATGACCGCGGTGGCCATCAGCGCCAACGGCCGTTTTGTAGCCTCGACGCAGGGCAGCGGTGTGATCATCGTGTGGGACACGAGCTCGAGTGAAAAGCTGAGCACTGTGTATGCCCCGGACTCCTCCGGGCTCGATCGACTGGCGGTCAGCGACGACGGTCGGTGGCTGGCCGCCGGCGGGTCCAAAGACGCGATCCGGGTCTGGGACCTGAGCCGCGGCGGGGCGGCGCCTCTGTCGCACACCCAAGCGGGGATGACGAATTTCACCCTGCAATTCAGCCCACGAGGGAACCGGCTCATGATCCGTCAAGCGACGGACTGCTGGTGGTTGGATTTGAATAACGGCGCCGCGATCGGCAAGAACATTCCGCTGGCTACCGGGAACCCTGCCCAAAATGCGGCGCCGGCGCCCCTCCTGCTCGCGGTTCGGTACACCTCCGCGCCCGAGAACACTACCCAAACCAATGTCGAGTTGCTGCAATGGTCCATCGAGCCGGTGACCGCCTCGCCCACGTCGCCGCGACCCGTGCCGCCGAGCGACGTCACGGGCACCAGCGTTGATAAGTTGCGTGCGCCGGCGACGACCGCAAAATCAGTCCCCTCGCCGCGGCCAGGAAGCAATCTGAAACGCGACACCATCAACAAGTCGCCGGCGCAGGAACCGGCGAGCGGGTTCGCGCCCGGACCGGTACAAGCGCCACAAGAGAAAGACGCGCAGCCGCCAGCGGCCAATCCCGCGAATACTTCGTTGCGCGGCGGAGACGTTGGCGGTGTTCCGTCAAGCGCTACCGGCAGCGGCACTAACAACGCGGGGGCGGCGCCGGCGCAGACGCCAGTGCAGCAGCGACCGGCAGCGCCAGGTATGCTCACCGTGACCGGCGCGGGTTCGGCCGATACCGCGGCGGCATCCAAGACGCCGGCGGCGCCGACCGGCTTCACCGTCACCGGCGGCGACGCAGCCCCCGCGCCGTCCGTGGAGCTCGCGCAAACCTCGTTCACCACACCCGCAAACGGTGAAACCATTACCATCCGCGCGACGAATGGCCGGACGCTCGGTGATTTCACCGCGATACTCAAAGCGGCCTCGCAGAGTCCCCGCCAGGTGCCCACCTCCGGTGAAGCTGTTGTCTCTCTGCATGGGGTGCAAAGTCTCTCGACTACGGCTCAGACATTCGACTCCGGCGAACTGACCTTCGACTTGTCCGCCGAGAAGCCCGGCACGACGCATTCGAAGCAAGTGGGCGCGTTGATATTCACCGTCGCGATCGTGCCAGGCGGCGGCATGCGCGTCGATGTCCGCCTGTCGCCTCCCCCCACAAAAAACTAGGACGTTCGTCTCACCCGGCCTCGCTCTCCGACCGCTGATCAATGCGGCGAAGTCATTGACGCCGCACGATGTTTGGCGTATCTCGATGAACGACGGCATTCTAAGTCTGTGATCACTTCAAGGATGAACTGATGATCTGCTCCGTCGAGATGGTGTCGAATCGCCCGCTCAGGGTGTTCGAGGACCCTGACGGCCATCGATTGATTCGCTGCAATATCTCTCACCGATTGTTGCAGCACGGCGCAGCGCGGAGCGGAGTTTAGCCGTGCCCGGCGCCTCCATCGTGCGCCGCCTCCCCATCAGCTGGTGGCAAATACTTGCATTCGGCGCAGTCGCCGCGCTCGTGGGCGGCATCTTGTACTACGCCATCTCGGTGGCCCACGAGAACGCTTTCAACGACGAGCGCGCATTTCGTGTACTCGGCGAGGTCTCGGCGCAGTTCAAATCGCTGGAAGCGAGTCGCGCCACCATCCTTAAGAACATGCCCAGCGGCGTCAAACGGGTCATGCCGTTCTGCGCGCCCGAATTGAATTTGAATAACAAGCAGGGCACGCCGCCGCCTGAATTCGAATCCTTTCAGGCACGGCTCGACATGGTGGACGCTGGGCTCTGTCGCACGACACTGCCGACCGCAATGACCGAGCCTCCGGCAGCGGCGGCTGCCAAGTCGGATCCAACCGCAGGCAACGCAAAGCAGCCCACGGCTGCCGACGCAGTGCCGGACGCGGCGACGCAACGCGCCAAGAAAAAATCGACACCGTCGCCGATCGCCGCGCACCCGTGCAGCGCAGTCGCCCGAGGTGAAGTGGTCTTTCAATTGGTCGGTGACCGCCTGACCACCACTTGGTGCCCCCCCGGTGACTTCGCTTATTCCTTGGACGAGCCATTCCTCCGGGCCACTCGACGCTTCATCGGACAGGACTTCTTCGTCGAAACGCTTCTAACCCTCTCCGATGGTGCGGTACTGGGCGAGTTCGCGCGCCGCGACGTGAATTCGCTGAGCACGCGCGTCGCCTTGCAGGTCCCGGTGGCGGATACCGTCAACATCGTCAATGCCCTCGGACTCATCCGCGTGAGGCCGCCGACCAATGATGCCGTGTCGGCCGCATCCGACGGCACGGCAGTCCATACCGTGAGTGACACCACGCGCCAGCCGCTGGCACAGGACCTTCCCGTAGAAAATCGCAGTTTTCGTGTCTATGCGCTGCCGTTTTCAGGCTCGGGCAATTTTATCGCGGGTCCGACCGGCAACGCCGATACTGCGCCGGCGGTCGATGGCGGGCTCTACGTCGTCGGATTGCGGTCTCTCGATATTCCGGGCAGCGTGATCCATGCCCTGTGGCCCGTAGGTCTCGGCCTGATCACTCTGCTGGTTCCGCTGTGCCTCCTCGGATGGCCCCTGGTCCGCCTCACGCACGGTGCCGCCGACGAATCGATCTCCCGAAGCAGCGTGGTTTTTTCTCTGGCTGCAACGCTCCTGATACCGGCGCTGCTGATCATCGGCGCCGCGGCGGTTTGGAATTATTTTCAGCTGGAGGCCTGGTCGGAATCAAATGCCATCGAGTATGCGCGCACCCTGGAGCAGTCCATTCGCCAGGACCTGGTGGACGGAGCCCGCATACTGACGTCTTTCTCCAAAGTCTACGACAACTTGAGCCACTGCGAGCCGGACGGCACGGTGGTGGTGAGCGTTCCCCCCGACACCTGGGATATCAAATCGAAATTCCCGCTGTCGACCAGGGGCGCCTCGGCAGGACCGTACCTCAGTTTTCAGAATGACGGTACGCCGCTCGCGGCCACCCCGGTCGGCACCCTTCCGGAAACACCATGTCGCACCGTGCAGCTGCAGGCTTCGCCGCAACAAGAGCCGAATTTCAGCTGGTCGCCATTGCGCAACATTCTGGCGCTGGACGAACGCGGCCGGCGCGTCGGTCCTTCATTCACCGTCTTCAAGCCCGTGGACGTGAAGCACGACCTCAACTTGAGCAGCCGCGAATATTTCCAGGCCTTGAAGGCCGCCGAAGCCTGGACGGTGACGAGTGGCGGATCGACGGTACGAGTGGTCGCCCAGCGGCTTTTCAATCGCACCGACGGTTCGAAGACAATGCAGCTCGCGGTGCCTCGCACCTGCCCCAAAGAGAAGTACTTCTGCGGCGTCATCACGGGTGACATGCGCATGCATGGCTTCCTCGTGGCCGAGCCACCGCCTTTGATGCGCTTCGTGGTTATTGATTCGCAGACCGGCACCGCGGTCTTTCATTCGACCGACGATCGCAGCCTCTCGGAGAACTTCTTCCGGGAGTCGGAGCTGGCGCCGGCCCTGCACGCCGCCATCGGCGCCCGGCGGCCCATGGCCTACGCGGGCCGGTACGTCGGCGACCCGCACAATTTTTATTACCGGCCCATCGAGGGTACGCCGTGGAGCGTGGTGGTATTTTTCCCGGAAAAGGAACTCGCCGACCTGCCGCTGCGAGCCGGATCGGCGGCGCTCAGCGGTTATGTGGGCGCAGCGCTCGGCGTGCTGCTCATCCTCGGGATGGGGCACTGGCTGTGGTGCCGCCTCCTGACTCCCCGAACCACGCGCTCACTCTGGCCGTACCGCCTTTGGCCGAACATGCCCCTCGATCGCCTCTACTACGATCTCGGTCGATGGCAGCCTTTTCTCTTTGCCTTCCTGGCTTTGGTCGTCATGGCCGTCCTAGGCACCGCGCATGCATCGGCCGCTGGCGTTGCACTCGGCGTGCTCCTGGTGGCTGCCTTGCCGCGCCTGCTCTTGCGACTAATCAACAGCACAGGCGCCAAGCTCGCTGCCGCCGCACCCGGCGTCAAGCCCGACCAAGCCTACGCAGAAATGCTGGCGTGTGCGTTGTTCGTCTGCGCCGTCATCCCAGCGTTCCTTTTTTTCGGCCGCTTCAGTCAGCTGCAATTTGAGGGCCTGCTGCGCGATGAATTTTGGCGCACCACTCGCCAGATGGAGCATCGTTATGACCTCATTCGCGCCGACTTGCAGCGCTGGTCGCCGCCCAGCGAGGAAGAGAATCCGGATCAATATCCCAGGACCTGGTCGGTGGTGAATACGCCGGATCTCGGCATTTCTCACATCAATCACTTGCAATCGGTCGATGCGGCGGGAACCCCCGTCGCGACCCGGCTCAGTCCCTATACCAAGCTGATCTGGGAGTCGGTGGCCGAAACGGCAGAACAGCGCCGCCGCGTCGAGTTATTGAATGTCCACAAGGACAACGACGCGGATTGCGTCCTTGTGCAGCACGATCAAGTCGAGCGCTGCACCGCCCTCCTCTTCGATGGCACCACCCAAGCGACCGTGTGGATGAAGCGACTCGATCAGAAGCTGGCGGTTGCCGGGGACTTTGATTGGGGCTGGCCGCGTTTTTGGATCGTGCTGTTCGGATTCGGCTGCGCCTATGGGGGTACGCGACTCGTGTGCCGATCCTTCACCCGGGGGCTCCTGGGTCTGCAAGCCTCCTACATGCCGCGCGACCACGCGCCGCCGGCCGTCTACACCGACGTGAACTACACCGACAATGCCTTTCGCGATCTGTGGCATGGGTTGCAGGAGCCCGAGCAGCGGCTGCTGTTTCAGCTCGCTTCGCATCACCTGGTCAATCCGCGCAATGAGCGCGTGGTTCAGCGGCTGCTCTCACACAAAGGCCTCATTCGCATTGATCGCTATCCCAGGCTCGCTCGTCCAGAACTCGAGCCGTTGATTCGTGCGGCGGCCGTCGAGACGCATATGGATAGCGTCCATAGTGGCGCCGCCAAGAGCCCGTGGCGAAGCATGGGGCCGGTGGTGTTCATCCTCCTCATGATCGTGATCGCGTGGCTGAGTTGGGCCGCCGGCGGCACCATGAAGGCCCTGTCCGCCATTTTGCTGGCGACAGTTGCCTTCCTCGGTCAGATCGGACAACTGGTGAACATCGCGCGCTCGGGATTTTTGGGTGGCCCGAAGAGCGATGGCTAGGCCGGCATCCTCACGCAAACATCGGCGTCGCCGTCAATGCGCCTTCGGTTTCTCCGGCTGACTCTCGGCCGTGATCTCAGCGGGCGTCATGACCAGTTCGCGCAGCGCCGAGTGCACCGCATGCCGGTCGCGCGCCTCGTCCTGGAATAGTTCCTGCGGCGCCCGATCGGTCAGCTTCTGCTGGTAGGTGACCTGTCGAAATGACCTCAAGGGCGTCAGGCTGAGCTGCTGGAGCAGCTCAATACCGCCGGTGGCGTCGTACAGCGTCACGTTGGCAGGATCGCGCAAGAGGACCCGCAGGGCGGAGGCGCCGACCGACCCTTCTCCCGCGCTCGGATCGCTCGAACCGCCAAACAGCTTGGGCCCTTTGACCACCGGGCCCAGCGTCAGCGCATTCTGCTGCGCGCCATCCCACTCGGCAACCGACCATTTCTGCGGCGCTCGGGTCCTCAGCAAGACCAGCGTCATCAGCGCGTCGGGTGGGGGGGTCATCGCCAGGCCGGCAAAGATGGTCTTCATCATGTCCGCCACCTTGACCGGGTCCTGGGCACCCGTCAGCGGATTGTAGAAACCGCTCGACTTGACCACGGCTGCGGTCGCGATGGCATTGAGATTGTCGGTATCCACGACCTCCCATCCCAGGCGCTTGAGTTCCTCGTGGACCAATGTGCGGTAGCGGGCGGCCACTTCCGGCGGCACCTTGTAGTCGTTCGGGAAGAGCGGTCCAAGGGCGACGCGGTGAACGGCAGACAGTATCTGTTCGCGGGGCACCTTGAGTCCCGCCTGCTCGGTCCCGACTACCCCGGCGGGAACCGGGGGCAGATCCTGCAACTTGATCAGCGTGGTGTCGATCGCGGGATCGTTGCTGCCGACGGCGATTTCCTGAGCGCTGTAGCGCAACGGCTCGATGGCGTAGCGCAGCGCCCGCTCGATGCGCTTGTCGTCCAGCAGCAGTTGTGCACGCGGCACAATCAGAAAGGTGGCCGTGCCGCTGCCGCGGCCCGGATCGTGGTAGGCGGCCAGCTGGACGCCGCCGCGGCGTCCGAACAGGACCTTGTTGGCACGGTCCAAGATTTGTACCTGCATGGAGATCGCCGGCAGCGTGCCGTTCATCTGTCCATTCGCAAACATAAAGTCGGAGAACCCGCCGGGCGGCGGCTGGCCGTTGACGCGCTCGGTGGCACCTTCCCACGTAGTGGTCTTGCCCAGGACGTTCACCTTCTCGTCGACGACTCGCAACCACGCCACGCAGTCGAGGTGTTGCTGATCGAAGTATTCGCGCAGCGCATTGGTGATGACACTGGTGGCGGCGTCCTGCCGCGGCGCGCCGGTCAGGGGATTGTAGATGCCCCCGATGGACCGGTTGAAGGTGTCGTAAGCCTTCGTATAGTCGGCGGAGTCGACGACGTCGAAGCCCGCGTCACGCAGAAAGCCCGCCGCGGCGGTTTCAATTCGCGTGGCCGCGTCGGGATTGGTGCCCGCTATCGGCGGTTTGGCAGGCGGGATGATCCCCAGCCGCTTGCAGTGCTGCAGTAGCTCGGTGCGGTTGCCACTGACAAAACCCAGTTGCGCATCGGTTTGCGGCGGCGGAGTCTTGGTCGCTTCGGCGGCCGCGCTGGTGGCCGCGCCCACGAACAGAGCGAAGGATAACAACACGTGCGTCGCCGGCGTGAATGGTCGATTCAAGGAGCCTCCAGGTAGGTACGGATGATCGGTGCGTCCACGGCGGTCGGAGCCCGCTGCAGATATTTGCTCAAGGATGCGCGTGCGCGGGGCGGGTCGCCGGCTTGCCGGTAGAGAAATCCGAGCTCACGGTAAGCCACGGCGGGCGCATCGCTGAACGACACGCACTTTTCGTAGGATGCGATGGCCGCTGACATGCCGGGGTCGGAACCGCTGTTACGGCGGGCAAACTCGGCGCGCAGATAAGCCGAGGAGCCACGGCCTAAGACCGGTTGGATGGGAGTCGACGTCAGCGCGCGCCAGCCGCAACGCATAGCGCAGAGCGATGAGCCGATACGGATCCTTCGTGGCTGCCGGCGGCGGCGTTGCCCCCGTTATCGGCGGCGTTGCCCCCGTTGTCGGCGGCGCGCCCGTTGGATCGGAATCGGTTTGTGCCAGCATCCGCTCGAGCGCGGCGCGGCGCGCGGTGAGTTCTGCCGGGTCGCTGAATTCCGGCGCCCCGCTCCGATCCTCCGCGGCCAGTCCATCCAGCAGATGCGTCATGGCCAGGGGGGCAGACGCGGGAGCGTATCCCGCCGCGGTCAGCCAGTGCAGGGCGACTGCATCGGAGGCGGCGCGCAGGCGCTCGTTCTCCTCGGCCGCGTGATGCGCATCAGACTTGATGATGGAGGGAGCACCAAAGCCTGCCGTTAAAGTGATCAGCAGCAGATTGGGCACGAGGTTCTTGAGCACACGCTGACGCTGATCGCTTTGCAACTGATCGGCATCACCGCGGCACAGTGCGGCCAACGGCAAGGCAACGAGCGCCGCGAATTCGGGTTCGGATTCGAGCCTCGCGATGAGGCCGGTGGAGACGTAGAACGCGCCGTTCTTGAGCACGAAGGCGTAGGGAAGCGGTAGATCGAGCGCGTGTATGCGCAGCGGCACGCACATTGCATCCGAATTGGCGGCTTGAACTTGCTTGCCGACCCGGGCAAGCAACTGATCGAGTTCAGCATCATGCACGAACTGATCGCCGGCGTTGTAGCTCGCCTCAACCCGGTCGTCGGCAAGCGTTGACGCGGGCGTCGCGCCCTGCGCACAGCTCATCACGCCTCCTGCGAGGATGGCTCCCAGCGAACGACGCACGACCGAGGCGGCGCGACGACCAAGCACGTCTCGAGCACGCGCCCACAAGATTGCAGTGTTCGGCATGCGCCGCTCCCTCACTGGCTTTTCTTGGATTGTAGCAGGCAGACGGTGCTAATTCCGCCGTACTACTTCTCTATTTGGCGCCGACCTGGACGGGCGCAGGAAGGGTTGGCTGAATTGCCGGTTTACATATCCTGCGGCTTGTGAGCAGCCTGATCAGAGTCGTCCACCCGGTGCGACGCTCCGGTGGGAATTTTGCTTTTTTGATCAGCGGGCGCCAATGCCGATGACTGTCGGCGCAATTGCGCTATCTCAGCGCGCACGATCAGCAACCGTGCCGAACGATAATAATCGAAGTCGATGTGTTGCAGAAGATCCTGCATGGCGCACGAGTGATGCCCAATGGTGCGGCGCGTTGTCTGTCTGCTAGCGCACTTTATTTTGACGTATTCGCTGTGAAAGGTCTTTCCCGAGTCGCGACTAGCCCGCCAATTTGGCCTTGCCTCTGTAGACATTGACGTCGACTCACCGACAGATCAGATTGCAGGTCTCGTGGCCACACTTGATGCAAATCTGAGTCCATATGAAAACAATCCTAATCACTTTGATGTTGTCATTGCTGTTGTACACAAGCGAATTCCAAGTACACGCCAATGAGACCGCCAAAGGAAATGCGAATGCGGAAATACAGCGATTCGAAGCGCGATTTTCTTCTGCTCTCGCTCGCAACGATGTGGGCGAGTTACAAAAGTATCTATCAGATGATTGGAGAATTGTGAGTGGCGACGGCGGCATCATTGACCGCGCGAGATTTCTAAAGGTGATCGGTAGCGGAGATCTTAAACACAGCAAAATGTCATTTAGCGAGCCTACCATCCGAGTCTATGGTGACACGGCCCTGGTGACGTCGCACGCGCAAAGCGGCGGCTCCTACAAGGGAGCCGACTTCCAGACTGACGAGATAGGGACGGATGTCATTGTAAGGAAAGGCGGCCAATGGGTTTGCGTCTTCACTCAACTCACGACAATTGGCGGCAAAAAACCCTAAGGGCACACCGGAGTTGGTAAGCTAACCCCACACTCGCTCGGGAGAGACTCATGCGCTCCAACCGTTCTGTTCCTCCTTGCCCGGTGATTCCCGTGCTCCAATACCCCGATCCGGGCGTGGCAGCGGAATGGCTCAGCAAGGCCTTCGGTTTCACCGTTCGATTGCGCATCGCCAATCACAGAATTCAAATGCGCGCCGGAGAGGGCTGCTTTACGATCGCCGAGGGCGACATCGTTCCCAACCATTCGGTCATCGTGCAGGTGCGTATTGAGGACGCGCTGAGTCATTGCGAGCGATCACGACAGGCGGGCGCCAAAATCCTCACGCAGCCGACGGATCACATGTATGGCGAACGTCAGTACAATGCAGAGGACTTTCACGGCCATAGGTGGGACTTCACCGAGACGATTGCGGACGTAGAACCCGAGAGCTGGGGCGGCACCCCGGTGAATCTCTGAAAGGGTGTCCGTCGATTCTATGAAACGTGTGGCTTTCCAGTGTGCAACTACTCTGGCGGCACTGGTTGCAGCCGGATCAGCTGCTCACGACGAAGCAGCGGAACCAGCAATAAAAAAAGTCGCGGTGGCGCCCAGGTCCCTTGACGATCGCTGGTTTGAGATCGCGCCCTTGGAAACTGTCTCGGGAACTTCCTCAAACGCCAGCGTTGGCGACCTCAACGGCGATGGACACCTTGATATCGTATTAGCAAAGGGGCGCCACTGGCGTGTCACCAGCCGCGCGTTTCTCGGTGATGGCAATGGACACTTTGCGCCGGGACCAGCACTTCCGAGTAATGCTGCCAGGAGTTATTCGGCGGTATTGGCGGATATGACCAAAGGCGGCCATCTCGACATTGTACTGAGCAACGATCAGCAGGATCAAAAGCTGGTCTTGCTCAATGATGGCAAAGGCCATTTCCGGATCGGCGGGACCTACGGAAACCCCAATTGGAAAACTCGAAACGTCGCTGTTGGGGACCTCAATGGGGACGGGTATCCAGATATCGCGGTCGCGAATCGATCAATGGCGAGCTATGTGTGCTTCAACGACGGCAAGCTGCACTTTGCCTGCCGACCGCTCGAGCATTCACCGAGCGCCGCGACCGTGGCGATCGCCGACATCAATGGCGATGGCGCCAACGATGTCGTCTACGCCTGCCGGGATGAGTGTCAGAGCGTCGTCTACTTAAACGACGGCAAAGGCAATTTTGAGCAACGAATTCCTTGGGGGCCGCCCGACGCAAGCACTCGTGCTATGGCCGTCGCTGATTTTGACGGTGACGGTCATCTAGACATCGCCGCTTGCCACGAGGATAGAGGTTGTTTTGTCTATCTGAACGACGGCAATGGCAATTTCGGTAAAGGCCTACTGATCCAGGGCCAAGCCGCTTTGCCGTATTCGATGATCGCCGTTGACCTAGACGGCGACTCGCGACCCGAGATCATCGTTGGATATGTCGACGCGCCGGGAATCATCTTCGTCAACGACGGTACCGGCAAGAGCTATCGGCAAATTCCATTTGGCGACGGCAAGGGTTCAATCTACGGTATGGCGGCAGGAGACTTGGACGGCGACGGGCTTCCGGATATTGTGGTTGCACGATCAGATGCGCCGAGTTTTTTGATGCTCACCAAACGCCGCAAAGTCGCGGACAATCCCTAAACTACCGCGAGACACGCGTGAGAACGGGGGCCGGATCAAGCGAGCTCGAACCGATCGAGGTCCATCACCTTGACCCACGCCGCAACGAAGTCCCTCACGAACTTCTCCCTCGAGTCCGCGCACGCATACACTTCCGCGATGGCGCGCAGCTGCGAGTGCGACCCGAAGATCAGATCGGCGCGCGTGCCGCGCCATTTGACCTCGTTCGTTTTCCGGTCCCGTCCCTCATACACGGCTTGCGATCCGTCGGACGGCTGCCATGTCGTGCTCATGTCGAGTAGGTTGACGAAGTAGTCATTCGTCAGGGTCCCGGCCCGCTGGGTCAGCACGCCGTATGGGGACTTGCCGGTATTCGCGCCGAGCACGCGCAGGCCGCCGACCAGAACCGTCATTTCGGGCGCCGTAAGCGTCAGCAATTGCGCCCGATCAATCAACGACTCCTCGGGCGACACCCGCTGCTTGCCGCGGACGTAGTTGCGGAACCCATCGGCGGTCGGTTCGAGCGGCTCGAAGGAGTGAGAATCGGTTTGCGCCGGCGAGGCGTCCATGCGCCCCGGGGTGAACGGCACGGTCACGTCATGCCCGGCGGCCTTGGCTGCTTTCTCAATGGCCGCGCAGCCGCCGAGGACGATCAGGTCCGCCAGCGAGACTTTCTTCCCGCCCGACAGCGACGCATTGGCTTCTTTCTGAATCGCTTCGAGGATTTTGAGTACCGTCGACAGCTCGGCCGGCTGGTTCACCTCCCAGTCCTTTTGCGGAGCAAGGCGAAGTCGCGCGCCGTTCGCCCCGCCCCGCTTGTCGGAGCCGCGGAACGTCGAGGCCGACGCCCACGCGGCGGCGACCAGCTGCGACACGGACAGACCTGAGGCGAGCACCTTCGCCTTCAACGCAGCGACGACCTGATCTCCGATCAACGGATGATTCACGGCGGGGATTGGGTCCTGCCACGGCAGCTGTTCCTTGGGAACGAGTGGGCCGAGATAGCGAACGATCGGTCCCATGTCCCGGTGCGTCAGTTTGAACCAGGCCCGCGCAAATGCGTCCGCGAACTGATCCGGATGCTCATAGAAATGTCGTGAAATCTTTTCGTAAGCGGGATCGACCCGCAGGGCAAGGTCGGTGGTCAGCATGGAAGGGGCACGACGCTGGGCGGCGACGTGCGCATCCGGCACCGTGCCTGCGCCTGCGCCGTTCTTGGGTCGCCACTGATGCGCGCCCGCCGGACTCTTCGTCAATTCCCAGTCATAGCCAAACAGGTTCTTGAAAAAATCATTGCTCCACTTCGTTGGCGTCGTCGTCCATGTGACTTCCAGGCCGCTGGTAATCGCGTCCTGCCCCTTGCCCGACTTGAATGTGCTCTTCCAGCCGAAGCCCTGCCCCTCGATGCCGGCGCCTTCAGGCTCCGAACCCACCAATGACGCATCGCCGGCGCCGTGAGTCTTGCCGAAGGTATGACCGCCGGCAATCAGTGCGACCGTCTCTTCATCGTTCATTGCCATCCGGGCGAATGTCTCGCGAATATCGCGGGCGGCGGCCAGAGGATCCGGCTTGCCGTTCGGCCCTTCCGGATTCACGTAGATCAGGCCCATTTGCACGGCGCCGAGCGGATGCTCGAGATCACGCTCGCCGCTGTAGCGCTCGTCCGCCAGCCACTTGCCCTCGGGCCCCCAGTAGATATCCTCCTGAGGTTCCCAGGTATCGACCCGTCCGCCGCCAAAGCCAAAGGTTTTGAATCCCATCGACTCGAGCGCCACGTTGCCCGTGAGAATCAAAAGATCCGCCCAGGAGAGCTTGCGGCCATACTTTTGTTTGATCGGCCACAGCAGGCGCCGCGCCTTGTCGAGATTCGCATTGTCCGGCCAACTGTTGATCGGGGCGAAGCGCTGCTGGCCGGCTCCCGCGCCCCCGCGGCCGTCGCCGATGCGATAGGTGCCGGCACTGTGCCAGGCCATCCGAATGAACAGCGGTCCATAGTGACCAAAGTCCGCCGGCCACCAATCCTGGGAATCCGTCATCAAGGCGCGCAGATCCTTGATCACCGCGTTCAGATCGAGGCTCTTGAACGCCTCGGCGTAGTCGAAGGACGCGTCCATGGGATTGGACAGGGGGGACTGCTGATGGAGAACCTGGAGGTTCAGCTGGTTCGGCCACCAGTCGCGGTTCGAGTGTGCTCGGGTCCCGCTCGTGAACGGACACTTGCTGTCGGTTGCCATGCTCTCTCTCCTCGATTACATCATGGGCGAAGCCTATGCCCGGCCAGAATCACATTGAAGTTGATTCTGTCTATGACGCTCATCGACCGGATCGATCGGATCGCCCCTCCTGCCCGCGCCTTCCATATCCAACGCGTTGAAAAACAGGCAGCCGACACCCGCCTTTTTGGCCCGATACATCGCGGTGTCGGCTTTCCGTATCAACTCCTCTCCGCTGATGCCGTCGCCGGGATAAACGGCAATGCCGATGCTCGCGTGGATGAACGGTTGCAGCTCACCCATGTCAATGGGCTGTGCAATCGTTTTCAAGAGGGTGCGGGCAATTCGTTCAATATTCTCGCCGCCTCGCGGGTTCATCAATAGATACAGGAACTCATCGCCGCCGTTACGGCACACCGTGTCTTCGTCGCGCGCGTGTTGTGACAGGCGTTTTGCCACTTCCTTCAATACTCCGTCGCCCACGGGATGCCCGTGCGTGTCGTTGATGCATTTGAAGCGATCGAGGTCGATGAACATCACCGCCAGCATCCAATCGTGGCGCTTGGCGAGCGCAATGGCCTGCCTCAGCCGATCGTCGAGCAGGTCCCGATTGGGAAGTCCCGTTGTCGAATCGTGCAACGTCTTCTGTTCCAGCACCTTGTTGTAGTTCTCGAGTTTCTTGTACAGCAGCCGCACTTCCAGCATGTTGTGGACCCGCGTCCTCACGTCCGCGAGCTCAAACGGTTTGCTGATGAAGTCCCTGGCGCCGGCCTGGAGCGCGCGTAGTTTGTGGGCGGGTTGCGCGGTGAGCACGATCACCGGCAGGTAATCTTCAGACTCGTCGGCTTTGAGGCCCTCCATCACCTGGAAGCCATCCATGCCCGGCATCTGCAGGTCGAGGATGATCAAGTCGTAGCGATTTTTCCGATGCAGTGCACAGACCTCCAGCGAATTCGTCGTGGTGGTGGCGTGGGTATAGCCGTCCTCGCTCAATATCTGCTCCAGCAAACTGACATTGGCCTCACGATCGTCGACAATGAGGATGCTGGCGCTGCGAATATCGGCGCTGTTGATCATGGTTCCAGTTCCCCTTGCCGGGCGCGCTCCGCTTGAACCTTCGCGTACTCCAGCGCCACATCCAAGGTCTCCATGAACTCGTCGACCCTGACGGGTTTAGTGAGATATTGGAAGAATCCTGCCTCGAGGCCTTTCTCAATATCGCGAGGGATGGCGTTGGCGCTCAACGCAATCACCGGGATATGCGCCGTGGTCGGATCTTGAGCGAGGATTTTCAACGCTGTGATACCGCTGATACCCGGCAGATTGATGTCCATCAGGATGACATCCGGCCGCGAGGTGCGCGCAATCTCGATGCCGAGGTTGCCGTCCCGCGCCGTCAGCAAGCGCAGGTTGGACCGACGCGCGATCAGATCCTCGATCAGCATCAGATTGGCCGGGTTATCCTCCACATACAGCAGCGTCCGCAGCAACGACGGGTCGGTTTCGATGGTCGGCTCGACGGCAGCCGAAGATAGCGCTGTGCGGTGGGTAGGCTGCTGCTCCGTTGACAAGGTCAATTCGATCCAGAACACACTGCCGGTCCCGACGGTACTTTCCGCGCCGATGCTGCCCCCCATCAATTCAATCAGCCGCTTGGTCGTCACCAGGCCGATGCCGGTGCCTTCCTCGCCATTTGCCTCCTGTCCGAGACGATTGAACGGCTGGAACAGCTGCGACAATTTCTCGGCAGTCAATCCCTCGCCGCTGTCCCTGACACAGATGCGGATCTGTCCGGGGCTTTTCATGACGTGATCCACGACCACCGATCCGCCCACTTTGTTGTACTTGATGGCATTGGACAGGAGGTTGATGAACACTTGCTTCAACCGAGTCCGGTCCGCCTGGACAAGGCAAGGTGTGTCGAACCGGGGGAAATCCACGCTGATGCTGCGCTTTTGCGCCTGCGGCTCGATCATGTCCTGACATTCGTGCAACACTTCGGCCAGCGACAGGGGTTCCAGCGACAGCGACAGCCTGCCGGATTCGATCAGCGCGAGATCGAGGATTTCGTTGATCAGCTCCAGCAAGTACCAGCCGCCCTGGAGAATCTGATCGATGCTGCGCTTCTGCGAGGGCGTGGGCGGCGGTGAGCCGGATTCCATGAGTTGCGCAAACCCGAGGATGGCGCTGAGCGGCGTGCGCAGCTCATGACTCATGCTGGACAGGAAATCCGATTTCGCCAGGTTGGCTTTTTCCGCAACGCTCTTGGCGCTCTCGAGTTCCGCGTTCTTATCCTGCAGGGCCTGGCCGAGCAACGCCCGCTCGGCCTCGACCAGCTGGCGCGCCGTGTTGTCCGTGCCGATCAACAGATAGCCGATGATGGCGTTATGCGCATCGCGCAGCGCCGTGACCGACACCATCGCCGGCAACCGGCTGCCATCCTTGCGGACATAGGTGAGTTCGTAGATGTCCTCGATCTCGCGCGAGGCCTTGAATACCAGCGCCTCGAAACCCGGCGTGATCGGGGTGGCGAGTTCGACGCTCAGCGCCTTGGCGCGCGCGATCAGTTCCTGCGGATCGGAGATGTCCGCCGGCGTGATCTTGTTCATCACCTCGGCGGCGGTGTAACCCAGCATGCGCTCGGCGCCGACGTTGAAGATCTGAATCACCCCATTGGCATCGGTGGCGATACTCGAGAAGTTGGCGCTGTTGAAAATGGCGTCCTGCAAAGCGCCTGTCTTGAGCAAGGCTTCTTGGCGCCGTCCTTCGATGACGCCGTCCGCGTGTCCAACCTCGTCGAGAATGAGGGAATCGCTCTTCGTTGCGAACATGGTAGGCCTTGGGTTAGCGCACGTGGCGTCATGACTGGCGCGGCGTCGTGACCTGGCCATGGCCAATGTTCACAAGCTCGGTTTCGGCAATCATTCCGAATTGACCGAGGAGTATGGGGACCCCCGGGGCGTGCCTCTGTACGCCAACCCACATAGCGGCGAATTCGGAGCCTAAGTGCCCCGCCCGGCGCGCGCTCGGTCCATCCGAGGTCTCGCGGAGGCCCGCGAGACCTCGGTCAAATCACTGCTGCATCGTCAAGGGATCTTGTAGCCGAACGACACCCCGAGCACCCGCGGCCGCAGCGGCGTCTGTTCCACGATGAAATTGTCGGTGCTGGTGAAGGTGGAGGCGTGCGAGTTGGCCAGATTCTCACCGTACAGCGTCGCGGTCCACGCATCCTTGGCGATGCCGATCGACGCCGAGAAGGTCGAATACGCGGGGTTTTCGAATCGCAGCCTCGAGGTGCCGATGCCGATCGAGCCCGCTGCAAAGGTGGGGTTGGAGCCTGCCTGGGTGAATGAATGTCCTTGGTGGGTGGCGCCGAACTGGGCGAACGAGTTGTAGTCCCCAAACGACCATTCGTAACGGGCCCGCAGGCTGAATTGCAGCGGCGGCGCATTCGCCGTGGGCGACCCGACCGGACCGAACGGATTCACGATCGCCGTACAGTTGGCGCCTGTGGAGTCGCACCCTTGCGTGATGGGATGACCGAAATTGGCGCTCGACGGGTTGTTGTCGATCAGCGCCGGTGAGTTGGTCTGTCGCGTTTGATTCCAGGAGGCCGCCCCTTGAACCGTCAGCCCACTGACCACGCGCGCGACCATCGAAGTTTCGAGGCCCTTGACCAGGAAGTTCTGCCCGTTGGTATTGAAGAACAAGTTGCCGAGCAAGCCGGGATCGAAGAAGGAGATCTGCACATTGTCCCAGTTCTCACGGTAGATGGCGCCGTTCCACTGAAAGCGATGGTCGAAGAACTCCGTCTTCCAGCCGATCTCGTTGTTGGTGAGCTTGTCGGAATCCCATGAGCGCGGCAGCAGGTATTGCAGCTGGCCGTCGGTCCCGTAGATATGTCCGGTGCCCCCATTCTCATCGAAGCCGCCCGGCCGGAATCCTTGCGACCAGGTGTAGTACACCATGACGTCCGGCGTGAGGTGCCAGGTGAGATTGGCGCGGCTCTTGAACCCCGACTCCGAGCCTCGCAGATTCTGCGCATCGAGGTTGTATGAATACGAGGAGGTGCAGCCGCCCGGCAGTACGCCCGCCTCGTAGCACCCGAAGCTCGACATGACGCTGCCTTTGTACGAATTCTCGAACAGGAAGTGGCGCGTACCCGCGGTGAACGTCAGTACCTTGGGGATCAGGTCCACGTCGGCCGAGCCGAAGAACGCTGTCTGTTTGGTCTCTCTCGGTGTGTCTTGATAGAACGATTCAGTCGGCGGCCGGATCCCCGCCGGGTCGACCGAGCTCCCGGGGAATGTGCCCAAGGGGGTAAAGCAGCCCGCGGTGAGAGTGACGGTACATTCCGGTATGGTTTTGTAGCTCCACGCCGTGCGGTCGGACAGTTTGTTGTCCTCGTAGAACGCGCCCACGATGCCGCGAATGCGCCAGTCATCGGGAGTGCTCAAGCGAAACTCTTGCTGAAAGTGCTTGTTCTGCTCGCTGGTATGCCAGGAAGCGCTCGGCGAGAAGCAGGTCGGCGTCTGGTCGTACTTGCCGTAGCACTGGTAGTATTCGGCGTAGATCGCGCGCGAGTAGTTGGTGTAGTCACCCTGCTGCTCCACGTGTCGATCCAGATAGCCGGCCGTATACACGCCCTTCAAGGGGCCGACTTTTCCGTCGATGGTCAAGGACGTCATCTCGAACGTGTCTTTGTTATAAGCCCCGTTGAACAGGGTGACCTCGAGCGGCTGCAACGGCGCCCCGTCCGACGCGTTCGGCTGTTGGTAGAACACGCCCCGCGAATCCATGTCTTGATAGCTCTGCGACAGCAGCACGTCCCAATCGTCGTTGAACTTGTACAGCAACTCGGCCCGGATGCCCTGGTAGGTCACCGGATTGATGGCCCGTGCCACCTGACTATTGTTATTGATGGTCGGACTGCCCGGCGGCACGCAAAAGCCATTGTTCGGCAGTCCGTCCGGACATTGACCGTTGACGGCCGGGTAGTTCGCATAGCCGATACCGAGATCGGTGTTCTTGCGCGTAAAAGTCGCCGCGACGTTGTCGATGTAGCCGCCGCGCTGGTCGTTGTAGATGACGGCGCGCACCGCCATGTGCTCGGCGATCAACGGCAGGTTCAAGACCGCCGTGAGATCGGCGTTGCTATCCCCATGCGCGGTGGTGCCATAGCCCGCCTTGATGGTGGCTTCGGTCACATCAATCTTCGGTTCATTGGTGATGTAGCGAATCACCCCCGCCTCGGCGCCGGCGCCGAACAGCGTGCCCTGCGGACCTTCGAGAACCTCTATACGGTTCAAATCGGCGGCATAGATGTCGAGGTTACGGTTCGGCAACTGGCCCGATTGATTGTCCAGATAGATGGCGACGTTCGGGAACAGTCCGGTCGAGGAGCTGCCTTGACTCGCCTGCGACCCCGCGCTCAGGCCGCGCATGAAGACTTCGTTCTGCCCCGGCCCGTTGTTGGCGCTGGTGACATTCGGCAAATACTTGATGTAGTCGTCAAAGGTCGAGACGTTGAGCTGCTGCAGCGCCTGGCCCGTGAAGGCCTGCATCGAGATCGGCACGTCCTGCATGCTTTGCACGCGCCGCTGCGCCGTCACGGTGATTTCCTCGAGGGCCTCGCTGCCCCCCTCCGCAGTCGCGGCCAGGGATCTCCCAGCCGACAGGGTGCCGAGGACAGCCGCAATCGCTACGGTCAGCTTAGAATTCATCAATCATCCCCTTGTTATGCTTTTTTAAGACTCGTCGGCTCTGTGGCCGCGGTGTCTGCCTAGTTTCTAGCATCAAATAGGCCGCGGAGCAATTAGAGCTCGGCCCACGCGGGCCGTCGCGCCAGCATGCAGTACTCGCAATGCTTTATTTCGATAGGTGCTCCGTGACGGGCAGCCCGAGAATATAGGCGCTCACTCCCCGATCGTCCGACATTTTGGCCAGAGCCACCTCGGCGGGATCCTTGGTACCGGGCGTGTAGCCCGGGCCGGTAATGAGACGAATGACCTTGGGCGGCTTGTCGACCCCGGCCGCGGACGAGCCCGAGGGCATCGATCGCACCAGACAGGTCTCGACCGCGTTGACCCGCGCGCGTGCCAACCCCGCGTTGGATTCATAGCGCCGCCGCAGCGCGGCCGATAGGGGCTTGCGATCGGTTCCTCCCACCAGCAACATCACCAGTTGCAGATGGCGTTGATTCGCGATGTCCATGCCCGTGTGGATGGTGCTTACTTTCTGCTGATTCTGTGGATCGTCGCAGTTGAGCAATTCGTCACCCTCGCCAAAGCCGGAAAATTCGCTCGACGCCAGCAGCGCAGGTTCCGACCGGCGAATGACGCCGAGCAGCTTGTCGAACTCCACTTTCCATTCATTCTTCATCTCCGCCTTGAACTCGACATCAAACTTGGGGTTGAGGCTGAACTTCGCCGTCAACGGAATCGTGACATGCGGCAAGACGCTGGTGGCGGCTCCCAGCGCCAACAACAGCGATCCGATCACCTTGTGCCCCAACGCAAACACCAGGGCGCCCAGGCACAAGAACGCAATTCCCGAAACGACCAGCAGCCAAGGCGCCGTCCGCGGATGCTCTTGAGTGTCAGGGAGAGGTGGCGGCACTTGCTCGATCGTGTCCACGCCCGAATTCACGCCGCCCGACCCCGACGTCTGGCAGCAAACCAGCGGCGTGCCACTAGGCGCTGGATGGGCCGCGATCAGCCAAATGGAATAGAACATCATAATCACGAACAGCACCAAGAATATCGACGCCACAAATGGCATGTAGTACTTGTGTTTGCCCTTGCGCAAACCGGCCAGGAGCTTGTCGGCATCCTCGCCTTTGACGGTCGTCGCCATGTTGACGCCCGGCCCAAATTCGCCGTTCGCTTCGTCGCCGGCCAAGACCTCGTGCGCGAGGCGATACAAGTAGCGATTTCTGATGTCGATTTGTATGAACGCCAGCGCCACGAGCACCGCGGCGAAACTCAACAACAGCGCGGCAAACAATAGATTCTTGTCGATCGCGCCGACGATGGCTGTGGCAAAAATGCCAAAACCGAGCAACATGAAATTAAACATCTTGGTGCGCTGCTCGGCATGGAACTCGAACCACTTCCACGCATAGTCAAATCGCATCTTTTGCCTCTCAAAGAGATCGGGTGGAGCGCTCACCGGCACCTCGACCTCCGTTTCGCTGGGCTGTTCACCGTCGGTCATTTGAGTCCCGTCCTACGACGCACCGTGATCGATCAAGGTGTCGGCAATCGTCGGGACGTCGTCGGCAACCCGTATCGACGCATCGTCCGCCGCGAGTCCCCACCCATAGCTGACACCCAGAAACATGAATCCCGCGGCCTCGGCCGCCGTCACATCGCTCGGTTGGTCGCCGACATACACGCACTGCGCCGCCGGGAGCCTCAGAATCTCGGCGCCCTCCCGCAGACGATCGGGTTTGTGAGCGGGACCTTGGGCATTGTCAAAGTAGAACCGGCAGCGGCGGTCAAAATAGCTCATGGCGCTGCCCAGAGCAGGCTCCACATTCAGGCGGGTGTTGGAGGTGACCAGCCCGATTGGCAGTCCCGCGGCGGCGACGCGCTTGAGCATCGGTTCGATGCCGGGGAACGGCTCCGGGCGATAATTCGCCATGAATTGCCGCTCATAGTCCTCGACGGCGCGCTGCGCCAGCGGCGGCGGAAAACCGACCGCGAGCAGCATGTTCAGCATCGGGCTCACGGCCACCCCCGATCTGACCATCTGCCGCAGCTCGGCGGGCGACGGGATGGCCAGTTGCATCAAGCCGTACTCGCGCGCCTTGTCCGCACAGAACTTCAAGTGTTGCGGCAGCGAATCAAGCAGCACGCCGTCGACGTCGAAAAACACCGCGCGCGGTCTCGCTGGAGCCATGCCCGCTAGGGGACCATAAATTGACTCGCAATTCCAGATCGCGCTCTTTATTCTTGCAGCCTATTCCCGGCCGCGGCGCGCGGCAACCCTCACGGAGACCTCCATGTTGAAGATCTTTCACGCACCGCGTACTCGCTCGCATCGCATCGTCTGGCTGTGCGAGGAGATGGGGGTGCCCTACGAGATCGTGGCGGTGAAATTCACCGACCCCTCTCCGGAGTTGTTGGCCGTCAATCCCCTCAAATCACTGCCCGCCTTGCAGGATGGCGACGTCACCATGATCGAGTCCATCGCCATGATGCTCTACATCATGGGACGCTATGGACCGACCGATCTTCAATTGCAGCCCAGCGACCCACAGTACGCGCGGTACTTGCAGTTTCTGCTGTTCGGCGAAGCCGGTATGGCGATGTATGGTAATCCCTTGGTGGCGACGAAATTCTTCGCGCCCGAAGATAAACGCGTCAATTGGACCAGCGACTATCTCAAGGCCGCGTTCGCCAAGCGCCTGGCCTTTGCTGAAAATCATCTGAGAGACTCGCCCTACATCATCGGCGATCGCTTCACCGCGGCAGACATTTCCGTCGGCTACACCGTCGGCTTAGCCGGTTTCGCCGGAGATATCGAACTGTCGCCCACCCTGCAGGCCTATCACGACCGTCTCAAGGCACGGCCTGCCTATCAGCGCGCCGTGAGCTGCTCGAGCTGACCAGCTACGGCGCGATTCGATTTGCGTTCAGCGTCGCTCCCTGTATGGTCCCCGTCACTGTCGCCCGCGCGTTGATGTCGGCGTCGTTCCAGCTAATCTGCAGATTCCCCACCTGCGCGCCGCCGCTCTTGAGGGTCACCTGCGCCGTGATGATATTGGTGGTCTGATCCCAGGACACCGTGCCCGAGACCGCAACGTCCTCCGTCCACTTCAGATTCTTCAGCGTGAACACGTAGCCGGTGTCGCTCGCCTCATAGGTGAACTTGCCGCCGCGCAGGCCCGTGTCCACGAAGTTGAAGGTCACATAGTAGCGCGCGATCACATCGCCGACCGTCTCCAATCCCGCCGCCGCGATCCGCCGCTGCGCATCGCTGGTCTTGTCGCCCTTCAGCGCAGTGAGCGGCGCCAGGTCGCTGGCGTTCACCGCAAACGTCGGCACCGTGCGCACGGGGCGCACCTTTTGCACGCAGTTGGTATTGCCCGGATCGAGATTCTTCACGAACCGCTGCACGATGTTCAAGGTGCAGTCGATTTCATCGCTGTCCGTCACCACATGGCCCAGGTTCGGCACCACCACATGCACCGCGTCCGGGAATTGCGCCGTCGTCTCGTTCGCATCGATCACCGAGGTGATGGAATCAAGATCGCCCGACAGCACCAGGGTCGGCACCGCCGGATAGTGCACCTTCGGCGGCAGCGGCGCCCCCGGCGCGCCCGGGGCTAGATCGTTGGGCGGCTGCGGCCACGGCAGGCACGAATCTAGGGGGGTGATATACACCTGTGAGTCGATCCCTTCGTCCACGGTGAACGGCGCGAATAAGTCCGCCCGGTGCAGACGCGCGTCTTGCAGCGCGGCTGCATATTGCTGATTGCGCGCGGCGCGCGCCGCGTCCATGTCATACAACATCGGGTAATCGGTGCAGGTGACCGCGCTGTACAGGCCGTCGCTGAAATCCTCCGGCAGGTCGGTGCTGGCGGTGTTCACCTCCGACACCAACCGCAGCAGCGGCAAGGCATCGTTGGAATTGAGCCAGGCGCGTGCCGCGGCATCCAGATCGCGGTAGATCGGCGGCCCGTAGCCGGCCGAGTCGATCAGATAGATGAGCGCTGCCGTATCGATGGTGGTCGGCTGCAAGTCACCGTTGCCGTCGGGCGCCTGGCCCTTGATGGGATGCGACCGCACCAGGTTGATGATCTGCTGCATGCGCGAGGTCGCTGCGCCGCCCAATGAACTGCAGCTCGGCGAACGATCGCAGCTGATATCGATGCCCGACCACGCCGCCGCCCAGTCCGTGCCGAACCAGACATCCGGCGGACGCACCGGATAGGCGCTGTCCAGGATGATGCTGCGCATGCGCTCCGGATACAGGCCCGCCAGAATCTGACCGACGAAGGTGCCGTAGCTGTCACCGTAGAAGTCCACAGCATCGATGTCGAGCGCGTCCAGCACGGCGACGATATCTCCCGCGGCGAAATCCGTACCATAGAACCACGCGGAGTTGCCCAGTTGTTTAGCGCAGGCATTGACCGCGCTCAACGCCGCGGAACCACTCTGCAAGGCCGGACAGTCGATGGGACTCGAGAGACCCGTGCCGCGCTTGTCCACGATCAACACATCGCGCCGGTCGCGCAAGGCATCGAAGATCGCCAGGTAGTAATCGCGCGTGCCGGTGGATGAATAGCCCGGCCCACCCTCCTGCGGCAATATCGTCCCGAGCCGCGGATGTGACATATCGCTGCGCGGGTAGTACTCAAACCCAACCGTGATAGTCCCCGGCGTGACGCCGCTGGGATCAATCTTCCGCGTGATCGAACCACAGTAGCCGGTGTAATCCGTGTTGCAGAGCGTCAGAGTGAGCTGGCCCACCGTGATTGTCTTGGGCGTGGCGCCGGCAGGCCCGGCGATCGACAGCGCCGCGCAGAACGCGGCGACCAGTAGCGATGAAGTGACTCGAGGCAGTCCCATGAGCATCCCCTGTTTATTGTTCTGTACTTGAGATTAGCACGAGCGCTCAAGACCGTGCATCACAATAGGCCACGCTTATTCTTCTTGAGCCATTCGAGGGTCAACGCGTGCAGCGACTGCGCCTGCGCCAAGCAATCGACGACGGCAGATTCCGGAATTATGTCCCCGGTGTACTCGGTCAGATTTCGCTGCTTGCGTAATGCATCTAGCTGCACCACGGTTCTCGCGTCGACACCGAGAGTCGTCGGCAGAGTTTGAATCGCGGTCTGATGATGTCCCGGCTTACTCGTCAACGTGCGATACCCATGCGCATGCAGACCGACATCCGCCAACATACGAATCGCGGTCTATGAATGCTTCCATGCTGCGCGCTTCCCAGTACTCATCCTGCAGCGGATGTTTCAGCATTTCCCAGTAGGCGCCGGCTCGGACCGGCGGCTGCTTCGCGCGGATCGCCGCGCATGAGCGGTCACCCCACTTGATGCGCGCGTCGGCGCCGGACTGTGCCGAATCCGGCTCGACGTGCAGAGACCAGCCGCTGATCAGCGCAAAGGAATGCCCACTGGCAGAACGCCCATCGGGCGTTGCCACTCACAGACCATTCGCCTTGTCGTGCACCTCCCAGCCCCGCTTGACGAGTTCTGCACGCGCGCGGGGCGAGATGGTGCCCGACGACCACACCTCGAGACCCTTGGACCCTTCCGGCAATAACGCATGCAAGTCCGCTTCATAGCCAGCGACGTCTTGTGTCCAGTACACCGAATCGAAGGCACCGAGTACCGCAATGTGGCCGTCGCTCAACTGCGCCGCAGGCAGCCGTAGTCCGGCCAAAATGCGTGCGACCGGACGGTGTGCGTGCAGGCCCACCAATAATCCGGTGCTTTGCAGAAACACTTGTACCTCTTCGTCGGTAGTCAGGCTCATGGCGTGCCGGAACAGCTCATCCCGTCCAGCGGCTCCATCGAGCGACTTGGCAGCTTCCGCGAGTAGACTCTGTCGAGTCGGGCTCAATAGAAGAGTGTTTTCGAAGCGTTTGATCTCATCGGCGCTTAACCCATAGCTCGCCAAAGCGGCGCGCTGTCGCGCGCGCAGAACAGCCGGATCCTCGTTATAAATAGCATCCATCGCCCGTTTGACGTCGCCGAGGTACGGCAAGCCTGGGATGCCGACGAAGTGCATGCCCAGGTTGGCGGCTGCATCGACTTTCGCGAGATGGTGCACGGCTCTGCGCAGCACGTCGTTATTCGTGTAAGGGTCTACACCAAGTTGCTGGTAGTAACGACGCTCCGCCACAGAAACTCCAAGATAGCGGTCCGCATAGCGCGTTGCACTGGACGCGGCATCGTGGGCGACATTTGAGCCGGCCTTCGTACCCTCCGTCGCTGTCGACTTCTCCGTAAGCTCTTTCGCCTGAGCCTTGTAGCCACCGAACAAATGGCCGATTCCCCTCGGAATACCCGTCACCATGCCGACGGGATGGGTGACGGCCTGCCCCAGAGTCTTGGCATCGGTTTCCACTCGCCGCGATACCGACTTGGTGATCACATCGATATCGGTGGTCTTGGCAATTTGGGTGAGCGCCGCGACCTCCCGCAGTCGAATCTTGAGGGCCACCTGACCGTAAGCCGTGAACGTGCCGAAGTGACTGTCGATGACGTAGTGATGCATGAGGCCATCCGCTACCACCGGTTCGATGATGTGGAAATTCGGACCTGAGACCATGTCCGCCGTGAGGCTGGCGGACGCAGGCTCCGCGGGTGGAGTCTCAAAGTCCACCGCCCAGGCGGCGGCGGTCAAAGCGGCAAGCATCAATAGAATCTTGTTGTTCATGGCGATCACTAACTTGGTGAAGACTGCATCCGTTCAGCCTCGTAGCCCGAGTGCTGCCGGCATTATGCCAGCAGGCGGGTCACCCAAGAACGCTTTGATACCTAAAGCTGCGACAGCGTCTATTTCAATTCGGCAATAACCGCGTGCCCTTCCCCCTGAACGAGCACCTCCGTGTGGGCGTGATCACGGGGACTGAATTTGATCTGGGCAAATTTGAATTCACTGACGACCTGCTTGCCGTCTGGTCCTGTGGATTGCAGAGCGCCGGTGGACTCGAAGACAACCAAAGCATCTTTATCATGGAAATGCATCGGCGTCGGTTTGCCGGCATGCCAGACATTGTCCCAAACCACGACCTTGTCGTTTTCCAGTAACTTGGTGGCATTCGCGCGCGGAAAGGCCAGCGGGTAACCGCTGGTATTAGAGATGGGCCCCAACGGAGGACCCTTGAGCTCGATGACCACCGTCCGAACTCCCGGCTTGCCGGCAATGTCGCCGGCATGCCCGAATACCGCGTGGCCCTTATGGGAGAGTGATACCGCCACGAAATCATGCTGCGCCGGAGGCAACGCGTTCATCGTATCCCAAACGGTGACGCGCTCATTGTCCAGCACCGGCTCAGCGCCATAACTGACCGTGGCGATGTTCAATGCGACGATGAAGAACGCGGATTTCAGCACGGCAGTGATTGTACTCGCTCTCGTGGCGCCGGGTGATTCTTCATCCGCTTCACCTCAAAAAAGGCTGCTCACTATGCGCATCACCGCGGTTGCTGGTCTCGCAAGCGCGTCGTACCCCAGAATCCCTCCGGCAGGTCGGTCAAGTTGTTCGGCAAACCCGAACGTTGGATGGCCAAATTCGACTCCCGTTGCGCCGCCAGAAGAATCTTTTCCTCGTCTACCGTGAGCACGCGGCGATCTCGCATCAAGACACGTCCATCGACAAGTACTGTGGAGACATCCTCGCCGTTGGCGTAGTAGACCACGCGATAGACCGGCATATTCATCGGAACGAGGTGCGGCTTGAACCAGTCGAGCAAGATGATGTCCGCTTTCTTGCCCGGTTCGAGCGAGCCAATCTCGTTTTCCATCCCCAGCGCCTTCGCCGCGTCGATCGTGACCATCTCCAGAACCTTTCCGGCGGGCAGCACCTTTGCATCGTGGAAGTAGAACCGGTGATACCGCGTTGCCTGAAACATGTGGCGGAACATGTCGAAGCTGCGATCCGGTGCCACGCCGTCTGACCCCAGCATGACAATCGCGCCCGCGTCAATCAGCTCCGTTACCGGGCAGCGCCCGTTCATCGAGAAAATCGAACTGGGGTTGTGCGAGATGCGCGTTCCCGTTGAGGCGATCAGGCGGATTTCCTCACTCGTCAGATTGGTCGCGTGCGAGAGGATGACGTCGGGACCGAGCAGGCCGAGCACGTCATTCGCGTACTGAACGGTGCCGCGAGTATGCCCATCCTGAAGAAACAGCACATGCTGACGCCTTGACAGGTCACGCGCGGCGCCCGCCTCGCGCTTCACCTCTTCGAGCGCCGGTCCAGCGAGCTTCTCGTCCGGGCTGATGGTAGGAAACACCACCGCCATCTTGATGCGACCGTCGGCCGCCCCGTTCCACGCCCGGATGACTGTTTCTGACACTTCGATCTGCCGATCGAAGGGCACCTGAATATCCTTGTGCCCCGCGCCGTTCCATTCCGTGAACGAACTGGGATAGGGCCCTCGACGCGGACCCATGCCTAGAAACCAGCGAACTCCGACTTCCCTGATCGCCTTGAGATAGGCATCGGCGTATTTAGGATCGTCCACTCGGTAGACGTCCGCCCCGCCGCCAAGAAGTTCACCGATGTGGTCACGCCGAACTTCAGGCGTTCCAGGCCCGCCAACCCGGCATCCGCCTTCCAAAATTCCGGGGTCGAACCGTGTGCGAAAAGGCGTTCCACAGTGGAGTCCCAATCGTCGTTGTCCGCCGCAAGCGTCTTGAGCAGTTCGTGGCCCGCATGTCCATGTCCGTCGATCAAGCCGGGCATCACCACTTTCCGAGTGGCATCGATGGTCTGGCGCGGGCGGAAGCGCGCCAATACTTCCGCTGTTGTTCCGACGGCCGTGATCCTACTCCCGACGACCGCCACCGCGCCGTCGTCGATCACGCGGCGGGCGGGGTCCATGGTGATGACAGTCCCATGGGTGATGAGCACATCGGCCATCTCGATGTCGGAAGCATGGCCCACGCGATCAAACGCAAGCAGCGCGACGACAGCCAACGATGCACGTGCGACGCTCTTGCTCACTCTTTTAGTCATGACCACCGTTCAGATCATCTGGGCGTTTAGGAGTGCAAGGCGCGCGCCAGCGCCCTTACCTCTGCTTCCGCTTCGCCAATCAAGCTGCGACATTCCTCCATGGACAGATTGAGCCGCGCCAAGACGCCGCCCGAACTGAGGCTGCTGGTATCGCTGCGGTTCGTCATTCTATTCGCCAGTCGCATGCCGGCAACCAGAACGTCAGTCAGCGTTGGCGGTCCCGACCGCACCGCAAGGACATCTGCCTGCATGCCCACCGCGTCGCAGACCGCATCGTTGACATGCCAATTCTTAAGCACCGCTTTGGCAATCAAGGGATGCCACGAGTCCACGAGATCCTTGCTTAAAGAGACCCGCGGTTGCGGCGCCTCTTGCCTCGTCAATTGCACGAGAATGTAGAGATGACCCACGCGATGGAGTAGACCCGCAGCGAATGCATCGGGCATGGCCAGCTTCAAGCGCTTGACCACCGCGCCACAAAAATGGGCAACTGCCACGCTCTCGGACCATAACTCGTCCAGCGGCTTCTCGATCGATCGCAGCGATTCAAGTCGTCGAACATCCTGAATAGCATGCGCCAGGACGACGCTGTAAACCTTCTGGGCACCGAGGCGCGTCAGTGCGACCCCCAGGTCGATGATCACTCTGCCCGTGGCGTTGAATGCGGTCGAGTTGGCCATGTTGAGCAACCGGTTGGCGAGAGTCGGATCCGCCGAAATCGGGCGCACAATCATCTGCAGCGAATAGTTCGGATTCTTCAGAACCTCCTGCACCTGGAGGACAACTTGCGGAAAGGCGGGAAGCTCAACGGTGCCGGCTTCGATGGTGGCCAGCATGCGGCGCAAAAACTCGGCTGCGCGCGGTTCTACTCCATGGTCCGTCGGCCCCATCTTCAGCGGGCCCTTGCCGCTTCGCGGCGCGTCTGAATCATAGTGCGCTGACTCTACTCTATTCGACGCATTCCCGCGGCCATCCCTCTGTGAAAACAATGGCTTACCAAGGTGATCCCGAGTAACCCAGTCTTCGGCGGTCGGACGGTACAGGCTTCCTCTCGGTACGGGTATGGCAATTAGCCTGTTTGTATTGGATCCAGCACTTGATCTACGATGACCATGGCAGAAGGACACTAATAATAATGAATACTTTGCAAGGACGTGCGCTCCGACACCTGTCGATTTGTTTCCCCCTGCTCGCAGCGCTGACCGCGTGCGGCGGCGGTGGGAGCTCCCCTCCGCCTAGCTACACGCTAGGGGGAACGGTCACCGGTCTTCAAGGAACCGTGGTTCTGCAGACTGGCGACGGCGGCCAACTGTCGGTGACTGCCGACGGTTCATTTACTTTTCCCACGAGCGTCACCGGCGGGAGTGGGTATACGGTGAGCGTTCTCACGCAACCGGTGAACGAGACGTGCGCGGTCGCAGGCGCTTCGGGCACTGCCAACTCGAATGTCACGAGCATTGCAGTGACCTGTACGCTCAATGCGTATGCGGTGGGGGGAACCGCGACGGGACTACTGAATCCCGTGGTACTCCAAGACGGTGGCACTGACAATCTGACCGTCAATGCCGACGGAACCTTTACATTTCCAACCAAGATCCAGATCGGCAGTCCGTACGCGGTAACGGTCTTTACTCAATCTGTCGGACAATTTTGCGCCGTGACCAATGGTTCGGGAACAATGGGCACGTCTCAAGTCACGAATATCGCCCTGACTTGCGCACCGCGATACAGCGTCGGCGGCACCGTCAGTGGCCTCACCGTTAGCGGCCTGGTACTGGCCAATGACAGCGCGACGCTCAATATCGATGCCGGCGCCAGCACATTCACTTTTGCCACCGCGTTGACCCCCGGGTCGGCATATAACGTAACGATAAAGACCACGCCGCTTGGGTTTTCGTGCGTGTTGGCAAACGGCACGGGAACGGCGAATGCAAATGTACAAAACGTGGCCATTACCTGCACGCCCCTTAGTTATTCGCTTGGCGGATCGATTCAAGGCTTGAACAGCAAGGGGCTTGTGCTGGCCAATGGGGCCGATCGCGTGACGGTGGCTTTGGATTCCAGCCAATTCACCATGCCGACGCCCGTTGCCTACACTAGCTCCTATGCCACCACCATCGCGACGCAACCGGATGGCTTGACCTGCACAATCGCGGGCGGCGCTGGAACCATGCCCGCTGCCAACCTCAGCACAGTGGCCATATCATGCGACCTGGAATGGACGTGGAAGTCCGGATCACCGACTGCAAACCCGCCAGGTTTCTTTGCGAACAAAGGGACGCCGGACGTTGCCAACGTTCCCTCGGCGCTCGCCTATTCTGCGACCTGGGTCGATCGCGCCGGAAAACTCTGGTTGTTTGGTGGCCTGGCCTCTGAGTATGGGACGACCCCCTACGCAGACAACCTGTGGCGTTACGACCCAGCTTCGGGAGAGTGGACTTGGGTCACGGGCTCCGGCCCCGCGCAAGATGCAAGCGGTGTCTACGGCACCTTGGGGGTGGAGACTGCCACGAATTCTCCGGGCGCGCGTGCCTATGCCGTGTCGTGGACAGACAACTCCGGAAACCTCTGGCTGTTCGGCGGATTTGGATTTGACGGCGCCGGAGGCAACGGCACCCTGAACGACTTATGGAGATTCAATCCCGCGACTGGGCGCTGGACCTGGATGGGTGGATCGAATGCAATCAATGCTGCCAGCGTCTATGGCACCCAGGGCACCCCCAACGCCGGCAATCACCCTGGCGCCCGCTCGTCGGGTGTTGCGTGGACCGACGCTAGTGGCGTGGCGTGGCTGTTCGGGGGCATCGGGCAAATGGGAGAACTGAATGACCTTTGGCGATACGATCCCGCCACGGGAATCTGGGCGTGGATGAGCGGGTCCAATACAGGAGGAGCCGCGTCCGTCTACGGAACGCAGGGCGTGCCCGACGCCGCCAATGTGCCTAGTGCGCGCATCTATTCCATGGCTTCAAGCGATGCCGAAGGCAACCTGTGGTTGTTTGGCGGCGACGACACGGATTCACTCAACGACCTGTGGAAATTCAATACCGCAACCAATCAATGGACTTGGGTCAGTGGCAAGAACGGCGGTGGCGGCACCGCGACCTACGGAACCCTCGGCGTCGACACTCCCGGCAGCGTTCCGGGGGCGCGTACCTCAGCGCTTATCTGGACGGGCAACGCCGGTGATCTTTGGCTTTTGGGTGGATTTGGTCTGGACTCTGCCGGTTCGGGCGGGTTTCTCAATGACCTCTGGCGATTTGATACGGCGTCTGGCCATTGGATTTGGATGAGTGGTTCGAACATGTCACAGGTCGCCGGGGTGTACGGCACTCTGGGCGTACCGTCAGCAGGCAACATCCCGCCTGTTCGCGATTATGCGATGGGTTGGAAAGATGGCAGCGGACGATTCTGGGTCATGGGTGGGCAGGTTTGGTTGCCCAACAGTGCCGGGGGATATTTCAATGATCTTTGGGAATTCTGAGCGGGACGACCACAACGACCGGCACCCGGTACAACCCAGGCCTTAAGGCTCAGATGCGCGGGAACCACCCGTCAGCCCGATCGCACAATCGGCAGGCCGCCAAACCAGGATTACCTATTTAGAAGAGAGTCATATTCGTGCTTGGCCTGCATCAGCGCCGGCAGGTTTGCATCGGCTCCCTGCCAAATCTGCAGCAACGATTGGTAAGCCTGCCGCGCTTCTTCCTTGCGATCCTGCATGAGCAGCGCCCGGGCGAGGCCGAGATACGCCAAACTGTGATATGGCGATGCCGCATCGACTCCCGGATTATCAATGATCTTCTTGAACGCAGCTTCGGCATCTAGGGCAGAGTGCGCTTGCATCAGGGCGATGGCTCGCACATAAGTCGGGATGAGAACCGCCTGCTGCCCCATCTCGTAGCTGCTGGCGCGATTCATCGCGTCGAGAATCTCGGCGGCGGGACGCTCCGCTTGCATGGCGAGTGCCGTGCGAACAGTCGGCGCGAAAACACTGATATTGAAGGTCGATAGCGGAAATTGGTGATCGATCTGTTCCTGCAGCGCCTGCGCGGCTATTGCATCCCCCAGCCGCGCATAAACCAAGGCGCTCAATTCGAGCGTGAACTCGTTCGTGCCGAGTTTTGCCGAAGCTTGGATATGCTCCAAGGCGTTCTTACGAAGACCCATCTCCACGTCGAACAAGGCTTCCTGCGCCAACGCAGTTTCGGCGTAACCCGACAGTCCAGCGTTGCGGGTGCGCTGCGCCACTTGCGCGAATAGCCCGGTGCTCTCGCTGATTTTACCCCTCGCTTCCGCCAGCTCCGCATCCTGGTTCAGTATGCTGAACTCTTGCGGTCGCGCCGCTTCCCACGCCCGCTCGCGCATGAGACCGGCTTCATCACCCCGTATCAGCGCGATCGAGTAAAGCACGATATGCACGACACTGCCATCCAGACCCCGGCGCAGGGCTTCACCTGCCACTTGTGCCGCGGCATCGAAACGACTCAACCCCAGCAATGCCACGGCACGGTTGGTGTAGCCATGAGCGTGTTGCGGCTCGAGTGCGATGGCCTTGTCGGCGGCGTCTGCGGCGATGCCATAGCGCCCGAGCACATTGGCATCATTCGCCATGGCGCTAAAACCACGCCAGTCGTTGGGATAGATCTCGGTCCACAATTTGTAGATGCTTGCTCCTTTCTCCATCTCGCCGGTCACGATGTCGAAATAGCGCCCCGCGATGTACAGCCGTTCAGGTTCGGTCGCGTGTTCGCGCAACTCGAAGGCCTTGGCGAAGAACTGCGCGGCCAGTTCTAATTCCTGCATGTTGGAGTAGCAGGAGCCAAGCTGGGCATAGGCAATCGCGAACTTCGGATCAATCGCAATGGCGGCCTTGAACACGGGAATGGCATCGATGTTGCGGGTGTGCGAGCGCAATTCCATTCCCAGTTGATAGGCCTTCAGAGCCTCGAGAGAATTGGTTGTACCCTGCACCGCGATGACATCGTATTGTTTTAACGATTCTTTCGACTCGCCGAAGTCTTTGCGCAATTCGGCAATGGCCTGGTCCAAGCCGCCCACCACATCGTTCTTCGCGGACACCGACGCACCGACCTTGGCCAGAGTGCTGCCGTCGGAGCACCGGCTGGCCACCAGGGACAACAGGTAACCGGATGCCTGACGCTCAATCTTGCCGTTGACCGCCACTGCGGCATGCTGCTGCTGGCAAACTTGGCGCGAGATGGCCGGCTCGAGCACATCGTCCGGTGGACGTCCCAAGGCCTGCAGCGCATCGCCAACCCGCTCATCCGAAACGACCGTGAGATACGGAGACTGGGCAAAATCGATGACGGCCGCCGTGCGCAGGACGCGATCGAAGCTGGCATCGCCCGTCGCATTGACAAAATCGCCGATCAGCACCGACGCACGTTCAGCGAGTCCGGGCGAATGCTGGGAGCGTCCGTACCAGAAAACACTCGCGGCGATGGCGGCGATCAACGCCGCCACCCAACCTGCGATGCGCAGGTTGCGACTTGGAGCGGTCTTGAGTGGGGTTTCAGGGTCCGCGGGAGCGGCCGTCGGCGACGGAACTTCGGGGGCCGGACTTAGGTCTGCGCCGGACCCATCCGCCATCCGGGTCGGTGCGATGAACCGATAGCCGCGTTTGGGAGTTGTTTCTATAAAAAACGGACGATTGGCATCATCCCCTAACGCCTGGCGCAACTTCGCCACGGCCACATCCAGACTCTTGTCGAACTCCACGATACCGCTCGGCCAGAGAATCTCCCTCAGCTCCTGGCGGGAGACCATCCTTCCCGGCCGTTCAACCAGTGCAATCAGGAGGCGAAACGGCTGGTCCTGCAGCTTGACCTCGCGGCCGTGCTTATAGAGCTTGCCCGCAGCCATGTCTGCCTCGAAGGGTCCGAAGCAGAAACGATTGGCCGGCGCGCTATCCATTGGCTCCCCTTGAGTTCGACGAACAACGAGCGAGGTAAGAACGCAAGCAACCCGTTGATGTCAGAAGTCTTTTTAATTAAGGCTAAGTTTGCCACCAAATAGGTTGACCGTCCCGCACCCCGTTGCGATAAGCCCGCTCCAGCGACAGCTTGGCATGCCAATAAAAGGGGGACGAGATGAAACGATCGGTCAAAGGCCACTTGCCTGGTTGGGTCACGCTGCTCGCGGCCCTAGCGTTCGCGATAGCGAGCGGACCTGCCGCGGCGGCAGATCCCGCCAGCGCCAATTCGAAGGATCTGTGCCGCTTGCTGAACAAGGCCGAGGTCAGCCGTGCTCTCGGCATGGAGATCGTGCGTGCGGAAGCGCCGGATTCTCAACTGGCTGGCTGCGACTTCTCGGCGCGCGGCTCCGCCGCTGATATGACGGTAGCCCATACCACCCAATTGGCCAAGGGCGCCGCCAACGCCAATGGCTCGAGTATCGATGGCCCAACGGAGAAGCTGATCGACACCTTCGGAAAAATGCTGCTCAAAGGATCCACCTCGGACACGCCGGCGACCGCGCGACACCCGGGAGAGGTTCCCGTGTTCAGTTTCGCCATTCAGCCGGGTGAAGCCGAAGAGCAAATGCGGGTGAGCCGTCAAACCTATGCCGGAATCGGGCCGGGTGTGACGACCGTGGCCAATCTCGGTGACGAGGCATTCGACAGCGGCGGTGCAATGCTGAGCGTGCGCAAGGGCAAGCGCATGATCCAGTTCACCTATCCGTCTTGCTCGTGTACCACCCGCGAGATTGTCCCCCTGGCCCGCAAGGTCGTCGGCCAGCTATGAGCGAGGACGCCGTAATCACGAAGCGCCCTTCGCGATGGCGATACGCCTGGTGGCTGTCGTTGTTGCTCTTGGGAATTCTAATCGGTTGGTTGCTGGCGCCACGCTGTCCGCGCTGTTCCGCGCAAGGCGGCTCGGGTGATGCTCCCCACAGCGCAGCGCAGGGCAGCAGTGCCGCGCCAGGCAAACCCAGCGGCGGCGCAGCGAGCGGCACACCGGACAGCGTAAATCTCGGCGGTTTACCGATTCCTCTGGATCTGGGTTCAGCCACCGGCCGCAACAGGCCGGGAATTGACGGACCCGGTGTCGGCCAGGTAACCGGCTCTTCGAAGGGCGAGAGCGCCGGCGGTAGCGGCGGCGGTTCCGACGAGAAAGAACCGCCGGCCGACCCCACGGCCGCGGCAATAACCCAAGGCAATGGCGCCGACGTCAAGGAAGCCGTCACGGCTCGCAATCAAGTACAGAGCGCCGACGACTTCCGCTACGACAAAACCGGCCTGCCCCGCTATTCACAGTCGGTGACGACGGTGGCCAGCACGTTGACTCGCGACCGGCTCGTCTCCGGCAAGTATCACAGCACCTGTGCCATCGTCACTTCCGGCAAATTTCAAGATGTCGTCGACTGGTACAAAACGAATTTGCCTCAAGGGTGGCAAGCGCAGACCGTGGGGGATTTGAACGCCCTCGCGCAACAGGTCTCGATGTCCAACATCATGAGTACTTTGACTGCGGCGGCACAAACCGCCGCTACTCCGACGGCCGCCGCGCCCAGGAGCAAGAGTTCTCCTGCCGCTCATCCAGACAACGCCGTGAGTGTTGCTATGTTCTCGCCGCCGCCGGGCACGAGCGGCGAGCCCAGCATCATGATTCAACAAAAAATCGGGACAGCGGTCGAGATCACGATGAGCAAGAACGGGAGTGGCCGGCTGTCGCCAGCATGCGGATAATCATGCCACCCAGGCACCGCCTCAGACCCCTATTCCGGACACCGCGCCTGCCGGCGCGCAGAAATCCGGCACTGCAGACATGTTCGACCCGACACAGAATCCCACTGCCAGCACGGGAGTCGCGCTCAACCTTGAGTCTTTGACAGCCTCGCAGAAAAAGTACGGTATCGCGCCCAAGCGCGACCACAAGGTCACGTATGCGCCGGAAGTGATCGTGATGGAGCAAGGTGACCAGGCCATCACGGCTGTCGATGATGACGGCATGACCTGGCACTTTGATGCGTCGAGCCCGCATGTGAGTGAGTTTCAGGAGGGCAAGATCATCATGGCCACGGGCCGCGCGGTGGGCCGAATTGGACAACTAACGCGCAGCGGCGGCAGCGTCACCGTCAAGTTGGCGCCGGTGCAAATCACCGAGGTGATCAAAGACGGCCATTTCATCTTCGATGGCGACGTCGATGCGACGCAAATGATCGTCTATGAAGCACCGTCGTTTCCATCGATCCTGGATCTCAAAGCGCCGTCCTCTACTAGTATGAATTGGGAAGGATGGGCAGACAGCCCGTTCTTAAAAGCAGCAGTAGAGCTGCCAAGCACACTGGGGAGCACTCAGGCACCAAACCTGACATCCATGACCCCGCCGCAAGCATCTCAGGTGATGACCTTGAGCGGTGGCGCTTTCAAGACCTTTCCGATTATTGGATCTGATCGCTCCGTGGGTGTGGGCTTCGGCTATCACAAGAGCGGGCTGAACATGGAGGCGTGGGGCACCCTTGGACTCACGGGGGCGCACATCAAATTCGCGCTCGACATTCAAAATTTCAAGATCGTCACGGCAGGCATGAACCTGGGCGGGGCAAGCTCGTTTAGGATGAAATTGCAAGTGTGGAGCGACGAGAAGGAGACGACTATCAACGCCTCACAACTGGTGGAACTGCCGGCGGATATCTACCTACCCATACCCATCGGGGGTGTGCCATTGGGACTGACCTTTCATACATCCTTCACCTTTAGCACGGCCGTGAGTGCCAAGAGGTCGGTGATGACGGCGGATGCCGAATACACCGCGGAAGGCGACATCTTCATCGGTTGGAAAGACGGTTCCCCGCAGATCTCGCCCTTCGCGAAGACCTATGCGAAGAATTCCCTCGCCAACAATCTTCAAGGCGTATCGGTGGGCATCAATTCGCTGGCCTTGGGCTTCAAGGTGGAACCGATGATCGGCATCGGTGCATTCGGCTTCAATACTGGCGTGTATGTCGGAGTGTCCTTCGGTGGCAGCGCGGTGAGACAGTCGGATGCCGCCATGAGGCAATGCCGGGCCGGCTACATGAACGGGGTCATCAATGGCGGCGTGGGCTACCAGTTGCCGGCGGCCTTCGTAAAAATCATCAACGGAATCTTGAGCGTCTTTACCAAGTACCAGATTTCCGGCAGCGGTCACCTCTTGGAAGTTCCGGATCATCGCTTTATGGATCTAGGCGAATCCATCCCGCCCGGTTGCGCCTCACAGGGCCAGAAGACTTAAGCCCAACCAAGAGCGGCAAACCGCATGGTGGGACGAATCGCTGTCATACGCATACAACAGAATATTGGCGTCGATCAGCTTCATCCGTGGCGAGCGCCTTCAATCTTTTCGAGAAGTGCACCGACGTTGTCATAGGAAGCCCCGGCGGTCGGCCCACCCATTGCTCGGGGCTTGATTGTAAACGGCTTGCGCTTTTGCACCGCAGCGCTCTGGGCAAGGGCAATTCGAAGTTTTTCGTTCACGACCGACTTGAATGGGCGCCCAGTCCTCCGTGCCTCAGCGTGTAACGGGGCAGCCACATCATCGTCTAGTGTAAGGGTGGTTCTCATGCATCAAGATGCTATCAGGTACGCATCTTGATGTTTTCAGTGTTATCACCATCTATGGCGAATGGCGTCTACGGCAGGGTACAGCGGCCAATATGGCCACGACATCAACGGATCACAAAGTGCTCATCCCCACGCGCGCGAAAGGTCATGAAGAAGCGGCGGTCCGCTCTCCGTGAGCTCGCTAAGTAGAATTAGATCCTAGTGCCCGAGCCGACTTGGGATGACGCGTCAATTGTGCTGTCGATACGTTCCTCGCCGAGAATAGCCAGTGGTGCCAGCTTGAATCGCTCGCAAGTCCTGCTATCTCCGTGGTGCGATCACGCGCCTAATGGTTGTCCGCCGGCGCTCCGTATCCCACAATATCTGATGCGTCGAAGGCTCTGAGGGACACATGACTATCCGATCACTTTCTTGCTTGGCCGCCTTGATCGCGCTTTTGTGTCTCTCTGCGAATCCCGCGTCAGCCCAGTTGCCCCAGCCCGATGGCGGCAACCTCGAGCCGGGTGCCCTTCCCGCCCATTGGTACTCGCAAGATCCCAAGTGCATGGAGATTCCGCAGTGGCAGGTGCATGAGTACAACCCGAACTTCATCATCCTGCGCCAGTCGCCGTGCACCGACTACGAGAAGCCCTTTATCTTCCTTTTTTTCGGCAAGGACAAAGCCCTGCTAGCCGATACCGGCTCCCGCGATGGCAACCTGCCGCCCACTTTGCAGCTTGTCATCCACAACTGGCTCAAGCGCAATGGCCGCACCAGCATCCCGCTCATCGTCGCCCACACTCACGAGCACGGAGATCATACGTGGGGAGACACGGGGCTGCAGGCGCTCAACGATCCTGCCATCCCCGTCACGTTCATTCGTTCCGAGGTGGAAGCCACCAGGAATTTCTTCGGAATCGGGAATTGGCCGACCGATATCGGGCGAGTCGACCTCGGCGGGCGCATCATCGACGTCATCCCCATCCCCGGCCACAGCAAAGTCAGCGTAGCTTTCTACGATCGCAACACCGGCGTTCTGCTCTCCGGCGATACCCTGTACCCAGGGCGGCTCTACGTCCAAGATTTCCCGGCGTTCCAGGCGAGCGTTGAACGCTTGATTGACTTCACCAAGGGCAAACCTGTCGCCCACCTTCTCGGTAATCACATCGAGGAGAGCAGTACGCCGTTCCTCGATTATCCGGTAGGCACCATGTACCAGCCGAGCGAACACGAACTGCAATTGGCACGCGGATCGTTGCTCGAACTCGACGAAGCCTTGATCAGCATGCACGGGACGCCTAAGCGACTGGCACTCCGCGACTTTTCGTTTTGGCCGTCAGGGCCGTCCTTCGGCTCGCCGGCTGAAAACGAGGCCTACAAAAAGCGCGTGGATCAACAACGAGCGGAGATGTGGGACCATAACAGGCAGTAGTGAGTACCGAAGGCGTCGGTCTCGGGCGCCAGGGAGCGTAAACAGCCCTCTTTGGTTCAGCGGGAAGGGCATTCTGCTCGACTCGATGCTCCCGAGAAGCTGCGCGGCTCGCCGCGTTCAGTGCTGGACCGAGATCGCGTTCGGCCCGAGGCTTTGGCTGCCCGCACCGGCAAACAGCGCGAAGGGGCTCCCGGTGATGAGCGTCAGCGCGCCGTCCGTCGCGTTGATCGAGAAAACCTCGATCTGATTCCCCACGTTGTCCAGCGCATAGAGAAAGTCGTCCGGACCATCGAGTGCCAGAGCAACGGCTCGTCCTTTCGTGTGGGACAGGCCAATTTCCGTCAGGGCCCCCGAGCTCGCGTCGACCAGGAAGCAGTCCACGTCGGTGCCGTTCGCGACATGCAGCCGCTTATCTTCCGCATCGATAACCGGCGAATGGATCGGGTAGCTGGCCGAGAACGGGCTACCAGGAATGGCCGTCAGCGCGCCGGTGCCGGAATCGATCGAGAAGCCGGATACTTCATTCGGTTGCGATTCCGCTGCATATAGGTGGGTGGCCGTGTGGTCAACGACCAATCCGTTAGGCGAGCCTCCCGTTGCAAACGGAGTGCCCGCCACCGGCGTGAGCGCGCCGCTCGTCGCGTCCATACTGTAGGCCGACACGCTGCTACCGGCCGTGTTCGCGGCGTATACATACTTGCCCGCCGCGACCACGATCGCGCTGGTATTCGGCCCGGCCGCAAACGGACTGCCGACCACTTCAACAAGGGCGCCTGTCGAGGCGATCTTGAACACCGAGACGGTGCTCGTGCTGCCATTCGCCGTCAGTACGAATTGTCCGCTCGGATCGACTGCGATCGCTATGGACTGGGCACTCGTCGCAAACGGACTTCCGGGGATCGACGTCAGATTCAGGCTCG
>Ga0193726_1000348_pt1 | contig 53338 bp, 52 predicted proteins | sample H2c1metaG_FD_144928 | JGI IMG/M metagenome (GOLD analysis project Ga0193726, IMG submission 144928) | Soil microbial communities from a riparian zone of the East river system, Colorado, United States - H2c1 | ecosystem: Environmental > Terrestrial > Soil > Riparian zone | place: USA: East River... | reverse complement strand
GGCCTTCCAAGATCGCTTTCCTCGCCTGGAACGCCTGGCACGATGCCGAGAAGGGCACGTGGCCGGTAAACCTGCCGGCCGGTACGCGGCGCGCCTACACCCTGGCCGATATCCGGCAGTGGCTCGAATTGTTCCTGCGCCGCTTTTTCACCAACCAGTTCAAGCGCTCGGCGTTGCCCAACGGGCCGAAAATCTCCTCGGGCGGCTCGTTGTCGCCTCGGGGCGATTGGCGGGCGCCGTCGGACGGCAGTCCGGACGTCTGGTTGGCCGAGCTGGCTGCGGTTCCCCAGACCAAGAAATAAATGGTCGTCCGCGGACGGTTGAACGCCGCCGCGCCGCATCGCCACATCCTCTGACTAAGGGAGGAATGCGATGGCCGACCCGACGCTCAACATCTCTTCCGAGAATGTCTGCTCCATCATCGTGAAGGCGCGCGAGTTCGACGTGCAGGATGTGGTGACCGATCCCGATTCCGGATCTAATCCCGCCGACGACCGGATGACCCCGGTGCTCGAGGCGGATTCGGACGACGCAACCTTCCAGGAACTGCGTGCCTTCATCAACGCCTTGGGCGAGGAGGAGCAGATCGACCTTGTCGCCCTGATGCGGCTCGGCCGCGGCGACGGGACCTTGGAGGACTGGATCGATCTGCGCGGCGAGGCACAGCGCCAGCACAACAACCGGACGGCCGCCTATCTCCTGGGCGAACCGCTCCTGGCCGATTATCTCGAGGAAGGGCTGTCGCAGTTCGGGTTTTCGTGTGCGGAATTCGAAATCGATCGTCTCTGAAGCGTGCTGAGCGGGCTTCCACCCTTCGCCGTCTGAACGTACAACTAGGCATCGGAGGAACGTCGATGCCGCTCAAGATCAAGAAGACCGTCAAGCAGATGGTCGACGAGGCCAACGGCCAGGTCGAAACACTGCCGCTCGCCGAGGCGATAAAAGTCCACGGTCAGCCCGGCGTGACCTTCATCGACATTCGCGATCCGCGCGAGCTCTGGCGCGACGGCACGATCCCCGGCGCCATCAACGTGACGCGCGGCATGCTCGAGATGTGGATCGATCCCGAGAGTCCCTACGCCAAGGACTATTTCCAGACCGGCAACAAGTTCGTGTTCTTCTGCGCCGGCGCCTGGCGGTCGGCGCTCGCCACCAAGACGGCGCAGGACATGGGGCTGACGCCGGTCGCGCATTTCGAAGGCGGCTTCGGCGCCTGGAAGAAGGCAGGCGGACCGGTCGAAAAGGTCGAGCCGAAGAAGTAGGCCGGCCGCGATGAGTCCCGACACCGCCCTGGTGCCGCAGCCGACGCTGGACGATTTTCCCGACTTCGTGTCGGTTCCGGTACGCGTGGCACGCAACGCCAAGGCCTATCCCGAAAAAATCGCGGTCATGTGCGAGGCCGACACGCGCACGTGGCGCGCGTTCGACAAGCGCATCAACCAGATCGCCCGCTCGCTTTCGGCCATGGGCGTCGGTCGTGGCGACAAGATCGCCATCCTGGCCACCAATTCGATCGAATATCTCGAGACTTTCATGGGCGGCCTGCGCGCCGGCGCCTGCGTGGTGCCATTGTCGACCATGGCGGCGGCCGATGCGCTGGAGAAGATGCTCGACGATTGCGACGCCAAGGTCCTGTTCCTGTCGGATCAGTATCGCAGCCTGGTCGAGCCCTATGAGGGCCGGTTGCCCAAGCTGATCGCGGGCGGCCGCATCGCCTACGACTTCGGGCGCGCGGGCTGGCGCGATTTCGAGGAATGGCGGGCACCGGCGAGCGATGCGCTTTTCGATTTGCCGATCGGCCAGCTCGACGATTTCAACATCATCTACAGTTCGGGCACGACCGGCCTGCCCAAGGGCATCTTGCACAGCCACGCCATGCGCGACCTTCTGGCGGTGCGGTTCACGGCGTTCGACTATGGCCCGGAAACGATCTCGCTCGCCTCGACGCCGCTTTATTCCAACACCACGCTCGTCGCCTTGCTGGCGTCCGTGGGCGTCGGCGGCACGACCATCCTGATGCCCAAGTCCGACGTCGTGAAATTCCTGGAGATCGCCCAGCGCGAGCGCGTCACCCACGCCATGCTGGTGCCGGTGCAGTACCAGCGCATCCTGGCGCATCCGGACTTCGGCAAGTACGACTTGAGTTCCTTCAGGGCCAAGCTCTCGACCAGCGCGCCGCTGCGCGCCGCGATCAAGGCCGACTGCCTGGAACGCTGGCCGGGCCGCCTGATCGAGATCTACGGCCTGACCGAGGGCGGCGGTTCCTGCACCCTCGAAGCCAACCTTCATCCCGACAAGCTCCACACCGTGGGCAAGCCCGGGCTCGGCAGCGAGGTCGTGGTGCTGGACGAGCAGGGCAGGGAGCTGCCGCAAGGCGAGGTGGGCGAGCTTGCCGGGCGCGGCCAGGTGATGATGAAGGGCTATTACAAGCAGGCCAACAAGACGCGCGACCTGTTCTGGCACGACAAGGACGGCCGCCTGTTCTTCAAGTCGGGCGACATGGGGCGGATCGACGAGGACGGCTTCATCGTCCTGCTCGATCGCAAGAAGGACATGATCATTTCAGGCGGCTTCAACGTCTATGCGGCCGATATCGAAGTGCTGCTGCTCAGGCATCCCGACGTGATCGACGTCGCCGTCATCGGCATCCCGAGCGAGCAATGGGGCGAATCGCCGATGGCGCTTTGCGTGTGCCGGCCCGGCGCCACGGCCACGGAAGCGCAGATCCGCGAGTGGGCCAACGGCCAGCTCAGCAAGACCCAGCGCCTGGTCGCCGTGGAGTTTCGCTGCTCGCTGCCGCGCAGTACCATCGGCAAGATCATGAAGCGCGAGCTGCGCGAGCCCTATTGGGCCGGCCGCAGCGCCAAGATCTGAGGGAATGACGATGACCGAGCCCGTGCTCCACTCCTCCCACCTGTTCACGCTTAGCCTGACGGTGGATCCGAACTTCACCGAGGTCGGCGAGACGCCCTATGGCCGTCGCCGCATCGCGACCGTCACCGGCGGAACCTTCGAGGGCGAGGAATTGAAGGGCACGGTGCTGCCTTCGCCGGGCGGCGACTGGCTGCTGCTGCGGCGCGATGGCGTCCTGCAGCTCGACGTCCGGATCACGCTCAAGACCCATGACGACCATCTGATCTACATGAGCTATCGCGGGATGCGGCATGGCCCGGCCTGGGTGATCGAGCAGCTCAACAAGGGCGAGAAGGTCGATCCTAGCCAGTATTATTTCCGCAGCACACCCGCGTTCGAGACCGCATCGGAGAAATACCGCTTCCTGAACCGCATCGTCTGCGTGGCCACCGGCCGCCGCGAGCCAACCGGACCGATCTACGAGGTGTTTCACATTCTTTAGCTAGCGCGTTCTGACGCGCTGGCGGGCGGCAGCGCCTTCTGAGGCGCGAGAGCCCGCACCGACCAGAAAAGACAATAATCGCGCGACTGGAGTCGCGCGCCCCAAGCTAAAAGATCTTCGCCAGCACGGGCAGAATGTACTCGCGGAACTTCGCGGGATTCTCGCTCATCGGGAAATGGCCGACTTCCTTCATGATCTGCACCTCGACGCCGGGAATCTGGCTGGCCGTGCGCAGCGTATCCTCGGCGGTGCAGGAGAAGTCGTATTCGCCGGTCAGCAGGTAGAGCGGGCAGACCCTGGTGTCGATCGTCTTGACCTTTTCGCGCAGATCGCCGTCGACGCGATAGAAATGGAGGTCGCCCTTGAACACGCCGGGGCCGCCCTGCATGTACATCCACAGTGTCTCGTGGCGGCTGACAGGCGGACTGTGCGGCGCGATCAGGCCCGAGACCAGCGCGGCGCAGACCTCGCCGCCATGGACGTCCGGGCGGTGCAGCCACGCCGTGTCGTACCAGGGCTGCTGGAAGTCGGCGGCCTCGAGCGCGATCAGGGCACGGAACTCGGCGGCGTGCGCGATCGCCAGATTGAGCACGATGCGCCCGCCGATCGAGCAACCCATGACGACCGGCCTGTCGAGCTCCAGGGCACGGCAGAAGGCGCGGATGGCGGCCGTATAGGACGCCGTCGTCAGCCGGTATTCGCCGGCTTGCCAACCGTCGGGCGGCGTCGACTTGCCGTGCCACGGCATGTCGAAGGCCAGCACGCGGAAGCGCCGCGTGATCTCGGGATCAGCCTGCAGATGGCGGTATTGGCGGCTGTCGGCGCCGGCGGTGTGCAGGCAGACCAGCGGGATTCCCTGGCCAGCCTCCTCGAAGTAGATGCGGTGCGGGACCCCGTCGATCTCCATCCGCAGGTAGCGGCCGATCATCGGCTCGAGCGCGGGCGCCATGGCTCAGCCGTCCTCCGGCAAACGGCGCGGCAGCGCCAGGAGATCCTTGAAATACTGCAGGTTCTGCAGCAGCGGCCGGAGATCGCCTTCCATCGAGGCGACACCGCGCTTGGTGAGGGCGAAGAGATCGTGCCAGCCGGGCTCCGGCACTGTGCGCCAGTGTTGCCGCCAGGCGTCGTCGGTGGCACGGATCGAGAAAGCGACGGCGCGCATCAGGCGCGGTCCGCGCTCCAATGTCCCGAAATCGCCGTCGCGAATGGCGAGATGGAAGGGTTCGGCGCCGATATCGATCCGGCAGTCGGTGCTGAGCCAACGGCCACGGCGGCGCAGGTCGGCGTCGGCGGCGAGGAGATCGGGCAGTCGCGCAAAGCGGTCGGCGGGACTCATTCCTGCAGGACGTAGTCTATCGTCGATCCGTCGGGCGCCGCGAACATCCCCTTGACCCAGCGGCCGCGGTCGTCGAACCACTGATCCATTCGGATGTCGCCCGTGTAGTGGTAGCGCGTCGCCTCGATGGTGGCGCCGGTCGCCGTCTTGACCGGCTCGCGGCCCATCGGCGTGACCTGCACGCGGGCCAGGGTGCCGTATTGGGTGTTGAGCAGGACGGATCGCTTGACCTGGGCGATGTTCCAATGGGACGTCGGCAGGATGTCGGCCGGCAGCACCTCATGCTCGATCACAGGGGGCTGCAGGCCCTGATCGGCGGTGGAGGCGTTGATGGCTTCGGCCGGCGCCTCGCGGTCGACGGCGAGGCCCTTGGCGCCGCGCTGTACGTGCACCTTGTACTTCTTGCCGTTGTCGTCGGTCTGCGAGTCGAGCGCCTGCAGGGTGTCTCCGTTCCATACTTCCCGGTCGGAGTGGACGTAACGATAGGCGGTGATCCCCATCGCCTTGACGCCGAAATTGATCGCCACCGTCACGATGCGATTTGGCCCGTCGCTCTCGAAAGTAAGCGTATGCCGGCCGATCTCTTGGCCATTGCGAAAGACGTTGAAGGCCAGCGTCTGGCCATAGGGAAAATCGTTCGCCGCCGATACCGTGGTCGAACCCAAGACGCTCACAACAAGAGTCGCAGCCAATTGCCTGCGCATCAGACCCCCAAGCCCCGCACCCCAATATACGCTGCGAAAGGCTTCTGGATCATCCGTAACTTGCAGATCAAACGACCCGGTCCGCGCGCAACTTTTTGATAGTGGCAGGCTCATATCCGAGTTCTTGCAAAATCTGGTCCGTGTGCTCGCCGAGCGTGGGGGCCCGGCGGCGGACCGTGAGCGGGGTGCGCGAGAGCTTCACCGGCTCCTGGACGACCGGCACCGGCTTGGCGGCGCCGGGATAGTCCATGGCATGGAAGAACTTGGCGTGCTGGATGTGGGGATCGTCCAATGCCTGCTGCGGCGTGTAGACCGGGCCTGCCGGAATGCGGTTGGCCTCGAGGGCGTCGAGCGCCTCCTTCACCGTCCGCGTATTGCACCACTTCTGCATGATGGCCGACAGCGTCTCGCCGTTGTCGCCGCGGGCCAGGTCGTCCTTGAAGCGCGGGTCCTTGGTCAGGCTCTCGTCGCCCATCAGCTTGCACCAGCGCACGAACAGCGGCTGGCCGATGGTCATGGCATAGATCCAGCCGTCGCTGCACTTGAAGGTGTCCGAGGGCCCGGCGGTGAAGCCGCGGTTGAGCGTGGCGATGCGGTTGAGGTTGAGCATCGCCTGCTCGATCAGGTGGCCGTTGGTGATGTTCATGGCCGTGCGCAAGAGCGCCGTCTCGACCTTCTGGCCCTTGCCGCTCTTGGCGCGGTCGATCAGGGCGGCCAGCACGCCCACGGTATTGAGCAGCGCCGTGCCGAAATCGACGAACGGGGCGTTCATGCGGGTCGGCACCTTGCCGTCGCCCGACAGGAACATGGCGCCCGACATCGCCTGGCCGATCGTGTCGAAGCCGACGCGTGTGGCGTAGGGCCCTTCCGAGCCGAAGGTCGAGGTGGTGGCGAGGATGATGCGCGGATTGATGGCGGAGATGGTGTCGTAGTCGATGCCCATTTCCTGCAAGGTCTCGTAGGGCAGGTTGGCGATCACCACGTCGGACTGGGCTAAAAGCTTCTTCACGATCTCGCGGCCGGCCGGCTTCATGGGATTGAGCGTCATGCCGAGCTTGTTGCGGCCCATCTGGAGGAACATCGCGCCTTCGCCGCCCTCGACGACGGGCGTCACCCAGCGATCCTCGCTGCCGTCGAGCTTTTCGATGCGGATGACCTCGGCGCCGAGGTCGCCCAGCATCGTGCCGCAGAACGGACCGGCGATGTACCGGCCGAAATCGAGAACGCGAATACCCTCCAGGACCCCGGACATGGACTCTGCCTCCCTAAGACCGCCTCAAGCCGTACGGCTTAGGCGGACCCTTAGCAGAGCGACCGGCTGCGTGGGAACTCCTCAGGTCCGCAGGTCAATCGAAGAAGGTATTGGGCTTGAGGAAGAAGGCCAGCACCAGGCAGCCTTCGTCGGTCCAGGCATCGTGCCGGCTGCCGGCGCGGCGCCAGACGTAGTTGCCCGCCCGGCAGACGCCGTCATGGTCGGCAAAGGAGCCTTCGAGCACGAAGGTCTGCTCGATGGCGACATGCTCGTGATGCGGCAGCCGCGCGCCCGGCGCCCAGCGCATCAGCATGGTCGACATGCCGGTCGTCTTGTTTTCCATCAGAATCTTGCAGTCGATTCCGGGAAAGCGCGTCGGCTGCCAGGGTATGGAGGGGACATCGACGTACGTCGAATCGGGAATGAGGGTCTCGGCGTTCATGCGGCGGCCCTCTGTCCGGCGGCTTTCTGTTTGGCGGCCCGTAGCGTGCCGCCGCGCATGACGTGGCCGGGGAGGGGCCGGCCGACCACTTCCTCGGCGAGCTTGGCGACCTCGATCAGCCGATCGATGTCGAGACCGGTCGCCACGCCCATCTCCTCGCACAGGAAGGCGAAATCCTCGGTGCAGATGTTGCCGGCCGCGCCGTCGGTCGCGGCAAACGGGCAGCCGCCCAGCCCGGCGATCGAGGCGTCGAACTTGGTGACGCCCAGGCGCAGGCCGGCATAGGCGCTCGCCATGCCGGTGCCGCGCGTGTCGTGCAGGTGCAGGCCGATCTCGAGCTCGGGCCACTTCGAGCGGATGGCGCCGATCAGCCGTTCGACCGACTGCGGCGTCGCCCAGCCCATGGCGTCGGTGAGCTTGATGCCCTTGAGCTTGAAGCCCGCCATCTCGGCCTCGTCGAGCGCCAGCTGCACGCGCTGCAGGATCAGCTCGGTCGAGAGCTCGCCCTCATAGTTGCAGCCGAAGGCGCCCAGGATGATGCCCCATTCGACTGGCATGCCGCGGTCCTTGAAGGTCTTGAGCGACATGCGCTGCTCGACCATGGCGTCGGGCACCGACTTGCCGATGTTCTTGCGCGAGAAGGTGTCCGAGGCGGTGACGCGTACGCCGCCATCGACATGCAGTGGCCCGCGCAGGGCGCGCTCGAGGCCCTGCTGGTTGAGCCACAACGCGCTGTACTGGATGCCGGGCTTGCGCCGGATGCTGGCCGCCACTTCCTCGGCGTCGGCCATGGTGGGCACGCGCTTGGGGTTGACGTAGGAGACGCAGGCGATGCGCCCCAGCCCGGTGTCCGCCAGCGCCTCGATGAGGCGCACCTTGTCGGCCACCGGGATCATCTTCTTTTCCGACTGGAAGCCTTCGCGAGGGCCTTCCTCGTCGATCAACACACGCTTGGGCAGGTCGGACATCGAAGGACTCCTCCTTGTGTCAGCTCTCTTCTTCCTGGAACGCTTCCTCGCGCGCCTTCTTGATGCTGGGCAGGGCCATCAGCAGGAGCAGCAACGCCGTGGTGATCAGCAGGCCGAGACTGATCGGCCGTTGCAGGAACACCATCGGATCGCCGCGTGACAAAAGCATGGCGCGCCGGAAATATTCCTCCATCTGCGGGCCCAGCACCAGGCCGAGCAGGAAGGGGGCGCCCTCGCAGCCCAGCCGCACGAAGATGTAGCCCAGCACGCCGAACATCGCGACCTGGACGACATGGAAGGTGCTGTTTTGCAGGCTGTAGGCGCCGATGCAGCAGAACAGCAGGATGGCCGGGGCGAGGAAGCGATAGGGCAGGGTGAGCAGCTTCACCCACATGCCGATCATCGGCAGGTTGATGATGACCAGCATCAGGTTGCCGATCCACATCGAGACGATCATGCCCCAGAACAGGTCCGGCTTCTTGGTCATGACTTCGGGACCGGGCTGGATGCCCTGGATGATCATGGCGCCGACCATCAGCGCCATCACCGCGTTCGACGGGATACCCAAGGTCAACATGGGGATGAACGAGGTTTGCGCCGCGGCGTTGTTCGCCGACTCAGGGGCTGCCACGCCCTCGACCGCGCCCTTGCCGAACTCCTCGGGATGCTTGGAGAGCTTCTTTTCCAGGGTGTAGGCCGAGAAGGCGCCGAGCGTCGGCCCGCCGCCCGGCAAGACGCCGAGAACGGAGCCCAGCGCGGTGCCGCGCAGGACCGCCGGGATCGAGCGCCGGATCTCCTCCCGGGTGGGCCATAGCGAGCCCACCTTGATCGCCCCTGTTCGTTCCATTCGTCGTTCGAGATTGACCACGATCTCGGCGATGCCGAACAGGCCCATGGCGATCGGCGCGAAGTCGATGCCGTCGCTGAGCTCGGGGATATCGAAGGTGAAGCGCTGCGCGCCGGTATTGACGTCGGTGCCGACCAGGCCGAACAGCAGGCCAAGGAAGACCATGGCGATCGCCTTGGCCACCGAGCCATTCGCCAGCACCACCGCCGCCACAAGGCCCAGGGCCATCAGCGAGCAATAGTCGGCGGGGCCGAATTTCTGCGCCATGCGCGTCAGCGGTTCGGCGAACAACACGATGATGATCGTGCCGACCGTGCCGGCAAAGAAGGAGCCCACCGCCGAGATCGAAAGGGCGGCGCCGGCGCGGCCCTTGCGGGCCATCTGGTAGCCGTCGATGCAGGTCACCACCGAAGAGGCCTCGCCCGGCAGGTTGACCAGGATCGACGTCGTCGAGCCGCCGTACTGCGCGCCATAGTAGATGCCGGCCAACATGATCAGCGACGCAGTCGGCGGCAGGTGGAAGGTGATCGGCAGCAGCATGGCGATGGTCGCCACTGGGCCGATGCCGGGCAGCACGCCGATCAGCGTGCCGACCATGCAGCCGAGCAGCGCATACAGCAGGTTCTGCATGCTGACGGCGACAGTGAGTCCAAGAAAGAGGTTGTTCAGGAGGTCCATCTCACCAAACTCCCTCGATGACGGAGATATTCATCCCGAGCCCGACCTTGAAAACGAGGATCGACAGGATCGTCAGCACGACAATGTTGCCGATCACCTCCACCGTCTTGAATTCCTCGCCGCCCAGCGAGGCGATCAACACCAGCGCCACCAGCGCCGGAAACATGCCGGTACGTTCGAGCAGCAGGGCGAACAGGACGATGCCGACGGTCACCATCGTGATCGGCTTCCATTTCGGCATTTCGACCGCTTCGAGTGCGCCCGGCTTGGCGTGCGCGGTGCCGTAGATCGGCAGCAGGGCACCCAGCAGAACGAGGGCCAGCAGCCCTGCGACTGCCAGCAACTGGAACCAGTCGCCGCCCACGGCGACCAGCCAGGGCGCGGCGTCGAACAAGGGCACCAGGTAATGGGCCGCCGGGATGAACAGGATGACCGCCACCCCGACCGGAATCCAGATCGCTCGCTTCTCCGCGGGCGTGGCCGTGTCATAAAGCGGGGCCAGGCTGATGATGCCGCCCAGGATGAGCATGATGCAGGCGAGCTTGTGGGGCACGTAACCCGGCCCCATGCGGACGGGTGTTCCTAGCGCCAGATGGTTGCCGAAATACAAAGCCGTCAGCCCGAAGATGATGAACATCACCCCGGACAGGAAGTCCTTGCTCAGGAATCGATTCAACGACGCCTCCCAGTACGCGCGCAGTCTTCGATGTCATGTTGGGTCCGAACCCCCGGACCGGCACAAGAGTTAGATAAACACAATTCCGCCGCTTTGCCCAAGCGCCAATTCAGGTCCGCAACAGCAGGCGCAGGGCGATCACAACGAGGCAAAGCGCGAACAGTCGGCGTAACACCGAGACCGGCGCGCGAACTGACCAACGCGCCGCAACGGGCGCGACAAAGAGCGCAGGTAACGACAGCGCCGCTACGCAAAACAACGCGACATCGCCCAGCGCATCGACGGTCCAGCATGGCGTGCCGAGATCGGCGGTCAGGAAAAACAGCGTGGCCGGAATGGAGATCACCAGGTTGAACAGCGCGCCGACGCCGACGGCGGAAGCAAGCAGTCCCACGATCCCGCCACCGACCCCCCAAAAGGCCGGCCAGCGGGCCAATGAGCACGCTGATGCCCAGTAACAGGGCCCAAACGGCCGGCGGATAGGCCGAGAGCACGGCTGTTACACGAACTCCCCGTCGGTCGTTATTGCGTGGGCCCCGATGGGCGAGCAAACTCCCGGCCAAAGTGAACGATCATTCAGGGGCTTCGGGTGGCGCGACGAGGGGCGGATTATATCGGCACGATGGAGGTGCAGGAGAAGCACCGTTTCGACGAGCGGTCGCTTGAACGCTTCATGTCGGGGCAGGTCGAGGGCTTCGTGCCGCCGGTGCGCGCAGAGCAGTTCAAGGGCGGCCAGTCCAATCCGACCTACCGCCTGACCGACGGGGCCGGCCGCCGTTACGTCCTGCGTCGCAAGCCCCCCGGCAAGCTGTTGCCGTCGGCCCATGCCGTGGACCGGGAATTCAGGGTGATCTCGGCGCTCAACAAGACCAACGTGCCGACTCCCCGGGCCTACGCGCTCAGCGAGGACGACAGCGTCGTCGGCACCGCCTTCTACATCATGGAATATTGCGACGGCCGCGTGCTGTGGGACCCGCTGCTGCCGGAAGTCGCCAAGGAAGGCCGGCGGGCGATCTATCGCGCCAAATTCGAGACCCTGGCGCGCCTGCACGCTGTCGACTATGCAGCACTCGGCCTGGGGGATTTCGGTCGTCCCGGCAGCTACGTGGCGCGCCAGATCTCGCGCTGGGGCAAGCAGTACAAGGCGTCTGAGACCGAGAAGATCGAATCGATGGACCGGCTGCTCGACTGGCTGCCCGCCCATCTGCCGGCCAACGACGAGACGGTGCTGGTGCACGGCGACTACCGGCTCGACAACATGATCTTCCACCCGAGCGAGCCCCGGGTGCTGGGCATCATCGACTGGGAGATCTCGACCCTCGGCGATCCGCTGGCCGAGCTCTCCTACCTCTGCATGCTGTGGCGCACGCCGAAGGATTGGGGCGGCCTCGAGGGCCATGATCTTGTGGCTGTGGGTTTGCCCACAGAGCAGGAGATGGTCGCCTACTATTGCGGATTGTCGAAACGCGCCTTGCCTGACCCGGCGCTCTGGGAATTTTACATGGCCTACAATCTCTTCCGCGTGTCGTGCATCCGCCAGGGCGTCTATGCCCGCGCGCTCGACGGCACTGCGGCCAACATCCGCGCCGCCGAATCGGGCAAGCTCGTGCGGCCCGCCGCCGAGCTCGCCTGGAAGATCGTCGACGGCATGGCGGGAGGTGCGCGATGACCGCCAAGCGCAAGCCGGTACGGGCCGTGCCTCCCGTGCCGATCGTTGCCGAGCGCGAGCCGCGCCCGCCGGTCGAAGCGATCCGCGCGGCGGCCTTCGCCCAGTTCGCCGAGCGCGGCTACCCGGTGGTGACGGTGCGCGACATCATGAAGGCCTGCGGGCTGACGCAGGGCGCGCTCTACAACCATTTCAAGTCGAAGGACGAGCTGCTGCACGACATCATCGCCTCGACCCAGGCCGAGCTCGAGCGGCTCTGCCAGCAGGCCGTGGCCGGGGCCGGCGACGATCCGCGCGCCAAGCTGGCAGCCTTCGTGCGCGTCTATGTCGTGCGTCACTGCCGGCTCAGGGTCGAGGCGCTGGTCGCCAACCGCGAGATCGGCTGGCTGGGCGCCGAACGCGTCGCCGACATCCGCCGCAGCCGGCGCGCCATCCGCGACATCTTGGTCGGCATCCTGGCCGAGGGCGTCGAGCGCGGCTTGTTCGATCCGCCGCAGATCGACGGCCGCCGCGACCTCAAGGCGATGGCCATGGCGTTGCTCGACCAGTGCACCCATGTCTCGATGTGGTACGGTCCCGGCGGCGACCTGGGCGAGGAGCAGATGGCCAGGCTCTACGCCGACATGGCCTTGCGTGCCGTGGGAGCCAAGCCGCAGTAAGCAAGGGAGCAGAAGGGCATGTCGGTACGCGTTAGGGCCCTTCTCGCCGCCGTTCTCTTTCTTGCCACCTCCTGCACGACCGATTCAGCCGACGGCGCCCCGCCGCCCGTCGCGCGCGCGCCGGACGAGGCGATCGTGTCCGTCGCCGGCCCCGTGCCGGCCGATCGCTGGCGGGCGGTCCTGATCGCCGGCGACAACAATAGCCCGGCGTTCGACAACGGCGTCGAGGCCATGCGCGACAAGCTCGCCGAACGCGGCGTGCGCAACATCAGGGCTTTGACCTCCGACCCGGTCGCCAGTCCGTCCCTCGAGGTCGCCACTGCGGCAAACGTGTCGAGCGCGCTGCGCAGCGGCGGCGGCGAGGCCTGCCTGGTCTTCATCACCAGCCACGGCGACGAGAACGGCGTCGTCTTGCGGGCCGCCAAGGGCATGGTCCAGCCGTCCACCTTGGGCAGCGCCCTCGATGCCGGGTGCGGCAAGCGGCCCACTGTCGTCATCGTGTCGGCCTGCCACAGCGGCGTCTTTCTCACGTCCGCCATGCGCCAGCCCAACCGCGTCGTGCTCACCGCCGCAGCGTCGGCGCGCGCCAGCTTCGGCTGCGGCGCCGGCGATCAGTACACCTACTATGACCAGTGCCTGCTGCAGCAGTTCGACGGCGCCGCGACCTGGCGCGAGCTGGCCGCGGCGACACGTTCGTGCGTCGAGAGCCTCGAGCGCCGCATGGGCGTGAAGCCGCCCTCGCAGCCGCAGATCTTCGTCGGTGCCGCCGTGACCGACCTCAGGATTCCCGGGCGTTAAAGTTACTGACCGAAGCCTAGCCTAGCGGATGCCGTCATCCCGAGCGCAGCCAGGGACCTTTCACGATGCCAATCGACGACAATCGCGCTGATGGCCGCGGCGCTGACGCGCTTAGGAAGGGCTTTGCGCGGAACCTGCCACGCAAGTCTGTCCCCCCGCCCACAGCCATGCGGAACCGTGTCTGCGAAACACGCAGAATGACCGGTAGGTCTCGGATACGGCGCGGCCATAGAACTCGAACCGATCGTGCAGGATCATCGTAGCGATGGCGGTGTCGCCAAAATCTGCGACCTCGAACCGGTCGATCTCCTGGCTTTGAAAGTGGAGCCCACGTGGACCGGTGCCGTGCTCGATATAATCCTCGCGACGAAGCCGGCGCCCGGAGGCCGTCACATAGACGAAGTTCGCCTCGAGCAGTTCCAGGAGCTTCGGCGCAGACCGTTGCATGAGTGCAGCGGCCTTGCGCTGCAATATGCCCCTGATCTCATCTGCCGTGTTCATCGAATCCGCCATTAATCAAAGGTCCCTCGCTGCGCTCGGGATGACACTGGGCGCTTAGCCGCCGATCACCGCCGTGAAATCGCAGGTGAGATGGTTGGGATTGTTGGCGCCGAGCGCCAGCGTGTGGCGCGCCGGCCGCGAGTCGGGATCGGGAAACATCTTGGCCCATTCGCCGTTCAGCGCCGCGCGGCCCGTGGCCGGGTCCTTCATCCAGAAATTCACCTTGATGATGTCGTCGACGCTGCCGCCGGCGGCTTCGACGCAGAGCTTGATCTGCTTGAAGACGTTGCTGACCTGCCCGGCGAGGTCGGGCGGCATGGCGCTCGTCTCCGGATCGCGGCCGCTGATGATGCTCGACATCAGGATGCTGCCGATGCGGCTGGCATTGGGGATGGGATTCTCGTGCTTGAAGCCGGGATAGTTGATGCTCTTGCGCTTGGCCATTTGCGATTACTCCTGTGGCGGTTCGTTCAGTCCTGACGGGCGCTCAGCAGCGTGCCGAACACCTCGAAGCGCTCGCCGTTGAAGCGCTGCAGCAACATTTCCTCCATCGGCTGGTAGTCGGTCGGGCTGGTGTTCATGTTGATGCCCTTGAGCAGCATGGCGGGATGGAAGTCCTTCAGGTTGGCGGCCTGGCGCATGACGTTCTCGCGCGTGAGGTTGTCGCCGCACTGCTTCAGGACCTGGACCATGGCCTGGGCCTGGACGTAGCCCACGACGTTCTGCGGATCTTCCAGGCTGCCGGCGGGATAGTACTTCTTCATCCAAGCGACCCAGGTCTGGAACTCCGGGTCGTCCTGGTACTGCGGATCGGTCGGATCCTTGACGAACGCCGCCGAGACGATGCCCTTGGACGCCTCGATGCCGGCCGGCCGCATGACGACGCCGATCGAGGCCGCCGGATTGTCGATGAACTGCACGGGCTTCCAGCCGAGTTCGTGGGCCTTGCGGATCGCCTGCACGGCGAATTTCGGCGTCGTGATGTTGAGGAAGACATTGGCCTTGGTCGAGGCGAGGTCGATGATCTGCGAATCGACGGTGGCGTCGGTGACCTCGTAGCTCACTTCGCGCGTCATGATCGAGGCCGCCTTGTCGCCCAGGCGATCGCGGAAGCCTTTCAGGAAATCCTTGCCGAAATCGTCGTTCTGGTAGAGCACCGCGACCTTGGGATCCTTCACCTCCTTCAGCATGTAGGCGGCGTAGATGCGGGCCTCCGCCTGGTAGATCGGCGTCAGCGTCATGGTGTAGGGGAAGTTCTCGGGATCGTTCCAGCGGCTGGCGCCGGTCGCCAGGAACAGCTGCGGCACCTTCCTGGTGTTGAGGTACTTCTGGACCGACGCGTTGGTCGCCGTGCCGAGCGAGCCGGAGATCGCCAGCACCTGGTCCTGCTCGACCAGACGGCGCGTCTGCTCGACGGTCTTGGGCGGGCTAAAGCCGTCGTCGAGCGAGATCATGGTGATCTTGCGGCCAGCTACGCCGCCCTGGTCGTTGATCATCTGGAAATAGGCGATCTCGGCCTTGGCCAGGGTGATGAAACCCGACAGCGGCCCGCTATAGGGCATGGTCTGGCCGAGCTTGATTTCGGTATCGCTGGCGCCTGGATCGTATTTCTTCTGCGCCGCGGTTGGCCCCGCGAGCAGCACCACTGCCAGCAACGCCGTTGCCGCCATGCGGATGCCAGGCATGGTTCCCTCCCTATTTTGTCGGCTAGCATGCCACCCCGCGATCAACGAATCGACTGCAAAGGGGGAAACGATGGCGCTCGTAAACTATGAGCGGGACGGCCAGGTCGTCACGCTGACGCTCAACCGGCCGGAGAAGCTCAACGCCTTCAGCGACGAACTTGTGGGCGCGCTGGGCGATGCGCTGCATCGCTTCGACACCGACGACGAGGCGCACATCGCCATCCTGCACGGCACGGGCCGTGCCTTCTCGAGCGGCGCCGACGTCCAGCAGCGCCAGCTGCGCAGCCGCGAGGAATTCTTGAAGCTCGGCGGCCCGCAGGGCAGGGGCACGCACTCCTCCGATCTGCTGACCAAGGCGGTCAACTGGAAGCCGGTGATCGCCGCCGCGCACGGCTACGTGCTGGGCCTCTCGGTCGGCATCGTCCTGGAGTGCGACCTGATCGTCGCCGAAGAGGGCACTCAGTTCCAGATCACCGAAACCTCGCGCGGCCTGGGCGCCGGGAAATACTGGGCGCTCATGCACTATCGCGGCGGCGGCGCGTTCACGATGGAAGCCGCGCTCACCGGCCGCTTCTTCACCGCCGAGGAGGCCCATAAGGCCAACCTGATCAATCGCGTGGCGCCCAAGGGCAAGTATCTCGACGTGGCGCGCGATCTCGCGGACCAGGTGATCAAGAATCCGCCGCTCAGCGTGCGCTCCACCGTGCGCATGCGTCGCCGCTACATGGATCAGCTGAGCCGCGATGTCATGTTCCAGACCGCGCCGGAGCGTCTCTACCTCACCGAGGATTTCCACGAAGCCGCCAAGGCCTTCACCGAGAAGCGCATGCCCGCCAAGTTCAAGGGGCGCTGACATGAGAAGAAGCAGTGATCGCATCCTCACCAGCCACGCCGGCAGCCTGCCGCGGCCCGACGCGCTCGTCGAAGCCAACCATCAGCGCGAGGCCGGCAAGGTCGACGAGGCGGCATTCCAGAAGTCGCTCACCGCGTCGGTGGGCGACGTCGTGCGCCGCCAGGTGGCCGCCGGCATCGCCGTGCCGGGCGACGGCGAGTACGGCAAGTCGATGGGCTCCAAGGTCAACTACCGCGCCTGGTGGAGCTATTCCTTCACGCGGCTGGGCGGACTCAAGGTGACCGGGCTCGGCCTCTATGATTTTCCGGTCCGACGCTCGAGCCCCGGCAACGTCGTCCTGTCGAGCTTCGGCGACCGTCGCGATCGCTTGCGCTTCGCGGAGGCTTACGGTGATCGCGACTCCGGCGTTTCGACGGGCCCGCGCGCCACCGACTGGCCGGTCTGCGTGGCGCCGCTCAGCTATACCGGCCATGCCGCTATCGCCGCCGACATCGCCAACTTCAAGGCAGCCCTTGCTGCCAACGGCGTCGCCGAGGGTTTCATGACCTCGATCGGGCCGGGCAGCGCCTCGCGCATCGGCAACGATCACTACAAGAGCGACGAGGAATTCGTCTTCGCCTGCGCCGAGGCGATGCGCGAGGAATACAAGGCGATCGTCGAGGCCGGCCTCATCCTGCAGATCGACGATCCGGCGATCGCCGAGAATTTCGACCAGATCAATCCGGAGCCGACGGCCGAGGAATATCGCAAGTTCACCATGCCCCGGGTCGAGGCGTTGAACCATGCGCTGCGCGGCCTGCCCAAGGACCGCATCCGCTTCCATCTGTGCTGGGGAAGCTGGCATGGGCCGCACACCACCGACATCGCCATGCGCGACATCGTCGACGTGATGCTCAGGATAGACGCCGGCGCCTATTCCTTCGAGGCCGGCAACGTGCGCCACGAGCACGAATGGAACGTGTGGAAGGGCACCAAGCTGCCGGACGACAAGGTGATTTTACCCGGCGTGGTGAGCCACGCCACCAATGTGGTGGAGCATCCCGAGCTGGTCGCCGAGCGCATCGGCCGCTTCGCCGGTCTGGTCGGCCGCGAGAGGATCATCGCCTCGACCGACTGCGGCCTGGGCGGCCGCGTCCACCCGCAGATCGCCTGGGCCAAGCTCGAGACGCTGGCCCAAGGTGCGGCCATCGCCAGTAAGCAGCTGTGGTGATCAAGTCGCGTAATCGGGGCTTTCGCGGTCGAGCCGGCGCCTGAGCGCCGCCCACGGGCGCTGGCCCTTGCTTTCGAAGCTCTCGAACTGCCGGGCGGCGTGCTCGGCCACCGAGTCCGGCGGCACCACCACCTTCTGACCGCCCTGCGTGGCGGCGAGCTGCAGGCGGCAGGCCTGCTCGAGGTAGTACATCTCGTAGAAGGCGTCGCCGACGGTGCGGCCCGTGGTCAGCAGGCCGTGATGGCGCAGGATCATGGCGTTGTTGCCGCCGAGATCGCGCACCAGCCGCTCGCGCTCGTCGAGGTCGAGCGCGATGCCTTCGTAGTCGTGGTAGCTGGTGCGGTCGAAGAACTGCATCGACATCTGGTTCAGGGGCAGCAGGCCCTGCTCCTGCGCCGCCACCGCCATGCCGGCCGTGGTGTGGCTGTGCATGACGCACTGCGCATCGTCGCGCGCCATGTGCACCGCCGAATGGATGGTGAAGCCCGCATTGTTGATCCTGGCCTCGTCGAGCTTCTCGATGGCGTGGCCTTCGGGATCGACGGCGATCAGGCTCGACGCCGTGATCTCGTCGAACAGGTAGCCGAACGGGTTGAGCAGGAAGCGGTGATCCTTGCCCGGCAGGCGCACCGACAGATGGGTGAAGATCAGGTCGTCCATGCCGAAGCGGGCGAACAGGCGGTAGGCTGCGGCGAGGTCGCAGCGCAGTTCCCATTCCTGGGGATCGATGTTGCGTCGGTCGGTCATTGTTTTCACCACGAGTCGATGGGGCCATCATAGGGGTACAAGGCTACTCCGCTGCCTTGGGCAACGGCTTGGCGCGGCGCAGTTCAGCGACACGCGCCTGGGTATAGACGTCGGTCCAGTTGACGAGGGCCCGGTCGGTGACCTCGCGCGGATCCCAGGCGCGCTCGGGCAATGCCATGCGCTTGCCGCCCAGGTGCACGGCATGGATCCGGCTCTTGTCGAGCAGGATCGATATGTTGTCGAGCGGCGAGCCGTCGAGCGCGATGAAATCGGCGCAACGGCCGGGTTCGAGACAGCCGACCCGTTCGCCGTCGGCGAGAAAGCCCGCGTTGGTCCGGGTCGCGGCCAGGAGCGCCTCGGCCGGGGTGAAGCCGAGATCGTTCACGAAGATCTCGAGCTCGCGCGCATGCCATTCGCCGTAGGGCGTGACCGCAAAGCCCGTATCGCTGCCGGCCATCATCGGCACGCCGGCCTTGTGGGCCTTGGCGAGGTTGCGGCAGGCGCGCTCGTACTGGCGTTGCGCATGGTCGACGCGGCCGCCGCGCGCGGCCGGCTCGTGCGGCTGGGTGAACTCGATGATGTTGCGCTGGAAGGTGAGGGTGGGCGCGATGGCCGAGCCGCTCTCGAGCACGGCGTCGATGCATTCGTCGTCGAGGTCGAAGGCATGGAAGATCAGATCGACGCCGGCGCGCGCGGCGTAAAGGGTGGCCTCGCGGCCGATGGCATGGACCACCGCCTTGCGGCCCAGCCGCTGGATCTCGCGCACCATGGCGCCGGTCTCTTCCTCGGTGAACGCGGCAATCAGGGATCCGTCGGGACGGCGTTGGATGCCGTCGAGCGCGATTTTCACGCAGTCGACGCCGTTCTTGGCCTGGACCCGGATCTCCTCGATCGCTTCGTCCCGGCTGGCCACCAGCCGGCCGATCGACGTCGACGGCGCGCCGATCCAGCTCGGATACCAATCGGTCAGGCTCTGGCGTGCCGTGATGTAGGGGCCGGCGGCGCTGATGCGCGGCCCGTCGAACAGGCCGGCGCGCACCGCGTTGCGAATCGACAGGCTGACCTGGCCGGCGTCGCCCGGCGAGCAGAGCGCGGTGTAGCCGGCCGCTAAAAGCTTCTGGGCGAAGAACAGGCCACGCAGCGCGCGGAACTCCAGCGGGCTGTAGAGGTCGATATCCTCCTCGCTCTTGGCATTGCCATAGGCGAGATGGACGTGGACGTCGATCAGGCCCGGCATGACGAACTGCCTGGAATAGTCCAGCACCGGCTCAGCCGGCGCCGCCCGGGGCGCCTGCTCCGTCGGACCGACGAACTCCAGCACGCCCCGCGCATCGTACACCAGGGTCTGCCCGGACCTCGCCCCCGGGTCGGCGGCGGCGAACAGCGTGCCGCAACGCACGTGTGTCTTCATGGTGGCCCCTCGGTTTGCCGCGCGACTCTAGCCGTGCCGGCGGCGTCCGGATAGCCTCCCGCGCGCCCTCACGGCCGCGATGTGTCAGGCTCGGACGTTCTCGCGCTCGATGCCGGGTTCACCACGAGTTCCGCAGTTCGCGGAGCTTCAGGAACACCGTGCGTTGGTCCGGCTTCTCGGGCAATTCGGGAAAGGACTCGCGCAGTTTCGCGATGACCGTCGGGCTGGTCAGGCGGAAGAACGTGTTGATCTCGCCTTCGACTTCAAGTGTCGATATGTACGCGCTATTGGGGTCCTGACCCGCGAGCTTGTCGAGCATCTGCCGGGCGCTCTTGTTGTCGGGCTCGCGATTCAACGTGAAACGCAGATTGTTTTCCACGTAGTCGTGGCCGGGATAAATCAATGTCGACGACGGCAGCCTGGCGAGCTGCTGGTCGAACGTCTTGTACAGCTCTTCCGGATGACCGCCGTTGTGGCAATTGCCGGCGCCGGCATTGAACAGCGTATCGCCGCAGAAGAGCGCCGGCTGGTCGGTGTGCGACCGCAGGCACACGTGACACATGGTATGGCCTGGCGTGTCCAGCACCTCGAGCTCGACGGTCTTGCCCACCTTGACGACATCGCCCGCGCTCAAGCCTCGGGCCATGTCGTCGATCTTGTCCCTGGCATTCTTGTGCGCCAGAATCCGCGCTCCGGTCTTGCCGGCCACAGCCTCGTTGCCGCCCGTATGGTCGCGATGTTCGTGCGTGTTCAGGATCTGGGTGATGTCCCAGCCTTCTTCCTTGGCGGCCCTCAGACACTTTTCATGATCCAGGGGATCGATGGCCAGGGCCTCGCCGGTTTCGCTGCAGGCGATAAGGTAGTTGAAATTGCGGTAGGCGTTGGCGGTCCAGATCTGTTTGACTATCACGGCATCACCCCCAGTCAGTAGCGTCCGTGGTCGGACGTGCCGAAACGGAAAAATCAATCCTTGCGTTGAATGGGTATGATGGCGCGGCGATGAGTGCCTTCGCCGACCTTCTTGTCCTCGTCGTGCGCCTCGACCTTGAAGCGGAGCTTGCGACCATCCACCTCGAGCAGCTCGGCGCGGACCGTCACCGTCTTGCCTTTCGGCGTGGCGCCGAAATGCTTCACGTGCACTTCGAAGCCTACGGTGGTGTGGCCTTCGGGGAGGTGCGGCTGGACGGCCTGGATTCCGGCACGCTCCATCAGACCGATCATCGAGGGCGTGGACAGCACGCCCTCGCCGCCCATGTGCCTGACCACCAGCTTGTCATCGACTGTGGTGACGATCTCCGCCTTGAGCCCTGGCGTCAGGTCATTCGTCGGCATGGGTCTCTCCCGTATTGAGCATCCGGCGCTTGGCGGTGCAGATCGTCACGACGCGTCCGGGTCGTCGCGTGGCGCTGATGCCAAGCGGCACTCGGCCAGGTTCGAGCCGCGACGACAGCATCATGACGCCGGGCGATGCTACCTTGGGGGCGCAAGAGGTCAAGGAAGACCTTCCGAAGCCAACGGACGGGCGCATCATGATTTGCGCCGCGCCGCACGGCGGCGCTTTGAGCTTATCGTCATTGACGGAGGCGACGGGCCAGCCGTCGTCCCGCGCGACCGGAACACCGCAGCCGTCGGGCGGGTCCGCGTACGCCGGCAATGTGGTGAGCGGTGTCAGCGCGGCTCCACCGAGAAGTGAAACAAACTGACGCTGTCTCATTCGATCCTCTCGTTCACATCTTTTGCGGCCGCCCAAACATATCGGATGATCTTGCCAAGGGCGATTGCTGATGCGCAAAAACGTGCCTACCGAGGTCAGCAATGGGTCAGACTCGGAAGTGACATCCAGCCCGCGTCATGTCCGCTTTCCCCCCGGAAGCGGACACCTCTCCGCGCTGGCGCGCCGATGCTTCCGTGTGTTTACGGTCGGACTGCGAGGCGCGTCGTGCGCGAGATGGCCGGGCCTTGGCGGTCGGGCCGGGCTGCTGCCATCGATCAATCGTCGTCTTCGGGTTCATTCGGCCCTGGCGCAGGCGGCGCGAATTTCTTGCGCCGCAGAAGGCCCTCCATGGTCGATATTCCCTCGGCATAAAGACCACTGGCACAATCGATCTCTGCCTCTATCCGGGTGTGATTGCGACGGCCATCTGAGTTGTTGCTTCGGCCCACGCCAAAGCGATCGTAATAGGAGATAAGCTGGGAGCAACGCGCCTTTAGCTCCGCTGCAGTTTGCGCCTGGGCAGCAGATAGCAATGCGGCCGCCAGAACGAGCGCGAGAGCGAGGATGGCAAACACCCTCATGTATGATGCTCGATCTCGTATTCGCGGCGTCTGCGCTTAAATCAGCGACTTCATGGGCCGCATCGCATGGGTTTACCGTCGTTGCGCTTAAACCGAGATAACCTTGCCGGTGGGCAGATCGTAGTACGCGCCAACCACGCGGAGCTTACCTGCCGCAACCATTTCACCCAGTATCGGCTTCTCGGCTTGCAAGCGGCGCACGTTGGCCTGCACGTTTGCTACAACGGCTCGCTGTTCGAGATCCGGGCCAGGGGCTTTCAAGACCGGCTCAATGGCAGGCTTCATGGAGCTGACAAGGCCAGCAATATGACCTGGAAGCGTATTGCCCTTCTGAAGGGCTTCAACCGTCGCGTTGACCGCTCCACAACTGGTATGACCCAATACCATGATCACCTTGGTGCCCAGCACCGCAGCCCCATACTCAAGGCTACCCAGTCCGTCTGGAGTTACGAAATTGCCGGCGACGCGTACGACGAAAAGTTCGCCCGGCGCTTGGTCAAAGGCGAGTTCAGGAGCAACTCTTGAATCGGCGCATCCAAGGATCGCGGCAAACGGAGCTTGACCTTGAGCGCGGGCGGCACGGCCCGCGGAGAAGTCACGCTCATTCAGCTTTCCGGCGACATAGCGCGCATTGCCCTCCACGAGGCGGGCAAGCGCGGCGTCCGGAGTGTCAGCGGATCGCACAGGTTGGGCTCGTACGGCAGAAACCGATGCTGTCACGGCCAATGCGCCCATCCCTACCGAGAAAAGACTGCGGCGCGTTAAACAATGGTTGCACATTTACCATCCCCCATGACTTGTATCGACTAGATTGCACACAATGCGTACTTGGGCAACCAGAAGGCGATCGCTCCCAAGCACGGCGACCAAAGATCTGCGCAATCTACTTCCGCATTTTCTCGCGACGCAATATCTCCGCACGAGAGGTATTAGACCTCACTTCCCGAACGGGATCGTCAGCTGCGTCTCGTTCGTGTCCACGACGAACACCGCGAGGAGCTTGGCCGGCTGCGTCTCGCTGGCATTGGCGCTGACGCCGTGGCGATCCCCGGGCATCTCGGAGAAGCTCTGTCCGGCCGTGTAGGTCGTCTCCGGTCCGTCGTTGACCTTGCTGCGGATCGCCCCCTCGAGAACGGTCGCATAGATGAAGGCGGACTTGGCATGCGTGTGGCCAGGCGAGTAACCGCCCGGGCCGTACTCGACGAGTACACCCTTGATGCTCTTGCCGGGGACGTTCGGCAGCTCGTGCTGGTAGACGACGGTCACCTTGGCGTTCTTCTCCTTGGGCGCCTGCGCGAGGACACTGCCGAACGGCAGGGTGGCGACAAGCAGCAAACAGGGCAGCGAACAGAGGATGCGCTTCATGGAGCCCTCCTTCGGTTGGCGGATTCGGATCAGGCTGCTGCCTGTGAGCGGCGAAGCCAATCGTCGAGGCCGATGCGGCCGAGGCGCGCCTCGCCCAACGGCACGAGCGAGTGCTCCTCGACCCGGCCGCCCCAGTAGCGCGCCTCGGGGTCACACACCACCTCGCGCGGGTCGCCGACCGCCTTCAGATAGCGGGCGACGATTTCGTTGAACGGCGCTCGTTCCGGGCCGGCGATCTCGACGATGCCGTTTCGCGGCGCGGCGAGCGCCACATCGGCGACGAAGGCAGCAACGTCGTCCGCCGCGATGGGCTGGAACAGGCCGGGCGAAAGCCTGACCATGTTTCCATCCGCACTTGAAGCGGCGATGGCGCCGAGGAATTCCAGGAACTGGGTTGCGCGGATGATGGTGTAGGGGACGCCGGAGGTCTCGATCAGTTTCTCCTGGGCGACCTTGGCGCGGAAATAGCCATTGTCGGGCGCCCGGTCGGTTCCGACGATGGATAGCGCGACATGGTGGCGGCCGCCGGCTGCGGCCTCCGCCGCGAGAAGGTTGCGGCCGGAGGTCTGGAAGAATTCCAGCACCGCCTTGTCTTCAAATGAGGGCGAATTGGCGAGGTCGACCACCACCTGCGCGCCGGCCATGGCCTCCTTGAGGCCCTCGCCGGTGATGGTGTTGACGCCGCTATTGGGCGAGGCGGCGACGACCTCGTGGCCGCCCTTGCGCAGAATGGCGACGGTCTTCGAGCCGATCAGGCCGGTGCCGCCGATGACGACGATCTTCATGGCTTACCCTCCCTCGTCGATGACTGGAGACCCCTCAATGGGTTCAAGTGAGGAAAATATCCGGACCTCAACGCGCGTGCAAAAGGCAAATCCGTGAGGAGACAAACACCGAGGCATCCCTTCTGAAGACACCGCTCACGACGCTAGCACGTCAAACGCAACACCAACGCGGATATCGCGCATTTGTTACAGGCAAAAGAACCAACTCAGATTGATCCAATCCGCGAGCTGAGCCCTCGGAACGTCATCATGGACGCGGCCGATGGCGAGCGTTTCGATTTGGATCGAGAAGTGTTGAGGCGATGGGAGCGGGTTCAGTGATGGTCGGATAATGCGTACAAATCGACCGGCTGGGCGAAGCCCTTGAGGAGGTGCGCGCCGACCGGCCTGCCTGTCCCTGCAGGAAGCAGCTCGGCAAAGCGCCGCGACATCAACAGGGCCTGGCCAGTGGTGCTGCAAACGCCTTGCAGGCGGCTCACCAGATTGACGTCCGGACCGATCAAGGTGAAATCCAGCCGATGGCCGTAGCCGATGTTGCCGTAGCTCACCGTGCCGTAGTGCAGGGCCACGCCGGCGCGCAGCTCGCAATCCGGCGTTTGCAGCCGTTGCAGGCTGGCCAGCGCCGTCTCGGCACCCTGTAGAGCGGCCGCGCAGGCCGCCGATGCCTTCTCGCGGTGGAAAAAGGCGAGCACGGCATCGCCCATGAACTTGATCACTTCGCCGCCCGCCTTGTCGATCGCAGGGACGACGCAGCCGAAGTAGGCATCGAGCAGCTCGAGCACGCGTTCGCTCGGCAAACGGTTGGAGAGCGCGGTGAACTCCCGCAAGTCGCAGAGCAGGAGCGCAGCCTCCAGCCTTTCGAGCTCGCCGCGCCGCACGCGGCCCTCGAGAACGCGTCGCCCCGTCAGGGTGCCGAGATAGGTATCGAGGAGCGTCAGCTCGACCTGTCGCAAGTTGCGCAGCTCGCAGGCATTCCGAAGCGCCGGCGCGATGCGGTCGAAGGCCGCGCGCTCGGCGGCGGTGAAGCCGGTGCAGCGCGTCGTCGCAAAGGAAACGGCGCTGGGCAACGCGTCTGGCGTGCGCAAGGGGAGGGCGACGAGCTCGACAAGGGAACGGCCTTTGAAGAGGTCATTCTGAGTCCAGGGAGCATCACGCTGCGGGTCGAAGCGCAGAACGACAGGCGTCTGTGTCTCCAGAACCCGGACGATGGGATTGCTGAGGTAGGCAGCCGAGCGAACGATGTCATGTGGCCGGCGATAGACCTGCACCGGCTCGTCGGGCGCCCAGCCGACAGTGTGACCGAGAATCTCGGGATGAAGCGTGCGCAAATAGAGACCCAGGTGATCGAGCGGCAGCCCGGCCGAGCGCAAACGCCGTCCGAGCTCGGCGGCCAGGGCGGCCTCGTCAAGCGCGTGACACTCGTCTCCGGCCAGCCATTCGATCGTCGCCGAAATCGCCGCCGTCAGCGTCAGGCCTTGCGGCATCGCTGGGTCCGTGTCCAACACCCAAGGCATATGGGTGAGCTCGACATCGATTGCATGCGCTCAGCCATCGCAGGCGCCATGCTTGCACCTCATGGCTTCGCTCTCCGCGACTCGGCACTCGCCAGGGATGCCCTGATGCTGGCGACTGGGCGCGGAAATTGTCCCAGCCACCCCGCGAGGCAGGGCTATCGCACGTGGCTAAAAACTTCGTCATCCCGACCGGAGCCAAGCCCCTCGACTTCGCTCGGGGCAGGCTGGCGGCTTCGCTCGGGATGACGGAATGAATAGTCACGTGCGACAGCAGGCCTGGAACGATCGCATGGGCCGCTCGCATCGCCACGTGTCGCTCCGAAGCCAGCGGGAGAATGCCAAGATGCCGATCGGGTGAGCGAGGGTGATCCTTGCATCAAGGACTCAACCCACCTGAATCGACAGCACGCGATACCTACTTACTGTGGAGAAGACTAGTCTACGCCGCGTAACATCACGTAATTTTTGCATGTGATGTTTAGATCTATTCTCTCGTCCAACGCAGGCTCGCACCCAATTCAATATCTACTGTCCAAAACAGGGTGCAGCCAAATGACGACGTATTCTCTGCCAACGCCAAAGCTGGCCGTCTCGCGATCGAACTTCCTCCCCATCGCGGCGATACTCTCGAGCGCAATCCTTGCAATGGGTTATGCCGGACCTGTCTCGGCGGATCCGCTTTCCGCCGATACCAAAACGAACGCGACGGTCAATTCGACTCCGTCCGAGCGCACTCTTCCCGCACAGGCGGCAGGCGAGGACACCATGGCGCGGTGCCAGCAGCTTTTCGGCCTGTTGTCGCGCCACAACTCGGACGGTTATGCCAGGCCGCTGGACGCCAGAATGGCGATGGAAGACTGCCAGAAAGGCAATGTCGCCTCCGGCGTCGCGACACTGAAGCGCGCTCTTGAGCGCGCGCAGATTCCTGTTCCGCCGGTGGAGACGGCGGCTGCCCAGACTCCAGCTCCCCTCAAGCCTCATGGCGAGAAGCGGCACCAATCGCCGTAGAAGATTGATTTTGCGGCCGGGCGGCTTCTTCGCTGCCGTCCGGCGCGAGACTTCCGCTTGCGAGGAGCCAGTCGTTTTTCGCAAGACCTGCCGCCAATTCAGGCCTGACCCTGGTTCGGCGACCAGCCGTAAGCCTTGGTGCAGGCGCCGCCCATCAGCATGGCCCGCTCGGCGTCGCTCAGGCGGCTGGTCTCGAGGAAGGGCGCGACGGCCTGCTCGTAGTTGACGACGGCGAACGCGCGCGTCCAGTCCGTGCCCCACAGGCAGCGATCGAAACCCCAGGCGTCGAACACGCGGGCAAGCGGGTCCCAGATGTCCGGGAAAGGGTACGGCTCTCGGGACAACGTACAGGCGCCGCTGACCTTGATCACCGCATTGGGGCGCTTGGCGAGTTCCAGCACCTTTGGCAGGTCGGCCCAGGGCTGCGGCGGTGCGGGCGGTACGCGCGGCTGCAGGATGGCGAGGTGATCGATGATGAAGCGCGCCTCGGGATGGTGGTCGATGAGCGCAGTCCCATCCTCCAGGTTGCCCCAGCACAGCATGTTGACCGGAAGATTGTGGCGAACCGCCGCGCGTAGAATCTGCTCGAGGCCGGGATCGTCCGGCTCGCGCTTCGCCTCCTTCGTCAGCATGATGCGGATTCCGACGGCGCCCGGCGTCTTCTTCCAATCGGCGACGACATCGGCCACCGCCGGATCGTCCGGGTCGACCGGCTTGACGATGGCCAATCGGCCGGGGTGCGCCCGTTGCACGTCCACCGCATAGCTGGCGTCGTAGCGGTACATGGAAAACGCCGAGATGAAGATCGCCCCGTCGACGCCGACCTTGTCCATCGCCGCGACCATCTCGTCACCCGTGACGTGAGCGGGCCAGTTCGGCACGGTGTGCCAGGGTCGTTTCGGCGTGTTCGCCTCATAGGCATGGACCTGCGAATCGATGATCGTCATCGGGAGACTCCTCTGTGCCACGAGGATCTTGTTATCACAGGTTGGAACTGGCCCTCTACGCTGGCGGCGATCTTGGACTGTTCGTCGTCCGGCACCCCGGCCAGGATGTCCGCCAGGATCTTGCGTGGCAGCCGGCGGGGTCGGCTTAATGTCCTACTTGGACGGAGGCGTGAGGGCGCAGTGTGCCGTCGCGGGGCGCCAACCGTTGACTTTCCCCGGGACGGGATCGGCGGAGCCTCAGCGCAGGGGCCGGCCTCGCTGACCTGGACCTGGCTCCTGCCGGCGTTCGCAAGGTGATCAACGGGCATTTCATGAACGATTCCAAACAGGCTCAAGGATAGCCACCGCCATTGCGTCGGCTGCCGGCCTACCTCAATTGAAATCGATCATCGTGCGCTCCGCAGCATCGGGACCATGGGCGGCGAATCGCCCACGTGTATGACGCCCAACCCCTCGAAACCGAACCGCCGATATAGTGCCGTATTGGCAGGGTTGCTGGATTCCAGATAAGCGGGCATGTGCTCCTGGTCGCACCGTTTGAGCGTTTCCGTCAGCAGCTGCGATCCGAGCCCCTTGCGTTGGAGGTGGGGTTCAACGCCGATCGTCGGCAGGTACCAGTGCGGCTTGTGCGGATGGTAGGCCGCCATCTCGACAAACATGGCATTCACGTCCGCCATCACGTCGCGCGGCACGCTCTGGTCCAAAACGGTGCCGATCGCATCCTCGTCCGGCTTCACACTCGGCGGAAGCCACAGCGCGGCACCAAGATTGCCTTCGACGCACCATGCCGTCCCGGTCGAGAAGGCCTTGCCGGCGAAGGCGCCGATGAACCGACCGAAATAGGCAAGATATCGCTGCGGGTCGCGATACATCCAGCGCGCGACCGGGTCCGCGGCGAAGGCCAGGACCATGACGCCGATCGACGGCTCCATATCGGTCGGCCGGGCGGTAACAATGCCGGTGAAGCACTCGTTCATAGTGCGAGTCCCTTTTTGTTCGCCAACGCGAGCCCCGCTTTAGGGCCGAGCCTCGAGTTTGCTAAAAGAGCCAGCGGAGCGGTTCGAGCCCGAGCAGCAAGCGGCCGGCCATCTCGTAGGTTCGCGACGTCCCGATCGCATGCTGGTTCATTGTCAGGACGTCGCGCAGGCAGCGATCGAGTGGTCCCTTCTGATAGACGGCCGTGCCGCCTGCCGCCTTGTAGACGAGCTGCACCACATCCACGCAGGCGCCGACGACGTGCGCATAGGCGGCGGTGAAGAGCGCGACCTGCCTCTCGGACGGCTGCCGGCCGGCGAGCAGGGTCACCCAGAGATCGCCCATGACGTGGAAGTAATAGGCGCGCGCGGCTGCGAGACGCGTCTCGGCGCGTCCCACGGCGTCCTGCACATAGACGTCGTCGCGGAGCAATTTGGCAGCCTCGATACGCTCACCAACGGTGTAGCGCCGGGCCGGCTTGGTCGCCGCGCTCTCGATCACAGCGTCGATCGCGTGGCGAGCGATACCGAGCGCCGGTGCTGCACCCTTCGCGATGAACAGGAACGGGAAGGCGTAAAGCGGCCCCGGCCGCTTGATCAGGGTCGGATCCTGGAAGCTGAAAGTACGCGCTTCCTCGACGAACATGTCCCGCACGACGACGTCATTGCTGCCTGTGCCCCGCAGCCCCGTGGTGTGCCACGTGTCCAGGATGTCGCACTCTGACAGACGCACGAAACACTGCCGGGTCTGCGGCACGCCGTTGCCGTCGACCCGGGCAACGCCATTTTCGTGGACGACGCAGCCCAGCCACAGCCATTCGCAATGATTGCTTCCGCTGACGAATGGAAAGCGCCCGCTGACGCGGTAGCCCCCCGGTACCCGGACCGCTTGCCCGGTCGTGGTCGCCGCGGCGGCGGTAGCCATCAGAAGGTCGGGATACATCGCGCGGCCGACATCCTGATCGAGGAAGGCCGTCATGTAGCCGCCGTCGCAGCCGATCATCGCGCACCATCCGACTGAGCCGTCGGCCATGGCCAGCGCCTCGATGATGCGGAACTGAGTCAACGGGTCCACTTCCAGGCCGCCCCAGGCGCGCGGCATCGCCATGCCGAACACGCCGGCGTCCTTCATCGCCGCGGCGATTCCGGCTGGAAGTCGGCGGCCGCGCTCGGTTTCCGTGCTTGCCGCCCCGATCTGTTCGGCAAGCCCGATCGCGGCCCGCAGGACAGGAGAGTCGTCTGCTGTCGCTTGACCTGCGGGATGAGTCATTTTGATCGCCGGCACCTGTTCGTACGTGGAGACGGCAGCCTGCAGGGACGAGAGTGTTGCGTTCATGTCGTTCTCCGCCTGTCGAGTCGTTGGGTTGCCAGATGCTGCTCAGCAGACCTCAAGAGGCCGTCCGGATGCCACGCCGGAAAGTGCGCAATATCTGCTCTAATTCTGTTCGGAAACGCCTCGATTGTGCCTTCTTCCCTCCGGCCCCAGACGGAACGCGACGCTGGCAAACTCGACCAGCATGCCGTCGCTGGTGGTTCTTTTTATGATGCGGCCGCGATATTCCTTGATCTTAGGGTCGAGCAGTTCGCGGCGAAGCGACTTGAGTCGCGCCAGCGTTCCTTCCTCGTCCGCCGCCATCAGACGCGAATGGCCAGCGACGCCTGCGCGCCTTCGAGGCGCTGATGCGCGACCCTCGTCTCAGTCAGCTCGCTCAGCTCGCACCACGTCGTCGAAGCGGTACACGCGGGCGGTGTTGCCGCCGGCGATCTTGGCCTGCTCGTCGGCCGGCACCCCGGCCAGGATGTCCGCCAGGATCTTCTGCGACTGGGGAAACGTCGATTCGCTGTGCGGGTAGTCCGAGCCCCACATCATGTTGTCGACGCCGATGACGTCGCGCAGGCGAACGCCGACGGCGTCCTCCTGGAAGCTCAGCACGACGTTGCGGTGGAAGAAGTCGCTCGGGATCATGCCGTCCTTGAACCGGTAGATCGCCTCGCCGTGGCGCTCGCGGTAGGTGTAGTCCATGGTCGAGAGCACGTGCGGCACCCACGCCAGCTCGAATTCCACGATGGCCAGGGTGAGGCGGGGATGACGCTCGAAGACGCCGGAGAAGATCAGGTCGCACATCGACAGCGCCGGATAGAACGCCTTGGTCGCGCGGCTTGAGGCGTCGCGCAGCGTCACCTCGCCGGCCCCGCGGATCTTGCCCTGCCGTCGCGTGGCGGTGTGCAGGCTGAGCGGCAGGTCGAGCGCGGCGGCGGCGGCCCAGAACGGCTCGTACTCGGGCTGGTCGTAGCGTCGGTGCTCGAGGGGATACTCGGTGATCATGGCGCCGCACAGGCCGAGGCGGGCGGCGCGCTCCAGCTCCTGGATCCCCTCCCGGACGTCGTCCAGGTTGATCATCGCGATGCCCTTCAGCCGTTTGGGATCGGTGCGGCAGAACTCGGCGATCCAGTCATTGTAGGCGCGAAAGATGGCGGACATCAGGCCCGAGTCCGCGATCCTGAAGTAGAAGAGCCCCTGCGAGGGATAGAGGACTTCGCCGGCCACCCCGTCGAGCGCCATGTCCTTGAGATGCTGCTCGGGGTCGTAGCCGCCGCGCTCCACATCCTCGAGGCGCCCCTGGCCGGAGATCGTTTCGGGCGCCTCGAAGCGCGCGCCGGCATTCGAGATGAGGCCGATCCCGGAGAGGATCTGATCCGCCTCGACCACGATCTGGTCGGCGCCGTCGATCCGTTGCAGCCGCGGCGCGCGATCCCGGAACGCCGCATCGATGCGCGACTGCCACAGATCGGGCGGTTCGAACACGTGAGAGTCGGACGAGAGTACCAAAGGCAGCACCGGCATCTCCTTTTCACTCGATCACCGGCAGCACCTTTGGCAACCGGCCCGTCGCCGTCAAGGCGAGCGCAGGGAGTGATCCGTTCTTGATGGTGGTCCCGTGCGTTGTTACGCTCGATTTCGCTGGCGGTAGCGGCCACCGATGGACGGTTGGGCACTTCGGTACCAGTCAAGCATAGTTACAAGTCACGCATAACAACGAAGAGCGTCGCGCAGCGTTCATTTCGCCATCCGCCGGCCAGCGGAGGGAACGTCATGATCGAGCTCTTGGAACAGCAGAAGAAGCTGACGACAAATCAGTGGAAGCTGATCTGCACGGCAAACCTGGCAGATCTGCTCGATTTCTTTGATTTCTTTCTGATCGGATACGTCACTGCGGCGCTGACCAAGCAATGGTCGCTGACCTATTGGGAGGGCGGCGGAATCCTGCTTGCATCCGGCCTCGGCGCGGTTCCCGGCGCCTTCTTCTGGGGGTGGCTCGGCGACAGGATCGGCCGTCGCACGGTGTTCATAATGTCGACGATCACCATCTCGCTCGCCACGGGCGTCATGGTCTTCACGCCGGGACAGGACGGCTTCGTCCCGGGCTGGCTCTTCCTGATGTTCTTCCGCTTCTTCGTCGGTGTCGGCAATGCCGGCATTTTCACGATCGATCTGCCGCTGGTGCAGGAGTTCATCCCTGCCTACAAGCGCGGCTGGGTCAGTGCGCTCATTACCACGCTGCTGCCCGGGGGCAGCATGCTGGCCGGTCTGGCGGCCTGGCAGCTACTCCCGATCGTCGGCTGGCGCGGCTTGTTCCTGGTCGGCTTGGTACCGCTGGTCCTGGTGTTCATGATCCGCTGGTGGGTGCCGGAATCGCCGCGCTGGCTGATGCTCAAGGGGCGCCACGAAGAAGCGCGACGGTCGCTCGCCTGGGCGCTGATGATCGATCCCAAAGAGATCGACCTGCCGAATACGGTGTCCGTGGTCAAAAAAACGCGCTGGGTGGAGCTGTTCAAATATCCTCGGTTGGTCGCCGCAGGCTGTCTCACCGGCCTGACCCAGACCGGCGGCGCCTCGCTCGGGCTGTGGGGACCGACCCTGCTGGTGCTCGTCCTGGTGCCCAGGATCACCCCGGAGCACGCGGCATTCCTGATGATATTCGTCAACCTGGCGGGGATCCTCGGGCGTTTCAGCATCACCGCGCTGATCGAGCCCCTGGGGCGGCGTGGTTCAGGTACGATCTATTGCGTGATGGCAGGAGTGCTGATGGTGCTCGCGGGCTACCTGCACGACGTCTATATCGCCGGCGCGTCGCTGTTCTACATCCTGATCGTGGCGCAAAGCTTTTTCGGCAGCGCCGTCTACACCGTCGTCGGGCCGTATATGGCGGAGATCTGGCCGGCCCGGCTGCGTGCCAGCGGCATGGGCCTCAGCTATGGCGTAGGCAATTGCGGCAAGTTCATCGGGCCGCTCGGGCTGGCGCTGATCATGGGGGCGGGCGACGTGATCAAGCCTGCCGCGCCCAACCTCGTCATGCTCGGCCCCGCGCTGAGCTACTTCGCCGCGTGGTATATCGTCGGCGTGATCGGGTTCTGGGTGTTCGGGTTCGAGCCCAAGGGCCGCACCTTCGATGAGATCGACAGCAGGTACGACGCGCCGGCGCCGGCAGTTGCCACGGGAGCTCGCGCATCCGCCGAGTAGCAATTCGACCAAGGGCCTTCCGCCAAGGCGGCCGGATCGAGGGCTTGGCGATCGGGGCATGAGGCGTGCAGTTGCAACAATGACTAGGCCAACTTCTTATTCTGCATCGCTTCATGTGGGTGACGGCGATCACCACGTTGATTGGATTTGCGAACGTATGTGATCAGCGCCTCGGGGTTCTCGAGCTTGATCTTGAGGGCCGCAAGTAATGCGTCCTCAGCTTCGATCGTGAGCACCTTGTTACGCATCTGGAGTTTCAACCCGACCATATACGTAGTCATGGCAGCTCCCTGGATCCAAGCTCTAACCGTACCTTGAGCGGCGCTCCCCTGAAACAGGAAGCGACCATGGAAAGACCGAGGAGCGGCAGCGCCAGCACCTCCTTTCTCACTCGATCTGGGCAACACCTTTGGCAGGCCGCCCATCGCCGTCAAGGCGAGCGCAGGGAGCGATCCGTAACGCCTTCGTCACCAGCCGCTACGTCTTCCGCTGGCGCATGCGCAGAAATTCGCCACGACTGCGGAAGAGGGCGCCGGCGAAGCCGACGGCCGTTTGCCTGGTTTGGTTTGCGCCACGGGGCACCCGACGCCCGGTTCCGGCAGACGGCATTTATCCCTGTGGCATTCTGATGACCCGCCTCGCGGCCCCTGTGTCGATTGGCCGGCCGCCTGCATCGCGTTCAGTGTGCTCGCACAAGCCGATTGTGGTGCAGGTTCAAAGTCATTAAACGGCATTTGGGTAGGCCGTTAAGCAAAGTCCCGCGCCTTATGTAGTCGACCCCGGGAAGCACCGTGAGCACAGAGCAAGTCATACGGCGACTGGCGGCGATCATGGTGATAGACGTCGTGGGCTACGCGCGCCTGATGGGCGCGGATGAAAGCGGGACGCATCTTCGCCTGAAGACGCATCGTTCCGAGCGGATCGAGCCCGCGATCAGGCGGCGCCGGGGCCGGCTGATCAAGCTTACCGGCGATGGAGCAATGATCGAATTCGCCAGTGCGGTCGATGCCCTGAGCGCAGCCGTCGAGATCCAGCAAGCAATGATCGACGCCAATCGCGATCAGCCGGCGGATACCGCTATCGTGCTCCGCATCGGCCTGGACTTCGGTGACTTCATCGTCGACGACAACGAACTTTACGGCGATGGCGTGAATATCGCGGTCCGACTTGAGGCGGCGGCGCCTGCAGGCGGCATCGTGATTTCGGCGAACATGCGGGACGCGGTGGCGGGCCGGATGAAGGCGACCTTTGAGGATCTCGGCGGTCTTGTGCTGAAGAACATCGACCGGCCTGTAGGCGCCTTCCGCGTCGAATGGTCGGCGGCCGACTGGTCGGGCGAGGCGGGCAAAGGCGCTTCACCATCGATCGCCGCGGCCCTCGCCGCGCCTCCGTTGCCGGACAAACCCTCCATCGCCGTCCTGCCTTTCACCAACATGTCGGCCGATCCCGAGCAGGAGTATTTCACCGACGGCATCACCGAGGACATCATCACCGAGATGTCCAGGTTCCACGAGATCTTCGTGATCGCCCGCAACAGCACCTTCACCTACAAGGGACGTTCCGTCGATGTGCGGCTCGTGGCGACCGAGCTCGGTGTCCGCTACGTGCTGGAAGGCAGCATCCGCAAGGCTGCGAATCGCGTTCGAGTCACCGGCCAGCTGATCGACGCGCTGAGCGGCAGCCATATCTGGGCCGAACGCTATGACCGCGTCCTCAAGGACATCTTTGCGGTTCAGGAGGAGCTGACGCGGAGCATCGTCCGCGCGATCGCGCCACAGATTCTCGATGCCGATGCGGAAAAGATCCATCGCCGCCGCCCCGAGGATCTCAACGCTTACGAGATCGCCGTCCGGGCCAGCGCCAAGGCCTGGGACGCCTGGTTCAAGTCGGACAGCGGGCTGCGCGATGCCGCCATCGCCGATGCCGCGGCCGCGCTGGCCATCGATCCAAGAAGCACGACGGCGCTTTGGGCGCTGGCCTTCGCCCAGTGGCAGCACCTCGCCTTTGCGACAGCCGTGGACCGCGCAGCTGCCTGGCGTGAAGGCATGAGAGCCGCCGAGCTGGCGATCGAGATCGATCGCTCGTTCAGCTCCGCTCACGGCATGAAGGGACTCCTGCTGGCTTTCTCCGCCGATCACGATCGCATCGACGAGGCCCTGGCGTGCGCTCAGCGGAGCTACGAGCTCAACCCCCACTCGATGGTGGCGCTGACGGCTCTCTCCTTTATCGAGATCGTATCGGGAGAGCCGGAAAGTGCCATCGAGCATCTCCTGGAAGCGCTCCGGCTCAGCCCGCGCGACCCGCAAAGGCCGACGGTGCTGTTGAACCTCGCGATGGCGAGCGGCTGTGCGCGTCGCTACGCCGATGGCGTCAACTACGCCACACTCGGCATCCGCGAGGCGCCCGGCCTCGCGACGCTGTACGCCCATCTTGCCGTGAACTATGTCGGGCTGGGCGAGATCGCCAAGGCGCGGGCCGCGTTGGACGAGTCCACGCGCATCGCACCGGGACAGGTCGAACGCTCATTGGCGGGCTTCATGTTCCGCAAACAGGAGCATCAGCGGCGGGGCACGACCTTCCTCCGCGTCGCCGCCGGATTGGAAGACCCGACCGCCGCAGACGCCCTGCGTTGAGGGAGAGACAGGCAGCATCTCGAAAGTCTTGCCTCCCCCGTAAGACGGGGAAGGCAAATGAAATGACGATGTGGTCACTCCGTAGCAGCGAAGCTGGGGAGGTGTTTGCGAAGCGGACGGCCACCGTATCCGTCCGGTGAAGGCCGCAAGGTTTACGGCGACCCTCCCGGTCCGATCGTGCGAGACCCGCGAGCCGCCATTCATCCCCCCAGGATATCCACCACGGCCGTGATTAGCCGTCGGGTGTCGTCTTCCGTCCCGACGGTGATGCGCAGATAGGGCGCCGTGCGCGGCTTGTTGAAATGCCGCACCAGCACCGCATGTTCGCGCAGCGCCGCCGCGAATTCCGATCCGCCTCGCGCCGGATGCCTGGCGAAGACGAAATTCGCGCTCGAAGGCAGGACGACCAAGCCGAGCCTGACCAACTCCTGCGTCATCGCTTCGCGCGCTGCAACGACCCGGGCGCAGCTCTTGCGGAAGTAGGCTTCGTCGCGAAGCGAAGCCGTCGCGCCGGCCTCGGCGACGCGGCCGAGCGGGTAGGAATTGAAGCTGTCTTTCACGCGGCGCAGCGCCTCGATCAGCCCCACGTCGCCGAGCGCATAGCCGACGCGCAAGCCGGCCAGGGCGCGCGACTTCGACATCGTCTGCACGACCAGCAGGTTCGGATGATCGGCGATCAGCGGAACCGCGCTCTCGCCGCCGAAATCGACATAGGCCTCGTCGATCAGCACCGGAATGTCGCGATGATCTTCGAGCAGTTGGGCGATCTCCGCGCGCGGCAGCGCAACGCCGGTCGGCGCGTTGGGATTGGCGATCACGATCGACCCCGCCTCGCGCCGATAGTCCTCGACCCGGACGCGCATTCCGCCGTCCAGCGGCACGGTCTTGCAGGCGAGGCCGAACAATTGCGCCCACACGGGATAGAAGCTGTAGGTGACGTCCGGAAACAGCAGCGGCTTCGGCTGTTTCAAGAGCGCCACGAAAGCATGCGCGAGCACTTCGTCCGAACCATTGCCGACGAACACCTGTTCGGGCTTCACGCCGTGATGGGCGGCGAGCGTCTCGCGCAGCTCCGTCGCCTCGGGATCGGGATAGAGCCGCATTGTGTCGGCCGCGGCGGTTCGCATCGCTTCCAGCGCGAGCGGCGAGGGGCCGAAGGGACTTTCGTTGGTGTTGAGCTTCACCAGATTGGCGATGCGCGGCTGCTCGCCGGGCACATAGGGCGAAAGCTCACGCGCGATCTGGCTCCAGAACGGGTTCATCGGGACGCAGAGAGCAACGCGGCGATTGCAGGCGATTTCGCGGACATCATCGAAGCATTGTTGCACGAAACCGGCTGCGCAAAGCAGCGCGCGGTGCATGCGCCTGCCGGCCAGCCTGCGCCTCGGTGTGGCACGTACCAAAGCGACAATGAGTGAGTCCGGCACGACAGGAACCATGCCACAACAGGTACCTTGCATAGCAGGGTACCTTGTTATAGAAAGGACCGGAGTTCGATGTCGCCTGTATCCAACGGAGAGGAGAGCGAAATGCGCAAACCATCGACGCCAATCCTGTCGGCCGGCCTTCATCGCCGGCACGTCCTGGCCGGGCTTGGGGCCGGCCTGATCGCGACACCTCGCGCGTTTGCGGGGCCGTCACCCGAGTCTATGGGTCAGCGCCTTGCGCAAGCTCAACAGGACGGCAGAGTGAGCGGACTGCACGCGCTTCTGGTCAGCCATCGCGGAGAGCTCATCTTCGAGCACTACGGGCGGGGCGATGACGAGGCGGAAGGCCGGGCGCCGCTCGGCACTGTCGCCTTCGGTCCGGACGTGCCGCACGACCTGCGTTCGGTGTCCAAGAGCGTGGTCGGTCTTGCCTATGGCATTGCGCTCGCGGCCGGCAAGGTCCCGCCGCCCGAAGCGAAACTGTATGAGCAATTTCCGGAATATTCCGACCTTGCCAGCCAACCCGGGCGCGATCGTCTGACCGTCCATCACGCGCTCAGCATGACGCTCGGGCTCGACTGGGACGAACTTACGATCCCCTACGGCGACCTGCGCAACGCCGAGAATGCGATGGAGGCAGCCCCCGACCGTTACCGCTTCATCCTGGAGCGGCCGATGGTCGGCGATCCGGGCGCGAAATGGACTTATTGCGGCGGCGCCACCGCGCTGCTAGGGCGCCTGATCGCCAAGGGCACCGGCGAGCCCTTGCTCGCTTATTGCAGTCGGGTCCTGTTCGAACCAATGGGTTTCGGTCCCGTCGACTGGGCGAGAGGCAAGGATGGCGAATATCGCGCAGCGTCGGGACTGCGCCTGTTGCCGCGCGACCTCCTGAAGCTCGGTGAGCTCGTGCGTGTCGGTGGACTGTGGAACAGCGACCCGATCTTGCCGCGTGACTGGTTGAAACGCTCGCTCACCCCTGTAGCCACGCTCGAGGATGGTCGCCGCTACGGCTATCACTGGTATCTCGGCGCTTCCGCCACTGCTGCGTCACAGCGTCTGGAACGCTGGGTCGGAGGCATCGGCTGGGGTGGCCAGCGCCTGTACTTCTTTCCTGCGCTGGACCTCGTCGTGGCGCAGCACTGTGGCAACTACCATAAGTCCGGGGCTGAACAGAGACGTATCAACGATGCAATCATCACCGAGATCGTGCTGCCAGGCCTCGTCTAAGTGTCATGGCGGCGATGGCCGCCCCTGTTCAGGCGGAGATGTCGGAATGAAACTCATCAAATTGATGTGGACGATCCCAATCGCGCTTTGCCTGTCGGGAGCGGCGTTCGCCGATGACCTCACGACATCAGGTGATCCAAAGAGCCTGGGATTCTCGACCGCGCGTCTGGCGCGGATCGCGCCGTGGTATCAGGCGCGCTTCGATTCTTTCTCGCCGTCAGACGGCCTTGTACCTGGCGCCGTCGTCGCGATCGCAAAGGGCGGCAAGCTCGCCTATTTGCGAGCCATCGGATTTCAGGACCGCGCCAAGACGATTCCGATGAAGACGAATTCCATCTTCTGGATCGCCTCGATGTCCAAGCCGGTGAACAGCGTCGCCGCCATGATTCTGGTGGACGACGGCAAGCTCGACCTCGACGCACCCGTCACCCGGTATCTGCCCGAGCTTCAGGACATGCGGGTCGCGGTCGAAAAGACGGACCCGGCTACCGGCAAGACGGAACACGGGCTCGATCTACCAAAACGCCCGATGACGGTTCGCGATCTGTTGCGCCACACCTCCGGCATCGTCTATCCGGAACTGGATTTTGCGTTTCCGGAGCGGGGTCTTGCGGACGCCGCCTCCGAGGCCGGAATTCGGTATGTCCATATGCTTTACAGCTGGACGGACGCGACCGCATACCGACGCGACACGACGCTGGCGGATTTCGTTTCCGTTCTGGCGCGCTTGCCGCTCGCCCATCAGCCGGGCGAAGTCTGGGAATATGGCTTGAGCGCAGACGTCCTTGGCCGGGTCGTCGAAGTGGCCTCCGGCGAGCCTTTGGACCGGTTCCTGCAGAGCCGCATCTTCACGCCGTTGCATATGGTCGACACCGGCTTCTATGTGCCGGAAGCGAAGCTAGGCCGCCTCGTCGATTCTCCAATGCCAGAACGGCCGCGGATCTGGGATGTTACGAAGCCGCCGAAACTGTTTTCCGGCGGGGGCGGCCTCGTATCGACCGCGCCCGACTATCTCCGTTTTTGCCAGATGCTTCTGAATGACGGCGAACTCGATGGCGTGCGCCTGCTCACCCCGCAGGCGGTGAAGGAGATGACGACGAACGCGCTGCCGCCCGATATTCGCATCTTTGGAAACGAGGTTGGCCCTCTTGCTGGAAGAAGCTTTGGACTTGGCTTTGCCATCCGCACCGATCCTGTCTCCAGCTGGACGCCGGGAGCGGTCGGAAGCTTTTCCTGGGCGGGACTATGGGGCACGTATTTCTGGATTGATCCGGCGGAGAAATTGATCGGAATACAGATGATCCAGGCGGCGCCCGGCAAAGGGCGCGAAGCGGTGCCGTTCGCGGGGATCAATCATCTGGCCTATGGCGCATTGACGATTGCCGGGCCGTCCTCTTTTGCCGCGCCGGCAGGGCCGACGATTCTGAGCCCCGAAGCGCTCGCCGATTATGTCGGGACCTATGACTTCGGCGCCTCGGTGAGTTCGCATGACAGGCAGGGCCTGGCCGATGGCAAAACCGGATGGCTTGGAATCGAGGCGTTCGTCGCCATGGAGCAGGAGGGCCTGAGGATCAACAGGCCGGACCCTGGCGGCCCAGCGGCGAAGGCCGGCGTGACGGAGGGCGATCTCATCACTGAACTTGACGACGCGCCGCTCAAAGGCCTCTCACTCGCCGATGTTTTGGCCAAGCTGCGCGGGCCGGCCCACACGACGATAAAGATGAAAATCGTCCACAAGGGTCAAGACAGCGCATGCGATCTCAGCGTCGTGAGAGCCGCCCGCCGTGTCAATGCGGTCCAACTTCAGGTTCGCGTCGAGCAAGGCAAGCTCGTCGCGGAAGCGACGGGGGCTTGGCCGATCCTCGAATTCGAGAAAGGCAAGGCAACGCCGCTTGTGGCGACATCAAGCAACGAATTCACCGTAGACGACGAAGATCACACCCGGATCGCTTTCGTCAGGGATGCGGCAGGCAAAGTCTCTGGGCTCATCCTGAATCCTGGGCCTTGGGAGCAGAAAGCGGCGATGATCGCGCCGGGGCCAAGCTAGCGAGTGACGCGCATGCTTAGTACTTTCGTCAACCTCCCACGTGCTAGCGCCCAACGTGACTAGTGCTCCTAAACCCCAATTCATTATCAAGGCTTGGCCTGCGTCCGCTTTTAGGTGCGTTTCGGCCTCGGGTAAGACTTCGCATCAGAACCGAAAGTGACCCTTAGCGACAGGTTCCACCCCGCCAAGAAGCGGATATTCCTTGAACTTACTGAGAGAAGTTGACGGCAGTTGTGTTGCCGCCGCAAACGATAACTGCGACGCGCTCGCCAGGAGCCGGGCGGTAACGTTGCGAGAGCAGGGCTGCGAAGGCTGCCGCCCCTCCCGGCTCGGCTACAATGCGCAGCACAGTCCATAGGGCGACCTGCGCTTGCCGAATTTCGTCGTCGGTCACCAGCACGACTTCCGGCTCGACGTGAGCCTGTACGATCGGGAATGCCAGATCGCCGACGCGCTTGGGTGCAAGACTATCCGCCGCAATTCCTCCTGTCGGCGCATCGACTGGCCGGCCGGCCGCGAGTGCGGCGTGCAGGGTCGGGGCACCATCCGATTCGACCGCGACGATCTTCATCCTGCCACCAAGCCATGACGCGACGCCGCCGATCAAGCCGCCACCGCCGACCGCCACCAACAAAGTATCAGCATGAGGCGCATCAGTCTCGATTTCCAAGCCGACCGTGCCTTGCCCCAACAGCGTCTCGATCTGGTCAAACGCGTGAACCGCCAGCGCACCGGTCTCGGCGATACGCTGCTGGCTTGCTGCAAGCGCATCGGCATACCAGTCGCCGCCAACCACCATCTCGGCGCCGTAGGCGCGAATGCGCTCCACCTTCGCCCGCGAGGTGATGCTTGGCACGAAGATCGTCGCCCGGATGCCCAGTCGCTGACCGGCATAGGCGACAGCCACGCCATGGTTGCCACCTGACGCCGCGACGACGCCAGTGGACGGCACGTCCCGTAACAGGAGATTGGCAAACGCGCCTCTCACCTTGAACGAGCCCGAGTGCTGCATGAGCTCCAGCTTCAAGTGCAAGGGGAACCGAGGAAGTCCAAAATCGGCTGCGTCGATGGCAACGAGGGGAGTTCGTCGGATATACGGGCGAATCAATCGCTCCACCCCAGCTATCCGATCCCGCCTGGCGGACGTGATCACGGTACACCTCATTGTCCACGAAACTTGATAGCCTTGACACTAATTAGCTTATTAGCTAATTGTCAAACGTGGACATCGTGATCGTACTCAAGGCGCTGGCGAACGAGCGGCGGCTTCAGATCTTGGAGTGGCTGCGAGACCCGCGTGCCCATTTCCGTCCGCAGGTCGATGGAGATCTCGTGAAGGACGGGGTATGCGGCGTGCTGATCGCCGAGAAGCTCGGAGTCAGCCCGCCCTCGCTCAGCGAGCACATGAGCATCCTGACGGCGGCGGGACTTGTACGTGCAAAACGTATCAAGGGCTGGACCATGTACAAGCGCGATGACAAGGCGATTGCGGCCGCCAAAAAAGCAATCCGCGACCATGTGTGACACTCAAATAGGGCACATCCTATGCAAGCGATCTTCTCCGATCGACTAGCCAAGCCCGTCGGCTTTTTTATCCCGCCCGCACGACGATTGCCGTCGCCGCGTTGCCTCTCGGCGCAAGCGTCGAGATCGATGTCATCGCAGCGGCAGGGGGCGTTCGGTGATGTCGGATACCTACGATAAACTCATCACCTTGCTGGATGCCAACAAGGCGTCTTATCGATTGATCGATCACGCGCCAGAGGGGCAGACGGACAAGGTGAGCGCCCTTCGTGGGCACCCTGTTGAAGCTGCTGCAAAGTGTATCGTGTTGATCGTAAAGATCGGCAGGAAGACATCGCGCTTTATTCTGGCTGTCGTTCCCGGCAATGCGCGCGTCGACACGGTTCGGGTCAAGTCGTTGTTCAATGGGGCCACATACGCAGGATTTGCGGCGACGGACGTGGCCGAAAGGCTTGCCGGCAGCGTTGCGGGAACTGTTCTTCCGTTTACCTTCCACCCTGATCTGACCCTGATCGCTGATCCGTCCATCACCAACCAAGAAGAATTGTTCTTCAACGCCGCCCGCCTGGACAGATCGATGGCGCTTCGCATGTCCGACTATATTGCTCTTGCAAAGCCGCGGATTGAGAGAATCGCAGCTTCTTGATCAATCGATCGTCGGAAGCGAAATCAACGGGATACGTTTTCACCGACCCTCTTCGAGTGGAACGTTTGCGACAGCAGCCGAACATGAACGCCGTAGGCCGCGGCGAACGCCGAACGCCTGCCATGGCGCTGCCAGAGCCCGTCCGCATGTCGAGCGCGATCACGGCGTCGGAGGTGTCTGGGATGGCCGAGCCCTGGGTTCGGGCGATGCTGATTGTACCTCTCGTGGGCAGCATTTTATAAAGTGATGCTTAACGTGATTTTCTCAGCGCGCAAACGGGCGGGGCAGCGAAGCAGTGTGTGAAGGGCGCGTTGTTTCCGATATGCAGGGACTGTGACACGCCGAGTCGAGTTTCTGCGCGGCATGGTGCGCAAAAACCCCCTCACTTAACTTATTTAAGAAATACTTGATTATTCGTCTAATATGGCTTACATGGGCTGCGGAACCACGTCGAGGAGCATCGCCATGTCCGGCGGACGACCCGCTGTCTGCAAAAGCCACCCGATCGTCGAGGACGCGACGCGGGTTGGCGAGCCGGACGAACAGCGCCAGCCGGCTGCCGCCGCGCCGGGACGTCAACTCCGCCGCAATTGGCGTATCGCTTGCGGAAACTGCGGAAACCCCTCACAGGCTTCCGGCGATGGCCGGTGTTCCGCCCCCCACCTTGATTGGCGGATCGCTTGCGGAAATTGCGGAAATTCTTTCGAAGGCTCCCGGCGGCGACCAACGTTTCGCTCCCCGGGGTTTTGCCGGGAACACTCATGCTCTTCCGGACCGCGAGCGTCCCGCTCGCTCATGAATCTGAGCGAGCGGGACGCTCGCGGTCCGGAAGAGCATGAATCACATCGGCAGCAGCCGCTCGGCCATCTCGCGCAGCTTGCCGCGCTGGATCTTGAAGCCGTTGGGCGAGGGTGTCTTGGGGAAGTCGTCGACCGCGAAGACGCGCAGCGGCACCTTGTAGTTGGCGAGCCCGTGCCGGCAGTGGGCGATGGTTGCCGCTTCATCGAGCGCCGCGCCGGGCTTCAGGATCACGAACGACACGGCGCGCACGCCCTCGGGCCGCGGCACGGCGATGGTCTGACAGTCGGCGATGGCCGGCAGCTTCTGGATATGGGTCTCGATCTCGAGCGGGTTGACCAGGAAGCCGGAGAGCCGCAGCACGTCGCCCATGCGGCTGAGAAAGGTGAAGCCGCCGCGCCCGTCGAGCTGGGCGAGATCGCCGGTGCGGACATAGCCGTCGGCCGTCATCGCCTGCGCCGTCGCTGCCTCGTTGCCGTAATAGCCCACCATCAGCGAGGGGCCGGCGCATTCCAGCGCACCGGGCTGGCCGGGGCCCAGCAGCTCGCCGGTTTCCGGATCGCGCACGCGCACATGGCCAAGCGGCGAGGTCGGAAGGCCGCCGCCCTGCTTGCGCCGGGCCATCGGCGCCTTGAGCGGCTGGCGGGCGTAGAGCGCCTGCACCTCGCTCATGCCGTACAGCCCGACCAGGCGAAGACCGCGCGGCTGGGCCCGCTCGGGCAGGTCCTCGAGCGAGGCATTGAACGCGCCGTAGCCCGCCCATTTGATCGAGCGGAACGGCCAGCGGCCCGGCATCATGTCGAGCAGGCGGGCATACATGTCGTCGCTGCCGAACATCGTCGTCGGCTTGTGTTGCGCGATCAGCCGCGCGATCTCGTCGATCTCGTAGGACTCGACCAGCACCGAGGGCTTGCCGGCGGCGAGCGTTGCCAGCGTCTGGTTGAAGCCGAAGACGCCGCACAGCGGCAGGATCGCCAGCGACAGCGTGTCGGGCGCGGTGAAGCCGAAGACGCGCGCCACCTGCTGGGCGTGGCTTGCGATGGCGCCCTGGCGGTGCAGCACGAATTTGGGGGCGCTGGTCGTGCCCGAGGTCGTGAAGATGTTGCAACGGGCGCTTGCCAGCGCATGATTGGCGGCGTGAGCCGGTCGCGACAGCCGCTCGATGGCAGGTGGCACCGACGCAGGCTCGTCGCCGACGACGATGATCGCCGCGAGCTTGTCGAGCGCCGCCGGCTCGATATCGGCCAGGATCGACAGGAAATCGATGCGGCGAAAGCCCGGTGCGCAAGCCAGCACCTTGGCGCCCGATCGGCCGACGATGTCGGCGACCTCGACGGCGCGATAGCGCGTGTTCACGGCGACGGCGATGGCGCCCAGGCGCACGCAGGCGAAATAGAGAATGGGGTAGGCCGGCACGTTGGGCAGCCACAGCGCTACCCGATCGCCCGGCCCGACCCCGAGATCGGCCAGACCCTGGGCGGTGCGGGCCGAACAGTCGAGCAGCTCGGCAAACGTCAATGCCCGCTCGCCATGGATGAAAGCCGGCGCGGCCGGCGTTTCCTCGGCGATGTCGGCGAGCAGCGTCCAGACGTCGGCGGCGGGATGGGCAAGCGGCATGCGGCGCGGAGACTAGAGCACGTACCGATCGTTTGGAATCATGTCATTGCTGGGGGCATGAGCGAGCCAGAGGCTCGCGGTCCAAAAGAGCATGAAAAGACACGCCACTGGAGTGGCGCGCCCCCAGCAACGATGCGTGTCCACCCAATCGGGATCTGTCTGGCGAATGCCTGTTTCATTTCAAGACAAGCCTCGATGCTTGACCCGGCACGGCGCTTGCTCGACGCTTTTCGTCGGGGATGGGGGTGTCGCCATGTTGCGTAGAAGTCTGTTGGCCAGTCCGTTGCTGCTCGCCGCCGCGCCGGCCCGGGCCGAGTGGGTGCCCAAGCAGCCGATCCACGTCATCGTGGGATTCGCGCCAGGCGGAACGGCGGACATCGCCGCGCGGATCGCGGGCGAGGCCATCCAGCGCCGCACCGGCCAGATCGTGGTCGTCGACAGCAAGACCGGCGCGCTCGGTTTCATTGCGCTGAAGGCCGTCGCCAATGCAGCGCCTGACGGTTACACGGTGGGTATCGGTATCATGGGCTCGCTCGCCGTGGCGCCGGTCGTGCCGGGATCGCAAATCCCGCTCGACCTCGACAAGGAGCTGTTGCCGATCTGCAATCTGGTTGGCGTGCCGATGGCGTTGATCGTGCGGCCGAACGCGCCCTTCAAGACCGTCGCCGAGCTCATAGCCTACGCCAGGGAAAATCCCGGCAAGGTGACCTACGGCTCGACCGGCAACGGCTCGACCAACCAACTCGGTGCCGAGCTGTTCGCGGCGGAGGCGGGCGGGCTGAAACTGCTGCACGTGCCCTATCGCGGCGGCGCGCCGGCCATCGCCGACGTTGCGACCGGCCAGATCGACATCTTCTTCGCCAACGTGTCGGAGATCGTGGGCCAGATCCAAAGCGGCCAGGTGCGGGCCCTGGCGCTCGCCTCGTCGCAGCCCAACCCGATGGTGCCGGACCTGCCGCTTCTCACCAAGGACATTGCCACGCTCGACATCAACAACTGGTTCGGCCTGGTGGGCCCCGCCGGTCTGCCGCCGGATATTGCCGCGGGTCTCAGCAAGCTCTTCCTCGATGCCATCAACGATCCCGCCACTGCGCCGCTGCTGGCGTCGCGCGGACTTGTCGCCGTTCCGCAGGACGGGGCCGCCTTCAAGGCGGCGATCCTGAAGGATCGCGAGCGCTGGGCGAAGGTGGTGAAGCAGGGCAATATCAAAGCCGAATGAGTACAGCAGCACCGCTCTCCCTCGGCATCGATATCGGGGGAACCTTCACCGATCTCGTCATCCACGATCCGCGCGACGGTCGCGCCGTCATCTGGAAGGAAAGCACGACGCCCGACGATCCAGCGCGCGGCACGCTTTTGGGCACGCGCAAGGTGCTGGAGAAGGCGGGGGCGAAACCCGAGCAGATCGGCCGCGTCGTCCACGCCACGACGCTCTTCACCAACGCGCTGATCGAGCGCAAGGGCGCCAAGACCGGCCTTTTGACCACGGCGGGATTTCGCGACGTGCTGGAGATCGGCCGCGAGCGCAAGTACGAGCTCTACGACCTCTTCATCGAGATGCCCAAGCCGTTGGTGGCGCGGCCGTGGCGGCGCGAAGCCATGGAAAGGCTGGCGCCCGACGGCAAGGTGGAAATCCCGCTCGACGTCGACGCGGCACTGGCCGAAGTCGCCGATCTGGTGAAGCAGGGCGTCGAAAGCCTCGCCATCTGCTTCCTGCACGCCTACGCCAATCCAACGCACGAACGCGCCATCGGCGCGGCGGTGGCCGAGCGCTTCCAGAACCTGTCGCTCTCGCTCTCGTCGGACATCGCGCCGGAAATCCGCGAGTACCTGCGCGCCAGCACCACGGTGGCCAATGCCTTCGTGCGGCCGCTGGCCGAGATCTATCTCGAGCGGCTGGAGCAGGCGCTGCGCGACGAGGGCATTCCGGGCGGACTCTTTCTCATGCTGTCCAACGGCGGCCTCACCCATGTGAGCGAGGCCAAGCGCGCGCCGGTGCAGCTGCTGGAAAGCGGCCCCGCCGCCGGCGCGCTGGCCGGCGCCTGGTTCGGCCGGAACGCGGGCCTGGAGCGCGTGCTTGCCTTCGACATGGGCGGCACCACCGCCAAGCTTGCCCTGGTCGACGAGGGCGAGCCGCTGGTCGCCTACGGCTTCGAGGCGGCGCGCGAGAAGCGGTTTTTGCGCGGCTCAGGACTGCCCATCCAGATCGCCACGGTCGAGCTGATCGAGATCGGCGCCGGCGGCGGCTCGATCGCGCACAGGTCGGAACTCGGCACGCTTAATGTCGGACCGGAAAGCAGCGGTGCGCAGCCGGGCCCGGCCTGCTACGGCCGCGGCGGCAGCGAGGCCACGGTGACCGATGCCGACCTCACCCTGGGCTATCTCAATGCCGACTTCTTCCTGGGGGGCGCCATGCAGATCGATCGCGCGGCGACGGACGGCGCCTTTGGCCGCCTGGCCAAGGCGCTCGGCGTCGAGCCGGGACGCGCCGCCTTCGGCGTGCATGACGTGGTGAACGAGAACATGGCGGGCGCGGCGCGCGTGGCGATTGCCGAGCGCGGCCGCATTCCGGCCGAATACGCCCTGCTGGCGACCGGCGGCGCGGGGCCGGTGCATGCCTGGCACGTCGCGCGCAAGCTCGGCATCACGCGCATCGTCTGCCCGCCGGGCGCCGGCGCGGGCAGCACCATCGGCATGCTGATGGCGCCGGCACGCGTCGATCGCGTGGCAAGCTTCAACGCAGCCCTTGCCGGCGCCGATTTCGCCGCCGCCGACCGGGTCTTCGCCGAACTGGAGAAGGAGTCGATCGACATCCTGCGCCTCACCGGCGCCGACATCGAGGCCCGCACCGTCGGTCGCTTGGCCGACATGCGTTACATCGGCCAAGGCAGCGAGATCACCGTCGTGCTGCCCCGGCCGCTCACCGAAGCCGGCGTGACGGCGGCGTTCGAGCAGGCCTACAAGGCGCTGTTCGCGAGGACTCCGCCGGGCGCTGCCGTCCAGTTCGTGGCGCTGCGCCTCTCCGTGAGTGCGCCGATGCCCGGCACCGGCGGCACGCTCGAACTGCCGCGCCATCCGTCGGCCGCGGCGCGCAAGGGAACGCGGCCCGTGTTCTTCCCCGACGCCGGCAAGATGCTGCCGACGCAGGTCTTCGACCGCTATGCGCTGGAACCGGGCGTCAGCATCGACGGCCCTGCCGTGTTCGAGGAGGACGAGAGCACCTTCATCGTCGGCCCCGGCGCCAAGGCGCGCCTGCTGGCTGACGGTTCGATCCTGGCGGAGGTTGGATGATGGCTGCGCCCAAGAAAAACAGAGAGTTCGATCCCATCGAGCTCGAGCTCCTATGGCGGCGGCTGATCTCCATGGTCGACGAAGCCGCTGCCGCCATGGTGCGCACCAGTTTCTCGACCCTGGTGCGCGAGAGCTACGACTTCTCCTGCGTCATCACCGACGCGGCGGGCCAGTCGCTGGTCCAGGCGAGCGAGAGCATCCCGAGCTTCATCGGCACCCTGCCGGAGACGGTAAAGCACTTCCTGCGCTTCTTCCCGCCCGACCAGCTCGCGCCGGGCGACGTCTTGATCACCAACGATATCTGGCTGGGCACCGGCCACTTGCCCGACATCACCCTGGCCAAGCCGATCTTCAAGGACGGCAAGCTGGTGGCCTTCAGCGCCACCACGGCGCACGCGCCCGACATCGGCGGCAAGATCCGGAGTCCTGAGCCGCGTGAGGTCTTCGAGGAGGGGCTGCAAATCCCGCCGATGAAGATGATCGTCGCAGGCAAGACCGACGAGACCCTGGTCACCATCATCCGCAAGAACGTGCGCACGCCCGACCAGACGATGGGCGACCTGTGGGCCCAGGTCGTGGCGCTCGACCTGATGGAGGACCGGCTGCGCGTGCTGATGGAGGGCTATGATCTGCCCGACCTCACCGACCTGGCGCGCGAAATCCAGGGCCGTTGCGAGACGGCGATGCGGACAGCGATCCGCGAGCTGCCCGACGGCACCTACCACAGCGAGCTCCAGACCGACGGGCTGATGGACAAGCCCATCACCTTGAAGATGGCGCTCACCATCAAGGGCGACGAGATAATGATGGATTTCGCCGGCACCGATTCCCAGGTCGACCGCGCCATCAACTGCGCGCTCTGCTACACCAACGCCATGGCGATGTACGGGGTGAAGGTCTGCACCAGCCCCGGCCTGCCCAACAACGAAGGCGCGTGGCGGCCGATCACCTTGAAGGCGCCGCCGGGCTGCATCGTCAATCCGCAATTCCCCGCGCCGGGCGGCTCGCGCATGCTGATCGGCCACTATGTGCCGATGCTGGTGTTCGGCTGCCTGGGCCAGATCGTGCCGGAGAGGGTGATGGCGGCCTGCGGCTCGCCGATGTGGGGCATGAACCAGTCGGGCGTGCGCGATGACGGGAAGGGCGGGGGCAAGCCCTACGCCAACATGTTCTTCTACAACGGCGGCATGGGCGGCAACACGCAGCGGGACGGCGTCACCTGTCTTTCCTGGCCGTCGAACGTGAGCTCGACCTCGATCGAGATCAGCGAGCACATCGCGCCGTTGCGTTTCCATCACAAGAAGCTTCGGCCCGACTCGGGCGGCCCCGGCCGCCATCGCGGCGGGCTGGCGCAGGAGATCCTGATCGAGAGCCGCAGCGAGACGCCGATCGCCGTTTCCTTCCTCGCCGAGCGGACGATCTTTCCCGCCTTCGGCATCGAGGGCGGCAAGGACGGCGCGCCCGGCGAACTTTTGATCAACGGCGTGAAGACCGATCCCAAGAAGCAGTATGTTGTGAACAAGGGCGACACCGTCTCGCTGGGCACGCCGGGCGGCGGCGGCCATGGCGATCCAAGACAGCGCTCGGACATCGCGCTGGCCGCGGATGTCTCGGCGGGGTATGTGACCGACGTCGCGGCGTATCGTCCGTAACGCTCGCGTTCAAACACGACTGGGCAATGTCAGATGGCCGATCATTTCCATGAGGCGAATCGTCGTCGCTGGGATGCGGGTTCTGCATCCTGGGCAGCGCGTGCTGATGCGCGCGGGACCTGGCGGAAATGCCACTTCAATCCCTCGCTCGCGCTGCATTCGGCCGAACTAAAATGGCTCGGCGATGGTGCGGGCAAGAGTGTCGCGGTCCTTGGCAGCGGCGACAACCAGGTTGTCTTCGCTTTGTCGGGCCTGGCAGCGAAGGTGACCAGCGTCGACATCTCCGAGCGACAGATTGAGGTTGCGCGCGGCCGTGCCGAGATCCTCGGTTTGACGGTGGAGTTCGTGCAGGCCGATGTTACCGACCTGTCAGGTTTGGGCGACGCAACGTTTGACGTGATCTACACAGGAGGTCACGTAGCCGTGTGGGTTTCTGATCTGCGACGCTACTACGAGGAAGCCTCTCGCATCTTGAAGCCGGACGGCCTGCTGATTGTCAGCGAATATCATCCGTTTCGCCGGGTGTGGAAGCACGCTGCGAACAGCCTCGAACTCGGCTGCAACTATTTTGATCGTGGACCGCACCGCTTCGAGGTCGCCCCGGATGTGCTGTGCGCCGCGCCAGGCGAATTGGAGCAGTTTGAATTTCATTGGACCGTTTCCGACTTCATATCGGCAATTCTCTCGTCCGGTTGCCGGCTTATCCACGTTGAGGAATTTGGCGATACCAGCGAGTGGTGGGAAGGAGCGCCGGTGGCCGGCCTGCCGGCGTCACTTCTGCTGGTCGGTCGCCGAAACAAATAGATGGCGTCCCCAACAGCCTCCAAGGCTAGCGGTGATGTGGCAAGAGCGGCGGCCGCGATGCATATCTCCGAAGAAGACGCTCCACTGCAGCGAATCCCTCCAATGAAGCGTGTTCAGCGGAACACAGCGATTGAACCTCGCGCCTGCCGCCGTTACCTTCATTGCAACGTGTGTGAAGGGAGGAAATTCAATGAAATTGTTTACCGCCGCGAGCGTTGCCGTGTGCGCTATCGCCTGGGCCGGATGGTCGCCCGCCATGGCCGACGCCAAGCTCTGCGACAAGCCCCGACAGATGGAGGGTTTCAAGACCTGCGCCGACGTCGCCAAGGCCGAGGCGGAGGGCAATTTCGTGCTCTATTCGACCGATCCCGAGCAGGGCCAGGCCAAGCTGCTGGCGTCCTTCAACAAGGCGTTCCCCAAGATCAAGACCAACTATGTCCGCCTGCAGGCCGGCGCGCTCTACGCCAAGGTCTTGTCCGAGCGCCAGGCCAAATCCTACCTGGTCGACGTCATCCAGATCTCCGACATGGGCATGATCCTCGATTTCCAGAAGCGCGGCGGCTTCACCCAGTACATCTCGCCCGAGATGGCCGCCTTCAAGCCCGAGTACAAGAGCACGCCCGAGGGCTTCTGGACCTGGGGCTCGGTGATCATGGGCGGCATCGCCTACAATCCCAAAAACGTGGCGGAGGCCGACGCCCCCAAGAAATGGGAAGACCTGCTCGATCCGAAGTGGAAGGACGCGATCAACGTCAAGGTCTCGAACTCAGGCCTGCAGCACGGCGTGTGGTACATGCTGAAGCCGATCCTCGGCATGGACTACTTCAAGAAGTTCGGCGAGCAGAAGCCGCGCGCCTTCGATTCCTACGTCCAGCAATACGGCCGCCTGGTCGACGGCCAGGACAAGGTCATCATGGGCGCGCAGTACTCGGGCTACATCGAGTTCAAGGCCAAGGGCGCGCCGCTCGCCTTCGTCTTCCCCGAGACCGGCGTGCCGGCGGTGTCGGAAACCTACGGCATCGTGGCCGACGGCCCGCATCCCAATGCCGCCCAGCTGTTCATGGACTGGTTCCTCTCGCCGGTCGGCCAGCAGGCGCTCGCCGAAGCGCTGCTGCTGCACTCGCCGCGCGACGACGTGCCGGCACCGGCCGGCAGCGTGCCGCTCAAGGACATGAAGCTGCTCATCCCGGCCGACTGGAACGCTTTCGAGAAGGACCGTGCGGAGTTCGCCAAGGAGTGGGACCGCATCGTCGGTGCGCGGCGCTGAGCCGGCCTTGACGTTGCTGACTGCGGAGGCCCTGCGGCCGCGCCGTAACTGGCAGGCGATCATCACGCTTGTCATCCTGCTGGTCGTGGGCTTCCTCGTCATCCTGCCGATGGTGTTCCTGGTCGGGGAATCCCTCAACATCGGCGATCCGATGACGTTCCCGCCCGAGGCCTACGGGATCGCGAACTACCTCGCGATCCTGGAGGAGGACGTGAACGTCCTGTTCAACACGGTGATCATCGCCGTGATGGCCACCGTGATGGCGATCGCGATCGGCTTCACGCTGGCCTGGATCCTGACACGGACCAACGTGCCCTGGCGCGACAAGCTCGAGCGGCTGATGGAGCTGCCCTATTACATGACGCCGCTGGTCGGCGCGCTCGCCTGGGCCGTCATCGCCGGGCCCAAGAGCGGCTTCGTCAACCAGCTCTGGAAAGGAGCGGGCGGTGGCGGCGACCTCGTTGATGTCTACACCTATTTCGGCATCGCCTGGGTGATGGCGCTGTTCGAAGGCACTGTCGCCTTCGTCATGATCGCGGCCTCGATGAAATCGATGGACCCGGCGCTCGAAGAATCGGCCCGGGTGATGGGCGCCTCCAAGCTGCGCACGACGCTCACCGTCACCCTGCCGCTGGTCATGCCTGGCGTGCTGGGCGCCTCGCTGTTCGTCTTTGCCGAGATGCTGGGCTCGTTCGCCGCCGCCCTCGTGCTCGGCATTCCTGGCCGCATCTACGTCATCACCACGGCGATCTGGGATTCGACGCTTTCCTATCCGCCGGCCTACGGTCGCGCCTCGGCGATGGGGCTGGCGCTGTTCGTCGTCATGTTCGGCATGCTGACCTTCTATCGCCGCGTGATCGCCCGCGGGAGCTTCGCCACCATCACCGGCAAGGCTTTCAGGCCGCGGCCGATGGACATGGGCCGGATGGCGTGGGTCCTGTTCAGCGTGTGCCTCCTCTACGTCATGCTGGCGGTCGTGCTGCCGATCGCGGCGCTTATCTTCACCTCGCTGCAGCGCTTCGCCACCGTGATCCTGAGCCAGGCGGAGTTCACGCTCGCCAACTACCAGACCGCGCTGTCGCTGGGGCCGGTGCGCACCGCCATGGGCAACAGCCTGATGCTGGGCTTCGGTGTGGCGAGCGTCGGCGTGCTGGTGATGGTGATCCTGGTCTGGATCATCTATCGCTCGCAGCTCGTCGGCCGGGGC
>Ga0193726_1000347_pt1 | contig 53340 bp, 42 predicted proteins | sample H2c1metaG_FD_144928 | JGI IMG/M metagenome (GOLD analysis project Ga0193726, IMG submission 144928) | Soil microbial communities from a riparian zone of the East river system, Colorado, United States - H2c1 | ecosystem: Environmental > Terrestrial > Soil > Riparian zone | place: USA: East River... | reverse complement strand
GAGATACTTTGCGGCGCAGAGCGCGACGCGCCCGCCAATGTTCGCCTTGTGCGGGTATTCGGCGAGGTAAGCGGCATTCTGCGAATGAGCAGCGGGCCGCCCCTGGCTGCGCAACTCAAGGACGGTGCGCTGCTAGCGGCGGATAACGTGATTTTGGCGTTGGGGAACCCGCCGGCGCCGCTGCCACCGTGGGCGGGCGAGCTTGAGGGCCACGGTGCGTTTCGGCAAAATCCGCGCGATTTGCCGAAGACATTGACCGCAGAACACTCGGTTTTGATCGTCGGCAATGGGCTGACCATGGCGGATGTCGTGTCGGCCTTGAGCCATCACGCCGATCGAGTTCCGACGTTGCACACCATTTCGCGGCGCGGCTTGATCCCGAAACCGCAGACGGCCTTTCATGCGGACGCCGTCAGAGGCAGCGGCGAGGCACTGTTGGAGCACACCCACTCCTTGAGGAAATTGCTGCACGCGTGCCGCAGCATGGCGCGCGAGGTGGAAAAGCTCGGCGGGGATTGGCGTGAGGCCGTGGCCTTCATTCGAAATCTCGCCCCGGCGCTCTGGCGGCAGCTACCCGAGGTCGAGCGGCGGCGCTTCGTGCGGCACCTGCACGTGCACTGGGACACCTATCGTCACCGGCTGCCGCCGCAGTTGATGGCGCGTATCGAGACCCTGCGCCGCAGCGGCAAACTGCGCATCATGGCCGGACGTATTCAACGCGTCATTGCCCGCGATCGGCAATTGCAGGTGTCATGGCGTACGCGGGGCGGCAATACGGCATCTGCACTGACCGTGGACATGGTCGTGAATGCGACCGGACCTGACTATGCCATCGAGCGATCGGTGGACCCGCTTTTCATGTCGCTGCGCCAGGCGGGCTTGGTGTCGGCGGATGCGTTGAATCTGGGGATACGCACCGCCGGTTTTGGCGCCTGCGTGAGTGCGCAGGGACTTGTGAGCCAACACCTTTACTATCTTGGGCCTATGCTGCGGGCCGATCATTTGGACGCGACCGCGGCGGCAGAACTGCGCGATCACGCGGAGCGGCTCGCGGAGCATCTGGTCAGTGGCGCTTTTGGTCAGCGGCTCTAGATCAGCTTGGCGATGCCCGCCAGCAGGCGCTCGAGATCTTCGCGCGCGCTGTACATCGACACGCCGGTGCGCAGCAGGCCGCCGCGATCGGTGAGCCCCAGTACATCCACGGCGCGTGCCGCGTAGAAGTGCCCGTCCCAAACACAGATACCCTCTTTGCCGAGCGCCGCCGCCGCATCGCCCGCGCTGGTTTTCTCCAGGGTGATCGACACGGTGGGCGCGCGCGCCCGTCCGCTGAAATCCGGTCCCCAAACGCGCACGCCGGGAAGTTTGCGAACGGCGTCGTGATAGAAGTGGGCGAGCCCGTGCTCATAAGCGGAAATGCCGGTCATGGCATCGATCACGCGCTCCCTGAATGTCGCGCCGTTGCCCCAGCTTGCGAGGTACTCCACCGCCGCACGCAGACCGTCGATGGCCGCATGATTCAGCGTGCCGGTCTCGATGCGGTAGGGGGCTGCAGGATCCTGAACGCTCAAGCGATCCGTCGGCAATCGATCGAGTGCTCCGGGCCGCGAATACAGCACGCCGACATGCGGTCCGTAAAACTTGTAGCCCGAGCAGAGCAGGAAATCCAGCCCCAAGGCTTTGACGTCGATCGAAAAATGCGGCGCGTAGTGCACGGCATCCACGACCAGCAGCGCCCCCACCGCCTGGGTGAGCCGGCGCGCGAGCGCAATGTCATTGACGGTGCCGAGCGCATTGGACGAGGCCCCCACGGCAAACACCTTGGTGCGCGGCGTGATCTTGGCGGCCATATCATCCAAGTCCAGCTGCCCCGATGGGAGCAGACGCACCTCTTGAATCGTGGTGCCGTGCTCTTGCAGTCGCAGCCAAGGCCCGCGGTTGGCCTCATGATCGAGCTGGGTGATGAGCACTTCATCGCCCTTCTTCAAGGTACGGCCGATGGCGGCGCTCAAGAAGTAGTTGAGCGTGGTCATGCTCTGGCCGAAGGAGATGCAAGCGGGAGTCTCGGCGCCGAGAAAATCCGCCACACGTGCGCGCGCAAGCTCCATTCGACGATCGACTTCCTGCGAAGGCCAAAACTTGCCGTGCGTGTTCACGTTGCAGGTGGCGTAGAAATCGCCCATGGTATCGATCACGATACGCGGGACCTGGCTGCCGCCGGGCCCATCCAGATACGCCAGATTCAATCCTTGAGGCGCGCGTGAGAGCGCGGGGAAATCCTTGCGGCAGCGAAGAGAGTGTTCAACTGTGAATGCCATTGTAAAGTATGCGGGCGCTTGGCAAGCGTGGCAAGAGAATCGAATTATGAAATTTTCGCCGCTGGTGGATCGGGTCAAGGGCGAGAGCGTGGCGGCGTGGACCATCCACTACCAAGCCCGCGAAGCTGAAGCGAGAGGCGAGGACGTGATCGTGTTGAGCATCGGGGATCCGGATCTGGAGACACCGGCGCCGGTGCTCGCGCGGGCCATCGAAGCCTTGAGCGCCGGGGACATCCGCTACACGCCCGCAGCCGGCCGCTTGAATTTACGCCAGGCGATCGCACAGGCGCATGCGCGGCGCACCGGCCAGGAGGTTGATGCGGAGAACGTGATTTTTCTTTCGGGGGCGCAGAACTCGCTGTTCGCGGCGTCGCTGTGCGTGGCGGGCCCCGGCGATGAGGTGCTGGCGCTGGAGCCCTTGTACCCCAGTTATCCGGCCACCATCAGAGCATCGGGCGCGCAGCTGGTGCGCGTGCCGGCGCCGGCGTCGGGCGGATTTCGCCCCGACTTGAACAAGCTCGAGGCGGCGATCACACCGCAGACCCGCGCGCTGTTTCTCGCCACGCCGAACAATCCGAGCGGGGTGATATTGAACGAGCAAGAGTTGGCCGCCATCGGCGCACTCGCACGCCGGCATTCGCTGTGGATCGTGGCGGACGAGGTGTACGCAGGGCTCGCGCCCGACGGACGCGTTCCCGGTCTTGCGGCCGCCATACCCGAGCAAGTCGTGACCATCAGCAGCCTGTCCAAATCCCATTCGCTGCCGGGCCTGCGGGCTGGGTGGCTGGTGGGGCCGAAGGCGCTGGTCAAGCACGCGGAATCTCTTTCCATGTGCATGCTGTTCGGCCTGCCGGGCTTCATTCAAGAGGCGGCACTCACCGCAGTACAGGGATCCAATGCGCCGGAACTGCGGGTTCGCGAGCTGTGCACGGCGCGGCGCGACATGCTGCTAAAAGGCCTGGACGGCGTGCGCGGACTGCGCTGCTGTGTTCCGGACGCCGGCATGTTCACGCTCATCGACGTGCGCGCCACCGGCCTTTCGGGCTACGATTTCATGAGCGGGCTTTTTAGATCCGAGCGGGTTTCTGTTATCGACGGTGGCGCTTTCGGCGAAGGAACTCGCGGGTTCGTGAGGTTGTGCTTCGCCACGGACGAGGCTACTTTGCGCGAAGCGATGGTGCGTATCCGCCGCTATGCCGGCACATTGGCGAGGTAATTATGACGAAGGAAGCGGCGGACTTTGGCGTCGTCGTGCGAACGGCGGGCGGCCCCGAGGCGCTGGAATGGACCGAGTTGCAGACCGCGGCGCCGGGGGCCGGAGAAGTGCGCGTCGTGCAGCACGCCATCGGCGTCAATTTCATCGACACCTACTATCGACAAGGCCATTACCCCTGGCCCATGACCCCGTTGATTCCGGGCGGCGAGGCGGCGGGTGTCGTCGATGCGGTAGGCGAAGGAACGCCGTTCAAAGTCGGCGATCGCGTAGCCTATACGCTGCCCATCGGCGCGTATCGCACACGGCGCGTGGTGCCCACCGACCGGTTGGTGAAACTACCGGATGGGATCGCCTTCGACGTGGCAGCTTCCATGATGCTGAAAGGTTTGACGACGCAGTTTCTGCTGAATTCCTGCTACGCCGTCAAGGCGGGCGATGTCGTGCTGGTGCATGCGGCTGCCGGCGGGGTGGGCTCGTTGATGGGCCAATGGCTGAAATCCCTGGGCGCGACCGCCATCGGCACGGTGGGCTCGGCGGAGAAGATCGCCGTCGCCAAGGACAGCGGCTACACGCATGTCATCGATTATCGCGCGGACGATTTCCCCGTGCGCGTGAAGGACATCACCGGCGGCAAGGGCTGCGATGTGGTTTACGATTCGGTGGCCAACGATACCTGGCGCGGATCGCTGAAATGTTTGCGCAGGCGCGGGCTGTTCGTGTGCTTCGGGCAATCCTCGGGGCCCATCGTCGATTTTAAATTCACCGACCTCGTGGCGGGTGGTTCGCTGTATGCGACCCGGCCGACGCTGTTCGACTACATCAAGACTCCCGAAGAGCTGCAATCGCGCGCGGCCGATTTATTTGCGAAGGTCGCCTCGGGGGTGGTCAAGGCGCACATTGGCCAGCGTCTAAGCTTGCGCGATGCGGCGCAGGCACACCGCGATCTCGAAGCCAGGCGCACCACCGGGTCGACGATATTGCTGCCCTGAAGCGCTATGGCCGGCGTGCGTGGTTCAAATTCCCAATGGCAGCGCGGTCGATTCTTTGATCACCGTGACCGCGACCGATGAGTTGACGGATCGCACGCACGGAATGCGCGACAGGTAGTCGAGATAGAACGCCTCGTAGGCCTTGATGTTCTTGGTGACGATTTTCAGCAGGAAATCCCACTCACCGGTGAGCGTGTAGCATTCTAGTACTTCGGCGCGGTCGCGAATCGCCGCTTCGAATTCTGCGAGTGCGTCGCGGCCGGTCGTCGCCAGTTTGACGTGCGCAAAAATGGTGACATCGAGGCCGAGCGCATTTCGATCCAGCAGCGCGACGCGTGCCTTGATGACGCCGTTGTGCTCGAGTTGTTGGATGCGCCGCCAACAGGTTGTGGTTGAAAGCTTGGTTTGCGCGGCGACTTCGGCAACCGACAACGCTCCTTGCCGCTGTAGAATGTCGAGAAGGCGCAAATCGAGCCGGTCGATGGCGGGACGGTTAGTTTGTTCCACGAAACACCTGCTTTCGGAATGAATATACCGAATTATTGGGCTCAACCCTAACGATTGCAACATCGACGGGCGCGGGGACGTAAATTAGCGGGATGACCAAAAAATCGCGCCTGCATTTACCCCGCGTGCCCGCGCGGCCCGGCGAGAAGCCCGATTTCAGTTACGTGCAGCTGTCGCCGGCCGGCGCGGTACCGAGGCCGCAGGTCAATACGCGCGCCCGAGACATGATGCCCTTGTCGGTTGAGTTGGTGCGCGTGCTGGATGACAACGGCGACGCCGTTGGTCCCTGGCATCCGCATCTTGACGCAAGCGACTTGCAGGTGGGCTTGCGGCACATGCTGCTGACGCGAACCTACGATGAGCGCATGCAGCGCATGCAGCGCGGCGGCAAGATCTCATTTTATATCCGCTCACTGGGAGAAGAAGCCGTGTCGGTCGCGCAAGGCATGGCGCTGCGTCCCAGCGACATGTTGTTTCCGGGATACCGTAATCAGGGTTTGCAGGTCGTGCGCGGCATTCCGTTGGTCGACCTGATGTGTCAGCTGCTGTCCAACACTAAGGATATGTGCAAAGGCCGCCAGCTGCCCGTCATGTACCACTCGCGGGCAAACAATCTTTTTTCCATCTCCGGTAATTTGGCGACGCAGTTTCCTCAAGCGGTGGGCTGGGCGATGGCGGCGGCCATCAAGGGCGAAGACAATTTGGCCGCGACCTGGATCGGCGAGGGCAGCAGCGCCGAGGCGGATTTTCATCACGCCTTGCTGTTCGCTTCCGTGTATCAAGCGCCGGTGATTCTCAATGTGGTCAACAATCAGTGGGCCATCTCCACCTTTCAAGGCTATGCCGGCGGCGAGCAACGATCATTCGCCGCCCGCGGACCGGGGTACGGCATGGCGGGCATCCGTGTGGACGGCAACGATTTTCTCGCCGTGTATGCGGTGACGCAGTGGGCCGCGGAACGCGCGCGCACCGGCGGCGGTCCGACGCTGATTGAACTCGTGACCTATCGAGGCGCGGCGCACTCCACCAGCGATGATCCGGCGCGCTACCGCGCCAAGGACGATGCGGAACACTGGCCGTTGGGCGATCCCATCCTGCGATTAAAGGCGCACTTGATCAAAATCGGCGAGTGGTCGGAGGCGCGGCATCAGGCCATGACTGCCGAACTCGACGCTTTGGTCGCGGCGAGTTGGAAGGAAGCGGTGGCTTTCGGCACCATGACCGAGGGTCCGCGGCTCAATTCCGACCTGATGTTCGAGGATGTGTTCAAGGAGATGCCGCAGAATCTGCAGCGGCAACAGGACTTGATACGCAAGGAAAGGAACTCTGATCGACTCGCCAATTGCCGAAGGCGGCATCGTCGCAACCGCCCTCGGGATGAGCGTGAACGGGCTGCGGCCGGTGGCCGAAATTCAATTCGCCGATTACATCTATCCCGGGTTCGATCAGATCGTCAGCGAGCTGGCGCGCATCCGCTATCGCAGTGCCGGCGATTTTTTCGCGCCGGTCACCATCCGCACGCCCTGCGGCGGCGGCATTCGCGGCGGCCAGACGCATTCGCAAAGTCCCGAGAGTATATTCACGCATGTCAGCGGCATTAAGGTCGTCATGCCCTCCAATCCCTTCGATGCCAAAGGCTTGTTGATCACCAGCATCGAGGATGATGACCCGGTCGTGTTCTTCGAACCGAAGCGTTTGTACAACGGCCCATTCGACGGCGATCCCAACAAGCCGGCCGTGCCCTGGAGCACGCACTCGAAGGGTCAGGTCGACGAGGGCTATTTCAAAGTGCCGTTGGGCAAGGCGGACATCGTGCGTGCCGGCGCAGCGGTCACCATCATCACCTACGGCACCATGGTGCATGTCGCGGTTGCGGCGGCGGCGGCGTTGAATGTGGATGCCGAGATCATCGACATCCGCTCGCTGGTACCGCTCGATGTCGACACCATTTGTTCATCGGTCAAAAAGACCGGCCGGTGCGTCGTCGCCCATGAGGCCACGCGCTTTTCGGGGTTCGGCGCGGAAATCCTGTCGACCGTTCAAGAAGAGTGCTTCTGGTCCCTGGAGGCGCCGATCCAGCGCGTCACCGGCTGGGACACGCCGTATCCGCACGCCTTTGAGTGGGAGTACTTTCCCGGCCAGGCGCGCGTCAGGGCGGCCCTCCAGGCTGTCATGGAACCTGCATGAGCCAGTTCACATTCAAGATGCCGGACTTGGGCGAAGGGACGGTTGATGCAGAAATCGTCGCCTGGCACACCAAGCCCGGCGATCTCGTCGCCGAAGATCAGCTCATCGTTGAGGTCATGACCGACAAGGCAGCGGTGGAAGTCCCGGCACCGGTGAGCGGCCGCGTGGTGTCCGTAACGGGCGCCCCCGGCGACAAAGTTGCCGTCGGTTCGGCTTTGATCGTGTTCGAATTGAGCGACGGTGCGGCGGCGGCAGCTACGGCGGCGGCGCCAGCCGCGCCCGCTGCAACGCCGGCGCCACCCAAGACGGTCAGCGCTGCGGCGCCAACCGTCGCGCAGACCGTTGCGCCGGTCGCACCGCCGTCCCCGGCGGCCAAGGGCCGTGTGATGACATCGCCGGCGAATCGGCGCCTCGCACGCGAAGCAGGGATCGATCTTGCCACGGTGGCGGGTTCAGGTCCTGGAGGGAGAATTCTGCGTGCCGACTTGCAGACCGGCGTGGCGCGCGAGACGCCGGCGGACAGCGCCGACACCACCGAAATCAAAGTCATCGGCCTGCGCCGCCTCATTGCCGAACGCATGAGCGAGGCGAAGCGCACCATTCCGCACTTCGCCTACGTCGAAGAGGTCGACGTCACGGAACTCGAGTCGTTGCGTGAACACTTGAACCACTCGCGGCCAAAAGACGCAGGCTCGTTGAGCTACCTGCCGCTGGTGGTGATGGCGCTGACCCGGGTTCTCGAATCATTCCCGCAATGCAACGTTTTGTACGATGCTGCCCGCGGCGTGTTGGTGCGGCATCGCGCCATGCATGTGGGTATTGCCACACAGACTCCCGACGGCTTGAAAGTTCCGGTCGTGCGCAATGCGCAATCGCTGGGGTTGTGGGAGATGGCTGCGGAAATCCGCCGCCTTGCCGAGCGTGCGCGCAGCAACAAGGCCACGCGCGAGGAGTTGGTCGGATCCACGATTACCGTCACGAGCCTGGGCAAACTCGGCGGCATCGCCTCCACGCCCATCATCAATGCGCCGGAAGTGGCGATCATCGGGCTCAACAAAGCGGTTGAGCGGCCCGTGATAGCCCAAGGCGCGGTGGTGGTGCGCCGAATCATGAACTTATCGTCCTCATTCGATCATCGCTTCGTGGACGGTTATGATGCTGCCGCGATGATCCAGGCATTGAAGCAGCGACTCGAGCATCCCGCGACGATTTTTATTCCTACGGTGAAATCCTCATGACTTCCCAACCCCAGCGACCCGCGTTCGGCACCTTGCTCACCTCGCATATGGCGGTGGCCACCCACCGCGACGGTAAATGGAGCCAGAGCGAAATCAAGCCTGTGGGAGCGATCGAAATCAGCCCCGCTGCGCACATGCTGCATTACGCCAGCACCTGTTTCGAAGGATTCAAAGCGTTTCGCCGCGCCGACGGATCCGTGCATATATTTCGCATGGATCGGCACATTCAACGATTGCAGCAGAGCACGCGCCAGCTGGTGCTGCCTGAGCCCGACGCGGCTCAGGTGGCCGACATGGTGCGCGCCGTGATCAACCGCTGCCGCGACGCGGTGCCGGAAGCGCCGGGAGCCCTGTACTTGCGTCCGATTATCTTTGGCACCACCGCAAATATCGGTGCGGCCACGACACCGACCACTGAGGCGATGCTGATCGTGCTCGCGAGCCCCGTGTGGGATTACTTTGCAGGCGGCGCGAAACTGCTGCGAATTCTCGTCGATGATCAGAACACGCGCTCGGCACAGCACATGGGGTCGGTAAAGACCGGCGGCAACTATGCCGCGGCGCTCGCGCCGATCATGAATGCACGCGCGACCCATCAAGCGGATCAAGTCCTGTTCTGCCCGGACGGCCAGGTGCAAGAGACGGGCGCCGCGAATTTCATGTTGATCCGCGAGGGCGAGTTGCTGACGCGCAGCTTGGATTCCACGTTTCTGCACGGCGTCACTCGCGATTCCCTGCTGACGTTGGCGCGCGACATGGCATACAGCGTGTCGGAGCGCAAATTCGATGTCCTCGAGATGCTCGACTGGGTACGTACCGGCGAAGCGGCGCTGTCGGGCACTGCCGCCGTGCTCACCGGTGTGGGCACGCTGATTTATGCCGGCATTGAACACAAAGTTGCCGGCGGCCACGTGGGCCCGATCACCCAGGCGTTGCGCGCCCAATTGGTCGCGGTACAACAGGGCGAGGCGCCGGACCGGCACGGCTGGCTGGAACGCGTTTAGGAGTATGAGTTTAGACTCGATCGCGCCCGCGCCTTTCTATAAACCTTCGACAAACTCCTGCAGGCATCGGTTATAGCCTGCGGCGTCGTCCCAGAAGCAGGCATGTCCGGTAGACAACATCCGAATCCTTGCGCCGCTAATGCGATCCATCTGCTGATCAATGACAGCCGATTTGACAACCGCATCATTGGTGCCATGGGTAATCAATACCGGTTTGCGCAATTTTGGCAGAAGATCGTCATTATTAAAGGAGCGAGAAAGCAATGCCTGACGGACGTACGGGGGAACGCTGACGTTATACCCCAACATCAGGTAGCGCTCCTCGGATGAAAGTTCTTGGGAAAAACACAAGCGCAACAATGCACCGAGACTGCGCACACTCTCCTCCGCATCTACGGAGAAGAACCCCGGTATGAGGCTGAGAAAGTCAGCTGACAATACCGACGCTGCCTCATCGCTACCGAGTTTGGTGATGCCACCGACAAAGTTGACACCACCAATGCTGTCCTCGCCGTAATGCCGCAAATAATCGAGGATCACGAGTGGCCCGTATGACCAGCCACAGAGGACGGGGTGATCAAGATTGCGCGCCTGTATGACGGCCTGAATGTCATCGGCCCAAAGTTGCGAGTCTGCGTAACCCTCCCGAGGCTTATCGGAGAGCCCATGGCCTCGTATGTCAATGGCAACAAGCCGATAGTTATCGGCCAATGCAGAATTCATCTGTCGAGCCCAGGCGAGCCAACACTGCGAAAGGCCATGGACAAATACAATCGGACACCCGTTCGGGTTGCCCGTTTCAACGAGGTGCAGCTGAATGCCTCCCCCGCCCCTCACCATGTGATGTTTCATTGGATTGCTCCATAGACTGCGACACGAAGGGTACAAACGTGTCTGGCATTGAGGATGCGCGCGTCTAACGGTTTAGGAGCCTCGGGATCCTAGTACTCCTCGCGGTCCTCCTCATCCTCGTCTAGATCGTCGTCGTCGTCCTCGTCGTCCTCATCTTCGTCCCAATCTTCGTCGTCCTCGTCGTCTTCGGCGTCTTTCTCCGCCTTTGAGCCTGACCACCCCTCAGGCTCTTCGGTCAATTCAAGGTCCAGCTCCGCCCACTCGTCGACGTCCAGCTCTTCCGTATCGCCATCGAGATGTTGAATCTCAACGGTTTCCTTGTCCTCATCCACTTTGAGAACCTGGAAGGTTTCCTCGTTTTCCAAGTCGTCATACCACTGCCCGACGGTCGGTTCGTACTCTCTACCCACGGTTCGTCCTTCTTTGAAACTGATGCGCTGGAACAGCCTTACGAATATTAGGTGAGGCCCCTCCGCTAAGTAAATGGCAATATCGCCATCTCATGACCATGGTAGACCGCAAACTCGCCGCTCGTCGCTTGATTGACGCAAAACGCATCGTCGTCAAAGTCGGCTCGGCCCTGTTGGTGGACGGCGACAAGGGGCGCCTCAATCGATCCTGGCTCGAGAGCTTGGCGGCGGACGTGGCTGTTTGCCGCAAGCGCGGCCAAGAAGTCATTTTGGTGTCCTCGGGCGCTATCGCGCTGGGGAGACGACACCTGAATTTAGGTACTGCCAAGCTCAAACTCGAGGAAAGCCAGGCGGCGGCGGCCGTCGGGCAAATTCGACTCGCCCATGCGTACAAGGAACTGTTGGATACGCACGAAATCACCGTGGCGCAAATCCTCCTGACTTTGGGCGATACCGAGCAGCGTCGCCGCTATCTGAACGCCCGCGGCACCCTCAACACGCTGTTGGCGCTCGGCGCGGTGCCGGTCATCAATGAGAACGATACGGTGGCAACGGCAGAGATCCGCTACGGCGATAACGACCGGCTGGCGGCGCGAGTGGCGCAGATGGTCGGCGCCGATTGCCTGGTACTGCTGTCTGACATCGACGGCCTGTACACCGCGAACCCCAGCGAGGACCCGGACGCGCAGTTCGTCGCCCGCGTGCTGGAGATCACGCCGGCCATCGAGGCGATGGCGGGCGGCACGGGCAGCGACATGGGCTCCGGCGGCATGCAAACGAAAATTGTCGCGGCCAAAATTGCGCTCGGAGCGGGTTGTCATTTTTGCATCGCCCTGGGTGCCGTCGAGCATCCCTTGCAGCGTATCGAGGAAGGCGCGCGCTGCACGTGGTTTGTGCCCAACTCAACGCCGCTGGCGACCCGCAAGCAATGGATTGCCGGCACCTTGAAGCCGGCAGGCGCCATCTCGGTTGACGATGGCGCCGTTCGTGCTTTGATGGGCGGCAAAAGCCTTCTCCCCGCGGGTGTCACCCGGGCGGTCGGGCGTTTCGAGCGCGGCGATACCGTCAGCATCATGGGTCCGGACGGAGCTGAGATCGGACGGGGAATTTGCGCGTATTCGGACGTCGATGCGGCGCGCATCATCGGCCGCAAGTCCGCCGACATCGAAAAAGTGCTGGGATTTCGCGGGCGCGACGAAATAGTGCATCGCGATGACTTGGTGTTGCTGAGAATCCTATGAACAGCGTTGCCGATCTGATGCAGGGCATGGGCCGGTCCGCGCGCGCTGCCGCGCGGATTCTGGCGTTCGCCTCCGCGGCTCAAAAGAATCGTGCATTGCTGGCGTCGGCGTCGGCGTTGCGCGGGGCTCGCTCGACCATACTGGCGGCCAATGAAGGCGATGTGCGCGAGGCAGGTTCCGGACTGTCGGGGGCGCTCCTCGATCGGCTGCTGCTGGATGACTCGCGTGTCGAGGCGATGGCCCGCGGACTTGAAAGCATCGCGGAGGCCCGCGATCCCATAGGCGCTCGCTTGGCGGAGTGGTCGCGCCCCAATGGGATGCTGATTCAGCGCGTTTGCGTACCCCTGGGGGTCATCGGCATCATTTATGAAAGCCGGCCCAATGTCACTGCCGACGCGGGCGCGCTATGCCTCAAGTCCGGCAATGCCGTGATCCTACGGGGCGGCTCGGAGAGTGCGAGATCCAACGCTGCGATCCACGCCTGTTTGCAGGAGGGCCTAAGCGCCGCGGGTTTGCCGGCCGCCTGCATTCAATGGGTGCCGACCACCGATCGCGCGGCAGTCGGGCACATGCTGACCGATATGGCGGAGCACATCGATGTCATCGTCCCGCGAGGCGGAAAAAGCTTGATTTCGCGCGTACAAAAGGACGCGCGGGTGCCGGTGATCGGGCACCTCGAGGGTGTGTGCCATGTCTATGTCGACCGCGGCGCAGATCTTGAAATGGCGAAGCGCATTGTCGTGAATGCCAAAATGCGCCGCACGGGCGTTTGCGGGTCGGCGGAAACCCTGCTCATCGATCAGGCCTGTGTGCCGACGCACTTGGCGCCACTGGTGAGAACTCTGCTCGACGTTGGCTGCGAAGTGCGCGGCGACGAGGTCACGGCCGACGTGGATCCGCGGGTGAAATCCGCGACCGAGCAGGACTGGTATTCGGAATATCTTGACGCCATCATCGCGGTGCGCGTCGTCGATGGCATCTCTGCGGCCATCGCGCACATCGGGCAGTACGGATCGCAGCATACCGAGTGCATCGTCACAAGCGACCCGGCCACGGCGGAGCAATTTCTTCACGAAGTCGACAGCGCCATCGTGCTGCACAACGCGTCTACGCAGTTTGCCGATGGCGCCGAGTTCGGCATGGGCGCTGAGATCGGCATCAGTACGGACAAGTTTCACGCTCGCGGTCCGGTCGGCGTGGAGCAATTGACCAGCTACAAGTATGTGGTGCGGGGCAGCGGGCAGATCCGAGCCTAGGCGGACCCCTTAAGGTTGCGCGAGTCACGTTTCCTCAACGATTTGCGGCAGAACTTGGGCTTTCTTACGTAAATTTGTTGGGCGCCGCACAGAATTCCCCCTATTCCGCTGATGCAATGCAATTAAGTTCCCCCCTTAAGCGATGGCAGGCGCGTTTTTAGGACCCCCGCATGTTCAGGCTCCCGAGTTCCCGCAACAGCAAGATCGATGCGCCCCAGCTCGGCGGCGGCGATGATGTGCGGGCTTTGCCGAAACAATCCCTTGCCGAGCTACAGCGCTTTCGCGCCGTCGTGGACTCGTGCGTCGATTCGATTTATATGGTCGACCGCGAATCCATGAGGTTCGTCGACGCCACTGCCACCGCCTCGAGCCGCACCGGGTATTCTCACGAAGAGTTGATGAGGATGGGACCGCAGGACCTGCTCAAGGAAAGCCGCGAAGAGCTGATCCGCATCTATGACGAGGCAATCGCTGCGAGCCCACAGGGCATCCGCAGCGAATCCACCGGCCGCCTCAAAGATGGCCGGGAAAGCTTTGTTGAATTGAATCGTCAAGCCGTGCGCGTCGACGGCCGTTGGGTCATCGTGACGATTTCGCGGGACGTGACGGAGAGGAAGCTTGCGGAGCTTGCGGCGCAGCGCTTCGCGCGCATGTTCGCCGCCTTGAGCGACACCAACGAAGCGGTTATGCGGGCCGCTTCGCCGCAAGATCTCTATCAACGGGTATGCGAGGCCGCCGTGCACGGCGGCCGGCTGATGGCGGCGAGCATCTGCGTGCCGGACGAACACTTGGCGGATGCGCGGATTGTCGCGGCGGCCGGTGCGAGCGCCGAGAAACTACGCGATGTGCACTTGTCGATCGACTGCTCAACCCCCGAGGGGCGCGGGCTCATCGGTACGGCTTTTCGCACTCAGGCGCCCTGCGTCAGCAACGATTTCCGAAGCGATGCGCGCACCGCACCTTGGCACGAGGCGGCGAGGGTTGCGGGCATCGCTTCCGGTGCCGCGTTGCCGCTCGTTCAGCATGGCCGCAGCAGCGCCGTTCTGTTGCTCTACTCAGCTGAAGGACACGCATTTGACGAAGAGATCGTGCAGCTGCTGATGCACATGGTGCGCAACATCGTGTTCGCGCTCGATAACTTCAAGCGCGAGGCTGAGCGCAAAGTCGCAGAGGAACAGTTGCACGCCGCCGACGCGCGGCTGAAACGCGCCACGCGGGGCGCCAATGATGGCCTTTGGGAGTTGGATGTGGCGACGCGCGAGATGTGGGTCTCGCCGCGCTTCGCGGAGATGTTCGGCTTCGATCAGCGGGAGTTCCTCGGAGCGCGGCAGACATTCTTCGACATCCTGCATGTGGAGGATGTCCAACTGCTGCGCGATGCGATCGAACGCTGCATTCGAGAAGACGTGCTGGTGGATGTGGAAGTGCGCGCCACGCCCCGGGAGGGCGAATCGCGTTGGTATCGCGTTCGCGGCGCTTTGGAGCGCAATGCCGCCGGCATTCCCTTGACGGTCTCCGGGTCCCAGCGAGACATCAACCAGCGCCAGCAGTATGCCTTGGCGCTGCTCGAAGCCACGGAGACCGCCGCCGCGGCCAACAAGGCCAAGAGCCAATTCCTCGCGAACATGAGCCATGAAATCCGCACGCCGATGAACGGCGTCATCGGCATGATTGAGCTGCTGCTCGAAACGCCGCTGAATCCGCTGCAATTGGACTACGCCGAGACGGTGCGCGACAGCGCAGCCGCACTGCTGACCGTCATCAACGATATCCTGGATTTTTCCAAGGTTGAGGCCGGCAAGCTCGATCTCGAGCTGCTCGATATGGATGTCCGCGACACCGTTGAGGATGTCGCGAGATTGTTGTCGATACAAGCGCATGCGAAAGGACTCGAGGTCATCGCGTTGCTCGATCCCAGCCTGCCCGACCGGGTTCGCGGCGATGCGGGCCGTCTGCGCCAAATACTGCTGAACTTGGGCGGCAATGCGGTCAAGTTTACGGACAAGGGCGAGGTCTCGATCGAGTGCAAGGTCGCGCAAAAAGATGAGCGCGGCGTGCTGGTGCGTTGCGAGGTGCGCGATACCGGCATTGGAATTCCCGCCGACCGCGTCAGCGCCTTGTTCACGGCGTTCACCCAAGTCGATGCGTCGACCACGCGCCGCTTCGGCGGCACGGGATTGGGCTTATCCATCGTCAGACGCCTGGTGGCGCTGATGGGCGGTGAAGTCGGCGTCTCGAGCGAGGAGGGCGCCGGCTCCACGTTTTGGTTCACTGCGCGATTGGACCCCGCGCACGATACGACGAAGTCGCGGCCCGCGCCGCCAATCGCACTGCGCGGCCAGCGAATCATCATCGTCGATGACAACGCGACCAATCGTAAAGTACTGCTGGGCCAGCTGTCGTTATGCGGCATGGATGCGGTATGCGCCAGCTCGGCTGAAGAAGCCTTGGGCCTGATGAGACATGCCGCGGAGGCGGGACGAGCCTTCGAGGTCGCGCTGCTCGACCATCAAATGCCAGGCTGCGACGGCGCTACGTTGGGCAAGAACATCCTGGGAGAGCATGCATTGCGCGGAGCCCGCCTGGTTCTGCTGACCTCTTCCGGGCAGCGCGGCGATGGGCGGCTGTTTTCCGAGCTTGGTTTCGCCGGGTATTTATTGAAACCGGTCACGCATCGCGATCTCACCGATTGCCTGTCGATGGTGCTCGGCACGCAAGCCGAAGGCTGGCGGACCTCGACGCAGCCGATTGTGACCCGTCACGCGCTGCGCTCACAGCGCACGCGCGAAACTCACCACATCTTGCTGGCCGAAGACAATCCGGTAAACCAGAAGGTCGCCTGCCGAATTTTGGAAAAGCTGGGTTATCGAGTCGACGTGGCGGCAGATGGCCGGGCTGCGTTCGATGCGTGGCAGAGCGGCCGCTATCAGTTGATTCTAATGGATTGTCAGATGCCGGTCATGGATGGCTACGAGACCACGCGAAAAATCCGCGAACAGGAGTCCGGCGGCAAGCACATCCCCATCATCGCGCTCACGGCGCATGCCATGAAAGGCGCCGACAACCAATGCCGCGCGGCCGGGATGGATGACTATCTGTCAAAACCGATCGATCGGGCGCAGCTGCAACAGGCCTTGGAGCGGTGGCTGAACGATTCAGGCGACACCCCGGAGACAGCCGAAGAGGCGGCGGGTTAGCGCGCTAACCGCCCGCGTCCTCGGCACTCTTCGCGCCGTCGATGACTTGGGGCTTCGAGTACCCCTGCGGCCCGTATTCGATCAAAACGATGCCGCAATTGGGCGCCACATAGGCATCGTTCCAGGTACCCGCGACGTACGCCCACAGCGTCGTCATGACGCCGCCGTGACTCACGATCACCACATCCTTGTTCGTATGCGCAGCCGCCAATCGATCCAAGATCGGACCGACACGGGTTTGAACCTCTTCGTAACTTTCGCCGCCTTCCGGTTTCCATGCCCACGGACGCTGCGGATCGTAATCCGGTTCCGCCAAGAATGAATCGTAAGGCCTGCCGCGATGCGCACCGATTTCACGCTCATGCAGATTCGGCTCGATTTCCAATGGCAGACCCAGCGCGCCGGCGATGATGCGCGCCGTTTCGCTGGCGCGCAGATAGGCGCTGGTCACGACGAGTTCCGGACGGAACAGTTCAGAGATTCGCTTGGCGGCCAGGTGCGCCTGGCGGTAACCCAATTCGGTGAGCGGCTGATCATGCGGCGACATTGCGAAGATGCGCTCTCGATTGCCCGAGCTTTCGCCGTGCCGGACCAAGATCAAGTTGCTCACGCCCGGTGCGAATCGTGCAAAGCCGCGATTCCCCCGAGCCAGTTGCGTACCGCCGCAACATCCTCCAAATAGAATTGGCCGCGGACGTGATCGCCGACGCCAATCGAGATGCCGCCTTGCGCCTCGACGATGGCGAAACCGTCCTGGTCGGTCAGGTCGTCTCCGACGAAGACAGGCCGCCGGCCGCCGAAGGGGGACTCCTTCATGAACGCCTTGATGGCTGTGGCCTTGCTGAATCCGCGCGGTTTGATTTCGAACAGCATTTTTCCGCTTTGAATATGATAGTTGGTGCCGAGCGGCTTGGCGATATCGATGATCGCGCGTCGCATGGTCTCTTCGAGCTGCGGCGCCAGCCGAAAATGCACGGCGATGGTACGATCTTTATCCTCGAACAGCGTTCCCGGATGCGCCTCAACCAGGGCTCTTATCGAAGCGCGGGCGCGATCGAGTTGCGTGTCGACGAAGCTTGCGCCCTGAATGGCGCCGCCGGCTTTGCGCCGCTCGACACCGTGCAGTCCCGCCGCAGGCAGTTTCAGCGGAGCAAACAATTCGTCCAGTGTTTCGATTTTTCGCCCGCTCACCAGGGCGACGGCGCCGCCCAGACGCTCCGCAACTTCCAGCAGAAGCGATTTTATCTCCGGGTCCGCGGCGGTTTGCGAAGGTGTATCGGTCAGCTCGACCAAGGTTCCGTCGACGTCCAAAAACAAACACCAGTCGAGTGCGGGAGGCGGCGGTGCTTGTCTCATGTGGCAAAAACATAGCCTACGCCACGGCCGCTGCCAATGGCTTGCGCGCATTTATTTGAAGTGTAAGTTTTACACGAGATTCGTTGCTTAAAATTCGAGACTGTGCAGTCAAAGTTCTGTATTTTGTGTTTAACGCCACGGGGTTTTATTTGAATACACGGAGACACGATGTTTCGCTCAGTCATGTTGCGATTCGTCTTGCCGGTCGCACTTGCTTCATGCGTGGTAGCGTACTTCGGACTGCCGTACATCCAACGACTGCTGGCGGAATGGTTTCGCTCCGACGTTGAATTGCGCGCGCAACTCGTGATGCATTCCATGGAGGAACCCATCACCGATCTGGTCGAAAATGGCAGCGAGGCGCGCCTGCGCGCGTACCTCGCGAAGATCGCCACCGACGAACGCCTGCTCGCCATCCTGGTGTGCCGGCCCAATGGCGCGACCATTTTCAAGTCCGAACGCACGCCCACCGCCATCTCCTGCGACGCGGAGGGCGGCTCGCATCCGGCGCGCTCGCACATCATGCAATTGCCCTCAGGCTCGGTGCAGGTGTCGCGCTTTGATTTCGACGGCGCGGAACCGAAGCCGTTTCGGGTGCTCATGCTTCACGACTTGAGCTTTGTCGATCGCCGCCAGCGCACCGCCAGGGACTTTGTGCTGGTGTTCGTCGGCATATCGATCTTGCTGCTGGCGTTGCTGATCGTCATGGTTGCCTGGCTGCAGCTGCGCCGCTGGGCCCAGGTCTTGGTCGGGGATATTCGCGGCAGGCGCTTTTTTGGGAATGCACAATCGCCGCGCGAGTCATTGCCGATTCTCTCGCAGGTGCGCGAAGCGTTGGCGGAGGAGGAGGAGAAACAGCGGCTGGAAATCGATTTTCGCGAGAATTGGACGCCGCAGGCGCTGCAGCAGGTGGTGCGCGATCACTTGAATTCCGCCCAGGTGATCATTGTCTCGAATCGAGAGCCCTACATTCACAACTTCGATGCCAACCACCAGCCTTTCTGGCAGGTCCCCGCCAGCGGCATGGTGACGGCGCTGGAACCGATCATGCGCGCCTGTTCAGGCGTGTGGGTGGCGCATGGCGCCGGAGATGCGGACCGCCAGACCGTGGATCGTTATGACCGGATACGCGTGCCGCCCGATGATCCCAGCTACACGCTGCGCCGTGTTTGGCTGACCCCGGAACAGGAGCAGGGCTACTACTACGGCTTCTCCAACGAGGGACTGTGGCCGCTGTGCCACTTGGCCTACGTGCGGCCTGCGTTTCGCGCCAGCGATTGGCGCGCCTATGAGGAGGTCAACGCGAAATTTGCGGACGTGGTGGCCGTGGAATCGGGCACGGAGAATCCGGTGATCCTGATCCAGGATTTCCATTTCGCGTTGCTGCCGCAACTCATCCGCAAGAAAATTCCAAAAGCCACAGTCGCCCTGTTCTGGCATATCCCCTGGCCCAATGCCGAGACCTTCGGCGTGTGTCCCTGGAAGCGCGAAATGCTGATGCACATGCTATCGGCCGACATCCTGGGATTTCACACCCGCTACCACTGCCAGAATTTTCTCGATACGGTGGACCGGTTTATCGAATGCCAGATCGATCGCGAGCACATGACCGTGACGCTGCAGGGCCGTGTGTGCCGGGTCGCTCCCTATCCCATCTCGATCGAATGGCCGCCGCGCTGGCTGGCGCGTCTGCCGGACATCGCGGCATGCCGGGCGGCGGTGCGCGAACGGCATCGAATCGGCGCCGACGTCACCATCGGGCTGGGAGTGGAGCGGTGGGATTTCACGAAGGGCATCATCGAGCGCTTTCAAGCGCTTGAAGTGTTGCTCGACAATGACCCAAGGCACCGGGGCCGCATCAGTTTGCTGCAAATCGCCGCCCCGTCGCGCGGTCAACTGCCGGCCTATCAAGCCCTGCAGCAGCACACCTACAGTGAAGTGGAGCGAATCAACAGCAAGTTTGCGCAAGGCGACTGGCGCCCCATCGTGCTGATCGATGAGCATCAAGAACCGCTGCGCGTATTCGAGTTGTATCGGGCCGCGGATTTCTGCCTGGTCAATAGTTTGCATGATGGCATGAATCTGGTCGCCAAGGAGTTCGTGGCGGCGCGCGACGACGAGGATGGGGTGCTGATCTTGAGCACCTTTGCCGGCGCGTCTCGAGAGCTGCCTGAAGCGGTATTGATCAATCCCTTTGACGTCAGCGAAACGGCGAATGCCATGGAGATCGCGATGCGCATGGGTCGCGACGAACGGCGCAGCCGCATGAGTTTGATGCGCCGAACGGTCAAGGAAAACAATGTGTACCGCTGGGCCGGGCGCATGCTGATGGACGCCTCGCGAATCCGCCAGCGCCAGAGCCTGCCGTCCATGGTGCGCCGCTTCGGTACCTTTGGCCGCTAGGCGCTTATGGGGCGATTATAGGGCGACCCTAGGGACAGGTGCCCGCCGCCGCGCGCTGCGCAAATGCACCGAGCCGCTTGGCTGCCTCCTGGAGAGTCTCGTCGCGCTTGGCAATGCACAGCCTGACCAACGTCATGCGCGGCGGCTTCGCGTAGAACGGCGACAGCGGAATGACCGCTATTTTCGCCTCGCGAATCAGCCGATCGGCAAATTTCAAGTCATCCTCCTGGCTGATCGGCCCGTAGTCCACCAATTGAAAATAGGTGCCGCCGGCGGGCAGCGGCTCGAGTCCTGAGCCTCGCAGAAGTCCGGCCAGCAAATCACGCTTGGCCTCGAAGAACGCCGAGAGCCCCTGCCAGGCGTCGGGGTACGCGGCAAGATAACGAGCGATCGCATATTGCAGCGGTGAGGCGATGCTGAAGGTATTGAATTGATGCACCTTGCGAAGTTCGCGCGTCATGGCCGGCGGCGCGACGCAATAGCCCACCCGCCATCCGGTCGCGTGCAGCGTTTTGCCGAAAGAAAACACCGCATAGCTGCGTTCGCGTAGTTCTGGATGGGCCAGCACCGACTGGTGGCGGCGCCCGTCGAACAGCACGTGTTCATACACCTCATCGGCGATCACCGTGATCGGCCGGTCGCGAATGCAGTCGGCAAGCTGATCCAGATCCTCGCGCGTCGCCACACTGCAACTGGGGTTTTGCGGACTGTTGATGATGATGAGCCGCGTGCGGTCGCTCAAGTTGCGGCGCACTTCGTCCCAGTCGAAGCGAAATGCCGGAGGTGCCAGTGCGATCCGCAGACAACGAGCGCCGGCGAGGCGCACCGCCGGCTCATACGAATCGTAGGCGGGATCGAAGATGATCGCCTCATCGCCCGGTCCCACGGCCGCTTGAATGGCGTCATACAAGGCCTCGGTGCCGCCGCAGGTCACCGTGATCTCGGCAGACGGATCAAAGCGGCGCCGGTAGCAAACCTCGAGCTTGTTGGAAATTTGCTCGCGCAGCTCCAAGGTGCCCTCCATCGGCGCATATTGATTGCGCCCTTCGGCAATGACCTCGGTCAGCGAGGTCGATAGACGCGGGTCGATGGGATAGTCCGGAAATCCCTGACCGATGTTCAGGGCGCCTTCCTCGATTGCGCGGCGTGACATCACGGTAAAAATCGTGGTGCCGACCTCCGGTAATTTGCTGGTGAATCGCAACTCAACGCTCCAGGTTTTGCAGTCCGCCGGCCAGCGAGCGCACGGTGATTCCGCGCCCGCGCAGCTGCTGTGCAGCGGCAAGACTGCGCTTGCCGGTGGCGCACACCAGCAGGACGTCACGCGCGGGCTCGAGCAGAGCCGGGTTCGCCAGCAGATTCGCCATGGGTATGTGCCGAATGCCGGCGGGCCGCGCGGCGACTTCCTCAGCGGTGCGAATATCGATCACCTCGAGGCCGCGCTCCGCGGCGGCGGCCAGCGAGCCCAATGCCATCTCAATGCCGGGATCTTCGCCGGTCAATTCTCGGATATGCGCGCACGCCGGAGCCACGCATTCGGCGCGCCGCGGCGCCTTGATCTTCAAGCTGGAGAAATTCATGAAGTCCAGCAGCAGCAGTGCACCTTCAAGCTGGCCGTTCATCTGCAGCAGGATTTTCAAGGTCAACAACGCCTGCAGGGAGCCGAACGCACCGGGCACGGGTCCCAGTACTCCTGCCTCTGCGCAATTGCCGACCACGCCATCGGCTTGCGGCTCCGGCCACAGGCAGCGCAGGCACGCATGCTCAAGGTCGGGCTTGTAAACCTGAAGCTGCCCCTCGTACTGATACACGCTGGCAAAAACCGCCGGCTTTTGTGCAAGCACCGCGGCATCGTTGATCAAGTACTTGGTCCGCAGATTGTCGCTGCAATCAACCACGACGTCATGGGCGCGAATCAATTCAAGCGCGTTGTCGGCATCGAGCCTCACGCCGTGCGTTTCCACCTGCACAGAAGGATTGATTTGCGCAACGGCCGCTCGGGCGAGGTCTATTTTGGGGTTGCCGACTTCGGACAGTGCGTAGATCGGTTGGCGATGCAGGTTGCTGGCATCCAGAACGTCGGCGTCCACCAGCCCCAGGTGACCGACGCCCGCGCCGGCCAGGTACTGCAATACCGGACTACCAAGGCCGCCCAAACCGATGACGAGGACACGGGCACGCGCCAGGGCCGCCTGGCCCTTGGCGCCGATCTCTTTGAGCAGCAACTGCCGGGAATAGTCGGGCTGCATCGCCTACTTGGAATTCGGGAGTGCAACGCGATCATGATGATGTTCCGCGTGCGCGTGCTCATGTTGAGGCGCCGCCGCGCAGCGCTCACAGTTGACCCATCCTGAATCGCCGCTGCGGTAATGCTCCTTCTTCCATATGGGCACGCGGTGCTTGACTTCATCGATAATGAATCGGCAGGCATCGAAAGCTTCGCCGCGGTGCGCGGAACTGACGCCGACCCAGACCGCCATCTCGCCCACGCTTAAGGAGCCCACGCGATGGATGCACAAGGCATGTTTCACCGGGAATCGCCGCATGGCTTCCGCGACGATCCGGTCGCCTTCCTTCACCGCGAGTTCCTGAAAAGCCTCGTATTCGAGCCGGGTGACTTCCTGTCCCTCGTTCAAATCACGCACCCAGCCTTCGAAACTGACGTAGCCGCCGGCGCTCGAGGTCTGAAGCTCGCGTCGCGCGCTTTGCGTGTCGATCGCGCTTTCAGTAAAGCGAAAATGCGTCATCCGCCCGCCACCGGAGGGATGAACACGACAGCGTCGCCTACATTGAGCTTTCGCGACCAGTCGCTGAATTCACTGTTTACCGCCACCTTGAGTTGATCGCGCGACAGCGTGAAGCCGTAGCGGGCGACCAGTTCTTCGTAGAGGCCGGCGGGCGTGGATGCCGAAGTCTCGAGCATTTCTTCGGAGCGGCCGGCCTGCTCGCGCATCAATGCGTAATATTGAATTTTCAGTTGCATGGGGGCTACGCTATCCAGAGTGGCTACGGCTTGACGATATTCTTCGGGCGTATTCACATTGTCCAACGCGCGCGTGTCTTGAGGCTCGAGCAGTCGCGCGCCATGGCGGATGAGAAATTTCCGGGGACACTGCCCGCCGCCGGCCTGATAGTCGGCGAGTGCTGCGGCGGCAGCCGGTTCCCAAACGGCGCAAAGGGGCTCGGGCAACCCGTCATGCGCGCTTGTGTACGCGGTGGCGAGGGCGGTCGCATCGCGCCGGCGCAGCAGAAAATCCAGCGCGGCATCCGACAGATACGGCAAGTCGCAGGCCAGCACCAGCCAGGCAACCTTGGGGTGCGCGGCGAGAGCGGAGCGAATGCCGGCAATGGGACCTTCTCCCGCCGCCGAGTCCACTATCATCGGCCGTTGCGCCCGCGCCGGGTCCAAAGCCTGATCGGCGCGCACCGACACGAACACGTTCCTGACATGCCGGCTGGCAAGTTCGAACGCTCGATCCAGCTGAGTCTTGCCCTGGTATTTGAGGCCCGCCTTGTCGCGGTTCATGCGGCGGCTCAGGCCGCCGGCGAGAATGAGTGCGTATACGGGGGGGAGGAATTCGCTCACGATTCGGCCGCCGCGTAGCTGCTTTTGCCGCCCTCTTTCGTCAGCAAGCGCAAGTCGTTGATGACGATGTCGTGCGACAATGCCTTGCACATATCGTAAACGGTCAACGCAGCGATGCCGGCGCCGGTAAGCGCTTCCATCTCAACGCCGGTCTTGTGATGAACTGTCACGGTGCAGCGAATAATGGCGGTGTCGCCCTCCAAATCAATGGCGATGTGACAATTCTCGATCCCCAAAGGATGGCAGAACGGGATGAGTTCGTGAGTGCGCTTTGCACCCATCACTCCGGCAATGATTGCGGTATCAAACACCGGCCCTTTGGGCGAGCGCAGACCACCGGCGCGCAGCGCCGCGGCGACTGCCGCGGGAAATTTTACGCGTGCCTCGGCGGTGGCACTGCGTTTCGTCGCCGCCTTGTCGCTGACATCCACCATGGTGGGACGGTGATCGGCGCTCAAATGGGTAAAGGACATGGTTCAACCGCCGATGTAGTACATCTCGATCTTCTTCGTCTCGGGCGTATCGCGCCGCAGTTCCTCACGAAGTTCACTGTAGCGATCGGTTCGTCCCAACCAGGCGCCGCGAATGATTTGCAGCAAATGTGCATCATCGGCACCCTCTCGCAAGGGGGCGCGCAAATCGATTCCCTGAGCCGCGAACAGGCAGGTGTAGAACTTGCCCTCGGAGGATAGCCGCGCGCGGCTGCACGCACCGCAAAACGGCTGCGACACGGAGGAAATGAAGCCGACCTCGCCGCCGCCGTCATCAAAACGCCAGCGTCGCGCGACTTCACCAGCGTAGTTTTGCGCCACGGGGTGCATCGGCCAGCGCGCAGCGACTCGCGCGGCAAGTTCGCGCGACGGCACCACCATATCGGGCCGCCAGTGATTGCGATTCCCGACATCCATGAATTCGATGAAGCGCACGATGACCGGCGTGCCGCGAAAGTGTTCCACGAGATCGAGCGCGGTGTGATCGTTGACACCCCGTTCGATGACGGCGTTGATCTTGACGGGCGTCAATCCCGCCGCGATTGCAGAGTCGATGCCGCCCAGGACTTGATCGAGCGCGCCAAACCCGCCGCTCATGCGCGCGAAAATCTCTTTATCCAACGTATCCAGGCTGACGGTGATGCGCTTCAACCCATTGGCGTGAAGATCGACGGCATGATTGGCCAGCAGCACGCCGTTGGTGGTCAATGCGATGTCTTCGATTCCCGGAATGCCGGTCAGATCGCCGACCAAATCCGCCAAATTGGCGCGCAGCAACGGCTCACCGCCCGTGAGGCGCACTTTGCGCACGCCCAAACCCGCAAACAACTTCGTGAGGCGCACAATCTCGTCGAAAGACAATCGCTCCCGCGACTTGAGGAATTGGTAGTTCTCGTGAAACTGCTCCTTGGGCATGCAGTAAGGACAGCGAAAATTGCATCGGTCCATCACGGAGATGCGCAAGTCATGCAACGGACGGCCGAGCCGGTCGAGCGGATTCTGTGCGCCGCGAATATCGTGAATGATCGAGGTCATGGAGCTACACCACGATTACCAACGATAGACGCTGGCCACGAAGCCCTTCGGGTAGGTATTGGGCCCCGGCGGCAGTTCTACGAATCCGTCGGTACCTGCGAGACTCAGGAAATCCCCCGAACCATTCGGCGGCTTGGGGGTTGCCCAAGGGCGGCCCCAGTCGTCGTGCTCGATTACGACGGGCAAGAAATACGCGAGCGCGTGTTTGAAGGTCACCGGCGAGGCCAATGCCAGGCGTTCGGCCGCGGCGCGCCTGGTGCCCATGGCTTCGGCGATGGCGGGAATGACGTAGCGGATCAGGCAAACCAGTGTGGAGACGGGATTGCCGGGCAAGCCAAACACCGATTGACCGTGGGGTCCGATGCCGAACCACATGGGCCGGCCGGGCCGCTGAGCGACGTTGTGAAACACTTCTTGCACGCCCAGCTGCATGAGCGCTTTTGGCACCAGATCGAACTTTCCCATGGAAACGCCGCCGCTTAAGACCACCACCTCATGGGTGGTCAAATGCATGGATAACCGCTCGCGAAGCAGATTTTCATCGTCCAGCACGTGGTCGTTGCCCACGCGGCTGAAGCCGCGCCTGCGAAATGTCGCAGCCACCGCGTAAGCGTTCGAGCGGCGCACTTGAAATTCCTCGATGGGTTCGCCGGGCTCGATCAGCTCATCTCCGGTGGACACAACCATAATGGCCGGCTGGCTGCTCACGCGCACCCGGGCCATGCCGGCGGAGGCCGCCACCGCGACTTCCGGCGCGCGCAACAATGTGCCGGATTCCAGCAACAATTGACCCTGGCGGCTGTCGGCGCCGCGCCGGTGAATGTTGTGATAAGGCGAGCTCACGACCACCGTGTTGAGCGACGCGAATCCATCGGCAACATCGATCTGCTCAATAGGTATGACGTTGTCGCAGCCAATGGGCAGTATCGCGCCCGTCATGACTTCGATCGCGTGATCGGCGGCCTTGAGTTTCGTCGCCGGCGCGCCGGCGGCTTGGATGCCCTGAATGTGGAAGCGCCGTTGGCCTCTTCGCAACGCGTCGCTGTCGACCGCCATGCCGTCCATGGAGACCCGATCAAACGGAGGGGCGTCACGCTCCGCGTATACATTCTCGCGCAGCGTTCCACCGACACACTGCGTCAACGGCAGAGATTCGATGGGCAAACACGTCAGCCGAGAGTAGATCGCCTCTTCGGCCAGACGCGGGGTGATGAGCGTAGCGGCCTGCATAGTTCAAAGTCGGCGGCGGGGGAGAAATCCGCCGCCATGAAAATTATTGAACGTTCCTGGCTTTGTAGATCTTCAATTGTTCATTGAATCGGCCAACAACGGCTTGCAATTCATCGACCGCCGCATCGTTCTTCTTCACATACATTTTGTGCTGCTGGTCTGCCTTTTTCTTTTCATCGGCGGTGAGCTTCGAAGGGTCCGCAGGTGTGGGTGCGTCCATTTCCAGCTTGATGCAATCCAAATACGTGTTCATCTCGCCGTTGTAGCGTTTGAAATCTTGCGCTGCGGTAACCATTTGCTCCTTGGTCGCAGTTTTACCATCGGGAGGTGCGGCCGGTGAGGCCGGGTAGGAGCATGTCGCCTGCGCGTGGGCAGCCAAACCAAATGTGAAAACAAGCGTGAGCGGTATCCAAGCCTTCATCGGGAATCCTCTAGTTATCGAGACGAATGAGGAGAAACGGAACCGGTACGATCTTACGGCCAAGGGCCCAAGGCCGCCAGCGCAGCGACGATATGCTGTAAGCGACTGATTTAGCAGATTTATTTGAGTTACGGCAGCCCATTTAGTTCCCGCTATAGTGGGAACTCAGCAGGCGAGTGTCGAATTTGCCGGGTGCGGTTCGACTAGGTAACGGCGAATCACGCCTCAATCGTTAGGAACTACACATGAACTACCTTTTACTCATTTACAGCAATGAAGCGGAAATGATGGCGCTGGGCGAAGCCGGACTCAAGAAAATGTCGGATGAATACATGGAATTCACCAAGTCAATTGTGCAGGCCGGGCAGTTCAAGGCGGGAGACCGATTGAAACCCGCCTCCACGGCCTCGACGGTGCGAGTGCGCAACGGCAAGGCGGCCATCACCGACGGGCCGTTTGCAGAGACGCGCGAGCAGCTGGGCGGCTACTATCTGATCGAGGCCAAGAATCTCGATGAAGCGACCGCCATCGCAGCCCGCATCCCGGGCGCCAGGATTGGAAGCATCGAAGTGCGGCCCATTTGGCCGTTGACGGGCTGAAGACGCCCGGGCATTCGTTGCATGAGCGCAAGTGCTGCCGGCAAAATCGAAGAGGTTTTTCGCCGGGAGGCGGGTCGGGTCCTCGCGACCTTGATCCGCCTGCTCGGCGATTTCGATTTGGCTGAGGAAGCGCAGCAAGATGCCTTTGCGGCCGCGATTGAACAATGGCCGACCCGGGGAATTCCGGACAATCCACGAGCGTGGCTGATCAGCGCGGGGCGCAACAAGGCGATCGACCGCATACGCCGCGAGGTGTTTTTCCGGGAAAAAATCTTCGATCGTGAACTTGCCGCCGCGCAAGCCGACATGCTTGCGGAGATTGACGAATCGGATGAAGCGATATTCGGCGACGATCGGCTGCGCCTCATATTCACGTGCTGCCACCCCGCGCTCAATGACGAGGCGCAGATTGCGTTGACTTTGCGCGAGGTGTGCGGACTGCCCACGCAAGCGGTGGCCCGTGCGTTTCTGGTCAGTGAAGAGACGATGGCGCAACGCCTGGTGCGCGCCAAGAGAAAAATCCGGGACGCGGGAATTCCCTACGAAACGCCCGACGCTGCGGTACTCGATCAACGAATCGACGGCGTGCTTGCCGTCGTGTATGGGGTGTTCACGGAGGGCTATGCCGCCACGGCAGGCACTCAGCTGATCGATGTGGCGTTGTGCGCGGAGGCCATTCGCTTGGGCAGGCTTCTCGATACATTATTGCCCGGCAATACGGCTGTCATGGGCCTTCTGGCTCTCATGCTTCTGCACGACGCGCGCAGCTCCTCTCGGGTTTCCGATGCCGGCGACGTGGTATTGCTCGACGATCAAGACCGTTCGCAATGGGACCAGAGCGAAATTTCGGAAGGGCTCGCGCTGGTGGATAAATCCCTCACGGCCCGCGGCCGGGTGAGTCCGTACGCGGTGCAGGCCGCGATTGCGGCGCTGCATGTAGGGGCTGGGGATAAGCAGGCCACGGACTGGCCGCAGATCGTCGGGCTCTACGAAGTGCTGCTGAGACTGCACTCGACGCCCGTGATCGAATTGAATCATGCGGTGGCCGTGTCGATGGTGGACGGCGCGGCACGCGCGCTCGATCTCGTCAACTCACTGGCGGCGCGCGGAAGGGTCACGCAATATCATTTGTTGCATGCGGCGCGAGGCCGCTTTCTTCAGCAGCTCGGTCGCATCGAAGAAGCTCGAGAGGCCTATGGCACGGCCTTGAAAACCGCCGCACTGGAGCCTGAACGGCGATTCCTCGCCGCCCGGATTGCCGACATTTAAGGAATCTGCGCTGCGCCCGTCTCCGGTAAGTGCTCACCGGACAGTGCCGAACTGCGTGCGTCGGAGCGCGCCGCTTCATTGGGGGTGGCCGGAATTTCCTGCGTGGTGAGCGAGGTCGTGTTGACGACCGATGGGTCGTCACGCAACTTCACGTACAACGATCCGGTCTTCGGGTGCGGCACCGGAAGCGCGGACCCCAGAAAACCGTCCGGCACCTTCACCGACTGAGTGAACTGAGGATCATTGGAGACTGAATCGATCAAGAAGAGATTCGAGCCGGATAATTTGCAGGCAAGCTCCGGTGTGACCGGGCACTTCAAGTCCTTGAGCATCGGCAGGCGCACGAGGTTGGCCAGCGGCTGCCAGTCACCCGCGATGCCTTTGGAGGTGATTCTGAATTGCAGGGGACCGAATGCGGCTCCGCCGAATACTTTCAACGGATTGAGCGTGGCCACCGCAATCTGCGAATTCTCCAGCATCATGCCGCCGTTGCTGAAGCTCAAGGTAGCCGTGGACGATTCATCGCTGGTGGCGACTTCGACGCTCTCGTCGTGGGCAAACACCGCCGGCGATTGCGTGCGCAGTGAAAACGTCAGTGTCGCGTCTTGAGGCAATTCGCTCGGCTCAGCCAATTGGATGTTGCTATCGTGGCTCGATGGCGATGTTTGCACGTTCATTCCCAGCAAGGTCACGGCCGGCCGCGGTGTTTCGACGCTGCCGAACAGCGGAAACACGCGGCCGTCCTTCAAGGTCACCTTGACGGCAACGCCGCGCTCAGGCTTCAGGCCGATCACTGACGGTGGGTCCTGAGCAACCATCGGCAATTCATCGAGGCCATGCTTTGACGTCAGTTCGCCGGGCACGAATACGTTGCCTTTAAATGTCAGGCTGGCGACCTGGTCGAGGCGGTTGCCCATGAGGATGCCGACGATATCGCCGGAATGAACGGTAAAACCGTCGATGCGTCCGGCATCGGCGAAGGTATGAATAGGGATGGGATCGGGTTGATTGTTGCCGTACTGGGTCACCAACAGGGTCATCGCTCCCGGCGCCGCGTCTTGAAGCGGTAGCTTTATCTCGACTTCGTCGGGCCTGGTCGTTTTCCAATCCACCTTCAGCTGCTTGCCGCCCGGATCCTTCAACATGATGCCGTCGACACAGCTCACGCTGTCGGCTTGGAGATGAATCGTGTCCTGGCGGCCGACGATCAGCGCGGCTTCATCGCCCGCCGCCAATTCCCAGGATTTTGCATGAACATTGATCAGGCGGAAAGTCGGGCCCTCGTACGGCTCAAATCCCCAATATCCCTTGAGCGATGCGTGAATGCTGTCGCCGAGAACGGTGCTTCCCAAGGCGGTGGTATCGACCACGTAACCGCCCTGCATGGGATCGGCCTGTGCTGGCAAGGCTATGGTTTTCCCGTCTGTCCCTGTTACGTTGAGCGTGAGGCCGTGCGCATAGCCTGTGGAAAAGGCCAACGGTGCACCGTCGACGGGTAGCACCAGCGTCGAACGTCGAAGGCAGTAAATTTCTTTGGGGTCGACCGCGTGCAGCGGCGGCAACTGCGCCGACTCGACCGCCGGGAGGGCGATCACCAATACCGACATGGGACTGTGGAAGGAAGGTGGCGTATTGAGCGTCAAGGCGAGCTTATCCTCGCGCTGCGAGGCCAGCGCAGGAATATATTGATATTGCGCCGTCCGAAACGATTCCAGGATGCGCGCAATGTCCAGCACCGAGGCGATGTAAGGACTGTAGTAGCCGTAGCTCAGTTGCGGGGTGTAGCTGGCCTCCAAGGCCAAATCGCTGCCGGGACCTGTGGTCAATGCTTCGACAATCGAGGTGCTGTGGCCGTCGTTTAGAATGAGCGATTCTTGTCCCTGCATGAGGCAAGGCGCCTGCAGCTGGGGAATCCTATCCAGACATTTGTCCTCGACCCTGATGGCGAGGCTGCGGGCCAACAGCGGTGCTGCTTCCTTCAATTTCGAAGGATCGCCTTCGTTGAGAAAGTGAACCGCGGACAGAAATCGCTCCAATCGTGAGCGGTCGAGCGCCGCCTGGTTCAGATCCTGTGAGGTGCGAACGAACGCGCCGGGCCGTCCGCGCACGGCACCAATCAAGGTTCGCAGATCGCCGCCGGTGTGCGGTGCGAGAAATAGGAGAACTTGTTGCGCTCCCTGCGGCACCGTGATGTTGAGGCCCTCCTTGCCGCATTTGTCCGACCAAATCTTGCAGGCGAAGAACCACTTTTCGGGCGGCGGGTTAGTCGAGCCGCTCAAGAACGCCGCCACCATTAAGTATTGGACAGACTGTGTTTCCGGTAAATCGGCTTTTATCCACACCTTGTCGCCCGGCGCAAGATTTGGAACCTGAGAAGCGGGGAGCGTCGTGCCGCCCCTGGTCACTTTGACCTCCAGCGTAGGCCCGGCGAGGTCAAATGGTGCGGGGGCCGCCGTCGCGAGGGACATATACGTACCGGCCACCAGCAGGAAAACACATTTTTTGAGCATCATCTTTAAGAGCCTGTTGGGTCAGTGCGGCGGTCGTTAGACTGTACTTCGTTACAAGAGTTCGCCAGATACAGTCCTACATGCCTGTCGGGCCTCTGCATATGCCCCATTGTAATTTGAAGTGCTTGGCTCCTGCCCTCATGTCGCTGGAAGTAGACATGCAACCCCGGAGGTGTCGTGAGCGATTCTGAAGTTATTCATACGAGCGATGCAGGGTTCCAGAACGATGTGCTGAATTCGGATGTCCCCGTCCTCGTGGACTTTTGGGCTGATTGGTGCGGCCCCTGCAAAATGATCGCGCCAATTCTTCAAGAAGTCGCCAGTTCCCAGCGAGGCAAGATTCGAGTCGCCAAGCTGAATGTCGATGATAATTCGGCAACCGCAGCCAAGTTCAACATTCGCAGCATTCCGACCCTGCTGTTGTTCAAGAAGGGAGCGCTCATCGCCCAAAAGGTGGGAGCTGTTTCACAATCCCACCTGCTCGCATTTCTGGAGGGCCACTTGCGAGACACCGCGGCGTGACGGGCGCAGGGAGGATTGAGGGCTTTCGCGCAGCGCTTCACCTGGTCTGGCGAGAAATCAGCTCGTGGGGATCGGGAATCGATTTCTCGTTCTATGATCATTTGCAAGATCGAATCGAGCAGCTCGAACAGGAACTCGCCCACGCGAAACAACCGCCCAGCGATGCCCCGAGCCACTTGCCCTCGGACCCCGCCATTCGAGAGTCCGCTCAATGCTGCTGACGACCGGCTCCATCACAGCTAAACTGCGCGCGGGCGCCCGTAGCTCAGCTGGATAGAGCACCTGGCTTCGAACCAGGTGGTCGGCGGTTCGAATCCGTCCGGGCGCGCCAAAAATTTTTTAGGCCGGAATACCGCGGACAGTCAAGGTAGGTCTATAGGCGGGAAATTCGAACCGCCGACATAGACAAGATGGTTCGACAACTTCGCGCCAGCGAAGTTGTACACCGGAGCGCAGCGACGGTGGTCCCGAAGGGACCAGGCGCGCAGCGCCGAATCAAGCTCTCCGGGCGTGCTGTCGCTCAAGTTCCCGTTGACCCCGCAGGAGCGGGCGGTGACGGCCATCAGCCGCATTTGCGCAGGTCGGCATATTGGTGGTGATCGCGGGCTGAAGTATATTCCGCATCGGAATCATGCGCGCGAACAGATCACCCGCTAAAGACCGAGTTGAGCCGGCGCACAGCGCCTGAAAAGGATTTCGATGTTCAGTTACTACACGGATCTCGCGCTTCGCAGCCTCAAGCGGAACCCGTTCCTTACCGGCTTGATGATTGCCGCAATAGCGTTTGGGATCAGCGCTTGTATGACCACCCTGACGGTGTTTCGCGCAATGTCTGCTGATCCCATTCCAGCCAAGTCGCATCAACTGTTCGCACCTCAAATCCAAAACTCGTCAGCCACGGAAACGAGTCCTGGTGATGATGGCTTTGCCAGCCAGCTGACCTATCTAGATGCCATGGCGCTGATGCAAGCGCACGCCGCAAAACGTCAAAGCGCCCTCTACCTGACCGATCTCGCATTGCGACCGACGAACACGTCGCAAAAATCCACATACGAGTTCACGCGTGCGGCCTTTTCCGAGTTCTTCGGCATGTTCGATGCGCCATTTCAATACGGAGGCGCCTGGTCGGCCCAAGAGGACGCTGAGCGTGCGGCGGTCGTTGTGTTGTCCAGCGACATTAATAATCGAGTCTTTCGCGGCGAAAATAGCGTCGGAAAAAGCATCAATCTCGACAAGGAAGCCTATCGAGTGGTCGGTGTGTTGAAGGCCTGGAAACCCATTCCGCATTTCTATGATCTTCACGTGCTTCCCTTTGGCGAGAGCGACGCACTGTTCATTCCATTCTCACATGCCATCGACAAGCATCTGATCATGGACGGCAGCATGGCCTGCCCCAAGCCGCCCGAACAGAGCTGGGAGGGAAAACTTCAATCCGAGTGCACCTGGATTCAGTTTTGGGTAGAGCTACCCACGAAGAACGACGCGGATCACTATCGAACGTTCTTGAACAACTACGCCTCGGAACAGCGCGCTACGGGCCGATTTACCTGGCCCGCGCACACCCAATTGCGCGATGTACCGCAGTGGCTTGCCTACAATGCCATCATTCCGAGCGAAGTGAATATTCTGATCATGGTTTCGCTGGGGTTTCTGCTGGTGTGCCTGATGAATGCCACAGGCCTGATGCTAGCGAAAATCATGGGCCGAGCCGGCGACATCGGTGTGCGGCGCGCCTTGGGCGCCAGTCGTCGTGCAATATTGTCTCAATTTTTGATTGAGACCGGGGTGGTGGGTCTGGCCGGAGGCCTCCTGGGTTTGCTATTGACGGCTGTGGGTTTGCTGACAGCGCGCTCAATGTTACCGAATGAATTTGTACTGTTGACGCATCTGGATGCCATCGACGCGGCAGGGACCGTGGTACTCGCGATTGTCGCCACAATGCTCGCGGGCCTGTATCCCACCTGGCGCGCAATGCGTGTGCAGCCGGCGAAGGCGTTGAAGGCAGCACAGTGATGCGCATTCATCCCATCCTCGCGGCGATGACGCGCAATAAATTTGGCGCGATCCTGATTGCTGCGCAAATGGCGGTCACCCTGGCGTTCATCACCAACTCCTTCGCACTGATCGAGCAGCGCGTTGCTTGGAGCGCGCGTCCAACCGGACTGGACGAGGGCAACGTGTTCGTCATCCGGGCGAGTACCGAATCTCACGAGGATCTCGAGGCGCGGCGCATGGGTGAATTGGCCGGGCTACGCAACTTAAGCGGAGTGATAGACGCCTACCTAACCAACGACTACCCATTGCAAGGCCGTGGTTCATCGGGATCAGTTTCGCTCAGCCCGGATCAAAAAACGCCCTCAGTGCGTACCTCTCACTATTTAGGTGACGAGCACGCCATCCATACCCTCGGCGTCACGTTGATTGCAGGCCGCAATTTCACCCCAGAAGAGGTGACAACGAATCGAGAGGACGCGCTGCCTACCGCGCGGATTCTCATTGTCAGCAAAGCGCTGGCAAACACCCTTTTCCCGAAGGGGGACGCGCTCGGCAAATCCGTCTACGTCGGGGTTGCCACTATTCCTGCGCAGATTATCGGTATTGTCGATCGCCTCCAGGGACCGAACTTTGCGGCAACCGGCCGATTTAGCACCTTCGCCGAGAATTCGGCCATTCGCCCGAGCCGTCCGATCAACGAATATCCCCGTTTCATGGTGCGCGCGCAGCCCGGCCACTTGGCCGACCTGATGAAACGCGCCGAGCAGATGCTGTTGGAGCATGACAGCGAGATGATTCTGAGCGCGGTGTCTATGGAGCAGGCCCGTGCCAAAGCCTACCTGGGCAATCGCGGCCTCGTGACGCTGCTGCTGTCGATATCTACCGCACTCCTGCTCGTGACTGGCTTCGGCATCGTTGGATTGACCAGCTACTGGGTGACCGTGCGCCGCCAACAAATCGGCATCCGCCGCGCGCTCGGGGCCACGCGATTGAACATCCTGCAACACTTCCAAAAGGAAAACCTCATGATCGCCGCCATCGGCGCACTTGTAGGGGCAATCCTCGCTGTCGTTATGAACTTGTGGATGGTGCAGCGGTTCGAAATGGTCCGCATGGCTGACGGCCAAGTCCTGGGAGGAGCACTATTGCTGCTGGTGCTGGGGCAGATCGCAGTGTTCTTGCCCGCGCGCCGTGCTGCCTCGATTCTACCTGCGGAGGCGATTCGCGGCGGCTAGCGCTCAAGGACTCACCGTGCCGGCAGGCCCGGAGGGCCCGTCGAAAATGTATGACTTAAATCAGCGACGTACAAATCGCGGACTACTCCCCTGGCGCGCCGGCGAATTGCTCGATGAGATCGGCCACGGCTTCCGGTTGATCGGCGGACACATAGTGTCCGCACGCGGCGATCAGGGAAGTGCTTACGTTTTTGCATCCTTTGGCGCGCAAGCCTTTAGCGATCAAAGGAAGCAGTTTTGCAAATGGTGAACCATCACCCGCTGCCAAATAAATTGGGACGGCAAGCGGCTCCACCTGCGCTGCGTTGAATTCGGCATTGGCCGGGAAAGCGCGATACATTTCGAAGACGGCATGAAGCTGTGCAGGCATGGCGTAAGCAGTCAAGGCCTCTTGAATGTCGCTCTTGCTAAATTTGCCGAAATTCAGGAAATATCCGAGGTAATGCGCCTGCCTGCCAACAACCAGCTCCTCCGCTAAGCCGGGGACCTGCATAAACCGGACGTGCCAGACACTCGGATGCCCTTCAATCTCATTCCAACCCTCGATGCCGGGCAGCACTTGATCGAAGATCACTGCGCCAAGGCTTGCTTCCGGATAACGCCGAACGAATGCATAGGCGACCATTCCACCGATGTCGTGGCCGACTATGTAGGCGCAGCCCAAGTCCAGAACGATCATTAATTGCCGCACGTCCTTGGCTAGGTTGGCTGCTTCATAGCCCGTAGTTTCCGCTGTCGAGCCTCCGATGCCGCGCAAGTCGATGGCGATTACGGTGAAGGACTTTGCAAGCCTGGGCATGATGGCGCGGTACTCTGACCAACCCTGCGGAAATCCGTGGATTAAGATCATGGCCGGCCCTTGTCCGCCGCGCACGTAATGCAGGGTGACTCCGTTGACCGAGGCGCTTTCGTCGGCGAATCCGCTACCTAGGCCACATGCCCCTCGATTCATCTCATTCGTTGAACCTTGCTGGCGCTGCGTCAATTGCGATCTCCTGTGAGTGCGGCATATAGAAACAGCCTAATTCCGCGGCCAACGAGAAAATGTAGGAATACGATTTAAAGGAGGTAGGAACTCGCAGCGACACGATACTTTACCCGCAGAGCGGACGGAGCTCGGTCATTGGGGTTCTGGACCCGAACTCGCCATCCTACCGGCACACAAGTACGATCTTTCCTAGGCCACCTCCTTGCGCCAGTGCGTGCGCCTCGCCGGCATCGCGAAGGGGCATCCGGCGACTGATTGGCAGTAGGAATTTCCCGTCTCGGACGTCATCGGCAAACTCGCGGACTTTCGAGGCATCGGGACGCCCCAGCACCCGGGTGACAGTGACCGTCGGATTCAGTTTGGCTATCTCGTCTGGAAACACCGAGGCATAGCCGAAGTTTCCACCATTCTTCACTCTGCCAAATAGTTTGCCGGCCGTTTCGCCCCCAACCGTATCGGCAACGCCGTCCACCATCGCAAGCCCCGCAATCGCGGAATCGTCGTCAATGGCGACAGTATCGGAGACTCCCAGAGTCCGTGCTTCCGCCAGCTGCCGAGTGCGGACCCCCGCAATTACGTTGACGCCGAGTTTCTTGGCGGTGTGCACGGCGGCCCGCCCGACGCTTCCCACCGCCCCGCTCACGAGAAGCGTCTGGCCGCGTTGCGCCTGAGCCGCCAGCCGCACGAGCTGATCACCCGTCAACGCTACAAGCGGTATGGCTGCGGAATCGACCAGGTTCAAGCCATCAGGCAGATGGGTGAGAACGGATCCTTCAACCGCTACAAGTTCAGCATAGGCCTCCCAGGCCAATGCCAACACGCGATCACCCGGCTTGAAAGTGCGAATGTTGCGCCCTACTGCCCGGACCACCCCGCTCACGTCCCTGCCGAGAATGGCCGGTAGCTTTAGTGGAAAATCCTTTTGCCGCGCGCCCGATCGTACTTTCAAATCAATGGGGTTCACGCTGGTCGCCGAGGTTTCCACGAGCACAGAGCCATCGCTCAACGCTGGCTCGGGAACATTTTCCTCATATTTCAGGTTTTCAGGACCACCGTATTCGTACAATCGAACTGCTTTCACTTCACCCTCCAGCCGAATAGCGTCTTGAGGTGCTCAAGGGGCAAGATTCGTTCAGTACTTTCCCCACACCGTTGCATCAATTATATTTCAAATCGCACTGGGCGGGTCATGGACTGGGAATTCTTCCGATGCTTATGTTGTTGCCGGTCTCATGAGTTTTGGAATCGTGAAAAGCCGTCACCTCTCGGCCAAGGTGCGCATTTTTGTCGACTGGGTGAGCGAGCTAATTCAGCGAGATCCATCCCTTCAGACCCGATAGAAGTTTTGGGTCATCGTCGCAACAGAGGAGCCGCTCACAATGAGCACACAAAAATCGATTGAGCCGCTGATGGCAACGGAATCCGAGCGCAGTGCGAAACTTCGCGGCCAGTACGGCAGTGAGGCAATTGAACTGATGGGTCCGCTCGACAAGATTTATGAACGCCATCTTGTGTTCGACGACATCGTCGATCCGGAAGCCGCGGGCGCCCATGATCGTTTTGTCGCCCTCGCACGCTCCGTGAGGGATATCCTGTCTCAGCGATGGATAAAGACCGAGAAAACCTACGCGCGCGAGAACCCCAAGCGGGTCTATTACATCTCGATGGAGTTTCTCATTGGACGCTCGCTGGCCAACAATGTGACCAACCTCCTGCTCGATCCTCTGGCGAAGCAGTTTATAAAACAGGAGAAAATAGATTGGCTCGGCCTGCTCGAAGAGGAACCGGATGCCGGTCTGGGTAACGGTGGTCTCGGTCGCCTGGCGGCGTGTTTCCTCGATTCAATGGCGACGATGCAACTGCCCGCCATGGGGTACGGCTTGCGGTACGAATATGGCATGTTCAAGCAGTCTATCCGCGACGGGTGGCAGCAAGAACGGCCGGACAATTGGCTCCGTCGTCAGGACCCCTGGGAGGTACCGCGCCCCGATGAGCGGGTTGAGGTCACGCTGAATTGCACCTTTCAGCTGCAGGGCGGGACTTTGCACGCGATTCCCGGAAAACCGTCGCGCTTGATCGGCATTCCCTTCGATCGGCCGGCAGTCGGTTATGGCGGCAGGACCATCAACACGCTTCGACTCTGGGCCGCCAGCGCAGCCGATTATTTCGACTTTCAGACCTTCAGTCATGGAGATTTCGTCGGCGCCGTCGCGGAGACGCTGGCGGCCGAATCGCTCACGAGGGTGCTATACCCTGACGACTCAACCAGCCTCGGGCAAGCGCTGCGCTTCGTGCAGGAACTTTTCCTCGTGTCCTGCTCGCTGGCTGACCTCATACGACGTTTCCGGCGCGCCAACACCGATTGGAGCGCACTTCCTAAACAAGTGGCCGTCCAGCTCAACGATACACACCCGTCAATGGCGGTCCCCGAGTTGATGCGCATTTTGCTCGATGAAGCACATTTGGGATGGGTGGAGGCCTGGGACCTCACAAAGAAGTCACTGGGCTACACGAACCACACGCTGCTGCCGGAAGCTTTGGAGAAATGGCCTCTCGCCTGGTTCGAGCTGCTGGTTCCGCGTCACCTGGAGATCATCTATGAGATCAATCGGCGTCTGCTGACGTCGGTGCGGGCGCGCTTCCCCGGAGACGAAGGACGCGTGCAGCGCGTGAGCTTGATTGAAGAAGGTCCCACCAAGCACGTCCGCATGGCGAATCTCGCCATCGTCGGTTCCCACAGCACCAACGGGGTGGCCGCAATCCACTCCGAGCTGCTGCGCACGACAACCGTCAGGGATCTCGCCGAGTTGTTTCCCGAGCGCTTCAGCAATAAGACCAACGGTGTCACCCCGCGGCGCTGGCTGCTGCTGGCCAATCCCTCGCTGGCGGGCGCAATCACCCAGGCCATCGGCGAGAGCTGGGTGACGGATCTTACTCAGCTCTCCAAGCTCAAGCCCCTCATCGACGATACCGGATTTCGCGACAGCTTCAAAAACGCGAAGCGTCAGGCAAAGCATCAATTTGCCGCGTGGCTCAAATCTGCATCCGGTCAGATAGTCGACCCGGATACGATTTTCGATTGTCACATCAAGCGCATCCACGAATACAAACGGCAGCTGCTCAATGCGCTGCGCATCATCGTGCTGTACAACCGGCTGCGAGAGAATCCCAATCTTCAGATGACGCCGCGGACGTTCTTTTTCGCCGGTAAGGCGGCCCCGGCTTATGCGCTCGCCAAGCTCATCATCAAGTTCATCGAGAATCTCGCCGGCACGATCGACGGCGATCCGGCGATGCGCGGCCGGCTCAAAGTGCTGTTCCTGCCCGAGTACGACGTTTCACTCGCGGAGCGGCTGATTCCTGCCAGTGATGTTTCGAATCAGATCTCGACCGCCGGCTACGAAGCGAGCGGCACGAGCAACATGAAATTCATGATGAACGGCGCCTTGACGATCGGTACTCGGGACGGCGCCACCATCGAGATGGCGCAGGAAGCGGGTGAGGAGAATTTTTTCCTGTTCGGCCTGACGGCGCAGCAGGTGAGCGACAGCCGCGGGTGGTACAACCCGCGCTGGCACTATGATCACCAGCCGGAAACTCGCGCCGCGTTGGACTTGATATCCAGCGATTACTTCAGCCGATATGAACGAGGCGTCTTCGCGCCGGTGTACAACACGCTATTGGCGGACGGGGATCACTACATGCACTTGGCGGACCTGACGTCCTACCTCGAAGCGGACCAACGTCTACGCACGTTGTATGCCGACCCGGACGCTTGGGCGCGCAAGGCCATTTTGAATGTGGCGGGTTCCGGAAAATTCTCCAGCGACCGCACGATTGCTGAGTATGCGACCGAGATTTGGGAGGTAAAGCCATGTCTCGTGCCGTAGGAGCCCGCACCGCGCCGGAATGAGCGCGCAATTCGCTCAGCGGTTGCCGGGCTGGTAGTCGGCCTCGATGTTTCCGGCGAGCTGGCTTTGGGTGAACAGTACCGGTTTTGTCTTCATGGCCACGAACAGCGGCGTCTGGTCGGTGTAGTGGGGCGAATCCGAATCCGACGTGGCCGAACCAAACTGGTTGACGCTGTCCGAGGATAGGACGCCGTTCTTGTCCCAGGTGACGAACATGATGAAAGTGTCGCCGGCAGATGCGGTCAGGGTGCCGTCTTTCTGCTGAACGCCGTAGACGGCGCGATAGATGTCCGGGCCGCCGTCGATGGCTAAATCGAGCTTGCCGCGGCGGATGCGGTTGACCTGGCCCCACTCCGGATCGATGCGCCCGAAGTGGGTCTTCAAGGTCTCGATGGCGTGACGCAGGGCGTCGATGAGCGGCACGTCGGGATGGCTGGCCGAATGCGCGGCTTCGGTGTGCATCAGCACCGCCAGCGCCGCGGCCCGGCCGCCAATATTGGTGCGCCGGTCCCAGTCCTTGAGCAGCGCCTGTGCGGCACTCAAGTCATTGTCAGACCCGGGATCTACCTTGATCACCTCGGCGATTTCCCGGGCGAAGTCGGAGCGGGCGCTGTAGGTGAGATCGAACTTATAGGCGCGGAATGCCTCGGCGGTGATGGCCGCGTCGGCGCCGAAGGTCTCCTCTGCGCGATAGGCTCTGTTGGTCATGTCGGTCTGGATGCTCATGGTGGGGCTGAAGTCGGCCGGCTTCAGCGCGTCCTCGACGCCGGTGGCCTGAAAGGGAGTGTTGTTGGAGTTGAACACATAGCCGGACTTGGGATTCCAGATTTGCGGCACGCGCTCGAACGGCAGATAGCCGTGCCAGATCAGGTCGGACCGGTCGCCGGGCTGGATCTGCGTCCAGTCGCGCCCTTCGGCGCGGAGCGGGAATTGGCCGTTGTAGACGTAGCCGATGTTCCCTTTTTCATCGGCGTAGATGTAGTTGATGCTGGGCAGGGCCTGCAGGCGCATGGCCGCCAACCATTCGTCGCGGTTGGCCGCCTTGTTGAGACGATAGTACTGCAGCGACTGGCGCGCCTCGCCCATGCCGGCATAACGCACCGCGAACACCCCGTGGTCGGTCTTGAACACCGGACCCTGCGCCGACCACAAAAACGGGCGGTGCACTGTCCAGATCAGCGGCCCGAAGATCTTCACGCGAATCGCCGCATCACCCATCTCGAAGTTTTTCCACTCACCGTCCAGCCGGTACTGGTCCGGATTGGCGGGGTTCACGTCCAGCCGATAGACGGTTGACACATTGGGGGCGTTGACGGTGTTGGCCCAGCCCAAGTGAGCGTTGTGTCCGTGCAGCATGAAGGGTGAGCCCGGAAAGAAGCCGCCCGCCACGTGCCAGCCCTCGGCGGAATCGAGCACCGCTTCGTACCAGGCGACCAGTCCGACATAGGGCTGGTGCGAATTGATCAGTAGGCGCGTGGCGCCATCCGCCGACTTCGAGGCCGCCACGGCGATGCCGTTGGAGCCTATCGGCAGGGATCCGGTCATGGCGACCTGACTCGCCTTCGGCGCAGGCGCCATGATCTTCGCGATCACATGATCGAGTCCGTAAAAGAAGGGCGTGCGGAACACAAAGCCGGCGGCCACGTCCTGACCTGTCATCGGCAACAGGCCTGGCTCAACTTTTTCCGAGTGCAGGGCGGCGTAATAATTGACCCCGTCGGCATAGGCTTGCAGCACCGCGCGAGCATCGGCCGGCAGAGCGGTGGTGTATTGCGACGCCACGGTCTCGCGCACTTTCAGCAGGCGCACCAGATAATCCGTCACCGCCCCCTTGGCGCCCTCGACGCTTGCCAGCTGGCCGCGCGCTGTGAGCGCCGCCTGCTGGATGGTGGCGAAATCGTCCTCGGAATGCGCGAAGCCCAGCCCGAAAGCCACGTCCGGATCAGTGGGGCCGCTGATGTGCGGCACGCCGAAATTGTCGCGCTGGATGCGGGCATGATAGCGCGCCGCCTGAGCGATCAGGGTCGCGCGGGCCGGCGCCGGCGGCTGGCTCAACCGATCCTCGATGATCACCGCCGTGAGGCCGACAAGCACCAGCGCCGCCAGCGCTGCCGCGCCGATCTTCAGATACCGCATGAGGCGTTTTCTCCCGATGTTATTGACGGGGCCGGCGATTTTTGTCGAGGCCCTGACTATTTGAGCGCGTAAGTATCGTAAAGCATTGAGAGCTCTCGATTAGATATAACGGCTCTTGGGCAAAACGCCGCTCGAAACTCGGCGGCTTGTTCCTAGTCCAGAAGACTCGTCAGCGCGGCCTTGGCGCGAACGGTTTGCGGGTGATTTGCGCCCAACTGCGACTCGAGATCCGACGCGGCCTTCTTCAGTACCGCGGATGCGCCGTCGTTGCCGCTCTTCGCCAGCGCTTCTCCCAGCCGTTCTTGCGCCATCGCCAGTTCCCAAATGTCGCCGGGGGTTTTTTCGCGGATGGCGATGGCGTCGTGCAATGTTGCGATCGCCTGCGGCATTTGTCCTTGATGCAACTCCACATCGCCCAAGGTCTCGAGGGCCTGAGCGAGATTCGACTCGCTTTGCGGCCCAAGCTTGCGCAGACCTACGACCACATCGGCCAATTGCATCTGCGCAGCGGCGTAATCGCGGGCGGCGATGCTCAACAGCGTCATGGCCAATTGCGATCTCAGCGTCAGGGGATGCGCGGGTCCGAACGACTTCAATGAGGCATCGCGAACGGTGGTGATGGTGGCCGCGGCAGCCGGCAGGTCACCGTTGCTGAGCTGAGCTTCGCCTAGAAAAAGCCGGTTTTGCAAGGCGACGGGACTGCTGTCGCCGGCATACTTGAGGGCGATGTCGGTGGCTTCTTTGAGCACGGCGATGGCGGGCGTCAGGCGATTGGTGACGGCGAGCAGTCGGCCGTAGTAGCCGAGGCCGGCCGCCGTGGCCGCCGAATCGCCCGCCAGCGAGCGCTCGCGCTCCACGGCGCTCTTTAGCAAGGTTTCGGCTTCCTGCAGATGGCCGCTGCGAAATTCCAGAGTGCCCATATTGGCAACGATGATTTGCGCATCAATGCCATCCGCCAAACCCAAGGCGCGATAGATGGAGATCGTTTCGTGGTAGGCCTGAAGCGCCTCATCGAGGTGATTGGCGACGGCCAGAGAGATGGCCAGCGAATTGTAAAGAACCGCCGTTTCGCGATGATCGTGACCCGACAGCGCCGCGCGTTGTGCTATAGCCTCGCGTTGTGTGGCGATGGCACCGCTCAAATCGCCTCGACTGCGCTGCAGCCGCGCCCGCACGGTGAGCTCCTCCAGGCGCTCCTCCCGGTACAGCGTGGGCGATTTGGCCCAGAACGCTTCGGCTTGATCCAGCAATTGAGCGGCGCGATCGGTGTGACCGCGCAGCAGTTCGATGTTGGCCAGCTTCTGGCGCGCGTCGGCCCTCGACACGGGATCGGAGTTCGGATTCGCATCGTCGACATAGCCTTGCAGCAGCGCAGCCGCGCCATTGACGTCTTCGAGCGCGCCGTACAGGTCCGCCAGCGTCAGCACCAGCTGCCCGGCCAGCTGCGGCTGATCTTGATATTCGCGCAGCACGCGCTTGGCGCTGCCGTCGATCATGCCCTTGGCGGTCGTGGCTTGGGTACCTTGATCGCTGATGGCGGAATGAAACAGGCTGGTGAGGCTGTAGCGAACGGCTTCTTCGCGCGCGGCATCGCGCCGGGCGCTGTCGCGTTCGATCGCGACCTTTTCGGCCTGCCATGCCGCCGCGCCCAACCCCGCCGCCAAGGAAATGAACACCGCCGACGCTGCGGCGGCGGCCCAACGGTAACGGCGCAACACGCGGCCGATGACATACAGGCGCGCGCCGGCGCGGGCCTCGACCGGTTCGCCGCTCATGGCCTTGGCGATATCCAGTTCCAGCGCGGCCACGGTTGCGTAGCGGTGCACCGGTTCCTTGCGCAGCGACTTGGCGATGATGGCATCGAGGTCGCCGCGTATCAGTCTGATCGGGACCGGCGCATCTGCGTTGGCCTCGGCAGCCGTGCTCGCCGTGGGCGCCGGACGCTGCAGCACGGTGCGCATGGCCTGCATCACCGGCGTGTCCGATCCCATCCACGGGTGCCTGCCGGTGAGCAGGTCGAACAGCAGCAGTCCGAGCCCATACACATCGGTGCCCGTGGTGATGGGCGCGCCCGTGAGCTGTTCCGGTGCCGCGCAGATCGGCGTCATCGGCATGGCCGTCAGCTGGGTGGTGCGAGCCATGTGTCCGTCGATCAATTTGGCAATGCCGAAGTCGAGCAGTTTCACGGTGCCGCCGGAAGTCACCAAAATGTTCGAGGGCTTGAGATCCCGGTGCACGATGAGATTGCGGTGGGCAAAGGCCACCGCCTCGCACACTTGGATGAAAAGCTTGAGCCGCTGTTCGAGGTTCGCATGCGTTCGTGCGCAAAATTCCGTGATGGGTACGCCCTCGACGTACTCCATCACCATGAACGGCCGGCCGTCATCGGTAACGCCGCCGTCGTACAGGCGCGCTATTCCGGAGTGCTCGAGCCGCGCAAGGATTTGCCGCTCGCTTTGAAAACGCACCAGCTGTGCCGCGGCCTCACGCTGCAGCAATTTGATGGCAACGCGCTGCTCGAAATCCCCGTCGGCGCGAATGCCTTCGTAGACATCTCCCATGCCGCCGCGCCCAATCGAGCGGGTGATCCGCCAGGCGCCCAAGCGCATGCCGATGACGCCGTCCGGCAGCGGCTCTTCCATGCGCGCGCGCGGTGGCCTCGACAAGAACGATCCTGAAGCGCGGGCGGCTTTGAGCAGGCTGTCGAGTTCTGCGGCGACGGCGGAATCTTCAATGCGCATCTTGCGAAATGCGGGCAGGCGTTCGTCCGGCAGCAGATCGAGCAACTGATCCAAGATCTCATCGACTTGAGCGACTTGCCGCGCAGTGAGGCGAGAACTCATGGGTTCGTTCGGTTGCAATGTGGCCGAGCCGCCGGTTTTGAAGGGTGTTTTCATGCAAGTTTAACTCAGGAAGCGGCAAAGATTTTGTTGCAGAGCGCGCCGATCGCCCGCGGCAGGGAATCCGCGGCGAGCGCGATATCGCCGCCGCCGCCGCGCACCTGGATGTCGCAGAGAAGGTCCTCTTTACGGGCGATGACCTCGTGCAGCGAGTCCTGCCACACGGCCTGTTCTCCCACGCCCGCCAGCGGCGCCGCGGAAAGGGGCATTTTCCCCGTGGCCCAGGCATCCAGCGAACTTCGACCGAGACCGGGCCGCAGGCTCACGGTAATGGCCGGAAAGCCGGCGGTGAGAAACTCGCAGGACTGGGCATCGCCTGGAACCGGGCTTGCGCGCACGATGGGCGCGGTCAATATCCCAGCAAGGTCCGACGCCTTCAGCATTGGGGCCTCACAGGGTGATCGCGCCTGGAGACTGCCGGGCTTGGCTGCAACGCCGGTCTTGGAACAACCGGTTGCCGCCAGCAACACCCACCCGATGGCCAGGGCCCATCTAACTTCCCGCGGCCGGCTCATTCCGGTCATCGGCGTCCCATTCTTTCGTGACTCATTGCTTTCAAGAACCAAAAACCCCGCCGGTTCCCGCCATCCATGCCCTAGAATTCGTCGCGTGGAAGACGATCTACCATTGCCGGCGGAGGCGTTCGCGCGGCTCGACGGCAGCTCTGCGTCCGCCGACGTGCGCCGTATTGCCGCGGAATTGCTGCCGGCGTTCTATCAGCAGCTGCGGCGCATCGCGCAGCGCACTCGGGCACGCTACGGCGGCGGGCACACCTTGCAGACCACTGCTCTGGTGCATGAGGCCTACTTACGCCTGGGGCAGTCCCGTAGCTTTGTGGATGAGACGCATTTTCTGCGCGCGGCGGCACTCGCAATGCGACATGCGCTGATCAACTATGCCCAGGCGCGCATGGCGGACAAACGCGGCGCCGGCAGTCAACACGTGACGCTGTCGCATATCGGCAATCTTTCCGTCGACAGCGACGAAGGCTTGCTCGCGTTGAATGAGGCGATGGAACGCTTAGGCAGGGAGATGCCGCGACTCGCGGATGTGGTCGAGTGCCGCTTCTTCGGCGGCTACGGCGAAGAAGATACGGCGCGCGCGTTGGGGGTGTCGCTGCGCACCGTGCAACGCGATTGGCTCAAAGCCAGGGCGTGGCTGTATCGCGAACTGCAAGGACGCGTCGACGAAAATATAGATAGATGACATCTATCAAAATCATCTGATCAATCAATTTCCTTGCATCACGGAGATGGCCTATGGTCGCTGCACACTCACAGAGGAGCCTACCATGAGCAAGCCAATCGACAGCGCATCCAAGGGACGCCCCGATCAACTGACCACCAGTGCCGGCAATCCGATTGCCGACAATCAGAATTCACTCAGCGCCGGGCCGCGGGGTCCGTTGCTGCTGCAGGACTATCAGCTGATCGAGAAGTTGGCGCATCAGAATCGCGAGCGCATCCCGGAGCGCCCGGTGCACGCCAAGGGCTGGGGTGCTTACGGCGCGCTGACGATAACGGGGGACATCTCCAAGTACACCAAGGCGAAGGTCCTGCAACCCGGCGCCAAGACCGATCTGATCCTGCGCTTCTCGACGGTCGCGGGCGAACTCGGTGCGGCCGATGCCGAGCGCGACGTGCGCGGGTTCGCGGTCAAGTTCTACACCCAAGAAGGCAACTGGGATCTGGTGGGCAACAATACACCGGTGTTCTTTGTGCGCGACCCGTACAAGTTTCCCGACTTCATCCATACCCAAAAACGTCATCCGAGGACCAATTTGCGCTCGCCCACCGCCATGTGGGATTTCTGGTCGCTGTCGCCGGAGAGCTTGCATCAGGTGACGATTCTGATGTCCGACCGCGGCCTGCCCACCAGCGTGCGTCACGTCAACGGCTATGGCTCGCACACCTACAGTCTGATCAATGCGGGCGGTGAACGAGCCTGGGTGAAATTCCATTTCAAGACCCAGCAGGGTCACCGCTACTGGAGCAACGCGCAAGCTTCCGAAGTGATCGGCCGTACGCGCGAATCGACGCAGGAAGATCTGTTCGAGGCCATCGAAAAGGGCGACTTCCCCAGGTGGAAGATGCAGGTGCAGATCATGAGCGACGCGCAGGCGCAAGCCTGGTCGCAGCGGACCGGTTGGAACCCGTTCGACCTGACCAAGGTCTGGCCGCACGGCGATTGCCCGGCGATCGACATCGGCACGCTGGAATTGAACCGCAATCCGGACAACTATTTCGCTGAGATCGAACAGGCCGCGTTCGCGCCCTCCAACGTCGTCCCCGGCATCGGCTTCTCGCCCGACAAGATGCTGCAGGCGCGCGTGTTCAGCTACGCCGATGCGCACCGTTATCGATTGGGCACGCACTATGAGGCCTTGCCGGTCAATGCACCGCGCTGTCCCGTGCACCACTACCATAAGGACGGACCGATGCGCTTTTTCGACAACAACACGAAGAACCCGGATGCCTACTACGAGCCCAACTCGTTCAACGGTCCGACAGAGGACAAGCGCTTCGCCGAACCAGCCCAGCCGCTGCACGGTGATGCCGACCGCTATAACCACCGCGACGGCAATGACGATTTCACCCAGCCCGGAAATCTGTTCCGCCTTTTTAACGGCGAAGAGCGGCAGCGCCTGTTCAGCAATATCGCCGCGGCCATGCAGGGCGTGCCGGAGGTGATCCAGCGCCGGCAGATCGCGTTATTCGCCAAGTGCGATCCTGCCTATGGAGCCGGCGTGGCGAATGCCGTGAAGCGCGAGGGACGCGGGGATGATCGGGTCAAAGGCACCAGTGCAACGAACGAGCCCGAGGAAACGAGCGCGAGCTAATCAGGCCGGCACGTGCATCAGAGAATGCCTTAATCCAGGCTGCGGAGAAGGCTCTCGCCATGAGTGCGCTGGCGCGCAGACGTCCAGAAGAGGCGATGAGTGCGCTAGCGCACAGACATGCAGAAGGGGCCTCGTTTATTTTTGCCGCACTTCGAGACCGGTCAAAAATACCAATCGGGCGCCGCGCGCTCGTAGGAAACTGCTGATGCAAATCAATGATTTTGAATCTCAGCGACACGCCAGTTGGGCTGCTGTCGAGGCGTCCTGTCAGGCAATGTTGGATGTGATTCCAGCAGCTGTGTGCACCTGCGACGCGCAAGGGCTGATAACTTATTTCAATCCGTTTGCTGAAGCTCTATGGGGCCGCGCACCGAAACTGCGGGATAAGGTGGATCGCTTTTGCGGTTCGTATCAGATGTATTTGTCCGACGGTACTCCGATACGCCACGAGGAGTGCTGGATGGCGCGTGCGCTGCTGGAGGGCAGGGCGTACGTCGGCCGCAAGATCTTCGTCGAACGGCACGACGGTACGCGTGTTTTTGGTGAGGCGTATGCCTATCCATTGCACAATAATCAGGCGCAGCTCGTCGGGGCTGTCAACTTGGTCGCAGATATCACAGCGCTGCGCGACCAGGGCACAAATGACGCGGCGCCGAACGCGATGCTCATATCAAGGGATGCCGCATTGGCCATGATAGAAGTGGCGGCTTCAATATTAACCGCCATAAAGTGGAAGTCTTCCGTCTTCAATTGATCGCCATGAATGGCGACGTTCACGCCACGTCGGTTGTGGACAAATCTACGCCCAGCAATTTGGCAAATTCATTTGCCGGAGCCGGCTTTTGAAAATAATAGCCTTGTCCTTCCGCGCAGCTCTGGCCTTGCAGGGCCACAAATTGCGCCCGCGTTTCCACTCCCTCTGCGATGACATGAAGATGGAAACTGCGGCCCAGATTGATCACCGCACTCACTATTTTTGCGTCATCGGCATTCGTACAAAGGCCTTGCACAAATGATCGGTCAATCTTCAGTGCGTCGATCGGAAACCGCCTCAAGTAGCTCAAGCTGGAATATCCGGTGCCGAAATCATCCAGGGTGAGCTTGATCCCCATATCCTTGAGCTCGCGCAGCACCTCGATCGTGGACCGAGGATCTTGCATGAGCGCGGTCTCGGTCAATTCGAACTCCAGATAGGAGGCCTGCAATCCTGTCTCGTCTAGAATGGCGCGAACATGTTCGACGAATTGTTTCGAGCGTAGTTCCACCGCAGAAATGTTGATGGCGATAGGGATGGGAGAAAGCTTTGCGTCGAGCCAGGCCCGTCTTTGCAGGCACGCCTCGTGCAGCACCCACCGGCCGATTGGGACTATGTAACCGGACTGCTCCGCAATCGGTATGAAGTCTTTGGGGAGGACGACTTCTCTACCCGGCGGGTGCCAGCGAATGAGTGCTTCCGCGCCGGTCAGCGTCTCGGTTACCAAATCGATTTTGCCCTGGTAATGCAGCTCAAACTCACGCTGCTCCAAGGCGTGGCGAAGGCCGCTTTCAAGGGATTGCCGCTCCTGAGCGTGCTCGTTCATGCTCGCCTTGAAGAACTGGTAGTTGTTGCGACCAGTGTTCTTGGCATTCAACATGGCTATGTCGGCGCTCTTGACCAGCGTCTCTGCATCGGCGCCGTCATCCGGATAGATACCGATGCCGGCGCTCGCCGTGATTTCCAGGCCGTGCTCCTCCAATTGGTGAGGCATTCCGACGACGGTAAGGATCGATTGCGCGACGAGTCCGGCATCTTCCGCATTCGCTATGGAGGGCAGCAAGATCACGAATTCATCTCCGCCTTGCCGGCTAACCGTGTCCGAACTCTGCACACTGGCAACCATCCGACCTGCGACCGACAGCAGCAGTTTGTCGCCGACTTTTTGGCCGAGTGAGTCGTTGACATGTTTGAAGCGGTCCAAGTCAATGCATAGAACTGCCAGCTTGTGCTGATGGCGGTGAGCCACGGTGATCGCCTGCGACAGGCGATCATTGAGAAGGAGGCGGTTTGGCAGATCAGTCAGGTAGTCATGCCGCGCCAAGTGCGACATTTTCGCAGACACCGCCTGCGCCTGCGTCACATCGTGAAAAACCATGACTGCGCCGGTCACACGTCCACTTCGATCATGGATAGGCGCGGCGGAGTCCTCGATGGCGGACTCGGTGCCGTCGCGCCGGACCAATTTGCAACCCAGGGCCAGCTTTGCCGGTTGGTTTTTCTGTATGACCAACATCATGGGATTCACCACGCGCGCACCGTTGGAAACGTCAACGATTCGAAACACTTCCTCAAACGGCCGGCCAAATGCCTCGTCAGCCGACCAACCAGTCAGTGCCCGGGCGATTGGATTGAGAAACGTGACGTTACCACCGATGTCGGTACTCACCACTGCGTCACCGATTGAGTTCAAGGTCACCTGCGCGCGCTCCTTTTCCCTGAACAAGGCCTCGACGTTGGAGGCGCGCTCGATCATGTTGCGCAGGGCTTTGGGCAACAGATAGCCATCGAAGTCGGCCTCGAGGAGGTAGTCTTGCGCCCCGCGCTGCACGGCGCGTCTGGCCGAGTCCTCTTGACCCAAGCTGCTCAGCACGAGGATGGGAATTTCCGATGAAGCCCGGAATAGCGTGTCGAAGGTTTCGATTCCCGTGCTATCGGGCAGAAACAGACTTGCCAAAACCGCGGCGATACGCTCGGCACCCCGTTTGTGCAAGCGCCGTACACCATCGTCGCAGCGCGTCACCCATTCAACGATGAAGGAGCCGTCAAGCGAGTTGAGAAGTGAATTTTTGACGATCTGCGCTTTAACGGCGTCGTCGTGGATAAGCAATACAGTCTGCGGCATAGCACCAGCACCATCCTTTGGCACACTCTCTAGTAAGGACGCTTGCTGATATGCCGTCTGTCTGCCACCGCACATTTGAAAGGTTTACGCCCCGGGGGCGGTCGCCGACCAATCTAGGGTCCGGGCGGAATCCAGCGCGGGGCGCGTTTCGCGATGAATGCCGCCACTCCTTCTTGCGCAATGTCGTCCATCATGTTGCACGCCATGATCTCCGCGGCGAGTTGATAGGCAGGTGCGATGCCGAGCTCGATCTGGCGATAGAACAGCGCCTTGCCCATCGCAATCACCGACGGCGGTTTGGCAACGATGGCAGCCGCCAACATGTCGATTTCCATATCGAGGCAATTCGCCGCCACGCAACGATTGAGCAGTCCCCGCTCAACCGCGGTGGCCGCGTCGATGAATTCTCCCGTCACCAGCATTTCAAACGCGGCCTTGCGGCCCAAGTTGCGGGTGAGCGCGACCGACGGCGTGGAGCAGAACAAACCTACATTGATGCCGGAGACGGCGAAACGGGCATCGTCGGCCGCGATCGCGAGGTCGCACGTGGCCACGAGCTGACAACCGGCCGCGGTCGCCAAGCCCTGTACGCGCGCGATCACCGGTTGCGGCAGTGTCTGAATCCGCATCATCAACCGGCTGCAATCGTCGAACAGTCGCTGGTAGTACTGCAAACTCGGATTGGACTTCATCTGCTTCAGATCATGACCTGCGCAAAACGCCTTGCCGGTGGCGCCGAGTACCACGACACGCACCGACACATCGGCGGCAAGTCCTTCAAGCGCGCCATGCAGAGCTGCCAACATCTGTTCGGACAGCACGTTGTACTGGCCGGGACGATTCAGCGTTAAAAACGCGACCCCGTTCGTGATCCGCTGCAGGACGAAGGGCTCCGGATCGCTCGCAGCGCTCGACGCATTCATTGCAGCCTCCAATCGACCTGCCTCCAATGAGACAGTATGAAGTGCGATTCTTTGCCGCACCGCGTCATTTGCCATCATTGCAAATGATCCGACTTTACTAAATACTTGATATGCCAAATATCTGATTGAAATTGGAAAAAAACTGGCCCACGCCGGTGGTGTAGCGATCGCCCTTGAGGTCGAGTCGACCGGTACGTGGATGCTTGAGCAGCAGAAATTGGGGATCACATCGCGTGATTGGCTGGCGCCTCCCTTTCGTTTCTTTCCGGGTCCCTGCGCCCGTTCCCATCACGTGCTCACCTCATCGATCCGACCCAAAAAACCGGTCGGCGACCGTTCGGATAGCAATTAGGGGAATTACCAATGAACAGAATCAACGGCAGGCATTCGATGCAGATGCGCTGGGGGCGCATCGCGGGCGCAAGCTTATCTCTGGTGATGGCAGCGGGTGCGGTATGGGCCGCCAACGACTTCGACACGCCGAATCCGCGCGGCACCACCAATCGGGATGGCTCGAACACTTTTAACGCGGAATGGCTCGGCCACAACGACCTGCAAGGCCGCACCACCTATCAGACGACGGTGCATACCCAAGGTCATCGAGTGATCGCGTATGCAGGGCACTTCGCGGGAACGATGTTGAATCCCATGACTGGCGTGGTGGAGGAGAACGGGACGTCGATCGTTGACGTGACTGATCCGCGGCATCCGAAGTATCTCAAACACCTGATTGCCGACAAGGGCGGTGCCCGCATGGCGAAGCTGTGCGACGGCAATGACCTGCCGCACGGTTTGCGCGGCCATACGTACCTGCTGCGTGAGAACGGCGCCGTATCTCACGAAGTATGGGATGTCACCGAGCCGGCTGACCCGACGCTGGTATCAACACCTATAACCGGCCAGGATGTCACCCACCGCAATTGGTGGGATTGCACGACGGGCATCGCCTACATCGTTGCGGGCGCAACGAAGTCGGCCGACGCCGGCTTCGACGGCTGGAACACCAAGAGCAGTCCGAATCAGCATCTGAAAATCTTCGATCTCAGCAATCCGGCGCATCCGAAATACATCATGGATTTCGGTTATCCAGGTCAGAATCCGGGCTCGACCTTCGTCATGCCGGGTACCGAGACGACCACCAAGGTCGTGCCGCCGGGCGTGCATGGTCCGATCGTGGTGAGCACATTCAAAGGCCAGGCGATCAACCGGTTGTATATGCCGTACGGCGTTGGCTCCGACGGTATCATCCAGATCAACGACCTCACCAAGGTACTGCCGCCGCCCTACGGTAGCGGCGTCTACGCGAACGTGAAGAGGCCCACCGACGCGGAGTTGCTGCAAGGTCAGATCGGTGTCCTCTATATGCCGGGCGCCGAAGGCGGCCACTCGGCCATGCCGCTCTACGGCATCAAGTTGAAGCAGTACCAGAATTTCACGAACAACAATGTTCGCGACATCATGGCGGTGAGTTCCGAGGAGACTGACAACCGCTGCACGGGATCGCCGCACCTCCTGTACCTGCTCGATATTACGAATAAGATCGGTCAGGGCGGCAGCACCAGTGCGGAACAACACCCCTGGCCAATCTCCACGGTGACGGTCGATGACTTCTCGGGGCGTCCGAATTTCTGTTCGCGTGGTACGCGTTTCGGCGTTCACTCGCCGGCTGAGAATTTCGAGGATCCGTCCTATGCCCGGCT
>Ga0193726_1000346_pt1 | contig 53627 bp, 44 predicted proteins | sample H2c1metaG_FD_144928 | JGI IMG/M metagenome (GOLD analysis project Ga0193726, IMG submission 144928) | Soil microbial communities from a riparian zone of the East river system, Colorado, United States - H2c1 | ecosystem: Environmental > Terrestrial > Soil > Riparian zone | place: USA: East River... | reverse complement strand
GGCGCGAGTTCCGTTGACGCTTCATGCGGCGTGGAAAGAAAAACTGTGGCCGCACCGCTGGCAGCGATTGCATCAACTGAAAGCGGGCGGCACGGAGCTTCGCCCCAGCCGCGAAGCTGCGGAAAAAGTTCCGTCAGACAGCGAATGTGCGAAGAACCTTCGCGCAAATAAAAAGTAGGCTTTTCAATTTGCGGATGTCGCAGCAGTAGGCGGGCCAGCTCGAAACCGGTGTAGCCGGTCACGCCGACGACAGCAACTTTGCGCGGGTCGCTCATTTGAGCAAATCCTCAATGCGCTTTTGCACGGCGAGGCGCGTGCGCTGCGTGGCGGTAATAATAAGGACGGTGTCGTCACCGGCGATGGTGCCTGCAATTTCGGGAAAATGTTCGGCGTCCACGGCGGCGGCCAAAGGTTGAGCGCCGCTTGGCGGAGTTTTCAGCACGAGCATGTTGCCGGCGGGCCGAATATCCGAAAGAAATTCGCCGAGCGCTCTTGCGAGTGCTGACAGGGGAGCAATCTCTGTGACGCCATTCGCGAGAGGTTTGTATCCCGCGGAAGTCTTCACTAATTTCAATTCGCGCAAATCGCGCGAGAGAGTTGCCTGCGTCACTTTCAATTTAATGTGCGCGAGGCGTTTGCGAAGTTCATCTTGATTGGAGATAGCTTCGCCGGTGATCAGCTTCAGGATCTGTCCCTGACGGTAGCGCTTCTGCGTACTCACCGCGATTGCTAGATTATGCATGCCTATGAATATTTATACGGGCATGGAAGTTCGACGTCAAGTAAAAAATACACTATTTCTAATTTGAGCGAGTTTGTTTTGTGGCACCAGCTTCTAGCTGGCAATTTTCTGATGCCGAAAAATAAAAGAGCCGGCAGGATGCCGGCGCTACGCCATCTGTTTGCCGGAAAGTTGAGCCACTCGCGAGCGCGATGCTATCCTGATTGTATGGATGCGCATTCGCTCCAACCGCCTGCGGCGTCTTATCAAATCTTGCTGGAAGTCGCTGAGGCAATTGCGGCTCATCGTGACCTGGGAGATTTATTTCACGATCTCGCGGGACGCCTTCACGGCGTGGTGCAGTTTGATTATTTGAATTTGATTCTGCATGACGCAAAACGCAATGTGATGCGTTTGCATACGCTCGAAGCGAATCGCCCCACGATTGTTCAGCCGGGCTTGGAAACTCCTGTCGAATGGTCCGCAGCCGGACACGTGTTTGAAACGCAGCAGCCGCTGGTGGTGCCGGACGTAATGCAGGATGAGCGTTTTCCAAAAATGCGCGAGATTCTTTCGCAGGAAAATATTGTGTCGTATTGCATTTTGCCGCTCACGACTGCGCAACATCGCCTGGGGTGCCTGGGGTTTGGCCACGGAATTAAGCACGAATATACGAGCGCGGAAGTTGAATTTATGCGGCACGTGGCGCGGCAGGTGGCTGTCGCGGTCGATAACGCGCTGAATTATGACAAGGCTGACCGCTATCACAAACAGTTGGCCGCCGAACGGGATCATCTGCGGGTGCTGCTGGAAGTAAATAACGCGGTGATTTCCAATCTGGATACGAAGAATTTGTTCACCGCGATTGCAGATTCACTGCGCCGCGTTTTGCATCACGACTACACCAGCATGGCGCTGCACGATCCGGCGCGAAATGTGATGCGGCTTCGAGCGCTGGTTTTCCCCGAAGGTCATGGATATATCCGCGAGGAAATGGAAGTTCCGCTGGAAACTTCGCTGGCGGGAATTTGTTTTTCGGGACGCAAGCCACTGCTTCTGACGGCGAAGGATTTCGCAAATTATGAGCCCAGTGCTGTGAAGCTGCTTCAGGCGGAAGGCGTGCGGTCGCTGTGTTGCGTTCCACTGGTTACGCGGGACCGCGCGCTTGGCGCGATTACCGTGGCGAGCTTCCGCGATGAAGCGTTCAGTCAAAAGGATCTTGATTTGCTTACGAACGTCGGCAATCAAGTAGCCGTGGCGGTGGAAAATGCGCTGGCGTTTGAACAAATCGCAGAGCTAAAAAATAAACTTGCGGAAGAAAAGCTGTACCTGGAAGACGAAATCCGCAGCGAGCAGAATTTTGAGGAAATAATCGGCGAAAGCACTGCGCTCAGGAATATTTTGAAGCAAGTGGAGACAGTTGCGCCGACAGATTCCACAGTTCTAATTCAGGGTGAGACGGGGACAGGCAAGGAGCTGATCGCGCGCGCGATTCACAATTTGAGTTCAAGGCGTGAGCGCACGTTTGTAAAAATAAATTGCGCGGCAATTCCTACCGGACTTCTTGAATCCGAACTCTTCGGGCACGAGCGCGGAGCTTTTACTGGCGCGATCGCGCAAAAAATCGGTCGATTCGAGCTGGCGGATCGGGGAACGCTTTTTCTAGATGAAGTTGGCGATATTCCGCTTGAACTTCAGCCGAAACTTCTGCGCGTGTTGCAGGAACAGGAATTTGAGCGGCTCGGCGGAACGCGCACTACTAAGATAAATGTTCGTCTCGTGGCTGCCACCAATCGCGATCTTGTGCAAATGGTTGCCGACCGCGAATTTCGCAGCGATCTTTTCTACCGGCTGAATGTTTTTCCCGTGCAGGTGCCGCCGCTGCGCCAGCGCCGCGAAGATATTCCCGTGCTCGTCCGATACTTCGCGCAAAAATATGCGCGTCAAATGAAGCGCACGGTGGACTCGATTTCCGCCGAAACTATGACGGCTCTAACGAATTATCACTGGCCGGGAAATATTCGCGAGCTTGAAAATTTAATTGAGCGGGCGGTAATTCTTTCGCGCGGCCCGGTGCTGGAAGTGCCGCTGGCCGAGCTACGCGAACCAACCGAGCAAATGCCGGACTCGGTCCAAACGATGGAAGCCAGCGAACGCGATCACATCCTTCGCACTCTTAAGGACACGCGGTGGATCCTGGCCGGCCCCAACGGCGCTGCCGCCCGTCTTGGAATGAAACGCACGACTCTGCAATCCCGGATGCAAAAACTGGGCATTCAGCGACCTAGTTTGTAGGATCAGCCTTCCAAAACTATCTGCCGATATGTCGGCATGTGCCGATATATCGGCACGGAACTAATTAACCCTTCCGCCGGACCCTGCTTTGTACAATGTAAGACAATAATAACAAAGCACTTATAGTAGGCTGTCCAGTGAACGGATTGGAATTCCGCGTGCACATTACACATGGGGAAGGCGTGGAACGATGCTGAAGCTCACTGTCCAACGGGACGAAACGAAATCAACATTATTATTAGAGGGAAAGCTCGCCGGCGCATGGGTGGCGGAGGTCGAGAATTCGTGGAATGTGGAGCGCGCGAAGGCTAAGGAAGTGTTGGTCGATCTGAACGAAGTGACTTTCGTGGATTCGGAAGGCAAGGCACTGCTGACCAGGCTGCACCAAGCGGGGGCGACGCTGATTTGCAAGGGGTGTTTGACGCGGGCCATTGTGGCGCAGGCGTGCGGGGAAACTTCAGAGGCTACATCTCATCAAAAGAAAATGGATTCAACGCACAAAATCATAAAGGCAATTTTAATTGGATTTTTCGCATTTGCGATTCAGAGTTTGGGTAACGCGCAAGCGCAGGAGAAACCCGCGGTCCAGCTGACGCTGCACGACGCAGTGGCGCTTGCGCTGAAACAGAATCCCCAAGTTCAAATTGGCGTGCTGCAAGCGGCGCAAGCGAAGCAGGATCAAAATATTGCTCGCGCTGATTTATTGCCGCAGGCGCAGTTGAACGTCAGTGATGCGGTGGTCCGCGCCAATCTTGAGACATCGTTCGGGCGTCCGTTTCCGGGTTTTCCTCAACACCTCGGCCCATTCCAAGTTTTTAACGCCGGTCCTTCAGGCAGCGCTCCGATTCTGGATTTCGCGGCATGGAGCCGCTTGCATGCAGCCAGAGAAAATACTTCGGCAGCGCACGCGGGCGAGCAATCGATTCGCGAGGACATGGTTTTGCAGACAGTTTCACAGTACTTGAGCGCCTTGCGCGCCGCGGCGCAAGTGAAAGCGGCACAGACACGGATTGATCTTGCGCAGGCTCTTTACAATCAGGCCGCCGATTTGCAAAAAAATGGCGCGGGAACTGGAATTGATACATTGCGCGCGAATGTGGAATTGCAAAATGAGAAACAAGTTTTGATCGCGGCGCAAACGCAATATGATGTGGCGCTTTTCGGGCTGGCGCGCCTGCTCAGCCTTGATCCGCGGCAGCCGCTTCAACTTTCCGACGCGACGAGTTTTTTTGAAACTCCGGCGTTCTCGTTTGAAGGAAGCATCGATCGCGCATATCAGGTGCGTCCAGAAATGCTGCAGATTGACGCGCAATTGCGCGCAGCGCAGGCAAGTCGCCATGCAGCGATTGACCAGCGGTTGCCTTCAATTCGCGCTACTGGAAATTGGGATTATCAGGGCCTATCGGTGGGCTCCGGAATTCCCGTCTATCAATATCAGGTGGGCGCTGAGCTGCCGCTTTTTACAGGCGGAAGAATTCGCGCGGAAACCGCGAAGGCTGATCTTGAAATAAAAAAAGTGGAACAGCAGCGCGACGATTTGCGAAATCAGATTGCATTGGAAGTGAAAACGGCTACGGCGCAATTGGATTCCGCGCGGCATCAAGTGGAGGTTGCGAATCTGGGTATTCAACTTGCGCAGGAAGAAGTTGCGCAGGCACGGGATCGTTTCGCGGCCGGAGTTGCCGACAATATTGAAGTTGTTCAGGCGCAGGATGCGCTGAGCCGCGCAAGTGACAATCAAATTGCGGCGCTTTATCAATTTAATCAGGCACGTGCGGATTTGGCGCGCGCCATCGGCCAGATGGAATCGCTTTATACAAAATAACTGAAACGAAATAATTGAAATCCGAAATGATCAGGTGAGGTTATGGAAACGAACGTAATGGAAAAAGAAAGCGAACCAAAGGCATCGCAATCGCAAACGGCGTCGCCCGCGCTTGCCGCTGCTACTCCGCAAAAAAAGCCGGGGCTGTGGTCGAAGCCCGCATTCCGCTTCGCGGTTTTCATTGGAGGCGTGGTGGTGCTGGCGGCGCTCGTGTTTTTTTACTGGTACTCACAAGGGCGCGTAAACACCGACGACGCGGAAGTGGACGGCCACCTGGATCCGGTGTCCGCAAAAATTTCCGGCAATGTTGTGGCAGTTCTTGTGGATGACAACCAACAAGTGAAAGCCGGCCAAATTCTGGTGAAGATTGATCCGCGCGATTATCAAGCGAAGGTTGATCAGATGCGGGCGGCGCTCGATCTTGCCAAAGCTCAGAGCAACGCCGCGAACGTAACAGTTCCGAAGACGATGGAAGTGAAACAAGGCGAAAACTCAAACGCAAACGCGGCGCTGCAAGGGGCGGTTGCTGATCAAGCCAGCGCGAATCAGACATACCAAATGGCGCTTACATCGGATCTGGCGTATGCGAATTCGCAAGTTGTGAAGTATCAGGCCAGCTTCGATAAAGCGCAGGCCGATCTGGCGCGCATGAAGCCTCTTGTTGATAAAGCTGAAATTTCGCGGCAGCAATACGACGCCTACGTTGCGGCGGCCCAAGTGGCGCAGGGAGATTTGGACGCGGCGAAGCAGCGGCTGGCGCAGGCGCAGCAAAATGTGTCCGTTGCAAAAGCGAAATTGGATAGCAAAACCGCCGACGTTGCGAAAGCTCGCGCCGGTCAAGTAGAAGCGAACGGGAATTTAAAGCAAGTGAACATTGACGTCGCGAACGCGTCTGCTGCGACCGCCAACATCAAAGCCGCTGAAGCGAATCTTGCCGCCGCGGAACTTCAACTTAGTTACACGACGATCACTGCGCCGGTGGACGGAGTTGTGACGCACAAATCTGTGGAAGTTGGCCAAGTTCTTCAACCCGGACAAGGAACTTTGATCATTGTTCCGCTGCAGGATATTTGGGTCACCGCGGATTTCAAGGAAACGCAGCTCGCGAAAGTTCGTCCCGGCCAAAAAGTTGAAATAAAAGTGGATATGTACGGGAAAACATTTACAGGCCACGTGGATTCTGTGGCGGGCGCGACAGGCTCGCGGCTGAGTTTGCTGCCGCCGGAAAACGCCACGGGGAATTTCGTCAAAGTTGTGGAAAGAATTCCCGTGAAAATTATTCTCGATCCCATTCCGCCGGACCAAGCGATTCTGCGTCCCGGTATGAATGTGGATGTGACCATCATCACGCGATAACAGCGCATCGAACAACTCCAACTGATGGGGCTAGCGGAACCAGCGAGATAAATTCATGAGTGAAGTGATGACCAATTTTATGGGGCGCGCCAAGAGCGAGGATGGCGCCGTAAATCCCTGGGTCATCGCGGTGGTTGTGATGCTCGCGACATTCATGGAAGTGTTGGACACAAGCGTGGCCAACGTTTCGCTGCCGCACATCGCGGGAAGTCTTTCGGCAAGCGTTGACGAGAGCACATGGGTACTGACTTCGTATCTCGTCGCGAATGCAATTGTGCTGCCGCTTTCCGGATGGCTCTCATCACTATTCGGACGCAAAAATTTCTACATGTTTTGCGTTGGGATCTTTACCGTTAGTTCTTTCCTTTGCGGATTTGCGCCGAGCCTCGGCTGGCTTGTTTTCTTCCGAGTACTGCAGGGTGCGGGCGGCGGAGCGCTTCAGCCGGTTTCGCAGGCAATTCTTGTGGAAAGTTTTCCGCGAGAAAAACAGGGATTGGCAATGGCGTTTTACGGAATGGGCGTGGTGCTGGCGCCGGTTATTGGCCCCACGCTCGGCGGATGGATCACTGATAATTACAGTTGGCGATGGATTTTCTTTATCAATATTCCAGTTGGAATTCTTTCGCTGATTCTTACGCGCGCGCTGATTTTTGATCCGGTTTATCTGGTACGACGCGCCTGGAAATCAATGCGGATTGATTATATCGGCCTGGGATTGTTGGCGGTCGGATTGGGCTTTTTGCAGGTAATGCTCGATAAAGGGCAAACCGACGATTGGTTCGGCTCGAACTTTATTGTGGTCTGCACTGTCCTAACAGTGGTTGGTTTGGTGGGCGCGGTGATTTGGGAATTACACACGCCGGATCCTGTTGTCGATTTGCGTTTGCTGAAGGATCGCAATTTTCTTATTTCAACGCTCAGCATGTTCATGCTCGGCGTGGTTTTGTATGGCACTACTGTGTTGCTGCCGATTTTTTTGCAAACGCTGCTCGGCTACAACGCCACGCTTAGCGGACTGGTGTTATCGCCGGGCGGACTCGCCGTGATGGTGATGATGCCGATCGTCGGATTTCTGATTGGAAAAATTCAGGCGCGCTGGTTGGTGATCGTTGGAGTGCTGATTACTTCGATTTCTTTATTTCACATGTCGCAATTTAATTTGCAGATCGATTTTCAAACGGCGATGTGGGCGCGCATTTATCAAAGTTTGGGAATGGCGTTCCTATTTGTGCCGATTAATACGATGGCGTTTTATTTTATTTCCAAAGAAAAAACAAATAACGCGACGGGAATTATTAATTTGGCGAGGAACGTCGGCGGAAGCGTGGGAATTTCTCTGGTAGCCACAATGCTTTCACGCGGGGCGCAGGTCCATCAGGCGTATTTGACGTCGCACGTGAATCCACTCGATCCGGCTTACCGGGCGCAGTTGTCCGGGCTGAGCTCGACGTTGATGACAAAGGGGCTGAGCATGGCGGCGGCGACGTCGCAAGCGCAAGGCATGATTTATGGAATGGTTCAGCGGCAGGCCAGCATGCTGGCGTTCGTGGATAATTTCCGGCTGCTGGGCGCGGCAATGCTGATCATTATTCCACTGCTTTTCTTGATGAAGAAGACGACGCCGCACAAGGGTGGGCCGTCAATCGGTCATTAATAAGGGCGTGCGGGGACCCAATCTTTTTGAACAGATTTTGCGTATCAAAGTAGGGGAATCTTTAAGGGAAATGTCTCATTTACAGGTTTCATCCGTCTAATATAAGGGGGAACAATGGCTTCATCATCGCAGTCCATAGGCAACCTCGAAATCATGCAAGCTCCTGAAGAGAAAGGACTTATCAAGCTTGCCATGCGCGGAGATGCTTCCGCGTTTGAATCCTTATACTCACGTCATAAGCGCGCATTGTTCCAGACTGCCCTGCGCGTGCTGGGGAATGTGGAAGATGCGGAGGACGCTTTGCAGGAAGGGCTGCTGGCGGCTTACCGCAATTTGAAGCGCTTCGAGGGCCGCTCGCAATTTTCAACGTGGCTTACGCGAATCGTGATTAATGCTTCGTTGATGCGCCGGCGCAGCATGCGATCGCGTCCGGCGGTTTCGCTGGAGAATTTTTCCGAAGAGGAAAATACAATTCCCGCGGAAGAGCGATTCGCTACCGGCGATCCCAGCCCGGAAGAAATTTACGAGCAACGCGAGCTGAGTAATTTGATTAAGGTGAACCTTGCAGAACTTTCTCCGGTGCTGCGCGATGCGTTTGTGCTGCGGGAAAGTCAGGGACTTACAACTTCTGAGGCGGCGCGCGCGTTGGGCGTTTCGGAAAATACTTTGAAGGCGCGGTTGTGGCGTGCGCGTCAACAATTGGCCGAGCGGTTGGCGCCGTTGCTGCGTCGAGGACCTGGCGCGGCGGCGAGACTTGAATTGGCGATTGGGGATGCGAGTTAGGAATTCGCCTGATGCGCCGTATACCAGCGCTGAATTTTTTCAATTGCGTAGGGGCGGGTCTGCGACCCGCCCCTACGATTCGACAATCCCATTCACTCCCACTAAATTGAATTAGCTATTCGTATTGGAGAGATCAATGAATATCGGTTTTATCGGCCTTGGAAATATGGGTCGGGGCATGGCGCAAAATTTAATTAGCGCCGGCCACACGGTTACAGTTTGGAATCGCACGGCTGGTCGCGCGGATGATTTGAAAAAACTTGGCGCGCACGTTGCGGCGTCGCCTGCTGAGGTCGCGCGTGCGGGAATTGTCGTCACGATGGTTGCTGACGATGCCGCGCTTGAATCGGTTGTGTTCGGCGAAAATGGAATTTTGAAAGCGTTGCCGACCGGCGGAATGCACGTCAGCGCGAGCACGATTAGCGTCGCGCTTTCACAGCGTTTGACTGCCGCGCATGCCGTTGCGCATCAATCGTATGTTGCTGCCCCGGTATTCGGACGTCCTGAAGCGGCCGCCGCGAAAAAACTTTCCGTTGTTGCTGCGGGAGCTGAAGCAGATATTGTTCGGGCGCAGCCGATATTTGACGCGATTGGCCAGCGCACGTTCATCGCTGGTGCTGAGCCACATACGGCGAACACGGTCAAAGTCCTCGGCAATTTTTTGATCGCCACGACAATTGAAAGTTTCGGCGAAGCGTTTGCTCTGGCGCGAAAATCGGGAATTGCGCCGGAAAAATTTCTGGAGATCCTTACCGGCACAGTTTTCACGGCGCCGCTTCATCAAGGTTACGGCGGTATGATTGCACGCGAAGCATATGAGCCAGCTGGTTTCGCCGCCGCGCTTGGATTGAAAGATGCGCGTTTAGTGTTGCAAGCCGCTGATGCCGCGGGTGTGCCGCTGCCCATCGCGAGCGTTGTACACGATCGATTTCTTTCCGCGGTTGGGCGCGGTCACGGGGAGAAAGATTGGTCGGTGATCGCGAAACTTGCCGCGGAAGACGCTGGGCTGAAATAAATTTTTTCGACGAAGTGAGATTTGGAGGTACATCGCAATGGCCACGCAAGCACAACAACTCGCTCCCATTCCACGCCGTAAACTTGGCCGCACTGGACTGGAAGTTTCGGCGCTGGGCCTGGGCTGCATGGGCATGTCTGAATTTTACGGCACGCGCGATGACGCCGAATCTATCGCCACGATTCATCGCGCGATTGAGCTGGGAATTAATTTTCTAGATACCGCGAATGTTTACGGACTGGGCCGCAACGAAACGCTTGTTGAGCAGGCCATCAACGGCCGGCGCGAGAAAGTGATTCTCGCCACAAAATTTGGAATTGTGCGTGATGCGAAAGGGAATCCGCTCGGCGTGAATGGAAGTCCGGAATATGTGCGAAAAAGTTTTGAAGAAAGCGTGAAGCGCTTGGGCGTGGACTACGTTGATCTTTATTATCAACACCGCGTGGATACGAGCGTTCCGATTGAAGATACCGTCGGCGAAATGGCGCGGCTTGTGGAAGAAGGAAAAGTTTTGCATCTGGGATTGAGCGAAGCGAGTGCGGCTACGCTTCGGCGCGCTTGCGCTGTGCATTCAATTTCCGCACTCCAATCTGAATATTCTTTGTGGACGCGCGATCCGGAAGATGAAGTTCTGGCGGCGTGCCGCGAACTTGGCGTCGGATTTGTCGCGTATAGTCCGCTGGGCCGCGGTTTTTTGACAGGACAGATTCGGCGCTTTGAGGATTTTGCAGCGGATGACTATCGCCGGAATTCGCCGCGTTTTCAGGGAGAAAATTTCCGGAAAAATTTAGAGTTAGTGAAAAAAATTGAAGAAATTGCCGCAGCGAAAAACTGCACGGCGTCTCAACTTGCGTTGGCCTGGCTACTGGCGCAGGGTGCGGACATTGTTCCCATCGCAGGAACCAAGCGGCGCGCTTATCTTGAGGAAAACGCCGTGGCTGCTAACGTCACGCTGACGCCGGCTGATCTTGCCGCGATCAATTCGATTGCTCCGCAGGGCGCGGCTGCGGGGCCGCGTTACCCGGCGCACATGATGGCGCGCATAAATCGCTAAGCGCTTTTTATCAAGCGAATTAGGAACAGCAGTAGTAGCGCGCCGACGAGCGATACTAATAACTGCCCGATTAATCCGTACGCACCGATTCCGAGCATTCCGAATACCCAGCCGCCGATAAACGAACCGACGATTCCGACGAGCAAATCGACGAGCACGCCGAAGCCTCTGCCGCGCATCAGCTTTCCGGCCAGAAATCCGGCGAGAATTCCAATCACGATTATCCAGAACCAGTACATAACGTTTGGATCGCTGAACCTCATCGGCGTCCTCCTCTTATGGGCGTTCGATGCAGCGGCGAAGGAAGTGGACTCTTCGCGCGCAAAACTAGAAGTGGCTGAAAAGCCCGATCAGAATGATGATTGGTATTGGCACGCCTAAAACCAAAAGCAAAATTGAGCGCATTTTTAATCTCCTAAGTTAAATTCATATTTTCAAAAATAATTTCACGTTTTACAGCACAGGTACGCGATCGCGTTGATCCCCGCCGATGGTTGCGAAAAGGCTCGCGAAAAAAGCGCCGACCAGCAGCGCGAGGAACATCCAGTACATGGAATGTGCGATTGCCTTGCGAGCGGTGTCGGCGGCTTGTTGGGCTTGAGCAAATGTATCGTCAACGCGGCGCTCGGCGTCGGGTTCGCTGATTTCGGCGCGGGCGGCAATCATTTGCGCGAGATAAGTTTTGTCCGCGGCTGGAAAATTTCCCTGGCGCAGAGCGTTTGCGAAAATTGCGCTGACTTCGCCGCGCGCGGAAGTATTGTCGGGCGCGGGCGTAGCAGTGGATGCGCCAGTGGCAGGGCTTGGCGCAGTCGTGGTGGCAATCGCTGCGTTGTTCGATCGCAGCAATGTATCCACGAAATATCCGTTCTGACCCGCGCCATCCTGCGAACGCGTTGTTGCGGATAATTCCGCTGCGGATGCACCGGCCTTCGCGGCGCCGCCCAACATTGCCGCGGCAGCGGACGTCAGGAATGCCGCGGTGATTACGGTTCCCACCGCCCACACAAGAAAACCGTGTGCGGTATCGCGGAAATAAACTTCGTGCGTATGGACGTTCACCCATTTGGTGCGCAGACGGCCCGCCAAATATCCACCAATGGAAAACGCGATTAGTTGCATCAGCACGAACCACACGATCGCCGCTCCGCTAACTTTCGCCGCGGACGTGCCGGAATTTGCCCACGGTGAAATGGACGACATGCCGATTCCTGTGCCCAGCGCGAGCAGCGCAAGCGATAGCGCGGCTGCTACGAATGCGCCGGCGATTACTGCTCCCCAGGAAACGCCGGAAGAATTTGAATCATCTGCATCGGAGGCTGAATAGGAAGTCTGCGTAAGTCCAACTGGTAGGCTGGTGGCAACTCTGCTCATTGCGTTTCCTCTTTCGCGTTTCACTGTGGCCGAAAATTCAGCGCACAGGTGTAACAGTAGAGGCTGTTTGGAGGCTGCGGCCTATCCAGCGAATTATTGAGAAGACGTTAATTAAAGATGTAGGGCCTGCCAGAGGAAAGCGGAAGAAACATCCGAGCGGGGCCGCACATTCACGGGTGGCCCGATGGTTATCGGATGTTGTTGGGAATTACGATCATGCCGGAATTAAATTCAGCCTCAGGCGGTGGCAGCTTTGGCGCGTGCAACCGTCTTCTTGCTCCGCCGCTTTACCTTGATTGGTTTCTTGGGAGTTTCACCCAGAATTTCAGCCGTCATAATGCTGGTGACAAATTTTTTCGCGCCGTGTGTTTGAAAGTGGATTGTGGTCCGCTCTGAATCGGCTTCGGTCACGATTCCCAGTCCGTAGGTAACGTGCTTGATGTATTGCCCTTCAGGCAAAACCTGCATATTTTCCTCCGTACCCGCTGTCTCTCGATTGAAATCCAGTGGTAAAGGAGCGAACCGGCTTGCGTCGGTTCACTCCAGTCCGGTTAGAGGGGGTTTACGTTTTCCGCCTGCAGACCCTTTGGTCCTTGGCGAACTTCAAACTCAACGGCCTGGCCTTCGTTCAAGCTCTTGTAACCTTCGGCCTGGATCGCTGAGAAATGCACGAAAACATCCTCCCCGGACTGGCGTTGGATGAATCCGAAACCTTTTGCTGCGTTAAACCACTTTACTGTTCCTTGTTCCTTCACTTATGGTTCTCACTTTTCTAATGGATGTAGCTTCAGATGTCTGCCATTGCGAAGTGGGCTGGGCGCATACTCCCCTAAACAAAAAAAGCCGCAGGGCAATTCCTGCAGCTAAACCACGCGAGTTAAACTCAGAGGACAAGAGCATCAAAGCACATGAAGTGTATCATATTGAACACTGTTAGTCCATACGTTGGCGCATGAATCGGTGTGGATGCTCGTCTCCTAAGTCATTGATATAGATATACTTACACGTTCTCGCTGTGCAATTGTGAACAAAAATGGGGTACCAGCTTCCGCTTCGCGCCGAGCGGCCCCGTTAGTGGTTAGATATATTACATAAGCGCATACAGGTTTCCGTCGGTGCTGCCGAAAAATACTGCATTTCCGGCGACCACCGGCGAAGAAAAAATCATTCCGACGCTCATTAATTTTGTGACGCCCGTCACCATATTGTCATAAAAATTTTCCGTGAAAACCGCTTCATATTTCGGGCCGCCGTTCGCATTTGTCAGTGCGGCGCCATTTTCCTTTGAGCCATCGGTCTGAAATACCCAGCCCGGTTTCTGAGTTGAAAGGTCAATCGTCAGCAGCTTTCCTTCTTCCGATCCGATGTACAGAGTGTTTCCGGCAATTGCAGGCGAGGAAAACAGTAGCCAGGTGAATTTGAGCGAAAAAAGTTCCGCGCCGGACTTTGCGTCCATCGCATGAACCAGATCTGTGTCCGCCGTCGAGAAATATACTTTTCCGTCGCGCACTGCCGGGGAACCGATTACCCAGGAGCCTTTGTTGAAAAAGGCCCAGCGCTTTTCTCCGGTCCGCGCATCCAACGCGTAAAGGTTGGAATCGCGGCAACCGAAGTAGACCATGCCGTCGGCGACTGCCGCTGATGATTGAATGCCTTCCTGATTGTGAACGTTGTGATCTTCACCCGTTTTGAATCGCCATTTTTCCGTACCGGTCGCTGCATCCAGCGCGTAGAAATAGGTGTCCCAACTTCCAACGAACAGCACTCCTTCAGAAATCGCCGGAGAGGCGTGCACTACATTGCCTGTCTTGAATTTCCAGATTAGCTTGCCGGAATCCGCGTTGAGCGCGTAGACGTTTCCGTCTCCTGAGCCGAAGTAAACGCTTCCATTCCAGACGACCGGCGAGGAAAGAAAAAAATCGAATGGGTCGGGCATGGTTTCCTCGACCGGAAGCGATCCATGAATATGTTTGGCTGCAAATCGCAGTTCGCCTTCCGTTTGGAATTTCCATTTCAGTTTGCCATCGGCTTCGTCCAAGGCGTAGAAATTGCCGTCGTAACTACCGAAGTAAATTATTCCACCTGCGACCGCAGGTGATGACGTGACGCGTGCCTGTGTAGCGAACTTCCATTTCTGTGCGCCGGTTTCCAGGTCAATCGCGTAGAGGCTTCCGTCGGTGCTGCCGACATAGGCGTTGCCGTTTGCGATTGCCGGCGATGAAATCACCATGCCGCGGGTATGAAATTTCCATTTGATCCTGGTGAACGTGGGCACGCCCGGCGCTTCGTAGACACCCGTGTGCTGCGGATTCCCGCGAAACATCGCGGCATCTTCAGCGAATGCGGCTGGAGCAAACAGCACTGCCAATGCCAGCCATGCCACTTTGCTGCGCGCAAATCTCTTCGTGCCTTCCATCGGGTTCCTCCGTGGTAACCGCTGTGTTTTCAAGCGTTTCGTCCCGCACCCTAGTCGGGCTGACGCGCCTCCGCAAGCGACATCACGCGACATTCTGAATAATTCACCTGATTTCGCGCGTCTTACATTGAAATGCGGCGTTACTCGGTGCGATTTTTTCGGGAGCGGACCCTCTTGCTGGAAAACAATGCGGAACAATTATCGCAGCTAAGTCCCGCGTCGAAGGCGTCGACGAAGCTCGATTCCTGGAAGGAAATTGCTGCCTATTTTCAGCGAGAAGTGAGGACCGTTCAGCGCTGGGAAAAGGATGCCGGGTTGCCGGTGCTCAGGCTGCTTCATGAAAAGCGCGGAACGGTCTACGCATTCACGGAAGAGCTGGATGCGTGGGCTTCGTCGCGGTCGATTATTTCCGGGAAGACTGATGGCGCCGATTTTTCTATTGTGCCTAAGAGGCCAGCGGCGTTTTTCTATGTAGCGGCCTCCGTGCTGTGCATCTTGGTGATTGCGTTGGTAGTTTTTGTGCGATCCGCGGCGAAAACGGTAAAGGGCGCGCCGCTCACGGTTGCGTCAGCGCGTTCAACACCAGCCCGCGAAGCATATTTGCGCGGACTTTATTATCAGAACCGCGGCAGCGAGCGTGACATTGAGGAAAGCATTCACTATTTTCAAAAAGCTCTGGCTGCGGACGCGGATTATGCGACTGCTTATGCGGCGATTTCTGAGTCGTACACAAGTTTGGGCGCAAGCGGCGCGGATGCGCCTGCGCGCTTCGTTCTCGCCGGCAACGCCGCGGATCGCGCGATTGCGCTTGATGATTCGCTTGCCGAAGCTCATGAGGCGAGCGCAATTTTTCGAGCGTACGGCCAATGGAATTGGCATGGTGCAAAGGAAGAATACGAGCGCGCGCTTCACTTGAATCCGAATTTGGCAGAATTGCATAGCAACTACGCGCAATTTTCGGCGCTGCTCGGCAACAGTGATGTAGCAATCGCAGAAGCCCGCCGCGCACGCGAAATGGAGCCGCTTTCCGCGATGGCCGGCGCCGACCTCGGCTGGTATTTGTATTGGGCGCGGCGTTACGACGAAGCTCTGGCCGTCTCGCGTGAAGTTCTACAATCGGAACCGAAATTTCATAGCGCGCAAAGCTGCATCGTGCGGGCGCTGGTGGCGCAAAAGAAATTCGGAGAAGCGCGCGCGGAAATAAAACGTCAACTTCGGGAAGCAGGCGCAAATGCAGTTGACATGAAGTATCTGGATGATCCGTCAGCGGAAAAAGCGGTGCGCGAATATTACGAGCGAAGGCTCTCTAAATTGCAATCGGATCCGCAGACGGGCGTATCGTCATTCGATATCGCGCTGGCCCTTGCGGCGTTGAATCGCAAGGACGAATTGCTTTCGTGCCTGGAAGGCGCGTTCGCACGGCACGATTTCGTCGTGCTGGTTATGAACGTTGAGCCATTCTTTGACGCTTATCGCGGCGACCCGCGCTTCGCGGAAATTCTCCGCAAAGTTGGTCTGCCGTCGGGGTCAATGCCCGCTGTCATGCCATCCGTCGGGAATTAGAAGCCTCGCGAAGCCGATTCTTTCCAGCGATTTGCAGTGGCTTGTTGTAGCGCCGGCTTTCCGCTGGCTCCTTTATCTTGTCAGCCACTAATTCTTCGTCCGCCACATCCAAATATCGCAATCTGTAACAAATTGTTCATCGTCCATTCATTTGCATTGACGGGGACACTCTGATAAACCGTGCATGGGAGCGGGGGCTTCTTTTTCAATCCTTCATATTCAATATTTTGTTCCACTGGTTTGGTACGCCTTGGGAGGTTCATATGGCGTTCTCTGTCATCATTGATGGGCAGGCACTGGATGCGGCTTCGGGCCAGCTTCTTATTGACGTAATCAATCGCTCAGCCGCCCAATTACCTCAAGTTTGCTATCACCCGCAGCTCGGCCCAATCCAAACCTGCGACGTCTGCATGGTTGAAGTTGACGGCAAACTTGTTCGCGCGTGTGGAACTCAAGTCTCCGCGGGAATGAAAGTCGTTACGAAGTCCGTCGCCGCTCACGCCGCACGATGTGAAGCCTTCGATCGCATTCTGAAGAATCACTTGCTCTATTGCACCGTCTGTGACAACAACAACGGGAATTGTGTTGTGCACAACACCACGAAGCAGATAGCGATGGGATTCAGGAATGTTCCACACACTCTGAAGCCTTACGAAGTGGATAACTCCAACGCGTTTTATCGCTACGATCCGCAGCAATGCATTCTTTGCGGGCGCTGCGTTGAAGCCTGCCAGAACGTTCAGGTGAATGAAACGCTTTCGATCAACTGGGAGGATCCGAATCCGCGCGTGCTGTGGGATGGCGGCGCGAAAATCGGGGAATCGAGCTGCGTTTCCTGCGGACATTGCGTCACCGTCTGTCCGTGCAACGCGTTGATGGAAAAGTCCATGCTCGGTCATGCGGGATTCATGACCTCACTGCCGCAAACGGTTCTCGATGGAATGATTGACATCGTCAAAGACATCGAGCCGGAAACCGGATACGCGCCAGTCATGGAGCTTTCCACGGTCGAAGCCAACATGCGCGAATCTCGTATTCGCCGCACCAAAACTGTTTGCACATATTGTGGCGTGGGATGCAGCTTCGATTTGTGGACCAAAGACCGGCACATCCTGAAAGTCGAACCGCAGGATGGCCCCACCAACGGAATCTCCACATGCATAAAAGGAAAATTCGCCTGGGACTATGTAAACAGCAAAGAACGCCTCACGACTCCTTTAATTCGTGAAAATGGAAAATTCCGCGAAGCAAGCTGGGATGAAGCGCTTGGCTTCGTAGCTCGAAAATTTACTGAGATAAAAGCCAAATCCGGGCCCGATTCCCTGGCGTTCGTTTCCTCTTCCAAGTGCACGAATGAAGAAGGATACTTGATGCAGAAGTTTTCGCGCGCAGTGATCGGCACCAACAATATTGATAACTGCTCGCGGTATTGTCAGGCACCCGCGACGGTTGGATTGTTCCGCACTGTTGGTTATGGCGGCGATTCAGGTTCCATCACGGATATCGCGCAAGCAAAGCTCGTCATAATCATTGGAAGCAACACGGCGGAAAGCCATCCCGTACTGGCCACTCGAGTGAAGCGCGCGCACAAACTTCACGGGCAGAAATTAATCGTCTCTGATATTCGCGAAAATGAAATGGCCCGCCGCGCGGATATCCATCTGCATCCGCGCCCCAGCACGGATTTAATTTGGCTATGCGCTGTCAGCCGTTATTTGATCGACAACAATCTTCACAAGACCACATTCCTGAATCAGTGGGTGAATGGATTCGACGAATACAAAAAGAGCCTGGAACCCTTCACGATGGAATTCGCCTCAGAAAAGACCGGCATTTCCATCGAAACCCTGAAAAAAGTCGCGCATATAATCGCAGAAGCCGAAAGCACCTGCATCCTTTGGGCGATGGGCGTGACCCAGCACAGCATGGGCTCGGACACTTCCACCGCGATGTCAAATCTTCTGCTGGTTTCCGGAAATTATATGCGTCCCGGAACCGGCGCGTATCCGCTGCGCGGACACAATAATGTTCAGGGTGCAAGCGATCACGGCTCCATGCCCAATAATCTTCCTGGCTATCAATCGGTGGATAACCCCGAAGTCCGCGCGCGTTACGAAGTCGGCTGGAATGTGAAACTTCCTTCCACAAAGGGCCTGGACAATCACGAGATGATTGACGCGATTCACCAAGGCAAACTTAAATCCATGTATGTGATTGGCGAAGAAATCAGCGTTGTGGATTCAAACGCGAATTACGTGGAAGATGCACTTAAGAAACTGGAATTCCTGGTGATTCAGGATATTTTCTTCAGCCACAGTTGCGAATTTGCGGACGTCGTTCTTCCCGCGTGTCCCAGCCTTGAAAAAGAAGGCACGTTCACCAGCACGGAGCGCCGCATCCAGCGGCTCTATCAAGTACTTGAGCCACTCGAAGGCACTCGCCCCGATTGGATTATTGTTAGGGATTTGGCGAATCGCATGGGCGCGAACTGGAATTACAGCCACCCATCGGAAATTTATCGTGAAATTGCCGCGCTTACTCCGATGTTCGCCGGCGTCACCTACGAACGCCTCGAAGGATATAAGTCTCTGCAATGGCCCGTGGCAGAAGACGGTACCGATCAGCCGCTGCTGTACACAAAACAGTTTTTCTTTCCGGATGGCAAAGCGAAACTTTTCCCGCTGGCTCCGAAAGAAGCGACGGAGCAAACGAACGAAGAATTCGATTTGCATTTGAACAACGGCCGCCTGCTGGAACATTTCCACGAAGGCAACCTCACCTATCAAACCGCTGGAATCCGTGCCAATACGCCGGACACGTTCGTAGAAATTTCCGCCGAACTTGCGAAAGAACGCGGCGTAATAACCGGCGCGTGGGTCCAGCTTATTTCGCGATACGGACAGGTGCGTGTCCGCGCGCTGATAACCGATCGCGTCACCGGCCATGAACTTTACATGCCGATGAATTCCGTGGAGAGCGCGATTAACCGCCTGACGAGCAGCCACACCGATACGCCGACACACACGCCCGCTTACAAAGAAACTTCCGTGAAAATGAAAGTGCTGGGCGATATCGGCGAAAGTCCATTGCCGCGCGGCAATTCGCGCTGGGGACATCCAACGCCGCAAAATGGCGTGGAAGTGGCCCGCAAATGGAAGCGTGCGGACTATCACGTTCCGGGCACCGCGCTCGTGCAGATTCAGCCGGCTAGTCAACCAACTGGAGATTAGCGGCGCTAAAAAATTAGGAGGAATTATGGCTCAACCAATCACACTGGAAATTCCGCCGCGCGATCCGCGCAAAGAACTCATCGCGCGTTTGGAAAGAGCGCCGGTTGAACACGCCGAAGCAATTCTTTCCGCATATGAAGTTCTACAAGGGCTTCACGATAGGCAATTATTGGAAATGATTCGCGGCGTGCTTGGCTCCGAAGGAAAAGTTCTTGAGGTTGCCATCGAAGCAATGAATTCTCCTGAAGCCGTTCGTGGAATCCGAAATCTGATTATTCTCGCGAAAACAATCGGCTCGATTGATCCCGCACTGCTGAGCGCTCTTGCCGGCGCTTTTTCGCCTGCATTAGCGCAGGCGAAGTTTGAAGCAAAGAATCCTCCCGGATTGTGGGCCCTGTTCCAAAGGTTCCGGCGGAAAGACAGCCGCCGCGGACTTTCCGTCGTAAATAGTTTGCTGGAGACCTGGGGCCGAAATTTAGCTGCTGAACGAAAAAGCAAACCCGATTAGCGCTCCGTTCTAAACAAGTGGAAAGTATGAAAAGGAGAAACGCATGCGTGTGGCAAATCGCTGGGGAATCGCTTTAGCAGGCATCTTCATGCAAATTGCTCTGGGCGCTGTTTACGCCTGGAGCGTTTTCGTCAAACCGCTGATCAAGCAATTCGGTTGGACAAATCCCCAGGTCACGCTCACGTTCACGATCTCGATTCTCGTTCTAGGTTTCGCGGCTTTCTTCGGCGGCTTGTGGCTCAACAAAAAAGGCCCGCGAATTGTTGCCCTCACTGGCGGATTTCTCTACGGGCTTGGAATAATTCTCGCAAGTTTTTCCGCAAATAGACTCTGGTGGCTCTACATGAGTTACGGCGTGATCGGCGGTATGGGCCTGGGTTTCGGCTACATCGTACCGATCGCCGTTCTTGTAAAATGGTTTCCTGATCGCCGGGGCCTCATCACCGGAATCGCAGTCGGCGGATTCGGCGCTGGAGCTCTGGTAACCGCGCCAGTCGCGCGGCGGCTCATCGACAGCGTCGGCGTGTTGCCGACATTTATGTACCTGGGCATCGCGTATCTCGTAATTACGCTTATCGCCGGATCTTTCATGCAAAATCCCCCGGACGGTTGGAAGCCGGATGGCTGGTCACCGAGCGCGTCGCAAGTTTCGCACCGCGCCGCGAAGGATTACACACTCGGCCAAGCAGTGATGACGTGGCAATATTGGGCGCTGTGGCTGCTTTTATTTCTGAACGTGACCGCCGGAATTTCACTTATTTCGCAAGAGTCTCCAATTTTTCAGGAGTTCGCGAAAGTTACCGCGCTGGTTGCTGCCAGCATGGTTGGCATCGTCAGCATCGGAAATGCCTGCGGCCGAGTTTTCTGGGCGTGGGTTTCTGACGGCATCACGCGCAAGATGACATTCTTCGTGATGTTTCTTTTGCAGGTGGGCCTGTTCTGGTTTTTGCCCACAATTGGCGACGCCACCTATCTAACCGTCGTTTCATTCATCATTTTGATGTGCTACGGCGGCGGCTTCGGCACCATGCCTGCATTCGCGGCGGATTATTTCGGCGCAAAAAATGTCGGCCCCATTTATGGACTAATGCTCACCGCGTGGGGACTGGCCAGCGCGTTCGGTCCGCTCATCGTCGCGCATTTGCACCAAACAAGCGGTTCTTACGTTGGAGCGTTGCACATTATTGCGGGAGTGATGGCCGTGTCGGCGATTCTTCCGCTTCTGGTACGGCCGCCGAAAGCAGTCTAGTTTCAGAAGTTTTCGCGGCGTTATATTTTCCGCATGTCACGTTCTAATCCAGCGTGACATGCGGAACGTTTCACGGTACATTTGCCTCGCTAGTTCACTATTCTTGCTCCCGGCGCGGAGAGCACTTGAAAATTTGCCGGATTTACACCGTTATAACCCTGGTGTGTGCGTTGGCGTGCGCCGTTCACGGTCGAACGGACTCCAACTTGTTGCCGGCTGACGCTCGGGCAAATAAAAATGCGCCCATCGCTGCGCCCGTAATTCCTGATTCGATTCCCGATCAGCACGGCTCGACGGTTTCCAACGATGGAACCTGTCTTTTTTATCGTTACTGGATTCCCTCTGGCGAACAAAATCCGGAATTTATTGTGCTCTTGCTCCACGGTATCGGCCTACATAGCGGACGCTATGAAACCACCGCGACGGAGCTGAACAAATCCGGAATTGGCGTTTACGCTGTGGATACGCGTGGCCACGGACTTTCCTGCGGCAAGCGCGGATTTATTCCCACGATCTCCAAAGAAAATCACGATATTTCCGCGATCCTTGCGACGATTCACGAAGCGCATCCGAATGCGAAAGTTTTTCTAATGGCGGAGAGCATGGGCGGAGTTTTCGCGCTGAATTACGCGTTAACAAATCCCACTGACATTAACGGAATGATCTTGATGTCTCCGGTTTTTAAATTGGCGCGCGCGCAATACTGGCACTGGGGCGCGCTGCGATTCTTTGCGGATTATGCTTTCCGTCCGAATGCGCCGGTGCTGGATCTTTCTCCGCGCACCAAGGATGAATCCGGAAAAACTTCCGCGAAAAAAGTTGCTCCTTCGCCGGATGATTCACTCGCTTACACTCGCGTGAGCATTAATTATTTGATGGGCATCCACAAAGCCATCATTCACTGGCAAACGAAAGCGCCGCAGATCCACGTGGCCACGCTGGTGATGGAAGGCGAACACGATCCCATCGCGAAGCCTGGATCGGTGCGGATGCTGTTCGATCTTCTGGCGACCAAAGATAAAGAGTTCGATCTGTGTCCCGATGTGATGCATTCGCTGCTGGGTAATCCGCATTCGCCGGATATTTTGCATGGCGTGAGCGCGTGGATCGCGGAGCACTAAGATTATTCGTTTCTAACGCACAGCGGGCGGGTCGCATCCCGAAGCTTCGGGACCGCCCCTACGAAGACAGCGCTACATTTTCCCGATCGACTTCAATAATCCTGTCACGCCGTTCCAAAGTATTTGCACGCCGATGCACACCAGCAAGAATGATGACAGGCGCATAATCACGTTCATCGCGGATTTTCCGAGCAGCCGTTCCAATCCTTCCGCGAAGCGGTAACAAACGAAAATGCTTACCGCGATGAGCACTGCGCCGATCAATCCCGCGACGGCCGCTGGCACATTGAATCCGGAATGCTGCGGTTCATTTGCGCCCAATGCAATCGCTACGGAAATGGAACCAGGGCCGACGGTTAGCGGCAACGTCAGCGGGTAGAACGCCTGCGACAAAATATCGCGCGAACGCATGCGCGATTGCACATCGTCACTTTTATCTTCGATTTCATCGTCGGCCTTTAGCATGGTCCAACCAGTGGAGATCACCACAAGTCCGCCGCCGACTTGAACCACCGGCAAAGAAATTCCGAAGAACCGCAGAATATGCGTGCCGATAAAAAATGAAATCACCAGCAACATAAAACTATTCACGGCAATCCGCCAGGAAAGCATCGCCCGCGCGGCGCTTGAAGTATTGCGAGTCAACAGCAAAAATATCGGACTATTTCCCAACGGATTCACGATTGGAAATAAAGCGCCGAGAATTAAAATTGTGCTTTCCAGTATTTCCTTCACGCGATCCTCCGGCCAATTGTGCCGCTGGTTCGGAGTATAGCGCTAGTTTTGTTTCAGCCCCGATTCTCCGGACACCAGCGGAGCATGTAGCTCCGGTCAGAGTTCCGCTCGATCCATGCCGCGTTTGGAGGGTACCCCCTCCCCCTTGTTATGAGCATCAGTATCAAAACAAAGGGGTTACGCCAGCCGATTTTGGCATCAATATTAAAATAAAGGACTTATAAGGGCGATTGTGGCGTTGACAAAGTAAGCGTTGCGCTGCGTGTTGCACCTTGTTAGACTATTGCAATGAAAGCGTTTTGGTTGAAGCATCTGGCCTACGTCGCTGTCGCTATTGCGATTCAATTACTCACGCCTGTTATCGTTGCGGAGTGCCCTTCGTGCTCTTCACGTCTGTTGAGGTGGGGAACTTCGATTGGTGGTCACGCCATGAACCGGATAAAGAACGGCTAAGGGTGATTTTGCGACAAGCAAGCGTTTCAATTATTTAGTTTCTTTGTGTCTTTGGCTTGTTTTCCAGCCAGCTTCTTGATTGACGGGACGGCTGGCAATTCTTCGGGCATGGTTCCCTGAATATCTGCAATCGTTGATCGCACTTTACTTCCTACTGTAAAGTGCACAGTCGTGGCATGCTCCTCACCGTTAATTTTCTCGCGTACCAACTTTGCTTCTGTTTGTGTTATGCGGAATTCATTCGCAGCCAATTCTTCGCGGTCAATGCAATCTAGAAAATCATCTCCCGAGGGAATCCCTTTTTTCAATTTGATTTCGTCTCGTCCGATACCGCCATACATTCCTTTTAGTCCGGCATCGTAGAAAATTCCGTACCGTTTAACGCCAGCATTTTTGGCGGCTCCGAACAGTTTTTTATTTGCATCCTTGACGCGGTTTCTCAAGAGAAGGCGGCGCTGTTGATCGCTGAGGACTTGCTCGATCTCCTGCCTATGGGTTTGCTCGGCAAAATAAGTTTGAGCGGTACTGACTTCTGGTTTTGTGGTGTCCCCGTTCATGGCGACGAGATAGCAGGCATATTTGCTCAGCACCATATTTGCTCTCTTTTTCTTCGCTCCCTTTCCGGCTTCGATCATCTCCTTGGTGTCAAGGAAATGATTGGTCGAGAATTTTCCGGAGTTGTCACAGGCTAGCTTGGCCTTATCAATGACGGACATAAAGTTCTCCCAGTTGGTATACGCGAGAATTTCCATGACATCTCGGCCATACCAGAACGGGAAACCCTTAGAAGTGACGTGCATTCGCGCATCCAGAGCCGTCTTGATGTATTCGATGTGAGGTTCCAAGAGAATCTCCTCGTTTCTGTCGGTTTTAGGACTCTGGGCATATTACTACAAATATGTCAGTTTTCCATCATTTTCTTCTTGCTCAACTGTTTTTCTTTATGCTATGGTTCCGAGGCGAGGAGAAAATGAATACAAGAGCGCAATTCCAAAAACTTATTGACCGTAAGCAATTGGAAATAGACAACTTACAAAGACAGGTCGAATACGCCAAAGCCTATATACAAGCTATCCAAGATTCCATGAAAATCTTGCCGAGGGAAAACGGTCAAAACGGTCAAGACCAGATCACGTTACGACCCGGAACCGCGCTCGCAAAGACTCAAGAGATTCTTCGTAAGGCTGGCGAACCATTACATATTAACGAAATTCTTAAAGCTCTAAATGAAAAGGCTGACAAGAGAATCTCTCTGAGTGGTTCGCTGTCGGCTTATGTTAGAAACGGGCAGATTTTCACTCGGCCTGCTCCAAACACTTTCGGTTTAATTGAAATGAACAAACCAAGCAATCAGTTAGAAGAGTTAGATATTCCAGAGGATTTCGGTAACGACAAGTAGTTATCGAAACAGCGGGGGCGTCGCATAGGGGTCTATTGCACCTGACTTATAATCGGGCGAACGTGCCACAACACGTTCCGAAGGTCCAAATCCTTCCGCCCCCGCCAGCACATGGTATCATTCTCTTATGAAAAAGAAAGTGTTTGTTGAAAAGAAGAAGTTTGATGCGGTACTAGCGGCGTTGCTCAACACCAAGCCGATAGCGCGGAAGGATATAAAATCTTCCGGCAAGCGCGGCCCTAAGACCGCGATGTTTCCGGCCCCGTCAAAGTCTTAAGCGGTAGAGCCTTTCCGCGAAGCAATCCCTTCACGGTTTCATCGAACATTTGCGGCTGATTCCCACGGCGATTAAATCTGTAGCTGAATTCGTTGCAATAGCGGCCCAAGTGCTTTATCGAAACTTGGTGGAACGTCCCGTAGATTCCCTTTTTCAAAAGCGAGAATGCGTTCTCAATCGAGTTGGTGTGATTCTCGCCTTGCGCGTATGAACTCGCGTGAGTGATCGAGCGGTGACGGCCAGCAAACACGCGCTTGCCGATTATCGAATAAACGTGTGCTTCGTCTGTTTGCAACGTCGCATCGGGCGAAACATGCTTGCGAACAATCGGTTCGATTGAGGACATTTTCGCGTCCTTCATCGGAACCAAGAGAAGTTTTCCGCCGCGCTCAATCATTCCGAGCACCGCATCACGATTAGGATTCTTGACCTTCGGATGCCCTTTGCGGCGCTTGCGCGGGTGCAAGTAGGTTTCGTCCGTCTCGACTACGCCAGTGAGTAAGCCAGTCTCTTGCATCGCTTCACGGATGCGGTGGCACAAGTGCCACGCGGTGCGATAGTTCGCTTGGCTGATTCCGAGATTGCGGCCAATCTGCAACGCGCTGACGCCTTTCTTTCCTTCAAGAATCAGCGCGACGGCCATAAACCATTTTTCGAGTGACAAGTGCGAATCGTGAAACACTGTGCCCGTGATAGCGGCGAACTGATAGCCACAACCTTTGCATTCGTAGAGGCTGCGCGACGGAACGCTGACGGTAACAACCTTGCCTTCTTTTTTGCTGAATCGCTTGCGTGAGGTTTCGTTCGTCGTGAACTTGCGGAACTCTTTGCCTTCGACACCGCACTTCTCGCAAGTGATAACGCCATCGGGCCAGCGCATCGCGGCGAGATATTCTAGGCAGGCTTCTTTTTTGTTAAACTTTCTGGTAACTTCTATCAGGTTCATAACGGCCTCACTAGAGCGATATTACGCCTAGTGAAGTTACTTTGTCAAGTCCATAATCGCCCTTATAAGTCATTTGTTTTGATACTGATGCACGATCTTCCGACGACTGTGAATTAGGACGCAAAAGGCGCGTTCCGGAGTTCGGCCCTTCCTTTGTCAGAGCAAGTAGGCGTTTACCGTCTCTTGATACGGACAATTGACGCGGATCGTCCAAGTCTACGGACCAGGATAGCGTAGGAGGAGAAATTATGTCAAGAAAACTATAGTACTTAGTACTAAATATGATGGAGATGCATGGGAAGAAATGCGGGTAGGCGTCGGGAGCGGAGGATTTGATTTGGAGGTTTATGTTCGAATTGAAAGAGGCAAGTGTAATTCCATGTGGGTTACGGGAAATGTAGCTGTAAAGGCGGAACTTCAGAGACTTGAAAGCAAGGTTTCAAGGCGGTGGTAGATCGGTTGCGGACAACGATCTGTGGATTGCGGCATGCGCCGTGAGGCATTCGACCCATTGGTTTCAAATAATCGGGCGCAGTTTGAAGGAATTCCCGGGGTTGGTATTGATCAGTGAAGCGTCCATTATTGCTCAAATTGCGCCGCAAAAAGATTTGTTTAACCGTGAGGAGCATTCCTAGACCAGCGAATCAGGACCGCCTTCTTCAAAATTACCGTCCTCGTAGTAAGGGAGAATTTCCGTTGGCGGAGCAACCCACGGCTGTCGTTAGCGCGTGCAATACCGCTGTTACAGTCTTTAATCGTGTTGAAGTACCGCATTTAATTTTACGTCGCTGTCTTTTAGAACTTCGAGGACGCGTTTCCAACTTGTTCCATCTTCCCCTTTGACTTCAATTGTGTGAGGTCCGACGGCGAGAGTGAATGTCGACGGAGTGTTTCCTACAAACTTGCCGTCGACAAAAATATCTACGCCGTCCCGATTTGCGGTAATGGCCACCTTTCCCGTTCCGCTCGGAGTAGATTGTGCAGTCTGAACTGGCAAAAGCTCCGGGTAGAATCGGCGAAGGACGCCCAAGACATCGTCTGAGCTGAGCGCAAAGGCTATTCCCGTCAGGGGTCGTCCGTCGCCGGACAAAAATGGCCTGAGTGTTGTGACACCAACGACGTCGCCGGATTCGTTTAGTAGTGGACCTCCACTATTTCCCGGGTTGATCATCGCGTCCGATTGAATCCACTTTCCGGGTATGCCGGTGATGGCTCCGATTCCGCCCACGATTCCCTTAGTGACTGTGTTCTGAAATCCGTGACTTGGCGTCCCAATTGCAATTACGGGGCTGCCGGCCGTAACTGAGCTAGTTTCTGCAAGCTGAAGCTGAGGGAATCCGGCTCCATTGAGCTTCAATAAGGCCAGGTCCAAAGTTGCATCGACATAAGCAACTTTTGCTGTAAAACTCTGACCGTTTCCGGTTGTCACAACAACTTCATGGTGTCCTTCGACAACGTGGGCGTTTGTTACAGCGACACCAATTTGGCTTATAAGAAAGCCTGACCCCCTCCCATCTGACGTCACAATCTCCAGAACCGCGGGATTCACCAGTTTTACGATCTGTTCGATGGACATCGTCGGACCGCCACGCGGCGCAATGATCGGGGATGATGCTTCTGCGCTGACGGCGAACGATGTCGCAGCTTTTTCTAGATTCAGGTTGAATGTATCTCTCTTCAATAACCAATATTCGCCGTGGTCCGTTCCGTTGAGTGCGACCCACCTCTGCGGTCCGTTGGCTAAGTCCATATCAACGGGCAAGTATCCTTCCAGCGTGAGTCGAAGATGCATTTGGCGACGAAGCAGTTGACCGAACACAGATTTGGAACCGTGCAAGTAGCCGCCGGGAATTTCCACTTCATATGGAGTGATGCCCACAGCATTTCCGTCTATCTCAACCGTCGCTCCTGAGGGCTGGCTCGTGATTCTTAAGTAGGTTTTGGCTGAGGTGACGTATGGAAATAAAATGGCGAAAAGTCCGACGACCAGAGCCCGCGCTGAGCGCTGGCGAATATAGCGGGCGATTTCCATGCGTAATTCTCCATCCTCTCGAACGCTTCCAACTTATTTATATCCTATGGTTATGACGTTATGGACAACAGATGCCACGGAATGTGCTTTTCCGTTACTGTGTAGGAGACCTTTCGCGGTGAGGTGTCTTTTGGGGCCGTGTCGCGCATTCGTCAGAATTAGGCGCCTGCTTACCTTCATACGTCAAAGGAAGATATCAAGGATAATTTCCTTGGGTATGTATGATTGCCAAAGAGATGCCGACTGCTGCCGGACTGCGCGGACTTCGTCTTGGTCGGGTGGAAATCGAACGCCGGGCATTTTGTCACTCTGGGTCAGAGACAACCTGAAGGTTGTCCCTACGAAATCGGCGAAATCGGCGATGAGTTCTTCCATGGGGGGAACCCAGTTCTCATCGGCCTGCATTTTATTGTTCCAATCCAATGTGAACGAGCCTGAGTAGGGATAGGTGTGCGGGTCTGGGCATAAACCGGCTCGCACGGGGTTTAGCCAGACATACCACAAGACCCGATCCAAAGAATCGCTCGCGCGCAGGATATGATCGTAATATCTGCTTTGCCACAAGCGCTGGCCAGATTGTTGCTTGTAGCGAAAGGCCGTAAGTTGCTTGAGCGTTTTCGCAAAGTGCGCCAGGTCGCTTTCGTCACGCGCTCCTTCGACAATTAGATGGAAATGATCCGGCATCAGACAATATCCGTGAACTAGAAAAGCGTTAGAGTCGGAAACGGTCTTTAGGGTCAATATGATTGACGATGCGAGGGACGAATCATCGAAAACTCGGCGGCGGCCTTCACAGCAGAATGTTAGGAAATAGATGTTTCGTCCATAATATCTGGATTGAGGTAGGCGAATTTGCTTCCGCTCGGGGTGCATTGCGCGAATTGTACATCGCGGATAATAAGTGCGGGGAATTCTGCAGGGAACGTCGGGGGACGATTACGAAGCAAAGACGGAGGACAACCTGAAGGTTGTCCCTACGAAAGAACTAGGAGCAAACCAATTATGATTCGTCGAAATTTGTTTTTGGCTGCGATATTTGCGGCGGTGCTTACTTTGATTTTATTTGCGAATGTGCCCGCGCGTTCGGCGTCAGCGACCGCGCGGGCTGCGTCGGCGGACGACGCCATGACTGCGCGTCTTAGTGCTGTGGCGGGGGCGGGAATGTACGGGACGCACACGTTTCAATATTTGTCGGAGCTGAGTGATGAGGTGGGCGCGCGGGTGACGGGATCTACTGAGGCGGCGCGGGCTGTGCAGTGGGGTGTGGACACGATGAAGGCGATGGGATTGCAGAATGTTCACGCGGAGCATTATCAACTTTGGCGCGGGTGGACGCGCGGAGTGGCGGAGGCTTGGTTGGTTTCTCCGACGCGCAGGAAATTGATGGTGGATTCGATGGGGTGGGTGGGGTCGACGGCGGCGGGCGGAGTGGATGCGCAGGTAGTGGATGTGAATTTGAATTTTCTTGCAGACGAGATGGCGAAGAATTCGGGTGGTTGGGCGGGGAAAATTTTGTTGGTGCGTCGAATTGGTGAGGCGCCGGCCAGGGCGCCGGGGCAGGCGGACACGTCATTCGGAGATTTTGGGAAATTTTTGGTGAAGGCTCATGAGGCGCACGCGGTTGCGGTGATTGGCGGACAGGGTGGCCGCAAGGCGCAGGGAATTCATTTGACGCATACGGGGATTTTGGGATTCACGACTTACTACGACATTCCGGTGGTGAGCATGTCTGCGGAAGATCAGGAACAATTGGAGCGGATGTTGGATGCGGGCAAAAAAATTACGCTGCATATGAATGTGCAGAACACCTCGACGGCTGGGCCGGTGGATGCAGCGAATGTGGTGGGCGAAATTCGCGGGTCGGATTTTCCGGAACAAATTATTGTGGTCGGAGGACATTTGGATTCGTGGGATTTGGCTGAAGGCGCGACGGACAATGGATGCGGAGCGGCGACGACGCTTGGCGCGGCGGAAGCGATTGTGCGTTCGGGATTGAAGCCGAAGCGCACGATTCGATTTGTGCTGTTCACCGGAGAAGAGCAGGGGCTGGTCGGGTCGTTTGCGTATGTGAAGGAACATCAGAGCGAAATGGCGAATCATTTGGGCGATATTATTTTGGACGACGGGCAGGGCGCGGTGACCGGAATTGACGTTGGCGGACATGACGACGTGAAGATTCCTGTGATCGCGTTTGCGAGATCGTTGCGCGCGATGGGAGTTACGCAGGTGGGAAGTGATCCGGAATTCGGCACGGATACGGGGCCATTTATTTTGGCGGGCGTGCCGGGAATTAACATGATGCAGGATCCTTCGGAGTACGGAATTACTCATCACAGTAATGCGGATACGTTGGACAAAGTTGATCCGGCGATACTTTCGCGCAACGCGACGATTGAAGCGCTGACGGCGTTCTGGATTGCGGATATGCCGCTGCGATTTTCGACTGAGTGGCCTGCGGAGCGGACGAAAAAAATGCTGATTGATACGCATCATGATGCGGAGTTGAAGACGTATGGGATTTGGCCAGCTGGGTGGTAGACGGCCGGAAAAGGCAATGTTTAGGCGGTCATTTGGAGGCGGGCGGGTCGCGGACCCGCCCCTACGAAACAGGTCGGACGAGGGCGCAGCAAGCAGCGCCCCTACGGGCGACACGTACTAGGACTTCAGTTTTAAATCGGCCTAAATTCGGTAGGACTGTTTGGCTAGCCAAATTGCATCTCCCAGCCCATAGGGGAAAGCGGAGCCCGCCGCTACCATGGCCTCACGTTGCGAGTGCGTTCTAACGCAACGTACTGAGGAGAGTGAGATGCTTTTAGCCCTGGCAGTCATTCTGATGCAAGCCCCCGCAGTTCCGGCACCCGCAGCGCCGGTAACCTACACGAGCTCCGCAATTGTTTCCGTCGCCGCAGCGCCGGAAACGAATGTTTCCTCGAAAATCGAAATCAAATCCGAAGTGAAATCAGATGAAAAAGATGGCGAGAAGAAATCCGCCGACATTAAAGAAGTAAGCGCGCGTGTAATTTCGCTGAACACTTTGTTTCCTGCTGGCTCCAATGTAGCGTATCAGCCGGGACAGACAGTGGTGACGCCGATTGATGCGGCAATTTCTGAAGCGCCGGCGGAGTTTTCGTCTTCGTTGCTACCGGGCGGTGGTCAACCTGTGATGTCGGTGGCGGCGATGAAGAAAAAGCGGCCGGAAGCAGCGGGCGCTGGAGTGCCGAAAATGTGGTTTGTGCTGGGCGCGGTGGAACATGGTGCGGCGACATTCGATGCGTGGTCAACGCGACGAAACATTATGGAAGGCACGATGCATGAAGCTGATCCGATCATGAAGCCTTTTGCGAATTCGAGCGCGATGTACGCGGCGGTGCAAGTTGCTCCGGTGCTGTTCGATTTGATGAGCAAACAGATGCTGCGCAATTCGCATTCTTGGGTTAGGAAGTCGTGGTGGGTGCCGCAGTCAGCGAGCACGGTGGCTTCGATTCTTTCTGGCGCGCACAACGTGGCGATTCACTAGAGCTGGAATTTAATTCTAGAAAGAGCCGGCAAGATGCCGGCGCTACGAAGGCAATTCGGAAACTGACGCAAAACATTCATAACACTTATAAGGCGCGGCTCCTGAAATTTCGGGGACCGCGCTTGCTTTTGTCGGGGAGCGTGCGTTAGTGTGCCGCTAGTTGGAGAAATTTTATCGGCACACTTCCTATTCAATCGCAGATGTCGTCGCCTGATATTGGGACTACTTCAAATTCTGGGGCAACTTCGTCTGTTGCGCGGCCCGATCGAATCATTTCGCTGGATGTGTTTCGCGGACTTACTGTTGCGGCGATGATTTTGGTGAACGATCCTGGATCGTGGTCGAATTTATATTGGCCGCTGGATCACGCCGAATGGAATGGCTGGACGCCCACTGATCTAATTTTTCCATTTTTCCTATTTATCGTCGGCGTAGCGATGACGTTTTCATTCGCAGCCCGCCTCCGGCGGGGCGCGACACGCGGCGGATTGGCGAAGCACGTTCTAGTGCGCAGCCTTTCTATATTGGCGGTTGGAATATTTCTGAGTGTATTTCCGCATTTTCATTTTTCGACAATGCGTTATCCGGGCGTGCTGAATCGAATTGCGGTTTGTTATTTGTTGGCGGGATTGCTGGTGGTGGCGACGGCGCGGCGTGCGGATGGCGAAGGTTTTGTCGCGAATATTCGAGTAGTGGCGAGCGTGACCGCCGTGCTGCTGATTGGATATTGGGCGGTAATGCGATTCGTTCCGGTGCCGGGAATCGGCCCGGCAAATTTGGATCCGGCGAATAATCTTGCGGCGTGGGTTGATCGTCGAGTGATGTCCGGACATTTGTGGGGGCAGTTGAAGCAGGTGCGCGATCCAGAAGGAATATTGAGCACATTTCCGGCAGTCGGAACTGTCCTCTGCGGAGTGCTTACCGGCGAATTGCTGCGCAAAGCTGGAACAAAGTCGAGCAAGTTTTTCGGATTGCTCGGCGTTGGCGCAGTGGCATTGATTGTCGGGCGTTTACTGCATCCACTCTTTCCGATTAACAAGAATTTGTGGACGAGCACGTTCGTGATTTTCACGGCGGGATTTGCGATGGTGATTCTGGCGCTGTGCTACTGGCTTGTCGACATGCGCGGATGGAAGACTTGGGCGCAGCCGTTCCTGGTATTCGGAAGCAACGCGATTACAGCGTTCGTGCTTTCAACTTTTTTTTCGATTGAAAGCTCGAATATTCGCATCACCGACGGAGAGCGGGAGCGAAGCATACACGGATACATTTATTCGCACTGGTTCGCGTCGATTGCGCAGCCGAAAAACGCTTCATTGATGTTCGCGATATTTTTCGTGTTCGTTTGCTACCTTCCGTTGTTGGTTCTCTACTGGCGGCGCGTTTTCATCAAACTGTAACAATTTCGTGGGAAACTAGCGCCTGTAACGCTTGACCATCCGCGCGGATGGCAAGTAACCTTCCTGTGCCGGGGCTGATTGAGCGCATGTTTTGGTGTGCTAGTCAGCAAGCGATTTCCTGAAATATTATGACAAGAATACTAATCATCGAAGATGACAAAGACATCGTAGAGTTGGTGCGCTACAACCTGGCGCATGAAGGATTTCAGGTGACGTCGATGTCCGACGGCGGGTCTGGACTGGCGCAAGTGAAGAAGGCTCCGCCGGATGTGCTGCTGCTGGACCTGATGCTTCCGAAACTTTCCGGTTTGGAAATTTGCAAAGAAATTCGGCGCGACGCTTCGCTGAATCGTTTGCCGATTTTGATGCTGACGGCGCGCGGCGAAGAAGCGGATCGCGTGGTTGGTTTGGAAATGGGCGCCGATGATTATGTGACGAAGCCGTTCAGCCCGCGTGAACTGGTGGCGCGAGTGAAAGCGCTTTTACGCCGCGCAACGCCGCCGGGCGAGACCGCGAAAACGGTGGAAGCGGGAACGTTGGTGATCGATCCATCGTCGTATCGTGTGACGCGATCCGGAAAAGCGGTTACGTTGAGCACTCTCGAATTTCGTTTGCTGCATTATCTGGCGTCGCGTCCCGATAAAGTTTTCACGCGCGATCAATTGCTGGATGCAGTGTGGGGCGCGGACAGATTTGTGACGCCGCGCAGCGTGGACGTTTACATCCGGAGGCTGCGCGAAAAAGTAGAAGCCGAGCCGGAAAATCCCGTCCACTTGAAAACGGTGCGGGGAGCGGGATACATGTTTGAAGTGGGCGTCGCGCCGGCCCGCGCGGACCGTGGGAGCCGTGCGAGCTAACCGAATCTGGCAGTGGGTACTCGCGCTCACCGGAGTAGCGCTGGGCGCATGGCTGACGATTGAACTCGCCGCGAAAGGCGCTCCGGCCGGCGAATACGTTTTACTGTTTGGAATATTACTGGCGCTTCTTGTTTCCGCGGGCTTCTCTTTATTTTTCACGCGATCTTCCGGTCTTCGTATCCAACGACTTGAAAAATTTTCTCGCCGAGTTGCCGGCGGAGATTTTCGTCCGCTCACTCCCGAAAATTACACTGACGAACTGGCGACGCTGGCGCGCGCAATGAATGAAACTGCGCTGCGGCTGGCGCAGACGATTCGTTCGCTTACGGAAGAACACGGCCGCACCGCTGCAATTCTGGAAAGTATGGCGGAAGGTGTGGCGGTGGTCGGCGCGGATGAACGCGTGGTGTACTCGAACGCGGCATTCGCGCAAATTTTGGGATCGGGGACGACTGCGGCGGGAGCGAATATTACCGGAGCTAACGGTGCGCAGGGCGGCGATGGGCCGTTGGGAAGGTCGGCGGGACAAGGGCTCAGGTTGGTGGAGTTGGTGCGTCAAACAGAATTGCTCGGCGTGGTGAAGAAAGCGTTGATCAGTGAACAGCGAGTGGAAAGCGAAGTGACTGTTGGAACGGTGCGCGTGCGGACATTTGCGGTTACGGCTGCTCCGGTCCGTGCCAGCGAAGAAGGTGGAACAGCAATTGGCGCGGTGCTGGTGCTGCATGACATTAGCGAATTGCGGCGGCTGGAACGCGTGCGGCAGGATTTTGTAGCGAACGTGTCGCACGAATTTAAAACGCCGCTGACTGCGATTCGCGGATTTGCGGAAACTTTGTTGGGCGGCGCGCTGGATGACGTGGACCATCGCCGCCGTTTCGTCGAAATTATTCAGGATCACGCGGAACGATTGACGCGGTTGACGGATGATTTGCTTAAGCTTTCGACGATTGAAGCGGGAAAGATGGATCTCGAGTTTCGCACAGTGAATCCGGCGGACCTGCTGAAACTGTGCGCCGACACTGCGAGCTTTGCCGCCAAGAAAAAACAGCAAACAATAAAAATTGAATGCGCGCGCGATTTGGCCGCGATTCGCGGAGATTCAGGACGCTTGCGCGATGTGCTTCAAAATTTGCTGGATAACGCGGTGCAATATACGCCGGCAGGTGGGCATATTGTCGCAAGCGCGCTGGCGGATGGCTCCGAAATTGTTTTCACCGTGGCGGATAATGGTATTGGAATTCCGCACGCCGAGCAGGAACGAATCTTCGAGCGATTTTATCGTGTTGACGAAGGGCGCTCGCGCGAAGTCGGCGGCACGGGGCTGGGACTTTCCATCGCGCGGCACATCGCGGAAGCGCACGGCGGAAAAATTTGGGTGGAAAGCGCGATTGGACAAGGCTCGCGATTCCATTTTTCTGTTCCCATCGCTGGATAATTCGCACACCATTTGGATTCCAAATATTTCTTCTAAAGAGCTGATCGCGTTAACGTGGCGATGGTAAGACGAGTGTGTTTTCCGGTACTCTTGCGCTGCAACGGCTACTTACTTCGAGGGGCAAATGCTGAAAACAATGCGTGTGGCAGTTTGTGTGCTTGGAGGTTTGATGGTGATTGCGCTCGCCGGATGCGGAAATGGAGACACACCGAAAAGCGGAGCCGCTTCAGGCGGAACAAACACCGCGAAAGATTCGAGCGGCGAAATCGCCTGGAACGCGCTGGTCGATCAATATTTTGATCAAGTTTATTTCAAGTTTGCGCCGACAGCGGGAACGAGCGCGGGACTACATCAGTACGATACGCAACTGGAAGATTATTCGCGCGCCGGGGTGGATCGGAATATTGCCGCGCTGCACGATTTTGAAAAGCGCGTGGAAAGCTTTGACGGCAAGTCGCTGAGCGAGACGGAAGCGGCAGACCGCGAAAGCGTGCTCTCCAATATTCGCGGTACTCTTCTGACGCTGGAAACGATCCGGCCGTGGGAAAAAAATCCCGACACATACTCGAGCGGAATCACCACCAGTGTTTATTCGGTCATGAGCCGGAAATTTGCGTCCACGGACGACCGGCTGCGCTCCGCGATTGCGCGCGAGAAGCAGATGCCCGCGGCGTTCGCAGCCGCGCGCGTGAATCTGAAAAATCCACCGCAAATCTATACGGAAATTGCCCTGCAACAATTGCCCGGCCTGGTAAGTTTTTTCCAGCACGACGTTCCTTCCGCATTTGCGGACGCGAAAGACGCCGCGCTGAAAAGCGATTTCGCGAAATCAAACGCGGCTGTGATTAGCGAGCTGAAAAATTACGAAGAGTGGCTGAAATCGGACGTGCTGGCGAAATCGAAAGGCGATTTCCGGATTGGAGCGGATACATTCTCAAAGAAATTGCTGTATGACGAGATGGTGGATACGCCGCTGGACCGTCTATTGGAAATCGATATGGCAGACATGCGGAAGAATCAGGCGGAGTTCGCGCGCATCGCCAAAGAAGTGAATGCGAAGAAAACTCCCCTTCAAGTGCTGAAAGAATTGGGAGCGGATCATCCGAAGCCGGATCATTTGCTGCAAAGTTTCCGCGACACGTTTGATGGGTTAATTGGTTTTATTCAGCAGAAGCAGATCATCACAATTCCCAAAGATATCCGGCCGATTGTGGAAGAAACTCCGCCGTTCGAGCGCGCCTTGACGTTTGCTTCGATGGATACGCCGGGGCCATTTGAAAAAGTGGCAACGGAAGCCTACTTCAACGTGACGTTGCCCGACGAGCACGCGACGCCAGCGCAAATCGAAGAGCACATGACGGCGTTCAATCGCGGAACAATTATCAGCACGGCCGTGCATGAAGCCTATCCGGGACACTACATACAATTTTTGTGGATGGCACAGGCTCCGACGAAGGTCAGAAAACTTTTGGGCGCGGCATCGAATGCCGAAGGCTGGGCACACTATTGCGAACAGATGATGCTGGATGAAGGTTACGCGCAGCCGGGCGCGGGAGCGGCCAATGATCGTGAAAGTAAATTAATCCGTCTCGGACAGTTGCAGGATGCGTTGTTGCGAAACGCGCGGTTCGTGGTGGGAATTGAAATGCATCGCGGAAAAATGAGCATCGAGCAAGGCATCGATTTTTTTGTGAAAGAAGGATATCAATCGCGCGCGAACGGAACTGTCGAGACACATCGTGGAACGTCTGACCCGACGTATCTTTATTACACGCTCGGCAAACTGGAGATCCTGAAGCTGCGCGAAGATTTAAAGGCGAAGCAAGGCGCGGCATTCTCGCTGGAGCAGTTTCATAATAATTTTATGAAGCAGGGATTTCCGCCGATTAAGATCGTGCGTCGCGCGTTGATGGGAGATGATTCGCCGGTGATTTGAAGTTCCGGTCAGGTCAAAGGAGACGTCCATGCCAGAGACCTATCGCGCAGTGATGGTAACGAAGAAGGGCGGCCCCGAAGTTCTTCAGGTCGTCGAATTGCCGATTCAGCATCCGGGTCCTAGGCAAATTCTGGTACGCGTGCGCGCTGCTGGAGCTGGCTCGACTGACTTATTAATGCTTTCCGGGAATTATTTATATGCGCCGAAAATTCCCATGGTTCCCGGTTATGAAATCGCCGGAGTGGTTGAGGAAATTGGCGCGGGCGTAACTGGTTTTCAGATCGGCCAGCGCGTGGCGGCGCTCACGGTGTACGGCGGCTTCGCAGAACTTCTGTTACGAAACGCGGACGAATTCATTCCGATTCCTGACGGAGTTTCCGATCGCGATGCGGCGGCAGTAATCCTGAACTATGTGACCGCGTGGCAAATGATTCACCGCGTGGCGAAAGTGCGGGCGGGCGAAACCGCGCTTGTCACCGGCGCGGCTGGAGGCGTGGGTACGGCGGCGCTTCAATTGTTGAAGATGGCCGGAGTGAAGGCGTACGGAGCGGCGTCGGCACGAAAGCATGACGTTGTGCGTTCGCTCGGCGCGACGCCAATCGACTATCAGGCCGGGCCACTTGATCGGCTGACGCGCGCGCTCGAACCGAACGGTGTTGACTACGCCTTCGATGCGGTAGGCGGCGCGAATATCGGTCTATGCATTGGCGCAACACGGCGAGGCGGAATGGTAGTTGGATTTGGATTTGTCGGCGCGACCGGAACGTTAGCAAAGGGGGCGATGTTCGCGAATCTTTTTGTGGGCGCCCGTTTACGCGGTCGGCGCGGCGAATTCTACGGCATCACGATGCTCTACCGGAAAGACCACGGACCTTTGCGTGAGGATTTGCCGAAGATTTTCGGACTGCTCATCGAGAGGAAAATAGACCCGCTTGTTACGCGGACTTTTCCGCTGCTGGAGGCGAGGAAAGCGATGGAATTTCTGGCGGCGGGTTCGGTTGAGGGAAAGATTGTTCTTGAGAATTAAAATAGAAAAGCGCCGGTCCCGAAGCTTCGGGACCGGCGCTACGAAGCCCCTCCTACCGCAAGCCGACTGAACTAAATTCCCCGTTAATTATTCACGCGCGTGTCATGCGCGTGTAACCTGCACAGCGCACGCTAGAATCGCCGGGGTGTAGTGGCTAATCCAGCAGCCTGAAAAACCGGCGGGAGGCCATATGGCGAGTGCGGCACGTGGTTCGGCGTTGGTGTATCAGGAAGCGCTGGTGAATTATTTAATTTCGATGGCGCGCACGGTGGAAGGCAGCATCAATAAAGCAATGCACGCCCTGGTGGAAGTATACGATCCGGCCTCGGCACAGCTTGCGAGCGAGATTTTTATGATGGAGCCGCGCATCAACGAAATGGAAATGTTGATGGACGAGCAAGCGGTGCGCGTGTTGCGCTCCGGCCATTTGGCCGACGAAGAAATTCGCCTTACGGTTGCCACGCTAAAAATTACGAACGATCTGGAACGCATGGGCGACCTGGCAGTGAATATCGCCGAGCGCGTGATTTCGTTGCAGCAAATGGACGTGATCGCGCCGCCGGATGATTTGCCGCCGATGGCTGCGGCTGTTCGGGCGATGGTCTCCAAAAGTTTTGGTGCGCTGATATTTCGTAACGTCGTGTTAGCCGGCGAAGTTTTGGAATCAGACGACATCGTGGATCGCTACCGCGACCAGATTTTTGAGCGTCTTCTGGCGAATATGTTGGAAGGCCCGGGAAACGTGGCAACCGGTTTGCAATTCGTGCTGGCGACGCGCTATCTGGAACGCATCGCAGACCATGCGACAAATGTTGCGGAGGACACGATCTTCTGGCTGCGCGGTTTGGATGTGCGGCACGGACGGGCACTGACGACGCCTGCAGAAGAATCGGAAACGACTCTCACGCGAAATTCAACTCTCATACAGAATTCGACTCTCACGTAGAATTCACAATCGATTGATAGAGCATTGAAGTTCAGCGTTTACGATGGTTTCGTTGAGAGGCATCTTTACCCCGCTTCTCCGCCTGAGGATTTGCAGCTTCAGGCACCACCTGCCGCGAGGCCGGCGTTCCCCTGGCGCCGGCCTCCTTTATTTTCAGCCACAACTTTTCTCTCATCGACAGTCAATTCTCGCGCACGTAAATAATTCCGAAGAAAGTTTGATCCGTAATTCCCAGCGTAGTTCACTGCAAATCTTGCTTCACTAAAAATAAAAACGGGCGGGGATTCAAACATCGAATCCTCGCCCGATTTTTTGGCGACCAACTTCTAACTTAAATCTGAATCATGTTTACGGCAGTGTGTAACGCAAGTCCACCCAAGCCATGAACGCGTGAGCGTCTTTCGGCGCGCCAGCAGCCAAGGCCCATGGTGTGCGATTGAGGTAAGAAGCCTGCGTGATGACCTTCAGGCTTCCGTAGTTCGGATTGCCCCACAGGGTTCGCGTGTAACCAACCGTGTATTCATTGATGATGCGGTTGTTTGTGTTTGCCGACCCGGCGAAGCCATAACCGATGTTTCGCGCGCCGCCAACCGGATTCACTTGAACGTTTCGGCCGTAGTAATCGGCGCCGTAGTAGAAGTCAATCAGATCGTTCTTGGTGGCCTGATACTCAAGACCACCGATACCCGAATAAGCGTGAACAAGCGAGGGCAGGAACGGTGACGTGGTCGTCAACTGTTTCACGACGAGATCTGGTCCCGAGCCGAGCAGATAACGGCCGCCACCATCGCTAAAGAATGAATTGGCGATCAAGTGGAGACCCTTATACAGCTCGAGGTTCAAGTTGACCGAACCGCCGCCGCCCGTAGCGCGGTTCGTTACGCCCGCAGCCGGAGAAGTGCCGAGAACCGAAGATGGAGTGAAGATGCGGAATTCGCTAAACAATCCCGCGGCTTCGATGTGGAAAGATTTGTCACCGAACATGTGGTCGTAGGCAGCCTTTACGATGATGTCCGGAATGTAGTTTGCAGTCGGCGGAGTTGCCAGAGTGCCGCCGCTGGTCGCATCAAGTTCGCCAGCAAACGGAGTGAACGCCGCAGGAGCTACGACCAAGCCCGTTAAGAGTTGATCGGGATTTTCAACGGAAACGCCCAACGTCCATTCGTCACTCGGATGATACATGACGCGGAACTGAGGTTGACGGCTCCACGGAAGGCCCACTTGGTAATTCGTGTCCATGTTCTGCGAAAAGAAGACATCGCTGGGCAACACGCCGAGACCTTTGCGGCTGGGAGTCAACATGCTCCAATCCTGTCCGCCAAGAACTTCCCACTTGCCGCGGCGATAATCGGCGAAGTACACGCGCATGCGCAGAGTGTCAGAGTTGCTGGTGACGTTTGCGTTGGCGGCGATCGCGCCGAGGAAGTCAGCTTCCAGATATCCCATGACTTTTCCGCCCGCAACAGGAGCGTCCACCTTTATTCCGATACGCGAGTTCTGAGCGCTGAAGCGAGTTTCGTTTGTGCCGGCGGTCGGGAAATTATTGTTGAAAGGGATTCCGTTGAATGTGGTGCCGATGCCGTTGCCGGTGCCGGTGGTGCGGAAAACGCCGGTCAAGTCGATAAAACCGAGCGGTGTGAATTGCGCGTCGCCGATCTTGAAGGAAAGTGGCGAATGATCTCCGGCATTATTTTGCGCTGCTGGCGTACCGGCGGGCGCTGGCATCCCTGTTGCGATTGAGGGCGCTGCCGGTGCGGCTGCTGACGTAGTCGTTGCTACCGTTGACGCAGCCGTCGAGACGGATGATGGCGTTGAATTTGCAACTGTGCCATTCGATGAGTTTGCGGTAGCCGTGCTGGTATTACCCATCGACGCTTTCAAGGCCGCAAGTTGATCTGCCTGCTCCTTAAGAAGAGCGCGCAGTTGTTCGATTTCCGCTTCGAGTTCCGTGCTGGTCGGAGCGGGAGTAGTTGCCTTCGTGGTACTCGTATTGGTCGAGCTCTTGTCCGTCTTCGCGTCCGACGTCTTGTCGTTCCCGTCGGCAGCCATCACTGCTGGTGACATGGCCATGCCGAGAACCAGGACCCATGCTGCTAGCTTTCTCATTCGCTCCTCCTTGGAGTTTGAAACTTTGCCGCGAAGTTTGGACATAACCGCGCACCCCTCGCGCGCGACCTAGTTCGTTGCGGCACAAAATCGGTGAAGTGCGAGGTTACGGGGTGGGCGTCAATCGTATGTGAGAGTAATGTGAATGTTGTGTTACAACCCCCGCGCTTTTGGATGCACGCGCCGCGAGATTCGTTCTATCGGACATCTGTTTTCAATTGGGAATTTGGCCTTTTTTTTCGTGAGGGCTGGAACCTTGTGAAACGTCGACAAAGCTAATTACCGCTTATCAGTGCGCGGGTTATTCTGTGGGTCAGCGAATTTTTTATCGTGAATCACACTTTCGTCGGTTAAAGACTCCAGAAACGCGATTAAGTCGGCGCGATCCGCGGCCAAAAGTTTAAATCCGCGAATCAACGGATCTTTATTTGGATTGTGAAAACCTTCGCCGGAATTTGTTGCCTTGGCGATCGTTCGTCCGCCGGAGGAATAATGATCCAGAACTTCGTCCAAAGTTTTTGCGCTGCCATCGTGCATGTAAGGCGCAGTCAGCGCGATGTTGCGAAGCGTCGGCGTTTTAAATTTCCCAACGTCACCGGGCTGCTTCGTATATTCGTAAATGCCGGTGTTTGGTGCGGGATACGAAGTTGCCCCTGTAACATTGTATAGCCCCGTGTTGTGAAATTGGATTTCGCGCCCGCGCCGGCCTTCGTAGTCGGATGCATCGCTGAAATTGAATCCGCCGTGGCAGCGAAAACAAGAAAGCGGTTCGCTGAAAAATAATACTTCGCCGCGCTTTGCGGAATCGGAAACGGCGGAATCGTCTCGATCGTAATGATAGCGATCGTAAGGCGAGCGCGCGGAGATGATTGTTCGCTCAAAACATGCGATTGCTTTGGCAACGTTCGCAACGGTGAAGGGATCCGATTCGGCGGGAAATGCGGCCGTGAACATCTCGCGATAGGTCGAATCAGAACGCAGGATCTGTATGAACGCTTCGCCCTTTCCCTTCACGCCAAGTTCCACGGGATGCTCGCCGAACATCGGAGTGAGCGCTTGATGTTCCAGACTTGACTCGGTGGGATTGCTCCACGTTAGTGCGGCGCTGTATGCAATGTTGACGAGACTCATCGCGCCGCGCGGATGCAATTCGCTGGTTGCGCCGACAGCCTGCGGTTTTCCATCCGTGAATGCGAGTTCCTGTTTGTGGCAACTGGCGCAGGATTGCGTACCGTTCACGGAAATTCTCTGGTCATAAAATAAGTAACGGCCCAACTGGACTTTCGCGGCCGTCATCGGATTATCCGCGGGAATTTTTGGCTTGGGAAATCCTTTTGGTAATTCCCAATGATATTCGGTTGACTCGGAATTCTGCGGAGTTTGAGAATTTGCGAAACTTACGCCAAGAAGAGTGATGAGCGCTGTTGCTCCGAAAATCGCGGACGAAGTGAAGAAGCTTTTCACGATAGCCGATTACTTTCGCAATTTTACGACTTCAAGCTTTTCCAACATGCGCACGGATCGCGCGCCGGCTTTGTCGCCGGGCAATATCAGCCGGACGGGGCCCTGATATTGAAACAGTGGCTGGCCGTCTCGCTTATCGGCGACAATCGCGCGCACGCCACCCAAATCGGGATCGAGTTCACCGAGACTGAAGACAATTTGGTACCCGTCTTTTGCGGATGCGAGAACATATCCGGCTAATTCTTTGCCGCGCAATTGGCGTCCAAACGAAATTCCGGCCTTCTTCAAAATTTCCTGCAGCGGTACGCCTTCGTAAATTGTTTTACCGCCATCAGGATCGGGCATTTCCACGCTTTCCCGTGGCATCGTGGCGAAATCTTTGGCGGTCAGAGTCACCGGAGTTGGAACGTCTCCGCTCACGACGAGTTTCAGTTCCTCAACAGGAGTTTGCACCGGGGTTTGCGTTGTGGTCTGCGCGGGCGATAAATTCGCGCCCAACAATCCCGCGCAAAACAATAGTGTCGCGAAAACTGCGCAAGCCAATTGCACATGGCGCTTATGATCGTCGAGACCGCGTTTTATCGACCGCATGTTATTTCACCCCGTGCAGCATTTTTCCAATTGCGGAATATTTGCGATTTAATGCGCTTGGTACTTAAAAGTCAAATCGGATTCATACGGATTGAATCCAGCAATTTCGCACAGGCTAACCTGCGGAAGGCAAGCGACTTACCCCGTTCACTCCTATTTCTTGTAGCTGTAACAGGACTGTAACAATATGCGACAAGAATGCCCTTGCGGAGGAAATCCAAAGACAATGAGAAAGTCACTGTTGGCGTTAGTTTTGTGTCTCGGTCTGGCAGGCGCAATGCTGGCGCAGTCCGGCAGCGTGCAGATCAATGCGGGCGGCGCGACCTTTCCGACCCCCATGTACACAAAGTGGTTCAGCGAATACAACAAGATGCATCCGAACATTCAAATTAACTATCAATCGCAGGGTTCCGGATTCGGCAAAGCGCAATTGGCAGCCAAGTCCATCGATTTCGGCGCGTCCGATGTTCCGATGACGGATGACGAACTCTCAAAAGCGGGATTCAAAATTCTTCACTTCCCCACGATCATGGGCGCGGATGTTCCGTGCTACAACATTCCCGGCGTTACTGGCACCCTGAACTTTACACAAAAGGCGCTCGCGGGAATTTTCCTGGGTACGATCACTAAGTGGAACGATCCGGAACTCGCCAAAGCGAACGCGGGCGTGAAACTTCCGGCGGAAGATATTATCGTTGTCCATCGCTCGGATGGCAGCGGCACAACTTTCATTTGGACGGATTTTCTTTCCAAGATTAGCCCGGAATGGAAATCAAAAGTCGGCGCGGGTGCTTCACCGAACTGGCCGGTCGGTCTTGGCGGCAAGGGCAACGAAGGCGTGACGGGAACTGTGAAGCAGACGCCTAACTCAATCGGCTACGTCGAACTGATCTACGCGGTGCAAAATAACATTCCGTACGGCAACGTACAGAATGCCGACGGACAATTTGTAAAAGCTTCGTTGACGAGCGTATCGGAAGCGGCGGCGGGCGCGGCGAAGGATATGCCCGACGATTTCCGCGTTTCGATCACAAATGCGCCGGGCAAAGGATCGTATCCAGTTTCCAGCTTCACGTGGCTTCTGATTCCCGCGCAAATTCAAGACGCAAACAAGCGCGAGGCAATCAAAGCTTTCTTGAAGTGGATGTTGGTTGACGGGCAAAAAGACGTTGAAGCGCTAACATACGCAAAACTGCCCTCGAATGTGGTCGCAAAAGAAACAAAAGCGATTGCGCTCGTTCAGTAAGGGACAGAAAACAAGAAATAAATCGGCCATAACCTAGCCATGGGAACAATAGCTACTACAACAGGACCTGCGCCCGCGCCATCGCGTGTGCAGGTCCTGTTGCGTCGTATGCGCGATGGCGACGAAATCGCGCACCTGATTACGCTGATCTTCGCAGCCAGCATTCTGGTGGTCACCGCGGCTCTCGTATATGAATTGTGGATTCATTCGGCTGAAACCCGTTCGCAATTCGGCTGGAAGTTTTTGTTTACGTCCACGTGGGATCCGATCAACGGAATCTTTGGAGCGTGGCCATATATCTACGGCACGCTCGTTACCACCGCTGTTGCTCTTGTGATTGCCGTGCCGCTCGGATTAGGCGCCGCAATTTTTCTTTCAGAGTTGGCGCCGCCAAAAATTTCGTCGTCACTCAGTTTCGTGATTGATCTTCTTGCGGCTGTGCCCAGCGTGATTTACGGCGTGCTGGCAGTTTTCCTGCTCGAGCCGCTGATGCGTTCGACCATCCAACCTTTCCTGAAACACACACTCGGTTTTCTACCGATATTCACGGGTCCCGCCTATGGATTCGGATACCTGACGGCCGGAATCGTACTCGCGATCATGACAGTGCCCTTCATTATTTCCGTGTCGCGCGAAGTATTGTTGGCCGTGCCGCAGGACATGCGCGAAGCATCGCTGGGTCTGGGCGCAACCCGATGGGAAACGACTTACAAGGTAGTAGTTGTTTATGCGCGCACCGGAATTCTCGGCTCAATTTTTCTTTCCATGGCGCGCGCTCTCGGCGAAACCATGGCCGTCACGATGGTCATCGGCAATGTGCCGAAAGTTTCCGCGTCGCTATTCGCTCCCGGTTATTCGATCGCAGCGGTAATTGCCAATGAATTTGCAGAAGCGTCGGCGGGATTGCATCTCAGCGCGCTGATTGAGTTGGGACTCGTACTATTTTTCCTGACATTTATTTTGAACGGGATCGCGCGCGTGATGATTGTTGCCACGTCACGGCGCGGCGCAGGGGCCAGCCGACAATGAGCCTGCGAATGATTTGGCGGAAGACAGTGAACGTGATCATGTTGAGTCTTACTGGGCTGTGCGCGCTTGTCACTGTTTCCGCGTTGTTTCTGATTCTCGGATGCCTTGCTTGGAAAGGCGCATCCTCGATTCATTGGAGTTTCTTCACGAATTTGCCCGCGCCGGTCGGCGAAACCGGCGGAGGAATTGCCAACGCAATTGTAGGGACCGGGAAATTACTTATGCTCGCCGCGTTGGTAGGAATCCCCGTGGGCTTGTTGGGCGCGGTTTATCTGGCGGAATTTGCTAGTTCAACTTCCGCATTTTTCGTGCGCTACGCCACGGACTTATTGAATGGCGTGCCTTCCATCGTGATCGGAATTTTCGCATACACCGTCGTGGTGATTCCGATGCATCATTTTTCGGCGCTGGCTGGTGGATTCGCGCTGGGCGTGATGATGGTGCCGATTATTCTGCGGAGCTGTGAAGAATTTCTGCGCAACGTGCCGCGATCGCTGCGCGAAGGCGCGATGGCCGTTGGTGCCAGCAAGTGGAAAACAATCGCGACGGTTGTAATTCCGGCGGCGTCCAGCGGGATTCTTACTGCAATTCTGCTTTCACTCGCGCGCGTTGCAGGTGAAACCGCGCCACTGGTATTCACGGCATTTGGAAACCAATTCTGGCCGCACGGTTTGAATCAACCCACCGCTGCATTGCCCGTGGTGATTTACAACTACGCGCTATCGCCTTACGATGATTGGCACCGGCAAGCCTGGGCTGCAGGGCTGGTGCTCATCCTGTTGGTGGTGGTAACCAATCTGCTTACGCGGCTGCTGCTGCAGCGGCAAGCGATGGCGCGGAGATAAGGAGCGCCGAATATGTCCGCTGCCACAAAATTTGCACTTAGCAAGGAGACGCCCATGAAGGTGGTCACCGCATCGTCCGGAGCCGCGAAAGAGACGGCGTCGGATTTGGCTATGCGGATGCTGATTTCCAATTTGAATTTTTACTATGGGAAATCGCAAGCACTATTTAACGTGAACCTGCGAATTGCCACGAATCAAGTTACCGCGTTGATTGGCCCTTCGGGCTGCGGAAAATCTACTTTGTTGCGGACGATGAATCGCATGCACGAAACGCTCAGCGATACGCGGCTGACCGGCGAAATTCTACTGGATGGCGAAGATATTCTGAGGCAGGACGTCACGCGCCTGCGACGCCGCGTGGGAATGTTGTTCCAGCGGCCGAATCCATTTCCCAAATCGATTTATGACAACGTAGCCTTCGGTCCGCGCATAAATGGACACAAAGGTTCGCTCGACGATGCCGTGGAACACAGCTTGCGCCGCGCGGCGTTGTGGGAAGAAGTGAAAGACCGCCTCAATCGGTCGGCATATGGACTTTCCGGTGGCCAACAGCAGCGGCTTTGCATTGCGCGTGCGCTGGCCGTGGATCCTGAAGTGCTTTTGCTGGACGAACCGTGCTCCGCGCTCGATCCGATCAGCACCGCAAAAATTGAAGAACTGCTCATTCAACTGAAAGAAAATTGCACCATTGTCATCGTCACTCACAACATGCAGCAAGCCGCGCGCGTGAGTGACTCCACCGCTTTCATGCTAACCGGCGAGCTTGTGGAATTCAGTCCGACGCCGCAATTGTTTACGACACCAACGGATCCGCGCACAGAAGCGTACATCACGGGCCGCTTTGGATGAGTTCGTGAGTCGTGCGCCGAATCATCGGCGCTGCGGACTTTGATTGAGAAATTCTTGGGAGATTCCGAATGGAACGGCATTTTGAAAAAGATTTGGACGAGCTGAAGGAACGCCTGCTGTGGATGGGCAGTCTGGCGGAGCGCGCCGTGCATCAGGCGATTCACTCTGTGCTTGATGGCGATGAAAAACTCGCGCACGCCGTGCTTGATGAAGAAGGCGCCATCAACGATTTGCAGGTGGAAATTGATGATCGCGTGATGCACTTGCTGGCGTTGTTTCAATTAATGGCCGCGGACTTGCGCTTTGTGCTGGCCGTTTCGCGCATCAATAACGATTTGGAACGCATCGGCGATCAGGCCGTAAACATCGCGCAATCTGCGCAGCGTATCGTGCGACATCCGCGCGTGAAACCTTATGTGGATTTACCTCGCATGAGCGAGCTGGCCGAAGAAATGATGCGTGATGCGCTGAACGCGGTCGTCCGCAAGGATGTGGAACTCGCGAAAGATGTTCTGGTCCGCGACGATCAAGTAGATTCACTGCGCGATCAAATTTTCCGCGAACTGCTTTCCTACATGATGGAAAATTCCGCAGTCGTGTTTCCCGCGTTTGAACTGATTCTCGTTGCGAAGAATTTGGAACGCATCGGCGATCACGCCACGAACATCGCGGAAGACGTCATCTACATGGTTGCGGGCAGCGACGTTAGACATTCCGCGCCAGATCGTCGCTAGGCCGGTCGCCGCTTCACGCAACGGATACCTCCACCGTAGTGTACAATTCCCGACGATTTCTATTTTCTTTTACCAATTTCATATCGCCGTTTTTGCGCTGTGATAGCGCGGCCGCTTTAGAAGGAGATTCCGGCCATTCATCTTCCGAATACTGAGTCCGAAGATATCGCGCCCGCGGAGACGCACCGATTTTCAGTCTGGCGCAGCGTCGCCGTATTACTGGGCGCGCTCATCTTGTCGTGGCCGGCTTTCCTGAATGGCTTTCCCCTACTTTTTCCGGATTCCATGACGTATGTCGTAGCCGGGCGAATCATCGCGCGCCGATTATTTCTGCACGAGACGTCGACGTACTATGGCATGCGCTCGCGGATCTACAGCCTGGTAATTTTCCCGTTTCACTGGAATCTAGTTTTGTGGCCGGTGGCCGCGCTGCAAGCGCTGATTGCCGCGTATGTCATCTGGTTAGTGGTGCGTTCTGTTGTCACGCGGCAAACAATCTTGTGGTACCTGGTTCTGTGCGCGGCGCTTAGCCTGCTCACATCGGTTAGCTGGTTCGCTGTTCTGATTCTTCCCGATATTCTTGGCCCGGTATTCTATCTGTGCGTTTACCTGATTGTTTTTGCGCGGGAAACGCTATCGCGTGTCGAGCGCGCGCTGCTGATGGTGATCATGTGGTGGGCCGTCGCGTCTCACGGGTCTCATCTGGTTGTGGCGGTGGGGCTGTGCGCGCTTTTAATTCTGCTGATCATTTTTCGCTGGCGAATCATGGATCACCGCTGGCGAGCGGTGGTCACGGTGATCGTAATCCTGATAGTCACAGCTGCTACGCAAATCGGCCTGAATGCGTTTTTGACCGGCACGCCTTCGCTGAACGGCGATTGGCCGCCTGTTCTGACGGCTCGTATCATTGTTGACGGGCCCGGACGCGAGTATCTGCAAGCGCATTGTCCGGACGCGAAATTTGTCCTTTGCGAAGACGCTCACAATTTGCCGGATACCGCTGACGATTTCCTCTGGTCGGATAACGGAATTTGGGGGAAAGCCTCGGACGAAAAACAAGCTCAGTTGCAGCGCGAGCAGATGCGATTCGTAATCGCCAGCGTTCGAGCCTATCCTCTCGAAGAATTAAAGCAATCCGCGGCCAATTTCGAGAATCAGCTAATCACGATCGGCCTGGATGATCTCGGATCGAACGGTTGGGTGTTGAGCGAACTTGCCTCCGAGATGCCCGGCCAAAAATCGATCTACCAACAAAGCCGCCAGATTAGCGACACGTTGCCGCTAAATTTTTTTTCGTCCGTTCAAGAATGGACAGTGATTGCGTCACTCATTGTGATTGCCGCGTTCATTCCTTACGTGTGGCGACGCCGGACCGCGCGAATTTTGGGAATCGGAGTGATCATCATTTCAACGGTGATCGCGAACGCGCTCGTTACGGGAGTTCTTTCCGGCGTGGAGACCCGCTATCAGAGTCGCGTGATTTGGCTGTTCCCGTTACTTGCCTGCGTGCTGCTGTTGGACTGGCGTGAGCGCCGGAGCGCGGGGCGGCCGTATGCGGAATAATTCAAGTTTGCCGCTGGTGTAAATCACATCGCCGATGCTGCGCAGATCTTCTTCATAGTCCGGCACGTTGAAGGCGTATACGTAGTCATACTGGTTTTGTATCTGATCCAATTCCAATTTTTCGTTGTAGCTCAAATCCCAAAATCCGTCCGGCGCATACACTTCTTTTTTCAAGTGAAGCGGCAGCAGCCCCGGCACTTGAAAAAGATACGGCGAAAACCACCCGCGATTAATCACGCCGTATGCCCAGAAGTGATCGTAATACTGATCAATCGCGTCTTCGTTGTCATCGCGCTGCGCAATGATCGGCAAAACGCGTGCGTTACGCGGCGTCATGTCAAAAGATTGCGCGTAACCCATTAGCGCAGGTTCATTTGCGTGGAATTCTCTCGTCAGGTCATACGTGCGCGCTGCAAATAATAAAATTGCCAGCGGAGCCAGCTTCCATGCGCGGCGTCCCATGCGCGCGGTAACAAACAACATGATGAAAAGCACCGGCAGCGCGCGAATATCAATGTCGTAGCCGTCGCCGTAGTCCACCGGCAGCAGCACGAAAGTAATCGCCAGCCCAACCGCAACCACTACCCATCGCCATTGCCAGTGAAATTCTTTGTTGAAGAGCCATCCGAGAATAAAAAACGCCAGGATAACCACCAGACTAATTTCATCCAGACGATGCGAATCGCCGTGCATGATCATCCATGCGACGTCCAGCTTATCGCTGAGCGTGCGGAATCCAGCGCCACTCACTTGTTTTTCCGCCACACGCGAAGAAAGAAAATAAAGCGCGAGGCATGGTACGAAAAGCGCGCCAGTTTGAATCCATTCGCGAATTCGTGGACGCGTTACCGAATAAAGTCCAACGATCAGTCCGCAAAAAACGAAGCCCATGATGTGCGTGAAATATGTGGCGATAAGCGCCGCGCAAGTCCCCAGCCAGCGTGCAGCCGATGGCCCTTTTAAAAAGCGCTGCCAAAGGCCAAGCGTGACTAACATCAACGAAAGGCTGCAATAAAATCCCAAAAATCCGTATCGAAAAAAAATGTTCTGGCTGGCCAGCAGAAACCATAACGCCACGGCATTTTCGCCGGGATTCACCTGCCGCAGAAAAAACCACGCGGCCAACGGCAGCCCGAGAGCGCCCAAACTGAGCACCAATTTTCCCGCCACCAACGCAGGCATCACGCGGCTCAGCGAGCCCATTAAAAAATCGGTGGTGATGTAAGGTGTCGGGCCCCAATCGCCGCGGTAATACTGGCCGAAATCATATTGAGCGTCATGCAGATGAAAAAGCACGAAGCTGCTCGCCAGATGATTTGGGAAATCGAGAATCGGCGGATAATGAACGCTCCAAATAGGAACCAGAATCATCGCCGCCAGAATTAATATCCCCGCAGTCGCAACGGGATTCTGCTGGATGATGCTGCGGAAACCAGATTGTTGTGCGGGTAGAGGGTCGGGCATGGTTTTATCGCACGATGACGCCGCGCGGCGCACATCATACAATGCTTTGCGAAAAAACCGCGCGGCCATACATCAGTCGTAGAAAGTTAATCGCGCGACATCAGTGAATCTCTTCCGTCAGCGGCTCGCCCCAGATCCAGTGCGAAAACCAATGCAAATTTTCTTCCATCACGGAACGCTGCTGCTTCGGCTTGTTGATCGGATGTCCGAATGTTGGATAGACCACCATTCGCACCGGCGCGCCCACGTCCTGCAGCGCTTGATAAAGCTCGAAGCCATTCGGCAAAGGCACGCGCCGGTCGCTGCCACCGTGCTGAATCAGCGTCGGAGTTTTCGTCACCCCTTTTTTCACATACGTAATCGGCGAAGCCTTCCGATAAATTTCCGGATCGTCCCACGGTGTGGCGTGCATGTACTGGCGCGTGAACGGATGAATGTCCGTGTTCACGTAATAAGTCATCCAGTCAGAAATTCCCGCGCCCACGGAAACCGCGCGAAATCTGTCGCTGGAAGTTGTGATGAACGCGGAAATATATCCGCCTTCGCTCCAACCCATCGCGCCCACTTTGTCGCGATCCACCCAGCCTTTGCTGATCAGAAAATCCACGCCGGAAATTATGTCGGCGTAATCGCCCGTGCCCAGATCGCGTACGTTCAGCGAACGAAATGCTTCGCCGTATCCCGCCGAGCCGCGATAATTTGGCCGCAAAATCAGCGCGCCCTTCGCGGCAAAAATTTCCATCGGATAATAACGGTCCGCGGCAAGCGACGTGCGATCCACTCCGGTCGGCCCGCCATGAATGATCACCAGCAGCGGATATTTTTTGCTTGGATCCCAATCGGCGGGCTTGATCAGAATGCCTTCAATTTTCGCGTTGCCATCCGGCGAAGTCCATTCAATGCGCTCGCGGCGCGCGGTGTGAAAGGCTTTCAATTGATCGCCGATCGCTGTGATTGCGTGCGCCGCGAAAGGTTTCAAAGCCGAAACATAAATTTCCGGATACGTGTTGTCCGTCGAGCCCACAAATGCTGCTTGATGAAAATCGCGCGTAAAAGAAAACTGCTGCGCGATAATAGTATCCGGCGCGGAGACGCGTTCAATCTCGCTAGTTTTCGGATTTACACGAAACAAATGCGCGTAAGTTTTCTGCAGCGCATTGAAATAAATTCCGTCGACGTTCCAGCCAATCGGCGCGGCGTCTTCGTCGAATTTCGCCGTCAGCACGCGTGGTGTGCCGCCTGTCGACGAAACCACCGCGATTTTGTGATTTGTGTAAAACGAATATTCGCTTCCGTCCGCCGTTTGATATGCGATTTCAGTACCGTCGGGCGACCAGACCGGGTCCGTGTCTGGCCCAGGAGTCGACACGATTTTCTTTACCGCGCGGTCGGAGGCCGTAATTGCATAAATGTCCGCCGATTCTGCGGAGCCAAGATCCGGGTCACGCTGCGCAGAAAAGGCGATGCGCGTTGAGTCGGGTGACCACGCGAACGACCCAACAGTGTACGAATTTCCTTCGGTTAACTGGCGTGGATTATTCACGTGCGCGGAATCACCGGCATCGGAAGAATCGCCAGTGGTCACGCCGATCGTCCACAAATGCGCCATAGAATAATCGCCGCTGATTACTTGGATTTCTCCATACTTTTCGGCGCGATCTTTGCGCGCTTTCGCCTCCGCATCGGCGGCAGTAAACGCAATCTGCGCGCTGTTCGGCGCCCACGAAAAAGAATTCACACCGGTTTCCACTTTTGTAAGTTCCCGCGCCTCGCCGCCGGTCGACGAAATCAAATAAATTTGGGCCTTATTTTCTTTCGCGCCGGGAAGTAGCGGCGGCCGATCAGAAAGAAATGCGATCCACTTTCCATCCGGCGACCAGTGCGCGTCATAGCTCGAGCCCTTGCTGCTCGTCAGACGAATTCTCTTTGCGGAAGTTGTGTCGGCAAGCCACAACTCACGCTCGAATGCGTTCGATTCCCAATTCGTGTGCGTCACTTCGTACGCCACCCAGCGGCCATCGGGAGAAATTCGTGGCGCGCCCGCGCTGCGCATTTCAAGCGACTGATTAATTGTCGGCGCGCCCGGCGGTGCGGTGTTCAGTGAGTCTACGGTTTGTTGTGCGCCGGCAGCCGAAGCTGTCAGCGCACACGCGGCGATTAGCGTAATAGCTGAAAATGATTTTCGAGGCATGCAAAGTCTCCCGAGCACGAAATGTTTAGCGTCCGCCTGAATGAAATTTGTTTCGTTACGGTGTAATGCCCGCATAATTCGGAATCGCCGCGCGCGCAACATTCTTGTAAACCACTCCGCCCTTCATCACGAAAACAACTCTGCGCACCGCGGTAATGTCCTTCAGCGGATCGCCATCCAACGCGATGATATCCGCTTCCAACCCGGGTGCAATCGATCCGATCTTGTCGCCCAGTCCCATCGCTTCCGCGCCAATCGAATTTGCAGACGTCATCGCCGCCATCGAATCCTGTCCGCCATCGCGCACGCGATCGATAAACTCTTCCGCGTTTCGTCCGTGCGCTCCTGCCACGGCATCCGTGCCAAAAACGATTTTCAGTCCCGGAATTTTTATCGCGCGATGCACCAACTCGTGATTCATCGG
>Ga0193726_1000345_pt1 | contig 53900 bp, 38 predicted proteins | sample H2c1metaG_FD_144928 | JGI IMG/M metagenome (GOLD analysis project Ga0193726, IMG submission 144928) | Soil microbial communities from a riparian zone of the East river system, Colorado, United States - H2c1 | ecosystem: Environmental > Terrestrial > Soil > Riparian zone | place: USA: East River... | reverse complement strand
AACGAGGTCTTCATGAACGCGTCCGGACCGTAGGTGTGCGGCGCCAGCACCAGCTTGTCGGCCGGGATGTTGAGCGGCTTGTAGCCTTCGGGCTGAAAGTTCTCGCCCCAGTTCATCGACAGATTCGAGTTCTCGACGCCATCGTAGTTGCCGTTGCTGCCCTCGACGAAGATCAGCAGCTTGGGGTTGGCCGCCAGGACCGCCGCCGAGGCGAACTCCGCCGCTTCTTTCCAGAAGTAAACCGGGTTGGTGACGTTCGCGTCTCCGCTGGTCCAGCGCACCAGGTCATGAGCCTCGTTATATAGATCGATGCCCAGGAAGTGGCTCAGGCCGGCGTAGCGCTGAGCGACAAACGCGAGATCGCGCGTCCAGTTTTCCTTGGTGTAGGCCTGCTTGTTGTAAGTCAGGTTGAAATCGGCCGGGTTCGACAGAAACCACGTCGGGTACTGCGTCTGCATCGTCACGCTGTAGAAGTCGAGCAACACGTACATGCCCTGGCGATCGGCCTCGGCCATCCACAGATCGAGAACCTGCAACGGAGTCTTGCCGATCAGTTCCGGATTGAGATTGGGGTCGACGTAGCTCAACACATTGACCGCGGTGGCGTTGTAGAGCGTGTCGGGCACGAAGGGCACGCGGATGGCGTTGAACCCCAGACTCTTCATTTGCGCGATCTGCTCTTTCCAGCCCATCGCCCACAGGAATTGGGGCTGCAGGATCGTGGAGTTGAAGCCGTGATGGTTGATGCCGCGGATCTGGATTTCCTGGCCGCTCGCGTCGAAGATCTTCCCCGCCTGCGCGAAGTAGCCTACAGCCATTGCGTTCGTAGTCGCTAGGACAAAAAACACTGCGATCGCGATCGCCTGAAACGCTCGAGAAACAAAACCCTGATGAGTGGTTTTCATTGAAACCTCTTTGTGATTGCAACGCGTCGATCCTCAACGGATCCTTCGCCTGTATTCACACTCTTGGGTGCAATCACACTGAGGCGCGGGGGCTCGCTACCTGGTCCCTTGTGGTGTTGGTGCGTGCGGTAGCCCACATAGGAGCCAGGTTCAGAGACTTAGTTCATTGTCTATGCGCCAGCGCACATTGCAAAGGTGCACAAATGCCAATGGCATATACGCGAGTGGTCGGCAGGGTCTTGTTTACTCAGGACTCGCCGGCGCGCGGATAGGATGAAGATCGTGAAGAATTTTCGCGGAGGGGAAAATATTTGCTGAGATTTGTCGGCGTACAGCGACAAACGAAGGTCGTCGTGACAAATGGGAACTTCTCGGGATTCGTCGGCGCACGTCGTCGGGGCACACGACAAAAGGGCCCGGCACGAAGTGCGGGCCCTTCAAAATCTTACATGGGCAGGGTAATGTCTCGCTGTTCCTGAAGAGGAAACGACTGCCACCTTCAGCCGCCGGTCCCTGGCTACGGGCGCGGCCTATTCATGACTTGGGGCGCGACCGTCGCTGCAGGCCTCTTTCGCTTGCGCAAGCGCCGCGCGCCCCCTTAGCCGCTCGTCAGAACTTGAACTCGACTCCGCCCGTGACGGCGTTGAGGTGCGCATCCCTCACTTCATAGCGCTCGTACTCGACGCGCAATGCAAGATGATTGTTGAAACCAAGCTTGACCCCGCCGCCCCAGAACAGATCGCTGCCTCTATCTCTGGATCCTGTCGATACGCCCAGGGTCGAATCCGCATCCCACCAGAAACGGCCGGCCTTAATGAAGGCCGAGGACAAGGTCCCCACCGGCGCGGCTAGCACCATCGACAGGCCTTTGCCGTCCGCCTTGAACCTGTCATTGCCGTTGTCGGCCTTGTTGAAATCCATCCACGAGCCTTCGATGCCGATCCAGTTGTTGAACATGCCGCCCACGACGCCCTTCAGCACTTGCTCGTGCTGGTTGAGTGTGGTGCCCGCGGAGCCGTCCTGCTTGATGCTATAGGCGCCCCACGAAGCGCCGGCATAAAACCCCGGACCTTGTCTCTGTGCGGCAGCGGTCAGGGGACAGAGCAAGAGCACGGCCGACAGGCCGATGAAAGAGCTAAGCTTGTTGATTCGCATGATCCTGATACTCCTTGTTCAATGAGTCACTCCACCGTATCACCGCGGCCGCCGCTCTTCTGTTCGCTACCGAACAGACTGTCGCGCCGAGCTAACGTGCTTCGAGAATCATTCCCGTGACGACAAGACTTCCGTGGAACTCGAAGCGCCCCATCATGGGAGCAGTGTCGTGCTCGAGCAAGGCGATTCTTCTCCGCGGTCGCAGAGCGAAGCATCCTGCGCTCTCATCGCTGCGGGGAAGATCCAGCGCGACATCGTCGAACTCCAGCCACTGACGGGTCACGCCGTATTGGCACTTGTAGAAGGATTCTTTCGCGCTGAAGATGAGGGCGGCACTTCGCGACTGTTCCGGCTCGGGGAGCGCGGCCAACCAGCGGGTCTCTTCGGGCGTGCAGATGGACGGCCAGATTTCCGGCGTCACGCACCCGACGATTTCCATGTCCAAACCGATGGCGCGGAACTGCCGGCGCTCCGCGACCACGGCGCCGCAGATTCCAGCGGTGTGGGTGATGCTGCCGATGAGGGGAGCCGGCCAGCGCGGCCGCCGGTCGCTGTCCGTGCGCAACGGGTAGTCTGTAAATCCGAATTCTTCCAGGGCGCGGCGCGCGCAAAGACGTCCGGCGGCAAACTCCCGAATCCGTTTCGGGCCAGCGCGTCCGAGGTACTGCACTTCGTCGAGAAACAACAGCGACGGGTCTCCGGCCGCCCGAAGCTCGGCACCCACCACGCCCGACGGGAACAGGCCGGCCAGAAGCGGAGAAAGGCCGGCGGGATTTCTCCGACGCGCGGGAGCCAGGGCACCGGGACGATTCCGGCCGCCCGAATTTTCTTCCGAAGACAGGCCATTGCAGGGCATATTCATGCGCTTGCCGCGCGCCGTTTGCCTCGATCGCCGTATACATCGATCACGGCCGCAATATGCGTGGCCATCTGCTCCAGTCCCTGGCCTTTGAAGATGGTGAAGTGATCGCCGTCGATCACGGCTATATCGACACCTCCCAGGGCGAACGGGCCCCAACCCATCTGGGGATCCAGAAATAGCCCTCGGGGCTCCTGGGTGCTGCACAGAAGCGTCATTTTCCCGGGGTATATCTTGGGTTCGTAGCCTTGCGCCGCGTCCTCGAGATAGCCGAGCAGCCATTGATCGTAGTTTTCAGCGCTGGACTCCCGGGTCTCGAATGCGACGCGCGTTTGCGCGTCGCCCTGCGGGCGGCCAAACCAGCGCAGCAGTCTTTTGGAAATGGTTCGTTGGGCCAGGAACGCGGCCAGATTCCGCTCTCCCGACATCACTCTCTGCCAATCCGCGCCTATCAACTGCCCACGATACGAGTAGTCGGCGAGGATTGCTCGCAGCCGGGAAAGACGCCTGTTGTGACCCGGCGCCCAGGCATCGATCGTGGCGAGCAAGGACACCTCATCTCCCGCCTCAACGAGTTGCCGAGCCACCTCGAACGCCAAAACTCCGCCCACGGACCAGCCGATCAGCTTGTAAGGCCCGGCGGCCTGGAACTTGCGGATGAGTTGCACGTACTCGGCGGCGATGTCTTCCAAAGTGTGCGGCAGGCTTTGGCGCGGTATCGAAGGATCGAACAACTGAAGCGCCGTGAGCGGTTGGTCCGGACCGAGGCGTTTGGAAAGATTGTAGTAATACACGCCGGTGTTATGGATAGCGATCAAGGGCGGCTTCGAACCCTCGGCCTGCAGCCGGACCACTTGCCGAAACTCGTACTCGCGCTGACCGCTGTGCATCAACAGCTTCGCCTGCTCGCCGATGCTCGGAGCCTGGAACAAGGTCAGCAGGCTCAAGCGCTGTCCGAAGTCCGCTTCGATACGGGCCAACAGCCGTGCCGCGAGCAGCGAATGGCCGCCCAATCCGAAGAAGTCGGCCGTCTTGTCGACGGCCTCGAATCCGAGTACCGCACTCCAGATGTTCGACAGGCGGCGCTCAATTTCGTTGAGAGGCTGGGACGCGCTGCCCCGGCGCTGTACGGGCGCTGTTGCCGACAGGGCACGGCGGTCGATTTTCCCGTTTGGCAGGCGTGGTAGCGCATCGAGCATGACGATGGACGAAGGACGCATGTAGCCCGGCAAAAATTGCGCAAGACTCGTGCGCAAGGCGCCGACCAGGCCTTCAGGCGGCTCCGGCCTGGAACGCTGCGGAACCGCGTAGGCCCAGATGGCGCCCTCCCCCGAAGGGTCTTGTCCGAGCACGGCGACGGCTTCGACAATGTCCGGATGGCGCAGCAAGGCCGCTTCGATCTCTCCCAGTTCGATGCGGAAACCCCGCAGCTTGATCTGGTGATCGGTGCGCCCGAGATATTCCATCCGCCCGTCCTGCATCAGGCGCACGATGTCGCCGGTGCGATACAACTTCGCGCCGGGAAGCTTGCAAAACTTGTGGGGAACGAATTTCTCCTCGGTGGCCTCCGGCAGATCGAAATAGCCGAGCGCGACGCCGTCGCCGCCGATGAAGAGCTCACCGGGTACGCCGTGCGGCACCAGCTCCTGATGGCCGTCGAGAATATGGAACTGAGTATTGGCGATTGGCGGCCCGATGGGAACCGGGCCGTTGCCGGATTCCACTCGCAGCACCGAAGACCAAACGGTCGTCTCCGTCGGTCCGTACATGTTCCAAAGTTCACCGCCGCATTTCAGCAAGCGCTCGGCGAGCTTGCGCGGCATCGCTTCGCCGCCGCACCACATCTTCAGGGGCGGCTGCCCGTGCCAGCCCGCTTCGAGCAAAAGCCGCCACATCACCGGCGTCGCCTGCATGACCGTCGCGCCGTGCCGGCGCAAGAGAGAGAGCAATGCGGCGCCTTCCGCCATCTCCTGTTCCTCGGCCAGAATCAATCTGGCGCCGACGATCAACGGAAGGAACAACTCCAACACCGCAATATCGAAGGAAATCGTGGTGACGGCGACCAGCGTATCCCGACGGGTCAGTCCAGGCTGACGGGACATCGCGCAAAGAAGATTGACCAGCGCGCGATGGTGAATCGCCACTCCCTTGGGCTGCCCGGTCGATCCCGAGGTGTAGATGACGTAGGCCGGATCGGCGGGCGTTGCCGCCGCAGCCAGAGGTTCAGCGCTCTGTTCCCCGATCCACGAGGATTGCGAATCGACCGTGATGACCGGCATCGTCCCGTGCACCAGGCCCTCGCCTAACGACGGTCGCGTGACAATCGCGGCGGGCCGCGAGTTCTCGAATACATACCGGAGACGCTCGGCAGGATCGGTCGGATCGAGCGGGATGTAGGCACTACCGGACTTGAGAATGGCCAGGAGCGCGACCAGCAGTTCGGGAGAACGATCCAGAAATACCGCCACCCGGTCGTTCGGCTCCACCCCGTGTCTTCGCAGCTCATGCGCCAGCCGGTTCGAAGCGATGTCGAGCTCGCGGTAGCTCATGCTGCGACCGCCGCAAACCAGGGCGATCGCCTCCGGCGTGCGTTCCGCCTGCGCCTGGAAAAGCTGCGGCAGCGTCAGATGTTCCGGATAGTTTGCGCCGGCGCCATGGCTTTCGACGAGCGGTTCGCGGCGTTCTATATCGCCGAGAGTGGTCAAGCTCGACAGGTTGCGCGGTGATTCGTTGACGCGACCGCTTGCGGCGGTGTCCATGGCGTCGACGTTTTCTTTGCCTTCAGTCTCCACGAGCTAGGGTGTCAAACACCGGTAGCAAGGCTTCAGGGGAAGCAGCATTTGGATGTTCCGTCCTTCCGTATGGTTGCGATCGGGGGAGTGCCGAGGGGAAAATCCTCTCTGCCTGGTTCAGATTGAGGAACAACACGGACGGTAATGCTTACGGGAATCCGATGTCTGTGCGCGGACGTACATAAGCGTCGCACGCGGGTCGCACACGTTTTGATGACGCTGTCGCCGCACGACGACAACGAATATCCAGACGACAAAAGCTACGCGATCATTGCTCGGAAAATCTCGGTTTTGATCGAGGCCGAGGGCCGGCGGCCCGGAGCGAGGAGTTCGGCTATCCGGCACCAATGCCTTGTGTACGACACCGCACAGACGGTAATGCCCCTACCCCTATAAAAGGCTATTACACACACCACATTCTGAATGGATCGACCCTGTCGATGACAAGGATTTTTTCTGATGGTGCCGACACGAGCGGCCGGCGCGTTTGCCCCTGCCGCCGCAAACGGGCTTTTCCCGAGTCGATGCCGAATACGGGACCCCGCCCATGACCGATTTTCCCATGATATCCAGAGAAACACCGGTGTCGCTGGTCACACCGGTCATTCCTCTGAATTTCGTCTATCCCGGCTTGTCGCTGGCGCAGATTTTTTCCATCGTCTGGGCTCATCGGAGGCTAACCACTCTCATCGTGCTCGTGGTGCTGTCTCTCACTGCCTTGACCCTGACAATCTGGCCGCGAACATACACGGCGATGGTGACCTTGATGGTGAACTACGAAGTCAACGATCCCTTGAACGGCAAGGAACTTCCCATCGGTCAGCTAGGAAGTTACATCGCGACTCAGGTCGAGCTGATGCAAACGCAGGAGGTAGCCTTGGCGGTCGTCGACCGACTCAAGCTGACGCAGAACAAGGAATATACCCGGGGCTACAGCGGCGACAGCGGCACGCTGCGCGAATGGGCGGCAAAAGAACTGAGCAAGAATCTGGCGATCTATCAGGGCCAAATGGGCAGTCAGTTGATCTATGTGACGTATTCCGCGAACGACCCTACCGAAGCGGCGCAGGTCGCAAATACGGTGGCGGAGGTCTACAAGGAGCAGGACAACACCCGCTCGACCGGCCCGCCCGGCGAACGCCTTCAGCGCTATTCGCTGCAATTGAACGAGCTCAAGAGCAAGGTCGATCAAGCACAGAAGGAAGTCACGGCATTCCATCAGCGAAATGCCTTGATCGACGAGGGAAACAAGACCAACGTCGATATAGTTCTGCTGGCGACCCTCGAGGGACGCCTGCTTGAAGCGCAGAACGCCCGCCGCGTCGCTGAAGCACGGGCGTCCGGTGACCAGTCCGTCAACGATCAGGTCCTGGCTTCGACTCTGGTTCAATCACTGAAAACGCAGCTCGCCGCCCAGGAATCGCGTCTGGCGCAGCTTACTACGGCCTATACCACGCACCATCCCGACGTTCTGGAGTTGCAATCGCAAATCAAGGCCACCCGGCGCTCGCTCGCCTCCGTCGTTCAAAGCTATTCCGCGAACGCGTCGGCGGTCCTGAGCGTGGCGCAGCGGCTGGAGCAGAACATGCAAAAGGCGGTGGCGGAACAGCGCGCGAAGGTGCTCGCCAAGGGGCAGCTTCACGACGAAGCCGCGAAATATCTCCTGGAGCTCGACTCGGCACAGACCGTGTACAAGCGTGCGCTGGAAGGTTACGACCAAGTCATGTTCGCCTCTGCAGGCCACTACACCAACGTCACTTTCGTCAGCCGCGCCACGCCGCCGGTGAAAGCCAGCAAGCCCAAAATATTGACCGGGCTGATTCTGGGCTGCATGGCCGCCGCTATCCTGGGTCTGGGCATTCCGCTGGGATTTGAGCTGTTCAACCGCCGCGTACGCTGCCGCGACGATCTGGAGCGTCATCATGGTATTCCGGTGCTCGTGGAATTCGCCAGGCTGCCTATGAGGACTGCCGCATGAGCGGAAACACCGCGAACCAGAACTCACGCGATTCAATGCACGCTTCGCATGAAGGCGCCGATCAGGCGTCGAGGGCCAGGTGCGAAATCACGCCGATCGAGCAGATGGTGGAGCCCGATCACCGGCTGATCATGGCGCATGACCCTCACGATCCGCGCTGCGAGAAAGTCCGTGCGTTGCGAACCGAGTTGCTGCTGCGGCGCGAGTCGGACGATCGCGCCGATATCGTCGCCTTGCTGAGTCCGTGCGCGGGCGAGGGACGCTCGCTGCTGGCCGCGGAGCTCGCCATCGCCTTCGCGCAGACGGGCCGTCCGACCTTGCTCGTCGATGCGGATCTGCGCCGGCCGCAACAACATCTGCTTTTCGGCACCGACAACCGTCAGGGCCTCTCGCAGGCGCTAGAGGCCGGTGTAAAGCCCGGGCTTCATGGCGTGCGCGGCCTGCCGAGAATGTCGCTGCTGACCGCGGGCGCGGTTCCGAGCAATCCGCTGGAGCTGCTGACGAGCCGCGCCTTTGCTTCGATGATTGAAGACTGGCGCGACAATTTCGAATTCGTCGTGATCGATACGGCGCCGGTGATGCAATTTTCCGATGGATTGGCCGTCGCGAACCTCGTGGGCCGCGTGCTGGCGCTGAGCCGCGCGCAACATACGCCTTACAAAGACATGCAGGACATGTTGCGGCGACTGGCGGCTACGCGATCGCAGATCCTGGGCGCCGTGATCAGCCATTTCTGACGCTCATGCCGGCTCGGCTCGTCGTCTTGCCCGGCGCCGGCAGCCCATCTATCTGAAGCGATAGCCATGGATCCAGGAACATCCAACACCGCGCGGCCCCGCATCACGCCGTGGCTCAGAGACGACCAGCATTCCCTGCTCCTCGCAGGAATGATATGGACTCTGATCGTGCTAATGATCGTGCCGGAAGGCTTCGATTACCAAGTCCTCTCGACAGGCATCACACCCAGCTCGGGCGGGGCCATCAGCCGCATGCTGTGGGTGGGGCTGCTGGCGATGAGCGCCGTCGTCGTATTCTGGCGCGCAGGTCTGGCGTGGCTCCTCGCACGTGCGCTGAATCCGTTTTTGCCTTTGTTCGTCGCGCTCGCGTTCGTCAGCGTCGCATGGTCGATCGATCCTTCCCTGAGCTTGCGGCGTCTTGTCCGGATGGGGACGATCGTGCTGGTCTGCGCCGCGTTCGTGCTGATGGGCTGGCATGCGCGACGCTATCAGAATGTCGTACGCCCCATCCTCACCCTCATGCTGCTGGGCTCCATCATTTTCGGTCTCGCCTTCCCGGCACTCGCGATCCATCACGAAACTTCGGCTGAACTCATCGGCGCGTGGCGCGGGCTCGCCAATCACAAGAACGGCCTGGGCGCCTTGTCCTGCATCGCCCTGATTTTCTGGTTTCACGCATGGCTGACCCGGGAGTCCGGGCTGCTGTCGGTACTGGCCGGCGGCGGCGTCGCCGCCACTTGCCTGGTCCTGTCGCGCAGCTCCACATCGCTCGCCGCTACGGTATTCGTGATGGCTTTGCTGGTCATCTTGTTGCGCTCGCCCCACGGCCTGCGTCCCTACCTGCCTTACCTGGTCTCGATGCTGGTGGCAACGCTCCTGGTATATGCCCTCGCCATCCTGAACCTGCTCCCCGGGATGGGAACCCTGATGGCTCCCATCGCCTTCCTGACCGACAAGAACATGACGTTCTCCGGCCGCACCGAAATCTGGACGATCCTTTCCGAGCACATTCGTTACCATCCCTTCCTCGGCACCGGCTACGGAGCGTATTGGACCGCCGGGCCGGTCGTCGGAACGCAGTCCTATGAATTCGTGTGGCGCATGCGTTCCTTCTACCCCGGATCTGCCCACAACGGCTATCTGGAAATCGTCAACGATCTGGGATGGGCCGGCCTGGTGTGCCTGATCGCCTACATCGTCATGCATGCCCGGCAGTCCTTGCAGTTGCTCGGAAGGGACCGCAATCAGGGCGCTCTGTATCTGGCGCTGTTCTTTCAGCAGGCGATCACGAACCTGTCGGAATCCCACTGGTTCAGCGTGCTGAGCGTCGACTTCGTCCTAATGACGCTGGCCACGACGGCGCTGGCGCGCGGCCTTCTGGAATATCGGCTGCGTTCGGTCTTTGGGGAACCTCGTTCCTTCGCGCGAGGGCCGGTCGGCGGTATGGCCTTGCCGCTCGCGCGCAAATCTTTCCCGCGAGCCCAGGGCGGCGGAGCCTGATGCCATGACGCTCGCAAACGACCGTTCCCAGCATGCGGCGGGTGCGATCCCGTCCTTGGATGGCATCCGCGCGGTCGCGGTGTCGCTGGTGTTCTTCGCGCACAGCGGATTCGACAATATCGTCCCGGGCGGCCTGGGTGTCACCATCTTTTTCGTGCTGAGCGGCTACCTGATTACCACGCTCATGCGTATCGAACACGCCCGCAGCGGGACGATCAGCTATCGGGGCTTTTACCTGCGCCGTTTGCTGCGTTTGATGCCGCCCTTGTTCATCGTGGTGGCCGTCGCCGGGTTGCTCGCCGCCGTCTCCGTCATCGATGGCGGTTTCACCTTGGGCAGCCTGCTCGCCGCCTTGTTCTACTTCGGCAACTACTACGTGATTTCGCATGATTTCCACGGCATGCCTGCAGGCATCAACGTGGTATGGTCGCTGGCGATCGAGGAACACTATTACCTCTTCTATCCCCCGCTGGCGGCGCTGTTGCTGCGCGTCGGGCGCGTCAAACTATCCGTCACCGTGCTCTCGATACTCTGCGCGGTCGTTCTGGCCTGGCGCTACTGGCTCGTGCTTCACGGCGGATCGGAGACTTACCTGAGCATGGCCACCGACACCCGGATCGATGCGATCCTCATCGGCTGCATCATGGCGCTGCTGCGCAATCCCTGGCTTGACCCCGTCCCGGCCCCGAGGGCTCTCAGGGATTGGGGAATTGCCGTGGTCTGCGTCGCGGTGCTGGCGGGCACCCTGTTGTATCGCGACGAAGTCTTCCGCCTCACCGCCCGCTACACCCTGCAATGCGTGGCGATCGCCCCCTTGATCTATCTGGCGGTGGCCAGAGCGGATTGCCTGCCGTTTCGCTGGTTGAACTCCAAGCCTCTCGTGTACATCGGAACGATCTCTTACACGATCTACCTTTCGCATCACGTGATCCTGCTGGGACTCGCCCAACACTGGCCGCAGTTGAGCTGGATCGGGCTGACGCTCGCGAGCGGGGTTCTGACGCTGGCGGTGGCGGAATCGATGCGCCGGTGGGTCGAGCAGCCTTGCGCCAAGCTGCGCAAACGGCTCCATCAAAAAACCCTCGCACGCGGGACCGCGCCGGGTTTTCTTTCCGTGGGCGCGCCATGAATGCGGTCGACGTCATCACGCCGCACGACGTATCGCCTGAAACCGCCATCGGAGCGATTCTGAATCACGGCGGACCGATCCTGCTCGACCTGGATGAAACGCTCTATCTGAGCAATTCCACCGAAGACTTCATCGACTCGGCGCGCCCGCCTCTGCTGGCCCTGCTGCTGATGAGAACGCTCGATGTCGTCAAGCCGTGGCGCTGGACCGGCGGCGAAGCGACGCGTGACGTGTGGCGCGTGCGTCTCATATCGACCTGTTTTCCCTGGACCGGGAATCGCTGGAAGAACCGGGTGGCCGGGCTGGCGAAAAACTTCACCAACCTGCGTCTGATGGCTGCGCTCAAGACCCCGGGCACGACGCCGATCATCACCACCGCCGGTTTCCAGCCGATTGTCGCGCCACTGGTGGCGGCTCTCGGTCTGCCCCAGGCGCGAATAGTAGCCGCGCGCCTGTCGACCTTCGCCGACCGCCGCGACGGGAAACTTCATCTGGCCGTCGGCGCGCTCGGCGACGACACCGTCCGCCGCGCGCTCGTACTCACGGACTCGGCGCAGGATCTCACGCTGCTCAATGCCTGTGCGCGCCCGCTGCGCACGGTGTGGCCGGAAGCACACCACCGTCGCGCCCTGAGCGGCGTCTATATGCCCGGTCAATATCTGACGCAGATCAAGCGCCCCGGCGCGCGCTACATCGTCCGCGGCATCCTGCAGGAAGACTTCGCGTTCTGGGTGCTGAGCTCCATAGCCCTGGCGGCGCTGCCGGCGCTGCATGTTCTGGGTCTCTTGTTCCTGCTGGTGTCGTTCTGGGCGATCTACGAGCGCGGATACGTCGACAACGACCTGATCGCCGCGCGCCTCGAGGAAAATCCGAAACTCAGCAAGGCATTTCTGGAGTCTCCCGTGGCAACGCCGCGATGGCAGCCTTGGATCTGGGCGTTCGCATGCGGCGCAATCGCCGTTGTTCTGCTGCGCTGGCCGGCGAACCCCGTGCCCACGGACTTCGCCGCGTGGACCGCCGTGCTGCTGGCGACCTACGGCTGGTTCACGATGTACAACCGCTTCGACAAAGGGACGCGCGTCTGGATGTTCGCGGGATTGCAATTCGCGCGCACCGCGGCCTTCGTCGCCCTGGTACCGATCGGTCTGATCGGCGCGATCGCGCTCGGCGCTCACGTCCTGGCGAAGTGGGTGCCCTACTACGTATACCGGCTCGGCGGCAAAGAGTGGCCTGAAGCACCGTTCCATTTGACGCGGCTGTTGTTCTTCGCGGTGCTGGCGTTGTTGCTGGCGTTTTCGGAAGGGCTTTCGCCCCTATTGAACTGGACCGCGCTGGCGCTGCTGGCCTGGAATCTGTTCAGAGCGCGCCAGGAATTGGCGGCGGCTTTCACGGCAGCCAAGCGGCTGGACCGAACCGGCAGCCAACCGCCGCTATGAACATCAGCCTTTGCATTGCCACCTATCGCCGGCCGGAGCGGCTCGCCGCGCTGCTCGATGATCTCGTCAAACAGCGGCGTCTTCCGAATGAAGTCGTGGTGGTCGACAACGATGCCGGGGGCAGCGCGCGCGCCGTGGTGGAACGGCGGCGCAGATCCGGCGCTCCGTTTCTGATTCACTACGATATTCAGCCTGTTAAAAACATTGCCCTGACGCGCAATCGCACCGTGGAGCTCGCGAACGGCGACTGGATCGCCTTCGTCGATGACGACGAGCGCGCGCCGGCAGCCTGGCTCGAGCAGCTGGCCGAAACCGTCGTCCGCTGTGCCGCCGATGGCGCGCTCGGACCGGTCGACCCGATCGTACCCGCCGACGCCCCAGCCTGGATCCGGCACGGCAGATTCTACGATTGGGCGCGAATGAAAACCGGCACTGTCATCCCTTTCAACAAATTGCGCTTCGGCAACGTGCTGTTGCGGGCTGCGCTCCTGCGCGGCACGCCTCCGCCTTTCGATCCGGACTACGGACTCACCGGGGGCGAAGACGGCGATCTGCTCGGCCGCCTGGTACAGCAGGGGGCACGCATCGTCTGGTGCGATGAAGCCATCGTTCACGAGCCGGTCGAGGCCGCGCGGCTGTCCTTGCGCTGGCTGCTGCTGCGTGCCTTACGCGGAGGGCAGGACTTCGCACGTCACAAGCTGACGGGACGTTTCGGACATCTGACCTCGGCCGGCCGCGCGTGGCTGTTTCTGCGAGCGTTCCTGCAAACCTTGATCGCGGCCGGCATGGCGCTGCTGTTCTGGCCGTGCGCCCGGCATCGCGCCGTGTATTGGCTGCTCAAGGTATCGGCCAATCTAGGAAAAATGTCCATCTTCCTGGGCTGGCACTATCGCGAATACGGAAGCAAGGCCACGTGACGACCATTGTGAGTCTGATCCTGTTTGCACTGGCTCTGCCGGCAACAGCGGTGAGCCTGTATTTGCTGTTGTTTACGCTGCTGTCGCATGCGCCACCGCCGGCGCCGCGTTCGTCGCGGCGGATGCGCTTCGATGTCATCGTTCCGGCGCATAACGAAGCGGCGGCAATCGAAGGCGTGATCGCCAATTTGCGCAAGCTCGATTGGCCCGCCGAGGGTTTCCGCGTGCTGGTCGTCGCCGACAATTGCACGGATTCCACGGCGGCGCTCGCGCGTGCGGCCGGCGCCGAAGTGCTCGAGCGCCGCGACGCTACGTTCCGCGGCAAAGGTCATGCGCTGGACTTTGCGTTCCAGGCGAGCAAGGCGCACGGCGGCGCCTACGCCGTGGTCGTAGTCGATGCCGATACCGAAGTCTCGGCCAATCTGCTCGAAGCGTTCGCCGCGGGTATCGAAAGCGGGGCCAAGGCAATACAGGTGCGCTATGAAGTGCTGAATTCCCAGGATTCTTGGCGCACACGTCTTATGACCATTGCCATGGCTTCATTTCACCGGGTGCGTTCGCGTGCGCGCGAACGCCTGCAGCTCTCCTGCGGAATACGCGGCAACGGCTGGTGCGTTACTCATCGGCTGCTGCGGGAGGTGCCGTATCGCGCATTCTCGTTGACCGAAGATATCGAATACGGAATCGATCTGGGCCTCGCCGGCTATCGCGTGCACTATGCCGACGAAGCGCATGTCGCCGCCACGATGGTCTCGGACGAGCAGGCGGCAGGTACTCAACGCCGGCGTTGGGAGAACGGACGCCTGCTGCTCATCCGTTCCAGAACCCTGCCGTTGTTGCGGGCAGCCATGGGTCACGGCGGCAAGATCTGTCTGGACCTAGCGCTGGATCTACTGGTGTTACCGCTGTCCTATGTGGCGATAAATATCGCGCTGCTGATTGTCCTCGCGGCCTTCGCACTTCTGTGGGAGCCCTCCATGGAGAGTTGGTTGTGGCTGGGGCTCGGCTGCGGAATGAGTCTGCTGCTTTATGTGTTGCGCGGTTGGCAGCTCAGCCGTGTGGGCATCCGCGGCCTCATGGACCTGGTGCGTGTCCCGTTTTTCGTGCTTTGGAAAGTATTGCTGATGCTGCGTGCGCACGACTCCACGGAGTGGGTGCGCACCAAGCGGGAATAGTCGTGAGCGATCGCCATCGCCGGCATTTCGCCTTCGCGCGCCTGCTCAGCAGCGCGGTGACCAGTCAGGCCCTGCTCTCGGCCGCCAACTTTACCATCGGCCTCGTTCTGATTCGAAGCACCAGCGACGTTCAATACGGTTACTACATTCTGGCATTGAGCGCGACTGCCCTGCTGGCGTCCCTGCAGAACGCGTTTTTCAATCCTCCGCTGTCGATCCGCCTGAACCGGTTCGATCGCCCGGGGCGCGGCGAGCTGGTCGGCGGCCTGTATCGCGAGCAACGCCGGATTCTCCTTGCGCTCGGAGCGATTACGATCGTCATCGCGCTAGGCCTGTGGTACACGCAGGTGCTCAACGCCCACACCGGCCCGCTGGTGATCGCCACGGCGGCCGCAGCGCTCGCGATCCTGCACCGCGAGTATTTCCGCATGGTGCTGCTCGCGCATCGACGTGCGCTCGACGTGCTTCGCACCGATGTTTGCTACGTCGCGTTGATGGTTCCGGGCGCCTTCCTCGCGATCTTGACGCCGGCGCCCGCGGTCGTCGCCGTCATCTCGCTGACGCTCGCCGCCGTGGCGAGCGGGATTTTATTGTCACGGACATTGCACCGTCACGAACCCTGGAACACCGACGGTGCCCGGGGCATCCTCCGCGACATCGCCCCGCTCGCTACCTGGTCCACCGCGGGCGCGGCCATCCATTGGACCTTCAGCCAGGGATATATCTACCTTGTCGCCGGCACCCTCGACGTCGCTGCAGTGGCGGCGATTGCGGCAACGCGCCTGCTCATGATGCCGGTGAACCTGATTTCATCGGGGATCGGTTCGCTCATGCTGCCGCTGGCATCGGGTTGGCTGCATCAACACGGCGCCTCGCTGCTGTGGCGTCGTCTGTGCCTCCTGGCCCTGGGCCTGGCCGCTGCGACACTCTGCTACTTCGCCGTTCTGTGGTGGTTGCGCGATTGGATTTTCGCGGTCCTTCTGAAGAAGCAGTTCGCGCAGCGCGATGAATTGCTATTACTGTGGGGAGCGATTTTTCTGGTGATAGTGATCCGCGATCAGCTGATTTATCTGCTGGCGGCACAAGGACGCTTCCGCGCTCTGACCTTGCTCACGTTCGGGGGCGCCGTGATATCGCTCGCAGCCAGCTATTGGGGAATGCTGCGGTTTGGCATGGCCGGCGCGCTGGTAGGCATGTTGATCGGCGAATTGATCAACGCGACCAGCATCGTGATCCTTTCCTTCCGCAAGGCACAGCATCCGCTCGCCGCCCCGGCCTGACATTTTTCGAGATGCTTCAATCCCGGCCGGGGCCGGTGTTTCAGCGGCGTGCAGCGCCCGACGCCTGCCTCAATGCACAGTGCTGGACCGCGATCCGCGTTCGCGGCTCGATTCCAGGCGCTGCGTGATGCGCTGCGTTTCGAACGGCATCACCGAAGCCAGCGCCGCCGACGAGAGGAATTCGCCCCGGCCCTGGCGCGCCTGCGCAACCAGCAGCGTGAGGCGTTTTTTCTCATCGGCGCCTATATCGGGCGTGAGCGACGCGCTCGATGCCGCCTGGAGCTCGATCGCATCCCTGCTCACCGGGTTGAAGAGCACGGGTTCCCGCTCGGTGCGGCGTGCCAGCATCCGGCGCTTCAGGTCTCCGAGCATTCTTTGCCAGAAAAATATTCTGCCCACCCGGTATATCTGTACGCTTCGGGTTTCCGTCATTTCGGCCAGCCAGCGGGTCTTGTAGTATCCAAAGCCCCAGAGCAGATCGAAGAACGCGTACCGGCCTTTGATGGCATACCGCATTCCCATCAGCAGCACAGCCGCGCCGGGTGCAAGCCGGCTCAAGCCCTGGTCGTAGACGATATGCAGCGCGTAGAGCCCTTTCTCGAACGAGCCGTTGATGAGCCCGGCAATCGGCACGCCATCGAGGAGGAGCACCTGGATCGACACCCGCATCGGCTGTCGGGCGCCGAGCAGGCCTTTGTAGTACTCGACCCACTTGGGATCGCGGCTGATGGCCGCATCCGCTTTCGACTTCCAGCTGCGCGGCTCGATGAAGCGGTACAGCTCGAAGAGCAGTGGAGTGGTCTCCGGATCCGAAGACATCAGAAATTCCACCTCGCCCGCCGAAAAGAGAGTGCGTATCTGCCGGCTGACGTTCGAGCGGAATTTCTTGGAGAATGCCTTGAAGTATTCGTCCAATGTAGCCCAGCGCACGGGAATGGTGCCGTTGTCCATGTTCGGCCATTGGCGCACCCGATAGCCCTTGAAATCGATCGCAGCGGGCGGCGGGAATAGCGGCGAGGTTCCGTCCTGCTGCTGAAATTCGAGCAGGCTCCATTCCTGCCTGCGCTTCAACAGGTAGGCGTAGAACGCTTCGCTCACCTCGTTCGCGTACTCGGGTCCTGCAACCAGATGCGGACGGTCGGCGGTGTGGGCGGTCAAGCAGTCGATCTGCAGCGCCCGCCACCCCATGACCCTTTGCGCAACCTGTTTGAGGACGAGGTAACCGACGAGCCGGCCCGCTGCGAATGCGACCAGAAACCACGGACGCAGACCTTCCGGTCGCGGGAAGCGTTCCTCGTTGCGAAGGTAGTTTTCGTAAAACTCGAAGGTCGAGAATGGATCCGGCCGTGCAGATTCGAGGTTCAATCCGTTGATCCGCTCCCGAAGCGGTTCAGCCTCTTCGAGAGTGTGGAAGCATCGAACTTCGATCAAGTGCCCGCCTCTGTTCGACCGCCCGCGTCATCGAGCGCGACCACACCTCCGGGAGCGTCGGCGTTGACCCGCAACGCGGGCTTGTGGCGCGCGGCGTGCACGCGGTCCAGCCCGCCTTTGCGTGCCAGCCGGTGAATCACCGTCTTCACCAACGCGAGAGGCCCCTCCTCCTTCGCCGACAGGCGCTTGAGCCCCAGGCGCATACGGAAGAACCGGTTGGCGACGTAGACCTGCGAACGCCGTCGCGTTTTCGGGGTGAAGTGCTCGGTGGAGAGGGAAACATTGACGTCGTCGAGATTGGTCACCCGGTGCGGCGCGTTCTGAGGCCAGGTGGCCCATTGGCCGGGTCTCAGCTCGTAGGAAACGGCCGCGTGGTCATAAGTGCGTGCGTACGGGAGATACTCGTGCCGGACGCCGGCGAAGATATCTTCCAGGAGTTCGCGCTGAATGTAGCGATCGTCGAGTGCCGGGTAGATCCAGATTCGCTTTCGACCCCGGATGTGCCAGAGCGCCGATGCCGGACCATCGGCGTGGTAGTAGACCAGTGCGCGCGGCGAGGAGATGAGCAGCGTTCCGCGGCTCGCGAAAGGAGAGAAGCCGGGCACCTGCGTCGCGAGCTCGGCATAGAGCTGATCGATGAGCTCGCGATAGCGCTTGTCGGCACGATCGACTTGCGTGGCGTTGAGCCACAAGCGGCCGTTCTTGACCGCCCGCAAGAGCTCGGCACCGCTCACCCCGTCGTGAAGCGCGAGTCGATTCTCGATCCGGGCGGGGTCGGTCCCCATCGACAATGCGTAGAGGTGTTCCCGGGGAAAGCGATCGAGGAGATCGATCAGCGCCGCGTCGGAGAACAGCTCGGACTGATGCAGGTTGTGCGTCGCCACCAGCGCCTGCCGTCCGAAGTCAGCCTTGTTTGCGGCAGACAACCGAACCGCGAGGGTCCACGGCAGGCGCTCTTTCGCAGCGACGGTCGGGGTGTCGACCAGGAGTTCCGCAGCAGGACTCGCCACGCGCCTCGATCTTTGGCCGGAGATGCTTGCTTCAAGCTCTGGAGAGATCATACGAAGATGCCTATATGGGTGTACGAACATCAGGTGTATCCAAATTCAAACGCTCCTAGTTCTCCGCGTACAGCACGCTTGAATGCGAGCACGAGTTTGCTCCGGGAGGCGCCAGCGAACCCAGGAACCAGGCGGGCCCGTTCGACAGCGATAGCGTGCTCAATGCGCTTACCTTGTATCTGTAGTTGCCCAGCACGGCGGCGACGTAGGCTTGATTCTCGAAGGGACCTGCCGCGGGAGACGACCGCTCTGCCCATCGGTTGTAGACGGCAATCGCTCTTGGCATCCCGTACATGCGAATGTTCCATGCAAGAATCTGTGCGCCAATCCTGATATTGAAATCGGGATCGAATAGCTTTCCTCGCGTAGCCTCGTTCCACCCGTCGACTTTGAGGCTGTTGCCGCAGCCTCCTCGGCCATCCGGCCGGCATAACACCTGCATCAATCCGATGGATTCGTCGTCGGCATGGTTGACGGCATTCGGATTCAGGCGGGATTCCTTCCTGGCGATAGCTTTGAGCAAATGCCATTCGACACGGTACACGGCACCCCATTTTCTAAAAAGATCGTCAATCGATGAGGAGCTCAAGTCCGACGCCTCGTCGAACAGGGGCGACGCGCCGACAGAGTGCGGAGCGCAGAGGAACGCGGCCGCGAGCGCAATCCGGACAATCCACGTGTTCGGACTACCTGGAATCTTCGACCCCCTTGGTCCCCTGCAACGCCCGACCGGGACCCGAAAGACGAAGCTGTGAAGTCTCTTTATCGCCCTCCCAATACAGTCCTTGGGTGCCGGAAAATCCGTGCAGAACGTCCGCGTGAATGTTGAAATTGGTACTCCCCTTTCCCTGGTCGACCGGCGTGCCCGCCGAGAACCGATGATCTACCGTTTCGGAATCCGTCCTTCACCCACCTGCTCCTGTAAGCCAAGGGCACCGCGGCGCGGGGTGCGCCTCAGGTCGTGCCGAAACGGATTAAACCGCCGAACGCCGAGGAATTCTGTACGCTACCGTACATATGGGTCTGTTCTGTGCGTTTGCGTACTGTGCGTCACTGAATCACTACAGCAGGGTTCACCGGATCATCATGACAACTGCATGAAGCACAGCACATCTATGTGCGACAGCGAACAGATCGAAGAGTGAAATCGCGCGTAGAGTCCGGGCATATCCGTTTTTCGGTCGCGCGGTTTTCCGCATATTCGAGCTACGACTTTGCCCAAGTCCGCCAAAATTATCCCGACCCAAAACCGTCTGCTCGCGGCCTTGCCTACCGAGGTATTCGATCGCCTGCTTCCCTATCTGACCCTGACGCCCGTGCCCTTGGGCAAAGTGGTCTACGAACCCGGCGCTGAATTGGAGAATGTTTATTTTCCCCTCCCGGGTTGTATCGTTTCGATGCTTTACGTAATGAAGGACGGCGCCTCGGCGGAAATTGCCGTGGTCGGCGACGAAGGCATGGTGGGCATCGCCTTGTTCATGGGGGGCGGCACCACACCCAGCCGGGCGTTGGTGCAAAGCGCCGGCCAGGTGTTTCTGCTCAACGGGAGTTTGCTGAAAAAAGAATTCGATCGCCACGGCAAACTGCAAGTCCTGCTGCTGCGTTACACGCAGGCGCTCATCACGCAGATGTCGCAGACCGCCGTGTGCAATCGGCACCATTCGGTGGAAAAACAACTCTGCCGCTGGTTGCTGCTAAGCCGGGATCGCCTGCCGACCAACGAGCTCACCATGACCCAGGAGTTGATCGCCAATATGCTGGGGGTGCGCCGCGAAGGCGTCACCGAGGCGGCGGGGAAACTGCAAGCGCAGGGCCTGATTCACTACAGCCGCGGCCACATCACCATCCTCGATCGGCCGGGATTGGAAGCACGGGTATGCGAATGCTACGGGGTGGTGAAGAGGGAATACGACCGCCTGCTGCCCGAAAAAGCTGCTCCCCTCTCGAAACAAGCTGCCCACCCCTCGAAACCGGCATTGCTGCCCGGTTAGATCGTCTGCCCTGGCGGCAGGCTCAGGGCGCGCGCGGCGACGTGCGGCTCGATCGCCGCACGATCCCCGTTTCCGTTACTTGAGTCGCATGTCGTTCTTGACCGACTTCACGCCGCCGACGCCCTGCGCAACCTGGACCGCCTGGGACATCTGGGCCTGGGAATTAACGAAGCCGCTCAACTGCACCACACCCTTGAAAGTCTCGACGTTGACGTCGCCGGAACGCAACCCGGACGAATGGAGCATCGCCGCCTTCACTTTCGTCGTGATCGTGGAGTCGTCGACGTATTCGCCCGTGCCTTCCCGCGTCGAGGTGGCGGCGCAGCCGAGAACGGTCGTCAATAGGACAGCACTGAATAAAGCTGAAAAACGTTTGAGTTGTCGCATGGCTTGACTCTCCAAATAGTACAACGATTAAACCAGCGAACCTCGCAGGAAGCCGGGGGAGTCCGCGCGGTGGACCGGCACTGACGCCGCCTTCGCGCACCCGTTGCGAAATCCTTGGTGCTGCATCACTTCCAATTCATCGCATCGTGGTAGCAATTGTCCGCCGAGCGAATCGTTTTCACCGTTCGGCAGCGTACATACAGCACCAAGACCTAGGCAACTTCATGGGGCACGGTTTGCCGCATTTGTTTGCGGCCGGCCTTGGCTGCGTACATCGCCTCGTCTGCGCTGTGCAGAAGCGCTTCGCTGGTCGTTCCCGAACCCGGGTATCCCGAAACGCCTATGCTGGCTGAAATTTCGATCGTCAGTTGACCGATTGGGTAGGGCATCGAAAGGCTATCGGCCAGTTTGCCGACCACTATTGCAGCCGCGTCTATGCTGGTATTCACCAGGACGATGGCGAACTCGTCGCCCCCCAGGCGAGCGACGAAATCGGAGGACCGAATTCCGTTTTTCAGCCGCACTGCCACCGCGCGCAGCAGCTCGTCACCGGTTGCATGACCGTGCGTGTCGTTGACGGCCTTGAAGCCGTCGAGGTCGACATATAAGACGGCGAGCGGGACCTTGATCCTGCCGCAGATCGCCAATTGGTGGCCGACGATCTCGTCGAACAAGGCGCGGTTTGCGAGCCCCGTCAGCGCGTCGTGATGCCCACGGTGCTGGGCTTCCTGCAACATTTCAGAAGCCTTGACGAGAGCCTGGCCGACTTCGTCTGCTTCCCTTAGATGGAGGGGAGGCACCGTCACTGTTTCGCCAAAACCGAGCGCGAGCGCCGGGCCGGAGAGGCCGCGAATCGATTGGGCGATCTGACCTCCGATGCTCCAGGCCAGGATCAGCGTGCAAACGAGCAGAAGCGCCAGGCCGAGAACGAGCCACCAGAGCGAACGCCACAACTCGCCAGTCAGATCCCGCAAGGGCATTCCTATGGCCACCGTCCAGTTGGATACATCCGAACGGCTGAATACCGACAGAACCGGAATGCCTTCGAGCGTCGTACCCTCGAAGGAGTCCTCGGCGGCTTCTCCCATCCGCTTGACCAATGCGGCAGAACCTTTCTTTCCGAGGAACCGGTTAATTTCGTGCGTGCGGGATACAACAGTGCCTTTGCTGTCAAAAATCGTTGCAATCCAGGTCGGCGGCAAACGCTGTTGGGTCAATATGATGGACAGACGTTCGGGGAGGATGCCCGCGGCGAGGCTGTACATAACCGTATTTCCACGGCGCACCGGAACACCGATGGCAAGCAAAGGCCGGCCGATCACCGGTCCGGGAAACAGATCCGTGATGACCGGGCGACCTGTTTCGAATATACGGCGTAACTGCGACGAACCCTCGGAAGGAAGTACTTCGCCAAATGGCCTAAGGGTATTGACCTGTTGCTGACCGTTGGTATCGATGAGAACGATGTTATTGGCGATCAGATTCGGCAGCGCTTCCTTCGCCTGACCGTAGAAGACGCGAAGGTCGTTAGCGAAAAGGTGGGTCGAGGTCGCGAGTGCGAACAAGCTCGATTGCACGCCCACCAGTTCGCGGTCCAACGCAAGCGTCAATGCACGTGCCGTCGCGATGGAGTCGCGCACCGCTCTCGCGCGATCGGTCTGATAGTCGTGCCAGATCAGCACCAGGACCATCAAAGACGCCGGGACCACGCACGCGATGACGAGCAAAGCGAGCCTGGAACGGATAGTAGGAATGCGCGCCGACTTCATGGGCTCGGGCTGGTGCAAGCGTATGGGTTATGCATATCGTCGGCTGTACGCACCTGGTACACGCCCGAGCAATTCACCGACCGGTTCGAGCGAGTCTGTCGGACAGCCGGTGGTCTGAAAACTCTTGCCGTCGATCCCGGAAATCCCTTCAGAAAGAGCCGGTATCGTTCGACGCGTACGCTTTGAGCTAGTAGCGGCGGGGGTCGTTGGGTCGGCTGTCCTGGCGATTGGGGACGCCGTCGCCATCGCGATCGCGATCCGCGCGATTAGGCACACCATCACGATCGCGGTCCCCGTGACGTTCGCCGCCGCCCCCGCCCCCACCTTCGTAGGGAATAGGAATGCAGCCGGGTAAAAGACTACCGATCGCGATCAGCAATACAGCAAGCTTTTTCATATCGTCTCCTGGATAAAATGACTCTAGGCCTGAAGCAAGGCGGCCCCTAGGGTGCCCCACTGCAAGGCTTCGTTTGTAGGAACTGCCTTTGTAGCGCGAATCCGCCACGCGGTATGTACGCTGTCGCGCACAGGTGGACGAATCACCAGCCAGCGTGAGAGGTTTCCCCTGTGCACCGAGGCCTCCCTGTGCAAGTGCCGCGCGGCGGCTGCAGGGTATTCCTCCCCCGTATGCGGAACCTGAGCGCGGCGGCGAAGTCCGTGCCTTACCGCACATACCACCACTGTAAACGGGCAGATACTTGCCGGTATCAGGGGAAACTGCGGCCATTGCCCTGACCGCGCCGGGCGCGACTGAAGTCCGGCGCTATCACGGTCGCCAGTTTCTTCGTGCTCTTCCCGCGACGTTTGTCGCGTGATCTGCCTTCTAGAACCATTTCCCTGTTTCGACAGGAGGCGGCACGTGTCTGCGAACAATCAAAACTTTTTCGACCACGCTGCCGGAAGGTCCCGGCGCGGCTGTCGATTGGAACAGGAAACAAAATGAAACCCCTCCGATCTCCCTTCGTGAAAGGGTCGGCCAAGGCGCCGACCGGCATCATCGGTTTTGATGAAATCACCGGCGGAGGTTTGCCGCACGACCGCACGACGCTGCTGCTCGGCGGGCCGGGCTCCGGCAAGACCGTATTCGCCCTGCAATTCCTGGTGCATGGCGCGCAGCATTGCAAGGAGCCGGGAATCTTTGTCGCATTTGAAGAATCCTCGAAGCGCATCGCGGCCAATGCCGAAAGCTTCGGCTGGAACCTGGCGAAGTTGCGGCGAAAGAAGCTGTATTTCATCGACGCCCAGCCGAAGTCCGACCTGGTGCAGTCCGGGACTTTCGATCTCAGCGGGATGCTGGCGATGCTGGAGGCCCAGACCAAGGCAATGGGGGCGCGGCGCATCGTGTTCGATGCCCTGGATGTCGTATTGGCGCTGCTGCCCGACGCGGCGGCGAAAAGGCGGGAGGTCTACCGCTTGCACGAGTGGTTGTTGGCGCGCGAGCTGACGGGCCTCATCACCGCCAAGGCCGGCGGGGACGAGGCGAGCTCCATCACCTGGCAGCAGTTCGGCTTCATGCAATTCATGGTGGACTGCGCGGTGATCCTCAACCACAGCGTCGTGCAGGGCGTATCGCAGCGCAATCTGCGCGTGCAGAAGTATCGCGGCTCGAGCTTCGACGAGAACGAATCGCCGTTCCTGATCGGCGCGCGCGGAATCGAGGTCGACGCCATGCGCACCCACGTGCGCGCGAACGTCAAGGTCTCGAGCGAGCGCGTCTCAAGCGGCGTGAAACGCCTCGATACCATGCTGGGCGGCGGCTACTACCGCGGCGCCAGCGTGCTGATCACCGGTTTCCCCGGCACGGCCAAGACGACGCTGGCCGGCGCATTCGCGGCGGCGGCCTGCCAGCGCGGCGAACGCACCCTGTTCGTCAGTTTCGACTCGGATTCGAACGAGGTGATCCGCGACCTGGCCTCGGTGGGAATCCAGCTCGGCCGTCACCGGAAAAACGGGCGCTTGCGCCTGGCCTCAGCCCGCACCATCACCGGCAGCGCGGAGACCTATCTGGTGCGCATCAAGACGCTCGCGACCGAGCATGGCGCCCGTTGCCTGGTGATCGATCCGATGTCCACCTGGTCCAAGTCCGGCAACGACTCGAGCGCGCACAGCGTGGCGGAACGCCTGACCGACTGGTCGAAGGCCAACGGCATCACCCTGGTCTGCACCAGCCTGCTCGATGAGATGTCCAGCCAGACGGAAGGCGGCTCATCGCTGCACATCTCGACGCTCGCCGACACCTGGATCCAGTTGAGCTACCTGATGCAGGCCGGGGAGCGCAACCGCGGCCTGTCGATCATCAAATCGCGCGGCACGGCGCATTCCAACCAGGTACGCGAGCTGATCCTGAGCGATGCGGGCGTGACTCTGAGCGACACCTACACCGCGGGCGGCGAAGTGTTGATGGGCACGCTGCGCTGGGAAAAGGAACGCGCCGAGCGCGTCGCGACCGAGGTCACCGAGGTCGCCGGCAAGCTGAAGCGCGTCAGGCTCGATGCCGAGGAGGCCGAGCTCGGGGTGCGGGTGAAGTCGCTGCAGGTGGAGCTCGAGGCGAAGCAGGTCGAGAAGGCCCTGCTGGCCCGTACCACGGCGACTCACAAGGGAGAGGTGTCGCAAGGCCTTACCCGGATGGGCGAGTTGCGTGGCGCCGATGCGACGATTTCTGGGAGAAAGTCGCCATGATTCGCCCCGCCAAGTCCAAGTCCAAGTTCAAGTTCAAGTTCCGCCTCTATGTCGCAGGCGACGCGCAGAACTCCACGCAGGCGGTTGCCAACCTGACCGCGCTTTGCCGGGCATACCTGGCGGACCGGCACTCCATCGAAGTCGTAAATGTGTTCCGGGAACCGAAACGCGCACTGGCAGACGGTATTCTCATGACACCGACTCTGGTCAAGCTCGCGCCCTCCCCCGCCCCCCGAAGAATCGTCGGCACGCTGAGCCAGACGCAGCCCGTGTTGCAGGCTTTGGGACTGGCAACCCCCGTTGAATGAAGCCGGAAAAATCACTATTTGCCGGGGAGGCGAATGAGGAACTTGCCGCCTTAATCGCGACGCTGCACGCGACCGAACAACGCCTGGAGGAACTGACGGCGGGCGAGGTGGATACCGTCGCGGACCGTGACGGCCGGACGCTTTTGCTGGGGCAGGCGCAGGAACAGTTGCGTCACATCGAGGCTGCGAAGCAGGCCGCCGTCCTCAACGCGCTTCCTGCACATGTCGCCTTGCTCGACGCCCAGGGCCTCATCATCTCGGTGAACGAAGCGTGGCGGCAATTTGCGGGCGCGAATGTGATTCAGCGTCCCGGATATGCGATCGGCCTCAATTACCTCGCGATTTGCGACAGCGCGCGGAGAGAAGGCTCATCCGAGGCTCACCAGGTTGCCGAAGGCATTCGTTCGGTGCTGAGTGGCACGGCAAGGAGCTTTTCGATCGAGTATGCCTGTCATTCTCCAACGGAGCAGCGTTGGTTGCTGTTGACGGTGACACCGATGGGTGGGGGCCCTCCGAGTGGCGCCGTCGTCATGCATTTGAACGTCACCCAGCAAAAACTGGCGGCGGAGGCGGTGCGACAGAGTGAAAAGCGCCTGCGCGATCTCATCGACGGGCTTGGACCCTCCATGTTCGTGGGATTGATGACGCCGCAAGGAATTCTGATCGAAGCCAACCGGCCCGCGCTGGCAGCGGCTGGCCTGAAACCGCAAGACGTGCTGGGCAAGCCCTTCGAGGAAACCTATTGGTGGTCCTATTCCCGGGAGGTCCAACAGCAGTTGCGTGAAGCCATAACGCGGGCCGCGCACGGGGAGGCCTCCCGTTACGACGTGCGGGTGCGCGCGGCGGAAAACCAGCTCATTGACGCCGACTTCTCCCTGCAACCGTTGCGGGACGAGACGGGCAAGGTCGTATTCCTCGTTCCATCCGCGAGCGTCATCACCGAGCGCAAGGAAGCCGAAGCCAGGATCGTGTACCTCAATCGCGTCTACGCCATGCTGAGCGGCATCAATGCGCTGGTAGCGCGCGAGCGTGGCCGCGACAAACTGTTCACGGAAGCGTGCCGGATCGCGGTCGAGGCAGGCGGCTTCCGCATGTCCCTGCTGAGCATCGTGAACCGGAACGCGAGAACGATTGTCCCGGTCGCTTCGGCGGGCAAGGATGAGGAACTCCTGGCCGCCATCAAGGGCATCCTGTCATCCGGGGAGGATGCGTCAAATACGATGGTCGCGCGGGCGATCAGGGAGAAAAAGGCCGTCGTGGCCAACGATTCGCAAGGCGACCCCAGGGTTGTGTTCGGCAGGAAATACGCCGAATCCGGAGTCCGCTCGATGGCGGTCTTGCCGCTGATTGTTTCGGATGAAGCGGTAGGCGCCCTCGCGCTGTACGCCGGCGAGCGTGAATTCTTCCATGAAGAAGAAATGAAGCTGTTGACGGACCTGACCCGCGACATCGCTTTCGCGCTCGAGCATATCGGCAAGGAGGAAAAGATTGCCCGCCTGAGCCGCATCCAGGCGGTCATGAGCGGCATCAACGCCGTGATCGTGCGCGTCCGGGACCGGCTGGCGTTATTCAACGAGGCGTGCCGCATCGCCGTCGAGCATGGCAATTTCGGATTGGCCTGGATTGGCGACTTCGACCCAGGCACACAGGACGTGACGCCCATTGCCTGGGCGGGTGAAAGCACGGAAGAGCTCACCCGAGCCAAGTCTTCCGCCAGTGGCGACTCGCCGCGGGGAAAGGGCGCGGTTGGGCAGGCTATCCGGGAGCGGCGCCCGGTATTCAACAACGACATCACCGCCGACAGCATCGGCGGACCGCGTCTGAAGGAAATCCTGAGACTGGGGTTCCGGTCGCAAGTCACCCTGCCCCTGTTCGAGGGCCAGACGATCGTGGCGACCCTCACGATGTACGCAAGAGAGCCCAACTTCTTCGACGAGGAGGAGTTGAGGCTGCTAACCGAGCTTGCCGGGAACATCTCGTTTGCCATCGAAAATATCAGCAGGCAGTGCAACCTCGACAAGCTCGCTCGAATCCGCGCCATCTCGGGCGAGATCAACGCCGCGATCATCCGCATCCGCGAGCGCAAGGCCCTGCTCGAAGAGTGCTGCCGCATCGTGTCCGAGCGCGGGAAGTTCGAAATGGTCTGGATCGGCGCGATCGATCACGACGCGCAGCAGGTCCTGCCTGTCGCCTGGACCGGATTTTCAGAAGAGAGTGCCCACGCGGTGAGCTGGGCCAGCATCGCCAACGCAAAAGGTACGCTCGGCGAGGCCATGCAGACGCGCAAGGCCTCGGTCCGCAACGACATCGAGGGCGAGTTGCCGGGGGGCAAGCTGCGTCATGAGGCCTTGAAACGGGGCTGCCGCTCCTCGCTGAGCCTGCCGCTGGTGGTGGACGGCAAGGTGACGGCCCTCGTCATCCTGTTCGCAACCGGGCGGGGATTTTTCGACAAGGACGAGCTTGCGCTCCTCGACGAAGTGGCGTCGGACATTTCGTTCGCGCTGCAAGGCATCGAGAAGCAGAAGAAGCTCGATTACCTCTCGTACTACGACGTGCTCACCGGCCTGGCGAACCGCACCCTGTTTATCGAGCGGGTGGCGCAGTACATGCGCAGCGCGGCGAACGGTGGCCACAAGCTCGCCTTGTTCCTGATCGATCTGGAGCGGTTCAAGAACATCAACGACAGCCTCGGCCAGCCCGCCGGCGACGCGCTCCTGATACAGGTGGCCGAGTGGCTGACGCGCAACGTGGGCGACGCCAATCTGCTGGCGCGAGTCGGTGCGGACCATTTCGCCATGGTGCTGCCGGAGGCCAGGCCGGGGGGCGACGTGGCACGGCTGGTCGAGAGAACGATGGAGGCTTTTCTCGAGCATCCGTTCCGCCTGAACGACGCCGTGTTCCGCATCGCCGCCAAGGTCGGAGTAGCGCTGTTCCCGGATGACGGCGCCGATGCCGACACCTTGTTCAGGAATGCCGAGGCCGCGCTCAAAAAGGCCAAAGCGAGGGGCGACCGCTACCTGTTTTACATCCAGACGATGACCGAAACGGTGGCCGGCAGACTGACCCTGGAGAACCAGTTGCGCCAGGCGCTCGACAACGAGGAGTTCGTGCTCCACTACCAGCCCAAGGTGAACCTCGTGAGCGGCAAGCTCACCGGCGCCGAGGCGCTGATCCGCTGGAACGATCCGCGCACGGGCCTGGTGCCCCCGGGCAAGTTCATCCCGGTCCTCGAGGAAACCGGCCTGATCTTCGAGGTCGGGCGCTGGGCGCTGCACAAAGCCATCGCGGATTACCTGCGCTGGCGCATCGCGGGCCTGGCTGCGGTGCGCATCGCGGTGAACGTGTCGCCGCTGCAACTCCGCAATCGCGGCTTCATCGACGAGATCGAGCAGGTGATCGGCATCGACGCGAATGCGGCGGCCGGACTGGAACTGGAGATCACCGAAAGCCTGATCATGGAGGACGTCAAGCACAACATCGCCAGCCTGCAGGCGATCCGCGCCCTGGGCGTGACCATCGCCATCGACGATTTCGGCACCGGCTTCTCCTCGCTCAGTTACCTGGCCAAGCTGCCGGTGGACACGCTCAAGATCGACCGCTCCTTCGTGGTCGACATGACCGCAGCGCCGGAGGGGCTGGCGCTGGTGTCCACCATCATCAACCTGGCGCATTCGCTGAAGCTGAAGGTGGTGGCGGAGGGGGTCGAGACCGAGGAGCAATCGCGCCTGCTGCGCCTGCTGAACTGCGACGAAATGCAGGGCTATTTGTTCAGCAAGCCGGTGCCGAGCGAGATCTTCGAGACAAGATTTCTGGCTCCGCCTCCAGGCCGGCAGGCGTGAGCGCCGATCAAGAAAGGAACATTCCCATGCGAAACCAGATGGCAATTGTCTTCTATTGCAGCCGCCTGCTTGCATTCGCCATCGCAAGCACGGCGTTCGCGAGCGAGGCTGCAGCAGCAGAAGAGATCAAGATCGGCGGCACCGGCAATGCCCTGGGCACCATGCGGCTGCTCGGAGCCGCATTCGCCAAGCAGAACCCCGGCGTGAACGTCACGGTGCTGCCGAGCCTGGGCACCAGCGGCGCCGTCAAGGCAATCCCCAAAGGCGCTATCGACATCGGGGTAGCCGCCCGGCAGCTGACGGAGGAGGAGCGCAAGCTCGGCACGATTTCACTCGAATATGCACGCTCGCCGCTGGTATTCGCCGTTTCGACGAGAACCCAGGTCACGGCGCTCACCCTGGACCAGATCGCCGACATCTACAGCGGCAAGATGACGAACTGGCCGGACGGCAGCCAGATTCGCCCGGTTTTGCGCCAGGTTGGAGACGACACGACACAGCAGATAAGGCACATGTCCCCGGCACTCGACCAGGCAGTATCCGCGGCGGAACAGCGCCCGGGCATGCCCTTCGCGACGACCGACCAGGAGGCCGCGGACAAGACGGAGAGCATACCGGGCGCGATGGGCGTCGCGACGCTGAGCCTGATCAACTCGGAAAACCGTCCATTGCGTGCACTGACGCTCGATGGCGTCGAACCGACGGTCGGCAACGCCGCCTCCGGCAAATACCCTCATGCCAAGCGGTTTTTCCTGATTGCCGGGGCCGCCCCGTCGGCGGCGGTGAGACGCTTCATCGCTTTCATGCAGTCTCCGGCCGGGCGCGAAATCCTGATCCGTTCCGGGAACTGGATACCCTGACCGCTCAGGATGCCGACCACAGACAAAAAGGTAACGTCCATTGTCACCCGGGTGGCGCTCGCGGTCGCTCTGGCGGTCACGTTCGTCCTGCCCCTGGGCTACTGGGTCATCGCGTACAACGACTTCAGCAGCCAGCTCGAATTCAAAGCCCGAGTCAAAGCGACGGCGTTGAGCGGGCTGATCGCGACTCTCCCCGAGGTGTGGATGTACGCCGAGAACCGTCTGCAGGGCCTGCTCACGCGAGAGCCGGTCCCCCTCGATACCGAGGCGGTGGAGGTCTATGACGTCCGCGGCGAACTCCTCGCGCAAGCGGGAAAGACGCCTCTGTCCCCGGTGTTGCGGCGTTCGTACCTGGTATACGATGCCGCGCGCGTGGCCGGCCGTGTCGAAGTCAGCGATTCGCTGCGCCGGATATGGTACGGCACCGCCATTGCGGCCGCTCTCGGGATTCTGCTCGGGGGTTCGGTGTTCATCGCGCTGCGGACGTTTCCGCTGCGCGCGTTGCGGCGGGTCGCCGAAGATTTAAGCGCCAACCATGCCAAACTGGCCGAGTCCAGCATATTGTTGCAGCAAGAGATACGCAAGCAGCAGCTCGCCACCGAGCGCGCCGAATATCTCGCCTACTACGATGTGCTCACGGGACTTGCGAACCGCACCCTGTTTCTCGAGCGGGTGGCCCAGTTCATGCGCAGCGCAGCCGGCAGCGGGCACAAGCTGGCCCTGTTCCTGTTCGATCTGGAGCGGTTCAAGAATATCAACGACAGCCTCGGCCGGCCCTCCGGCGACGCGCTCTTGAAGCAGGTGGCGGAGTGGCTGACGCGCAACGCGGGGAACGCCAATCTGTTCGCGCGAATCGATGCAGACCATTTTGCCATCGTGCTTCCGGAGGTAAAGCGGGACGGCGACGTGGCGCGGCTTCTCGAGAAAACCCTGGGAGATTTTCTCGAGCATCCGTTCCACCTCAACGACGCCGTTTTCCGGATCGCCGCCAAGGTCGGCGCGGCGCTATTCCCGGATGACGGCGCCGATGCCGACACCTTGTTCAGGAACGCCGAGGCCGCGCTCAAGAAGGCCAAGGCGAGGGGCGACCGATACCTCTTCTACACGCAGACAATGACCGACACGGTGGCCGTCACGCTCACCCTGGAAAACCAGCTGCGCCAAGCGCTCGACAACGAGGAATTCGTTCTGCACTACCAGCCCAAGGTCAGCCTCGCGAACGGCAAGCTCACCAGCGCCGAGGCGCTGATCCGCTGGAACGATCCGCGCACGGGCCTGGTGCCGCCGGGCCAGTTCATCCCGGTCCTGGAAGAAACCGGTTTGATCTACGAAGTCGGGCGCTGGGCGCTGCGTAAAGCGATCGAAGACTACCTGCGCTGGCGCGCCGCAGGCCTGCCCGCCGTGCGCATCGCGGTGAACGTGTCGCCGTTGCAACTGCGCAGCAGCGGCTTCATCGAGGAGATCAGGCAAGTCATCAGTGTCGATGCGAATGCGCCGGCCGGACTGGAACTGGAGATCACCGAAAGCCTGATCATGGAGGACGTCAAGCACAACATCGCCAGCCTGCAGGCGATCCGCACTCTGGGCGTAGTCATCGCCATCGACGACTTCGGCACGGGCTTCTCCTCGCTCGCCTACCTGGCCAAGCTGCCGGTGGACACGCTGAAGATCGACCGCTCGTTCGTGATCGACATGACGGCCGGGCCGCAGGGACTGGCCCTCGTCTCCACCATCATCAACCTGGCGCACTCGCTGAAGTTGAAGGTGGTGGCGGAGGGGGTCGAGACCGAAGAGCAATCGCGCCTGCTGCGGCTGCTGAGTTGCGACGAAATGCAGGGCTTTTTATTCAGCAAACCGGTGCCGAGCGAGATCTTCGAGACAAGATTCCTGGCCCCGCTTCCCGATCGAGCCACACTTACCCAGGACGCTCAAACAAGTTCATGAACGGCAACCGGCCATGGTGGCACTGGTTTGCAACGAGCCGCGGTGTCAAAACCGCGATCGTTCTATTCAATGCGATCCTCATCGGCATCCTGTGGGATGCCGTGTTCGCGCTGGTGCGGACCGAACGCCAAAATACGGTCAACGCAGCGATAGCCAGGAACAACAATCTCGTTATCGTGTTCGAGCAGTACACCATTCGCACTGTCGAGAGCGCAGACGCGGTGGTCCAGTACCTGATCCGCGAATATGTACGCAGCGGCAGGACGATGGACCTCGAAAGACTCGTCGCGGACTTCACTATCGATAACAAGGCGATTATCGGTGTTGTCCTGGCTGACGCACGCGGCAATGCAAAAACCACCGCCTACACGGGCAAGTCCACGAGATCCCTGAATGTGGCGGATCGGGAACATTTCAGGGTCCACATCGAGCACGACACCGGCAAGGTGTTCGTGGGCAAACCGGTGAGAGGCCGTGTCACCGACCGATGGGTGATTCCCGTCACGCGCCGAATCAATAATGCGGACGGCACATTCGGCGGCGTCGCAATGGCTTTGATCGAACCTGGCAGGTTTACCGATGTCTTGCACGACGCAAAGCGGCGCCCGCTCGACATCATTGCGCTGGTGGGGCTGGACGGCGTCATTCGCGCCAGGCTCGCGGGGACGACAGAATCCTGGGGACAGGACGCCAGCAACAGCCTGCTGTTTGCGGAACAAGCCAAGCGTCCTGTCGGCGACTATTTCGCGAAAGGCCAACTGGATAAGGTACCCCGTTTCCTCAGTTACAGGACGCTGTCGGACTATCAGCAGGTGACCGCGGTCGGAACCGCGGAAGCCGATGTGATGGCCGAGTTTCGTCACAGGCAGACGGGATATTTCTGGGCTGCGGGGCTGGCCAGTGCAGGTATCGCGGGCTTCGCCGTCTTACTGCTGCTGTTGCTGGCAGGTCAGCGGCGAGACGCCGCGAACGTTGCCCGCAGCCAAGCCCGATTCCGCGCCACCTTTAACCAAGCCGCCGTCGGTATCGCCCACTCCGATCTGAACGGACGCTACCTGGAAGTCAACCAGAAGCTCTGCGAGATCCTCGGTTATTCAAAAGAGGAATTGCTGACACGGACAATCGCCGATGTGACGCACCCCGACGATCTCGCCGCGAACATCGAGTTCCACAGGCATCTCGAGGCAGATCCAGGCAAAGTCGGCACCACTCCTCGGGAGGAACGCTATATCCGCAAGGATGGATCTACCGTCTGGTGCCTCTCGGCAGGTTCGGCCGTTCATGACCGCGACGGCAAGCTCGAGTATGTTGTCGCCGTAGTCCAGGACATTTCGGATCGCAAGCGGGCTGAGATCAGAATCCAGCACCTGAACCGCGTACACGCTGTGCTGAGCGGCATCAATGCGCTCATCGTTCGCGTGCGCGACCGCGACGAGCTGTTCAGGGAAGCGTGCCGGATCGCGGTCGAGGACGGCCAATTCAAGATGGCCTGGATAGGCATCGTCGATCGGAGCGCGATGAAGATCGTGCCGATTGCCTCGGCGGGTGCGGAACCGGAGTTCCTGGCGCTCATCAAGGACCGTTTCTCATTGCTCGAAGACTCGCCATCTGGAAACACCATCAGTGCACGCGCAGTCAGGGAAAAGAAAGTCATCATGTCCAACGCAATGAGAGACGATACGGATATCTTCTTCACGAGGGATCTCATCGCGCGCGGGATTCACTCGATCGCCGTTCTGCCTTTGCTGGTCTCGAATGACGCGATAGGCGTACTCGCCCTATACGCCGGCGAGACCGGCTTTTTCGATGAAGAAGAAATGAAACTTTTGACGGAACTCGCCCGCGACATCGCGTTCGCGATCGACCACATCGGCAAGCAGGAGCGGCTCGATTATCTGGCCTACTACGATGTGCTCACCGGCCTGGCGAACCGCACCCTGTTTCTCGAGCGGGTGGCGCAGTACCTGCGCGGCGCCGCGAGCGGCGGGCACAAGCTTGCCCTGTTCCTGTTCGACCTGGAGCGGTTCAAGAATATCAACGACAGCCTCGGCCGCCTCTCCGGCGACGCGCTCCTGAAGCAGGTGGCGGAGTGGCTGACGCGCAACCTGGGGGATGTCAATCTGTTCGCACGAATCGACGCAGACCATTTTGCCATCGTGCTGCCGGAGGTAAAACAGGACGGCGACGTAGCGCGGCTTCTCGAGAAAACCTTGGAAGCTTTTCTCGAGCATCCGTTCCGCCTGAATGACGCCGTATTCCGGATCGCCGCCAAGGTCGGCGCGGCGCTATTCCCGGATGATGGCGCCGACGCCGATACCTTGTTCATGAACGCCGAGGCCGCGCTCAAGAAAGCCAAGGCGAGGGGCGACCGCTACCTGTTTTACACGCAGACCATGACCGAAACAGTGGCCGCGAAGCTCACCCTGGAAAACCAGCTGCGCCAGGCGCTCGACAAGGAAGAATTCGTGCTCCATTACCAGCCCAAGGTGAACCTGGTGAGCGGCAAGCTCACCGGCGCCGAGGCGCTGATACGCTGGAACGATCCGCGTACCGGCCTGGTGCCCCCGGGCCAGTTCATCCCGGTCCTGGAAGAAACCGGCCTGATCTTCGAAGTCGGGCGCTGGGCGCTGCACCAAGCCATCGAAGACTACCTGCGCTGGCGCACCGCGGGCCTGGCTGCGGTGCGCATCGCGGTGAACGTGTCACCGCTACAACTCCGCAATCGCGGCTTCATCGACGAGATCGAGCACGCAGTGGCGATCGACGCGCACGCGGCAGCCGGACTGGAACTGGAGATCACCGAAAGCCTGATCATGGAGAACGTGAAGCACAACATCGCCAGCCTGCAGGCGATCCGCGCGATGGGCGTGACGATCGCCATCGACGACTTCGGCACCGGCTTCTCCTCGCTCAGCTACCTCGCCAAACTACCGGTGGACACGCTGAAGATCGACCGCTCGTTCGTGACCGACATGACCGCAGCGCCGGAGGGACTGGCGCTGGTGTCCACCATCATCAACCTGGCGCATTCGCTGAAGTTGAAGGTGGTGGCGGAGGGTGTCGAAACCGAGGAACAATCGCGCCTGCTTCGGTTGGTGAACTGCGACGAGATGCAGGGATTCTTGTTCAGCAAACCGGTGCCTAGCGAGATCTTCGAGACAAGATTCCTGGCCCCCCTTCCCGTCGTGTGACAAATAATGGCGGCGTTCGAAGTCGACATGTATGTGCGCAGCCGTACATCCACAAAAGGCGCCAATTGATAAGCTTCAGCAGGCGTGGAAGCCGTTCCGATGTCAATAACGGAGAGTGACATGCGTCGCGAAGCGATCCGATCCAATCCAAGACAGTCGATTGAGGCAAACGGCGATGGGCGATAGGAGTTTCCTTCGTCGGAAAGACGCAACCGTGCAGCCACCCGAGACGAGCGCCCCGGTCTCAGCGGCCGCCAAGCCCCATGCCGAGCGCGAGGCCGCCGTACTTGCCAGCGAAAAAGCCCTTCTGAGTCGCACAGAAACCGCCGACCGGCGCCAGGAAGCCGCCGACCGACGCCAGGAGGCCACCGACCGGCGCGAAGAAGCCGCCGACCGACGCCAAGAGGCCGCCGACCGGCGCGAAGAAGCCGCGCGAGTCATGGCGCGCACCGGGGCGCAGTTGCGTGAAGCGAACGAGCGCCTCGTCGTCGCGACAGTGCACGCCCAGACGATGACCGAGGCCGCCGAGCAGGCCACCGCGCAGATTTCCTATATGGCCGAACACGACTTTCTCACCGGCTTGCCGAACCGCTCCCTGCTGACGGACCGGCTGGCGCATTCCATCGCGCTCGCGCAGCGTCACGGCAGGCGCGTCGCCCTGATGTATCTGGACCTCGACCACTTCAAGCACGTCAACGACTCGCTCGGGCATGCGATCGGCGACCAGTTGCTGCAGTCGGCCGCCAAGCGCCTGCAAGCCTGCGTCCGCAACTCCGATACCGTCAGCCGCCAGGGGGGCGACGAATTCGTGGTGCTGCTGGCCGAAGTCGAGGCGGTGCGCGACGCCGAGCTCGCCGCCAAAAAATTGATCGAGGCCATGGCCGCGCCCCATCTCATCGGCGAACACCAGCTCCACGTCACCCTGAGCATCGGCATCAGTCTCTACCCCGACGACGGCAAGGACGTCGAAACGGTGCTCAGGAACGCCGACATCGCGATGTATCACGCCAAGAGAAGCGGGCGCAACAACTACCAGGCGTTCACTCCGGACATGAACGCCCACGCGGTCGCGCGGCGATCCGTCGAAGATGCGCTGCACCGCGCCATCGAGCAGCACGGATTGGTGTTGCACTACCAGCCTAAAGTGAATCTCGAGACCGGCGCCATTACTGGTGTCGAGGCCCTTCTCCGCCTGCAGCAAGCCGATCGTAGTCTCCTCCGCCCGGCGCAGTTCGTGAGCGTCGCCGAGGACTGCGGCCTGATCCTGCCGATCGGCAAGTGGGTGCTGCGTGAAGCCTGCCGCCAGACGGCGACCTGGTTGCAAGCCGGTCTCGACATGGGGCAGATCGCGGTCAACGTCTCGGCGACCGAGTTCCACAGCAAGGATTTTCTCGCCGGTGTCCGTGCCATCCTCAAGGACACCGGCCTGGACCCTCGTCACCTCGAGCTCGAGCTGACCGAGAGCGGACTCATGCAGGACGCTGAACCGACGACGGAGATCCTGCACGCGCTCAAGGATCTCGGCGTGCGGATTGCCGTCGATGACTTTGGCACCGGCTATTCCAGTCTGAGCTATCTGCGCCGTTTCCCGATTGACACGCTCAAGATCGATCAGTCATTCGTGCAGGACGTCGACGGCGCGGGCGAGGCCATCGTCGGTGCCATCATTGCGATGGGCATGAGCCTCAAACAGCGGGTCGTGGCTGAAGGCGTCGAAACGCGGGACCAGCTCGCCTTCCTGCAATCCCATCACTGCGCCGAAGGACAAGGCTACTACTTCAGTCAGCCCGTGGTCGCCGAGGAATTCGCTACCTTGCTGGCAGCCGGTCGGCAGCCGAGAACGAACCCTGGTCATGAAAACACCTCCTGAGTGCTAACGTCAGGGCGTAATCGCCGCCAGCCGGAAAGCCCGGGAACCTCGGCGACGGTCACATCAGGCCGCGATCCTGCCGGGAAGCAAGCGATCCGATTCCCGTTTGACCACCGCATAGCACTCGCAAACCCGCTCTTCCAGCTTTGGCCGGTCAAGCACTTTGATGTGACCGCGACTGTAGTGAATCAATCCGGCCGTTTGCAGCTTTCCGGCCGCCTCGGTGACGCCCTCGCGGCGCACCCCCAGCATGTTCGCGATCAATTCCTGGGTCATGTTCAGCTCGTTCGAGAACAGGCGGTCCAGGCTCAATAACAGCCAGCGGGCGAGCTGTTGCTCCACCGAATGATGCCGGTTGCACACCGCGGTCTGAGCCATCTGCGTGATCAGCGCCTGCGTATAGCGCAGCAACAGATGCTGCAACGGGTGGCTCTGCTCGAACTCTCTTTTGAGGATTTTTGACGAGAGGCGGTACGCATAACCGGCGCTTTGCACCACCGCCCGGCTGGGCGTCGACTCGCCGCCCATGAACAGCGCGATACCGACCAGGCCTTCGTGGCCCACGACCGCGATTTCCGCCGACGCCCCGTCCTTCATGACGTAGAGAAGCGACACGATGCAGTCTGTGGGGAAATACACGTAGTCCAATCTCCCTCCGGACTCGTAGACCGCCATGCCAAGCGGCAGCGGCACGAGCTCCAGGTCCGGCAGCAGGCGCTGGTAATCCGCTGCCGGCAGCGCGGCAAGCAGATGATTTTGAGTCGGGATAAAGCTCGGGGATGCGGCGAGATTCTTGCCCATAGGGACCTCCAATAGGGCCGAAGCAAAAGCGAGTCCCCGCGCCCACGGCATCGGGGAGGCCCATCTTACGCCTTTATGTCTCCTAGCGAACAGAACATTCTTCGCCGTGAAATCGCGCCAATGCGCGATCGGGATGCGTTCCGTCGTCTTCCCCCGGACATGCGGGAGGCGTCGGTGTGCTGCCGAACAGAGTTCTGCGACAGCTTGCCCTAGACTTTTCCGTTCACGCGGTAGACTTCAACCCGCTGCAGCAGTCAGAAAAGGAAAGCGCCATGAACAAGTCTTCTCCTGTTTCGCTCGCCCCGCTGGCGGCACTCCTGTTCGCCGGCTCCGCGCTGGCCCAGGCCATCAGCCCCTCGGGCGCGGACGCCAATCGCGCCGACCGCCACTGCATCTCGACCACGCTATCCGCGGACCCCTCGGCGCCGTGTTCCGGCGATGTCCTGAACGACCGTCCAGGGGAAACGCCCGCAGCCGCCCGCTACGCGCCGCCCAACAGCACGGCGGGGAGCGTCACCCCGAACACCGCAATCCAGCCGGGCAGTACCGGCACTACAGTGACCGGTACCGTAAATGCGGGCGCGGGATCCACCCCTACCGGAACCTCGATGGGCACGGGCACCTCGGGTACCTCGTCCACTGCGGGCGCAACGGGTACCGGGGCTGCATCAGCAACGGGGGCGGCAGGTGCCCCCGCGCGCCGATAGCATTCGGGGGACACCGGGCGGCCTTATTTGGCTCCACCTCAGCGCCCCCTCAACCCGCCTCAGTACTACCTCGGCACTACCTCAGCCCCACCTCACACCGCAGCACGACCTCGGCACCACCCTCAGCACCCAGCTCCGCGCTGCAGACCATCAGCAGCAGCGCGGGCAAGGCCGCCCAGAACCAAGGTGCGCGCACGAGCTTTCAGGCCGGCGATCCATCGAGCACCCCGCGTATCAGGAATTCTCCGGGCAGGAAAGGCAATAATCCCTGTCCGGTGGCTGACGGGAGCCAATGACGGCGGCATAGGACAACGGAATAAGGCCACTTTCGGCCGCCGCAGGTTTGGGAGTATAGTCCTTGCAAACAACTTATAAAAATCCCGTTTCTTCAACACACTATAGAGAGGATAGTCAATCATGAACGCACCGGTCGATTACAACGCGATAGAAGGGATGTTTCAACGGCGGTATAACCAAATCGAGGTCAAATTCGACTCCGAGCACGCCGTAGCGTGGACGTATTTGAAACCGTCAGGGGTACCCTGCTTCAACCTCGACCTTCTCAACGAGCTGCGCGCTCACGACAGCGCAATCGAAGGGAGTGGCGGGCGCCTGATGTACAAGGGCGAACTCCGCCAGATTCGCTATTACGTGGTGGCCTCCAAGACCGAGAACGTCTTCAACCTGGGAGGGGATCTTTCGCTGTTCGTGCAGCGGGTCAAAGCCCAGGACCGCGATGCGTTGATGAGCTACGCCAAGCTCTGTGTCGACAACATGCATTTGAGGGCCTGCAACTACCACAGCCCTTTGATTACTATTTCGCTGGTGCAGGGTGAGGCGCTTGGAGGTGGGTTCGAGACCGCGCTTTCCTCGAATTTGATCTTCGCGGAGCGCCGAGCGCGCATGGGAATGCCTGAGATCCTGTTCAATCTCTTCCCCGGAATGGGCGCCTACAGCCTGCTCAGCAGGCGGCTCGGGATGAAACGCGCCGAGGAAATGATTCTCTCAGGCCGCATCTATACCGCCGAAGAGCTGCATCAAATGGGGGTGGTCGATCATCTCGTCGAAGATGGCACCGGGGAGTTGGCTGTAAACGAATTCATCCACCGCAACCGGCACCGCAATGGCATGCAGGCCGTATTCAGCTGCCGGCAGCATTTCCACCCGGTCAGCTACGAGGAGATGCTCAATATCACCAACGTCTGGGTCGACGCGGCGATGCGCCTGGAGGAGAAGGATCTCAAGCTGATGAGCCGCCTCGTGCGCTCGCAATTCCGGTATATCCAGGGCGGGGCGGCGGCGGCAATCCCCGTAGAGACGGCAGAGCAGGAAGAAGCGCAATACGCGGTAGCGCAATACGCGACTGCCTGAGCGCGAACAGCGCGCGAGTCCGGTCGCGACCGCCCCACCCTAGGGGGTGTGGGTGATCGCGCGGATGATGACCTGTCGGGTCGGGTTCCGATTCGTCTTGACCGGTGCGTTTGGACCCGCCCCGGCAGTGTTCTCGCGCTCAGCTAGCGTGCCGCGCTCTGACTCTTCTTGAGATACTCGAGGAGCGAAGTGCACGCCTGCTGAAACTGCTCGCGCACCACCTTTAGCAGGCGCATCCCACTCGCTTCCAGCTCGGAATGCGTTTGACCGTTGATGCTCACGCAGGTCTTGCACAACTGGTTCGCGCCCAGGGTCACCGCCGACCCCTTCATTGCGTGCACCAGGTCCTTCAGCGTCTCGTATTGCTCCGCGGCGATCGCAGCTTCCATCTGTCTTAGCAGGGCCTCGCCGTCCTGGATGAAACCGTTGATGAGCTCCGGCATGAAGCTGTTGCCCGAACCGATGAGTTCCAGCTCGGCGAGTGCCGTGGGGTTGACGACTTCGGGGGGCGCATCCGTATCGTCCACCGCCGCGACGGATAAGGCCGCGCGCTTTGCGATCAAGCCCGCAATGGTGTCGAGCAGGCGGCGCGCCTCCACGGGCTTGGGCAGAAAGGCGTCGATCCCCGCCTCCTCGCACTCTTTCATCGCCTCCGACGTCACATCAGCCGAAAGCATGATGATCGGTACCTGTACGGACTCCGGGTCCATGAAGCGGTAGGCCCGCGCGGCGTCCAGGCCCCCGAGCTCCGGCATGTTGAGGTCCATGATAATCACGTCGAATCGCTCGTTCTCGAGCACATCGAGAGCCTGCTCGCCGTCTCCGACCACCCGGACTTTGTGGCCGGCACGCTCGAGTATTCCAAGGATGACTCGCTGGTTGACCGCGTTATCTTCCGCCACCAGGATCTGGTAGCGACGCCGGTTGGCGTCGCGCGCGGCATAGTAGTCGCTGAGTGAAATAACGCCTTCCTGGCCTCCCTGGACTGCGGTGGCCGAATGGATGGCGTTGAACAGCAGCCGCTTCTTGAACGGCATCTCCAGCACTGCCGCGTATCCACATGCCAGCGCTTCCGAGCGACGAATCTCCGATACGCCCGGCGTGCACAGCACGGTGGGAGGCGCCTTCTGACCGCGGCCGCTGCGCAGCCGCCCCAGAATACGATCCGGCTCGGTCTTTGCGTCTTCACGCAAAAGGACAAGATGGTAGGGATGCCGGAGTGAGCGCGCTTCGGAAAGGCGGGCAGCCGCAGCCTCGACGCCCGCGACACGCTCCGCGCGCGCCCCCCAACTCGCCAGATCGTGCTCTAGTACGTGCAACTCGCCTTCTGCAAAGCCGAGCAACATGATCCTGATATCGTTGAGCCGCAACGAAGCTTCGGACAATTGACCCGCAGTCTGTTTCTTGAAGGGCAGCTCGAACCAGAAAGTGCTGCCTTTTCCGAGCGCGCTGGTCAGGCCGATCTGACCGCCCATCATCTCCACGAGTTGCTTCGAGATCGTGGTGCCGAGCCCGGTGCCGCCGTAGCGGCGTGTGGTCGAGTTGTCCGCCTGGACAAAGCTCTCGAAAATGCGTTCCTGGGCCTCGGGCGCGATGCCGATTCCCGTGTCCTGGATGGCAAATCGCAGACGCACCGCATGCTCGCTCTCGCCCAGACTCGACACGGTCAGGGTGACGCTGCCGGATTGAGTGAATTTGATGCCGTTGCCTATCAGGTTATAGAGCACTTGACGCAGATGATAGGGATCGCCGCGCAGCTCGGGCGGCACTTCCGGCATGACGTGGCTGCGAAGCTGCAGCCCGCGAATCTCGGCCTGAGACGCAAGCACTCCGGAAGTACCGTTTATCAGGGCATGCAGATCGAAGTCGGTCTCCTCGATGTTGACCTTGCCTGCCTCGATCTTGGAAATATCAAGGACGTCCTCGATCAACTTGAGAATAGATTGCGAGGCATCGTGCATCGCTTTCACCATCTCGGCCTGTTCCGCGTTCAAAGGCGTGTCGCGCAACAGGTCGTTCATGCCGACGACGGCGTTGAGCGGAGTGCGCATCTCGTGGCTCACGGTAGAGAGGAACCTGCGCTTCGCCTGGTTCGCCGCCTCGGCACGGTGCAGCGAATCGAACAGGCGCGTCACCAGTTTGCCCATGTACACGGACAGCACGACCATTCCGACTAGCAGGCCGAGGCCTAGAATCCGGTTCTGCGCCCAGTAGCCGTTCGCCACAATGACAAACCCGAATCCGGCGACGCTGAGCGCCAGGGAGTTGTACAGGTAGGGCTTGCCGTAGCGGTATCCGTTGCCGAAGATCGTCCACAGATAGATGATATAAAGAGGAGTCCCGTACTCGCCCAGGTTGTACATGAAGAACGTTGTCGCGCCGATATCGAGGCAGGAGGCGCTGATGCGGCGCACGGGCGAAGGAGCCGGCAGCAGATAGATCCACGCGAACACGGCAACCGCCAGCACCATGAAGCACACCATGGCCCCGAAGAACTGTGCCTCGTTGCGGACTTCGCCGCCGCTCAAGGCCTGCGGCAGCAGATACAGGAACAGCACCACGCCCACCAGCATGCGGATGATCGCCTGCTCGTGTTCCGTGTCCGGGCGCCCGGTGAGGCGGGCCCGGAAGCGTGTCAGGAGGGATTTCTGCGCCATCGGAGCTCGGATCCGGGCTACTGCGCCGATTGATCTGCGAACCGCTCGCCGATCGAGAGCACTTCTTCGCGGTGCCGCCCCAGGATTTCCACGAGCTGAGGATCGAAATGCGCGCCGGCATGCTGTTCCATGTACGCGAGCGCCTCTTGCACTGGCCAAGCCGCTTTGTAGGGCCGCACCGATGTCAGCGCGTCGTAGACGTCGGCGATCGCGACGATTCGCGCTTCGAGCGGGATATGCTCGCCCCTCAATCCGGTCGGGTAGCCGCTGCCATCGTACTTCTCGTGATGACCGAGCGCGATCACGGCAGCCATCTGCAGGTATCCGGAAGAGCTGTCCTTCAGCATGTCGTAGCCGATGCGCGCATGCGACTGCATCACTCGCAGATCCTCGCCGTCGAGTCTTCCAGGATTCTGCAGGATGCGGTCCGGAATACCGATCTTTCCGATATCGTGCATCGGCGCAGCCAGCTCGATCGCATCCTGCTCGGCCGAGGACAGGCCTATGCCCTTGGCGACGAGGGAGGAATACTTGGCCATGCGTACGAGGTGCATTCCGGTCACCTTGTCGCGCTGCTCGGCGGCCTTGGCCAACCGGAACAGGGTCTCGACCTCGCGCCGCCGCAATTCACGCGTGGCCTCGTCGATTTTCTGCTCGAGGATTCGAGTCCTGTTTTTCTTGAGAATTTCGTGCCGGCGCAAGCTCAGCAGATTGCGGCATCGGGCACCGCATTCGAGCCGGTCTATCGGGCGAATCAGGAAGTCGGTCGCTCCGGCCTCCAGGGCGCGGTAGCGTACCTCGCGATCGTTGACCACCGTGATGCACACGATCGGAACGTCCTCGTATCCGAAAATGCGACGCAGCCTCCGGATCACTTCGATCCCGTCCAGGCTCGGCATCTTGTAGTCCGTGAGCACCATGTCGACCGGGTGCTTGCGCGCGTATTCGATCGCCTCCAGCGGGTCCGAGAAAGTGGCGACCTCGATGCTCGAGTCCAGGCCCCTCATGATCTCGCTCAACACGATCCGGCCGGTGGACTGATCGTCGATGATGAGAATCTTGAGCGGCGCGAGCTTGGCCTCGAGCGAATCGTGAACCAGCGTAAGCGGTTTCGAAGTCGTTTTCATTGGAATCCTCGGCGCCGGCCCGGTACGGCGGCCCCTGCCCTCCCCTGAGCGCAAGCCTGCCCTCCCCTGAGCCTAAACCTAATTACACTATATTTGCGAGGAAATTGCGAGAAGCCACGGATTTGTCACGTTTCTTGGGCCTTTGGCGAGCATTGGGGAGAAGCCCAACTATGCTTTTTTGGACAAATCACGCAGTCGCCGCCAGCCTGTGCCCTGCTTCGGGTGCGAAAGTTGCCTCCATTTCACGGCGCAGCCTCACCGCTTCATTGCTTGCGTCATAAACCACGTCAGACCAGAGCACCGGAGCGCCGGACTTCACGGGATTGAGCAGCCTGACCTGGTGCGCGAGCCCCAGGGGGAGTGCCCCCAGGCGCAGCGAATCCGCCGCGGGCGCGAGCTTGCCGACCACGGTGAATCCGCCCTCGCCGTCGAGCAACTCGCCCGCGCGGAGGTCCCGTTTCGCGGTCGCGACCGCATCGGCCCGAAAACCTGTCGCACAGCCGGTCGGTTCCCGCCTCAGCCCTACCGAGGCCACCGAGATTCCGACTTCCAGACCGATGAGGTGCCAGCGTTTGTACATGCACGCATAGCGGCCGGAAGGGTCGGTTCGCACGCCGTATTCCATGAAACAGCGCCGGATATATTCGGTCTCGCCTTCGAACACCACCCACACGCCGAAACGGATGTCATAGGGAATCGCCTGCCCGTCGCGATCGAGCGAGGACACGACTTCGACCTGCCCCTTGTGATGCAGCTGCCCGCCCTCGGCCTTCGGCCGCATCACCCGCGGTATATCGTCTATGGATGCGGGCGGATAGGCGAGTCCCTCCGGCGCCGGCGTGAGCCCGGTTGCGTTGCACACCGCCGTGGTCTCGATCGCCGGCTTCGAGCCGTCGAGGAAGGAGTTGAACATTTTCGGATTGAGTCCGCCCAATTGCGCCTGTTCCGGTGTGAGGCCGTAGTATTGCCACACCGTTTCCGGCGTGGACTGCGCGAAGTGCGGCAGCCATTTGTGGCCGCGTCCCGCCGCGACCACCGGGAATCCGGCCGCGCGCGCCCAATCGACGAGCTCGCAGATGAGCGCGGGCTGGTCGCCGTAGGCGAGGCTGTACACGACCCCGGCCTCCTTCGCTTTTTTTGCGAGCAGCGGCCCGCAGAAAGCGTCCGCCTCGACCGTCACCATCACCACGTGCTTGCCGTTTCGGAACGCGGCGAGCGCATGCTCGACTGCCGCAACCGGATTGCCCGTGGCTTCGACGATGATTTCCACGGCAGGATGCGCGACGAGCGCCTGCCAGTCGTCCGAAACGTGCGTGCGCCGCTCCTTCAGCGCTGCGTCCAGCGACGCCGCCGCGTATCGCTCCTCTTTCCAGCCGACGCGCTCGAGGTTGGCGCGCGCGTTTTCCGGCGAGAGGTCGGCGATACCGGCGAGATGCACGCCGGGCGTCTTCGGCACCTGCGCGACATACATGGCGCCGAACTTGCCTGCGCCTATCATGCCGACTCGGAGCGGCTTGCCTTGCGCTTCGCGCTCCTGGAGTTTCGCGTAGAGATTCACGCTTACGCAGCGAGCTTCGGTTTCAAGGCTTCCTCCGGAGTTCCGTCCCTCCAGGGTAGCGGAACCTCGTATTCCTTCAACAGGCAATCGTCCGGCAGGCACTCGAGGGGCGTGAAATCCCGGTGCGCGATGTATTCGGGACGCTTGAACCGGCGAATATGGTTCGACACGGCGCACAGGCTCAGATAGACGCTGACCCTGTTCCACGGAGACAAATTCGAAGTCGAGGCGTGCACCAAGCAGGAATGAAACAGGATCATCGAACCGGCGGGCCCCTTCGGCGCGACGATGCCGCCGCGCCCGATCAGCTTGCCGATCGTCTCGTGATCGATGGTCCAGAGCGGATAGCTCGTCGTCGAAGTGTCGTGCGCGGCGTCGATGACCCCGAGCTTGTGACTGCCCGGGATGAGCATCAGAGGTCCATTGAATTCGTTGACTTCGTCCAGGAAGATCGCCACATTCATCGCGCGCGCCTCGGGCATGAGGTCGTCGTTCTTCCATGTGCCGTAGTCCTGGTGCCATTGCCAGACGTCACCGTCGAAGGCCATCTTGCCGTTGATCTTGAACTGGTGCATGTACACCTCTTCGCCGAGCAGTTGCACCGCCGGCGAGATCATGCGTGGATGACGCGCGAGCTTCGCGAAGGGAACGCTGTACATGTGCGCGGCGAAGTTGGTGCGCACGGCGTCGCTCCCCTTCTCGAGCACGTTCTCCGGGCGGCGCTGAGCGTAGAGCCGCGGCACTTCGTCCGTGAGCACCTTGATTTCCTCCGGCGCAAACAGCGCCGGAAAAAAGAGGTAGCCATCGCGCTCGAATTGCTCGATCTGCTCTCGATTGATTTCCATGCAGCGTTCCTCCGATGCCGTGGATTTCGCCGGGACACGCCTCTATTCCGCATTATATAGAGAGGGACGAGCCCGCACCTTTGGACGGCGCACCGAGCACGCCTCGGCATCGCCGTTGCGGCGAATCGAATGCTTCGCGCTACCGGGCCGGATCGCCCGTCGCGGAGGACGGTACGACCTGGAAAAACACCTCGTCCTGCCGAATCATGCCGAGCTCGAAGCGCGCGCGCTCTTCGATCGCTTCGAACCCCTTCTTCAGATCGCGCACCTCGGCGTCGAGGGCCGCATTGCGCTGACGCAGACTGCCGTTTGCGTCCTTCTGCTCGACCACCTGACGCTCAAGGCCCCACACACGGAACCATCCACCTTTCCCGAACCACAACGGGTATTGCAGGAGCAGGATGGAACCGGCGAAGGCAACGGCGAGCGCTTTCATCTCAACTGGTAGAAAGCTTCCCGTCCCGGGTAGCCGACGGCATCACCGAGGTCTTCCTCGATACGCAGGAGCTGATTGTATTTCGCGACGCGATCGGACCTCGAAAGCGACCCGGTCTTGATCTGGAGTGCGTTCATGCCCACGGCGATGTCGGCGATCGTGGTGTCCTCGGTCTCCCCGGACCGGTGCGAAATCACGGCGGTGTAGGCCGAGCGCTTCGCCAGCTCGATCGCCGCGAAAGTCTCGGTAAGCGTTCCGATCTGGTTCACCTTGATCAGTATGGAGTTGGCGATTCCGAGCTGGATTCCCTCGCGGAGGATCTTGGTGTTGGTTACGAAAACATCGTCGCCGACCAGTTGCACTTTCCTGCCCAGCCTTTCGGTCAGCGCGCGCCAGCCGTCCCAATCCGACTCGGCCATCCCGTCTTCGATGCTGAGGATCGGGTATTTCCCGGCCCAGGCGGCGAGAAGGTCGCCGAACTCGGCGGAACTGAGCTTGTGTTTTTTCGAATCGATAACGTATTTGCCGTCCTCATAGAACTCGGAGCTGGCGCAGTCAAGAGCCAGCGCCACGTTGGTGCCGGCGTGATAGCCGGCGCGCTCGATGGCCTCGAGCACCAGTTGCAGCGCCGCTTCGTTGTTCGGCAGATTCGGTGCGAACCCACCCTCGTCGCCGACCGTCGTCGACAGGTGCTTGCTTTCGAGGAGGCCCTTCAGCGCATGAAAGATCTCGGCGCCGCAGCGCAGGGCCTCGCGGAAGCTGGCCGCCCCAACCGGTACGATCATGAATTCCTGGATATCGAGATTGTTGTTCGCGTGAGCTCCGCCGTTGATCACGTTCATCATCGGTACGGGCATCTGCATCGCGCCCGAGCCGCCGAAATACCGGTAGAGCGGCAGTCCCGACTCCTCGGCCGCCGCTTTCGCCACCGCCATGGACACGGCGAGAATGGCGTTTGCGCCGAGGCGCGATTTGTTTTCGGTGCCATCCAGTTCGATCAGGGCTTTGTCGATGAAGCTCTGCTCCTGCGCATCCAGACCCATGATCGCTTCGGAGATCTCGGTGTTGATATGCTCGACCGCCTTCAGCACCCCCTTGCCGCCGTAGCGGGCCTTGTCCTTGTCGCGGAGTTCCAGCGCCTCGCGCTTGCCGGTCGAGGCCCCCGAGGGCACCGCGGCGCGGCCCATCACTCCGGATTCGATCAGCACATCCGCCTCCACGGTCGGATTGCCGCGCGAATCGAGAATTTCTCTTGCGACGACGTCGACGATTGAGCTCATCTCCTGCCCTTTTTTTGCGTTTTAAGTTTCTGTTCCGCGAATCCGCCGCTCTTGACCAGCGCGTCCAGTTCCTTCAGCGTACCGAGCAGGTCCTTCATCCGGTCGAGCGGCCAGGCATTCGGGCCATCGGAGAGCGCTTTGTCCGGGTCGGGATGCGTTTCCATGAAGACCCCGGCGATACCGCACGCGACCGCGGCGCGTGCGAGAACCGGGACGAACTCGCGCTGCCCGCCGGAAGAGGTCCCCTGGCCGCCCGGAAGCTGCACCGAATGCGTGGCGTCGAACACCACGGGGCAACCCGTCTCGCGCATGATCGCGAGCGAGCGCATGTCCGAGACGAGGTTGTTGTAGCCGAACGAAGCGCCGCGCTCGCACACCATGATGCTGTCCTTCCCGCTCGCTTCGCGCGCCTTGTCGACCACGTTCTTCATTTCGCCGGGAGACAGGAACTGGCCTTTCTTGATATTGACCGGCTTGCCGCTTGCCGCGACGGCGTGGATGAAATCGGTCTGACGGCAGAGAAACGCCGGCGTCTGCAGCACGTCGACGGTCGCGGCAACTTCGGCAATGTCGTCCTTGTCGTGGACGTCGGTCAGAACCGGCACGCCGACTTTCTTTTTCACCTCGCCGAGAATCTCCAGGCCTTTGCTCATACCGAGACCCCGGTACGATTTGCCCGAGCTGCGGTTGGCCTTGTCGTAGGACGATTTGTAGATGAACGGAATGCCGAGCAACGCGGTAATTTCCTTTAGGAACACTGCAGTGTCGAGCGCCATCTGGCGCGACTCGACGACACACGGGCCGGCAATCAGGAACAGGGGTTGGTCGAGGCCGACGTCAAAACCGCAAAGTTTCACGTGCGCCTATGCCGCGATGGCGGTCTTCGTTTTTCCGGCCTGGTACTGCAGCGCCGCCTCGACGAAAGCCGTGAACAGCGGATGGCCGGCGCGCGGCGTCGAAGCGAACTCCGGATGGAACTGGCAGCCGATGAACCAGGGGTGAGACGGCAGCTCGATCATTTCGCAGAGCTGCTCGCGTTGGGTGAGGCCGGAGACGCGCAGACCCTTGTCCTTCGATCGCTGCACATATTGGTTGTTGACCTCGTAGCGATGCCGGTGGCGCTCGTTGATCACGTCCGCACCGTAGACCTTGCGCGCCAGGCTCCCGGCATCGAGGGAAGCCGGTTGCGCGCCCAGGCGCATGGTGCCGCCCAGATCGGATTTCTCGTCGCGGCGCTCGATCCGGCCGTCGCGATCCTGCCACTCGGTCACGAGCGCGATCACCGGGTGCGGTGCATCGCGGTCGAATTCCGTCGAGTTGGCGCCGGCGAGGCCGACGACGTTCCTTGCGAACTCGATCACCGCCAGCTGCATTCCCAGGCAAATGCCGAGATAGGGAACCTTGTTCTCGCGGGCATACTGGATCGCCTTCATCATGCCCTCGACGCCCCGCTTGCCGAAGCCGCCGGGAACGAGGATCGCATCCACGCCTTTCAGGAGCGCGCCGATGCCTTCTTTCTCGATCGTTTCCGAGTCCACGTAGCGAATGCTGACCTTGCTGCGCGAGTGAATACCCGCGTGGACCAGGGCTTCGTTCAGCGATTTGTAGGAATCGGTGAGGTCGACATACTTGCCGACCATGGCGATCGTGACCTCGTGCTGCGGATGCTCCAGGGCCTCGACGAGCTTCTTCCAAACCCTGAGATCAGCGGGCTTGGCAATGATGTGCAGCTTGTGGCAGACGATCTCGTCGAGCATCTGCTGATGCAGCATCCAGGGAATCTTGTAGATCGAGTCCTCGTCCCAGACCGAGATCACGGCGTTTGCCTGAACGTTGGTGAAGAGGGCGATCTTCCTCTTTTCCTCTTCGGGAATGGGCCGATCGGAGCGGCACAGGAGCGCGTCGGGCTGGATGCCGATCTCGCGCAACTCCTTCACCGAGTGCTGCGTGGGCTTGGTCTTGATCTCGCCCGCGGTTTTTATATAGGGCACGAGCGTCAGATGAATGTAGCAGGTGTTATGCGCGCCCAGCTCCATCCCCATCTGCCGCACCGCTTCCAGGAAGGGCAAGGACTCGATGTCGCCCACCGTTCCGCCGATCTCGACGATCGCCACCTCGGCATCACCCGCGCCGCGCGTAATGAACGATTTGATCTCGTCGGTGACGTGCGGAATCACCTGCACGGTGCGCCCGAGATAGTCGCCGCGGCGCTCCTTCTTGATCACCGACTCGTAGATCTGGCCGGTGGTGAAGTTGTTGTTCTTGTGCATCCTGGCCGACTGGAAGCGCTCGTAGTGGCCCAGATCCAGATCGGTCTCGGCGCCGTCCTCGGTGACGAACACCTCTCCGTGCTGGAAAGGGCTCATCGTGCCCGGATCGACGTTGATGTACGGATCGAGCTTGAGAAGGGTGACTTTGATGCCGCGCGATTCGAGGATCGCGGCGAGAGAGGCGGCGGCTATCCCCTTCCCCAAAGAGGAAACCACACCGCCCGACACGAACACATACTTGGTCATCTAAAACCAGGGGGATGGGATGGGGAATGGTACATGAAAAGCCCTCCCTGCTCAATCCGCGCGCGGGTTCGTTTTAAGGCTCGGCCAGCTCCGGCCGGTTTCTGAAATGCTCAAGCGCTTCGGGATTGGCGAGCGCTTCGAGGTTCTTCACCGGCTGGCCGTGCACCGCGTTGCGTACGGCCAGTTCGACGATCTTGTTCGATTTAGTGCGCGGAATATCGGGCACCTGCAGCACTTTCGCAGGAACATGACGCGGCGTGGTGTTGGAGCGGATCTGCTCCTTGATCCGGGCGATGAGCCAATCATCCAGCGCAAGTCCCTCGCGAAGCTTCACGAACAGCACGACCCGTACGTCGCCGATCTCACCCGGCGGCCAGGTCTGGCCGATGACGAGGGACTCCACCACTTCGTCGAGCTGCTCGACCTGGCGATAGATCTCGGCCGTTCCGATGCGCACGCCGCCCGGATTGAGCACCGCGTCCGATCTGCCGTAGATGATCATGCCCTCGTGCCGCGTGATCTCGCACCAGTCGCCGTGGGTCCAGACTCCGGGAAACCTCTCGAAGTACGCGGCGCGATATTTCGACCCGTCGGGGTCGTTCCAGAAACCGATCGGCAACGACGGAAACGGCCGGGTGCAGACGAGCTCGCCCTTTCGCCCCGTCACCGCGCGCCCTTCTTCGTCGAACACCTCGACCTTGAGGCCGAGCGCCCGGCACTGGATTTCGCCGCGCCACACCGGCAGGATAGAGTTGCCGAGCACGAAGCATCCGCAGATGTCGGTGCCGCCCGAGATCGAGGACAGGCACAGGTCGCGCTTGATCGCCCGGTACACGTAGTCGAATCCCTCCGGCGCGAGCGGCGAGCCGGTCGAAAGTACGGTGCGCAAATGTTCGAGCTTGTGCGTTTTCGCCGGCTCCACCTCCGCCTTGGCAATCGCGTCTATGAACTTTGCGGAAGTGCCGAGGTGGGTCGTCCCTTCAGCGTCGGCGTAGTCGAAAAGGATGCGGCCCTTCTCCACGAAGGGCGAGCCGTCGTAGAGCAGCAGCGTCGCACCTGAAGCAAGCCCGGAAGCGAGCCAGTTCCACATCATCCAGCCGAGCGTGGTGAAGTAGAACAGACGATCTCCGGGCTTGATGTCGCAATGCAGTTGCTGTTCGCAGAGATGCTTGAGCAGCGCGCCGCCCGCTCCGTGCACGATGCACTTCGGCACGCCGGTGGTCCCGGAGGAGAACAGGATGTACAGCGGGTGCTCGAACGGAAGCTGCTCGAAGCGGATTTCACCTCCGGGTTGGTCCGCGATGAAGTCTTCGAGCCTCTGGCCCTTGGGAATGCCGGACAGGTCCGGCCGCTCTTTCACGTAAGGCACGACAACGACACGCCTGAGGCTGGGCAGCTTCGCCGCGATTTCGCGCAGCTTTCCGAGCGAATCGATTTCCTTTCCGTTGTAGAAATATCCGTCTGCCGCAAAAAGCACGACGGGAGCGATCTGCCCGAAGCGGTCGAGGACGCCCTGCACGCCGAAATCGGGGGAAGACGTCGAGAAGGTCGCGCCGATGCTCGCCGCGGCGAGCATCGCCGAGATCGCTTCGGGCATGTTGGGCAGATAGGCGGCGACCCGGTCGCCGGGTTGGACGCCCAGCGCACGCATCGCCTGCGCCATGCGCGAGACCTGCTCGTACAGCTCGCGATGCGTGAGGCGGCGCTTGACCCGGTCTTCGCCCCAGAACACCATCGCCGTAGCGGCATCGCGCCGCCGCAGCAGGTTCTCGGCGAAGTTGAGCCTCGCGTCCGGGTACCAGCGCGCACCCGGCATTCGCTCGCCGTCCACGACAACCCGCGCGCCCTTGGCGCTCGCGCGCACGCCGGCGAATTTCCACAACGAATCCCAAAACTGCTCGGGGTGATCGATCGTCCAATTGTAGAAAGCCGGATAGTCGTTGAATCCGAGCTTCCAGTCGCGGATCGCCTGGCGCGCAAAGCGTGTGAGATTCGCCTCCTCGATACGCTCGCTATTGGGCCGCCAAAGCGGTCTTTCGGCCGTCACGGTCTCCTCCGACTGCGGGGATTGGACATTATAATTTGCCGCAGGTCGCGCTTGATCCGGACCGGGAGAAGCATGGCACGGGAATCGATGCAATTCGACGTGGTCGTGGTCGGCGGAGGGCCGGCCGGACTGGCGGCAGCGATCCGGCTGAAGCAGCTCGCCGCGCAGAAGGCGGTCGAATTGGGCGTGTGCGTGATCGAAAAAGGCTCGGAGATCGGCGCGCACATACTCTCGGGCGCCGTGATGGACCCGTGCGCGATGGAGGAGCTGTTTCCCGATTGGAAAGCGCGCGGTGCGCCGCTCCAGACCCCGGTGAGCGAGGACCGGTTCCTTTTCCTCACCCGAACGGGCTCGTTCAAGCTGCCGGGATTTCTCCTGCCCGAATGCTTCAGGAATCACGGCAACTATGTCGTCAGCCTCGGCAACGTGTGCCGCTGGCTGGGGCAGCAGGCCGAAGCGCTGGGCGTGGAGATCTATCCCGGCTTCGCGGCCGCCGAAGTCCTTTACGACGATAAGGGCGCGGTCAGAGGCGTGGCGACCGGCGACATGGGCGTGGGACGCGACGGCAAGCCGACCGACCAGTATCAGCCGGGAATCGAGCTGCACGGCAAGTACACGTTTTTCGCCGAAGGCTGCCGCGGGCATCTGGGCAGACAGCTGATGGAGCGTTATCGCCTGACCGCGAACTCGGATCCCCAGGCGTACGGTATCGGTCTGAAGGAACTCTGGGAGATCGAACCGAAAAAGCACCGGGCGGGACTCGTCATTCATTCGGCCGGCTGGCCCCTGGACGCGCGCACCTACGGCGGGTCGTTCCTCTATCACATGGAAGGCAATCTTGTTTCGGTCGGCTTTGTCGTCGGACTCGCCTACGCCAACCCCTATCTCAATCCGTACGAGGAATTCCAGCGCTACAAGACTCATCCAACCGTCCGCGGATTTCTCGAGGGCGGCAAGCGCGTCGCCTACGGGGCGCGCGCGATCGCCGCGGGAGGCCTGATGTCACTGCCGAAGCTCGTCTTTCCCGGCGGCGCGCTGGTCGGCGACGACGCCGGATTCCTGAATGCTTCGCGCATCAAGGGCAGCCACGCGGCGATCAAATCGGGGATGCTCGCCGCGGAGGCGGCGTTCGCCGCGCTGCGGGCAGGACGAACTGCAGACGAGCTCGAAGCCTATCCCACCGCGTTCGGCGGTTCGTGGCTGTTCGACGAACTGCACCGCGCGCGCAACTTCAAGCAGTGGATGTCCAAGGGCCTCTACTCCGGGACCGCGATGGTCGGAGTCGAGCAGTACCTGCTCGGCGGAAAATTTCCCTGGACCCTGCATCACCGGCACGCGGACCACGAGTGTTTGCGGCCCGCT
>Ga0193726_1000344_pt1 | contig 54003 bp, 57 predicted proteins | sample H2c1metaG_FD_144928 | JGI IMG/M metagenome (GOLD analysis project Ga0193726, IMG submission 144928) | Soil microbial communities from a riparian zone of the East river system, Colorado, United States - H2c1 | ecosystem: Environmental > Terrestrial > Soil > Riparian zone | place: USA: East River... | reverse complement strand
CCGTCGATGACCTGACCCTCTTCGAGGTTCTGCACCAGTTCCTGGCGCTGCTCGGCGCGGGTCTCTTCGAGAACCGTGCGGCGCGACACCACGATGTTGCCGCGGCGGCGATCCATCTTGAGAATCTGGAACGGCTGCGAGTTGTTCATCAATGGCGCGACATCGCGGATCGGGCGGATATCGACCTGCGAACGCGGCAGGAAGGCCACCGCGCCGTCGAGATCGACGGTGAAGCCGCCCTTGACCTGATTGAAGATGACGCCGTGAACCTTCTCGTTATTGTTGAAGGCCTTCTCGAGCTTGCCCCAGCTTTCCTCGCGGCGCGCCTTGTCGCGCGACAGCACGGCTTCGCCAAGCGCATTTTCGATGCGGTCGAGAAACACCTCGACCTCGTCGCCGACCTTGAGGTCGGCCTCACGGCCGGGACCGTTGAATTCGCGAAGCGCGACGCGGCCTTCGGTCTTCAGGCCGACGTCGATGACGGCCATGTCTTTTTCAATCGCGACAACAATCCCCTTGATGACGGAGCTTTCCTGCAGATTGCCGCCTGCGAAGGATTCATCGAGCATCGCGGCGAAATCGTCGCGGGAAGGATTATAGGAAGAAGCAGTCGAAGCCATTTGTTCTCCAGATGCGGGTATCGCCGGCCATTCGGGTTAAAGGGCGTATCGCGCGCGAAGTGTTAGAGGTCCGCAAACCCTAACGACCGCCTCGCAAGAAATCGCGAGAGCGGGCCGGCAGCATGCCTGCACGTTCGATACGTTGATTTTATCCGGGGTCAGAGCTTTCGATCTCAAGACCGGGAGCGGGCTTTCCTCCAATGACGGCAGGGCGTCAAACCCTCGGCCGGCCCGCTCGGACGGCCTCGACAATGTCGATGGCGGCCCGGACGCCGCCTTCTATATCTAAATGCGAGTTATCGAGCAAGTACGCATCTGAGGCCGGTTTTAAAGGCGCAACGGCGCGATTCTGGTCCCGTTCGTCGCGTCTGAGGATATCCGCCAGCACGGCGGCTTCGTCGGCATCCTCGCCGCGCGCCCGGGCCTCCAGGGCGCGGCGGCGAGCGCGGACTTTTGGGTCGGCGACAACGAAGATTTTCACATCCGCATGAGGGCAGATCACGGTTCCGATGTCGCGGCCATCGAGCACGGCGCCGGGCGGATCGGCCGCGAATTGCCGCTGAAAATTGACCAAAACCTCGCGCACTTTAGGGATCGCCGACACCACCGAGGCCGCCTCGCCCACAATTTGGGTTTTCAGGGCGGGATTTCCGAATTTCTCGGGATCGAGCGCCAGCGCCGCGGAAACCGCGATCATCTCGTCGCCGAGGTCGGCACCCGCATCCAGCAGCGCCTTGGCCACCGCGCGATAGATCACGCCGGTGTCCAGGTGACGAAAACCGTAATGCGCGGCAAGCCGCTTGCCGAGCGTGCCCTTGCCTGAGGCCGCGGGTCCGTCGATGGCGATGATCATGAAAACTCCGCCCCCAGCCTGCGCATCATCGAGATAAAATCCGGGAAGCTGGTGGCGATGAAGGCGGTGTCGTCGACCTGCACCGGCTTGTCGGACGCGAGCCCCATTACCAGCGCCGACATCGCGATGCGGTGATCCATGTGGGTGGCGACGAGGCCGCCGCCGGGGACGTGTCCCCGTCCTTCGACAATCATGTCGTCACCTGCGATTTCGACCTTGATGCCGTTGGCACGCAGCATGGCGGCGGTCGCCTCCAGCCGGTCGGATTCCTTGACCCGCAATTCCTGTAGCCCCCGCATGATGGTGGTGCCCTCGGCAAAGCCGGCCGCAACCGCGAGCACCAGATATTCGTCGATCATCGACGGCGCGCGCTCCGGCGGCACCTCCACGCCCCGCAGTTTCGAGGCGCGCACGCGGAATTGCGCCATCGGCTCGCCGGCGTCGCCGCGCATCTCGCTCTCCTCGATCGAGGCGCCCATTTCGCGTAAGCTGGTGAACAGCCCGGTGCGCAGCGGATTCGTCATCACGTCGGTCAGCACGATATCGGAACCCGGAACGATCAGCGCCGCCACGATCGGAAATGCCGCCGATGACGGATCGGCCGGCACCACGACATCGGCGCCGTGCAGTTCGGGTTGGCCGGTGAGCGTAATTTTGCGGCCATGGCTGCCTTCGCGTGTGGACGCGATCTGCGCGCCGAAGTGCTTCAACATCAACTCGGTGTGGTCGCGGCTGGCCTCGGTCTCGATCACCGTGGTGATGCCCGGCGCCGACAGCCCTGCCAGCAGCACCGCCGACTTGATCTGCGCCGACGCCACCGGGGTGCGGTAGAGGATCGGCAGCGGATCGCGCGCGCCTTGCAATGACAGCGGCAGCCGTCCGCCTTCTTTGCTGTCACCGACCCGCGCGCCCATCAATTCCAGCGGATCTAGCACCCGCCGCATCGGCCGACTGCGCAGCGACGCATCGCCGTCGAACGTCGCCGTAATCGGGCATCCCGCGACGGCGCCCATCACCAGCCGGCAGCCGGTGCCGGAATTGCCGAAATCGAGCGGCGCACCCGGTTGCGCAAACCCGGCGACGCCGACGCCTCGGACCGACCAGGCGAATTCGCCGGTTCGCTCGACCTGGGCGCCGAGCGCTCGCATCGCCCTGGCAGTATTGAGCACGTCCTCGCCCTCAAGCAGGCCGGTGATCCGGCTTTCGCCGACCGCCAGCGCGCCCAGGATCAGGGCGCGGTGCGAAATCGACTTGTCGCCGGGAACGCGGACTTTGCCGGTCAGGGCTCCGCTCGATCGGGCCTCTAATGGCGTCGGCTGGTCAGAATGGGTCAAGATTGTGTCCTCTGCGCGGGCCGCACGTAACACATGGGCCACGCCACGTCACGCGGCCGTCCATCTGTCGCAAAGCGCTATTGACAGCGGCGGTGCAACTAGCCAAGTGAAGCACCGTTTTTCGAAAAATTCCCAGGATTCCACACGTGGCCAAATCCGATCTCGGAACCAAACGCATTTGCCCGACGACTGGCAAGAAATTCTATGATCTCAACAAGAATCCGGTGATCTCGCCCTATACCGGCGAGGTGGTGCCGATCGCGCCGATTCCGCCGCCCCGGACCCGCGCCGACGCGGCGGCGCGCGCTAGTGCGGCAGCTGCTGCATCTGCTGCGGAAGCTGTGCCGGAGCCCGTGGAGGCCGAAGAGTTGGTTCCGCTGGAAGAGGCCGATGCCGAGGAGAATACCGGCAAGGTCAAGGCCGCGGTCCCTGAGTCCGAAGACGACATCGAGATCGACGAGACCATCGAGGATGACGACGACGACGATTCCACCTTCATCGCCGACGAGGAAGAGGGCGACGAGGACGTGACCGACATCATCGGCGACGTGTCGGGTGACGAGGAGACTTGAGATCAGCCCTGATTTGTGATCAGGGTTTTTGTCCGCGCCGTTTGAGGCGTGCGGAAAGCCTGGGGCCATAGCTCAGCTGGGAGAGCGCTTGCATGGCATGCAAGAGGTCGGCGGTTCGATCCCGCCTGGCTCCACCAGCCTTCGCAGGCTACGCCTGCTTCGGCTAGGCAAGCCCTATCGTAGCGAAGGCTGCCTCGCCGTAGCCCGAAGGGCGTAGGCGGGCCGACGCAACCCACGCTTGATCCCGGCAACGCGGTCGTTACGCTGCCTAACGGCAAGCTGCGGCGGCACTATGAAATACGTTTACATTCTCGAAAGCCTCGATTCTGAACATTTTCTACGTCGGGATTACCGATTACCTCCGCGCCCGGTTGAAGAAACACAATGCCGGTGAAGTGACGCATACTTCAAAATACAGGCCTTGGAAGCTAAGGACCTACATCGCGTTCAGCGACGAAAAGCGGGCTTTTGCGTTCGAGAAATACCTGAAATCTGCATCCGGCCGCGCATTTGCGAAAAAGCGGTTCTGATGATTTATGTCGGCCATGACATCTAAGCCACCCATGCCCCCAAACCCCTCCCCCGGCGCCATGACGGGCTTGCGCGTGGTCGATCTCACGCGCGTGCTCGGCGGGCCGTATTGCACGCAGATCCTTGCCGATCATGGCGCCGACGTGGTCAAGGTCGAGCCGCCGGCGGGCGATGAGGTGCGCGACTGGGGACCGCCGTTCCATGATGATGACGCGGCCTACTTCGTCGGCATCAACCGCAACAAGCGCTCGATCGGGCTCGACCTTGCCTCGGAGGGCGGCCGCGAGGTCCTGCTCAAGATGCTGGAGAGCGCCGACGTCCTGATCGAGAATTTCAAGCCGGGCACATTGGACAAATGGGGCATCGGCAACGACGTGCTGCGCGAAAAATTTCCGCGCCTCGTTCATTGCCGGATTTCGGGTTTCGGCGGCGACGGCCCGCGCGGCGGCAATCCCGGCTACGACGCCATCATCCAGGCCATGACCGGAATGATCGCCGCGACCGGCTCGCCCGAGAGCGGACCGATGCGTATCGGCGTGCCGGTGGTCGACATCACCACCGGGCTTTACGCAGCGATCGGCATTTTGATGGCATTGTCGGAGCGGCAGAAATCCGGCCTCGGAGAGTTTCTCGAAACCACGCTGTATGAAACCGGTCTCGCCGTTATGCATCCGCATGCGGCGAATTATTTCATGCATGGCAGGCCGCCGAGCCTCACCGGCAACGAGCACCCCAATCTGGTGCCTTACGCGATCTTCCCGACCCGGACCGACAACATCTTCATCGGCGTCGGCAATGACGGCACCTTCCGCAAGCTGGCAAAGGAAATCGGAAAGCCGGAACTCGGCACCGATCCGCGCTTCGCGCGCAACAAGGACCGCATCGCCAACCGCGACGCGCTACGCGCCGAACTCGCCGCCGTATTCAGCCAGCATGATGCCGAACCTCTATGTAACCGTCTGCTCGCTGCCGGACTTCCGGCAGGCCCGGTGCAGTCGATCGACCAAGCGCTGACCAACGCTCACACTGTCCATCGAGGCGATGTGATCGAAAAGGACTGGTACAAGGGCGTGGCGTCGCCGATCCGCTTTGCGCGCAGCAAGGCGTCGTTGCGCAACGTGCCGCCGAAATTCAGCGAGCACGCCACCGCCGTGCTGACGGAGTTCGGATATTCCAAAAGCGAGATCGAGACGCTTGTGGCCAAGGGCGTTGTCTGCGGGCCGGAACGGAAGCGCTGAGTTTCGCAGCCATCGTGTCCCGGACGCGGTGCGGCATCCTTTATGCCGCCCCGCAGAGCCGGGACCGTACCAAACGCCGGAGCCCGTAACGGCCCCGGCTCTGCAGCGCACCGCTTCGCGAAGAGCCATAGCGCGTCGAAGACGCGCGTAAACGCGCTTATGGCGCTGCGCTGCGTCCGGGGCACGAGACCTCCGCCTATTTTCCCGCTTCCCTTCGCTGGCGCTTCCCCCCTAACATCCTTTCGCTTATACGGTCATTTGCACGTCATCCGGCGCTGTTATCGCGCGAAATGAAGATGACGGTCCAACCGGGAGGATTTTAATGGCACTTCGACAATTCAGCGCTGCTGCGGCAATCACTGTTGCGCTTGCGCTTACCTCGCCTGCTCATGCTGTCACCGAGATTCAGTGGTGGCACGCGATGACCGGCGGCAACAACGACATCGTCAACAAGCTCGCCGAGGAATTCAACGCCAGCCAGTCGGACTACAAGGTCGTGCCGACCTTCAAGGGCAGCTACCCGGACACCATGAATGCCGGCATCGCCGCGTTCCGTGCCGGCACGGCGCCTCACATCATTCAGGTGTTCGAGGTCGGTACCGCGACCATGATGAGCGCCACCGGCGCCATCAAGCCGGTCTATCAGCTGATGAAGGAGGCGGGCGAACCGTTCGATCCCAAGGCATACCTGCCGGCGATCACCGGTTACTACTCCACCGCCAAGGGCGAGATGCTGTCATTCCCCTTCAACTCCTCGTCGATGGTGATGTGGATCAACAAGGACGAGTTGAAGAAGGCCGGCGTCGCCGAGATTCCGAAGACCTGGCCGGAAGTGTTTGAGGCCGCCAAGAAACTGAAGGCCGCGGGTCACACGACATGCGGCTTCTCCAACGCCTGGGCGACATGGGCGCACATCGAGCAGTTTTCCGCATGGCATAACGTGCCGATCGGCAGCAAGGCCAACGGGCTGGATGGCTTCGACACCGTGCTTCAATTTAACTCGCCATTGCACGTAAAACACCTGCAGAACCTGATCGACCTGCAGAAGGACAAGACCTATGACTATGCCGGCCGCGGCAACGCCAGTGAAGGCCGCTTCGGCTCCGGTGAATGCGCGATCTTCCTGACCTCCTCCGGCTATTACGCGAGCGCGAAAGCCACCGCCAAGTTCGATTTCACCTCGGCGCCGATGCCCTATTATCCCGACGTCACCGGCGCGCCGCAGAACTCGATCATCGGCGGCGCGTCGCTGTGGGTGATGGGCGGCAAGAAGCCCGAGGAATACAAGGGCGTCGCCAAATTCTTCACCTTCCTGTCCGACACCAATCGCCAGGCCAAGCTGCATCAGGAATCCGCCTATCTGCCTATCACCAAGGCGGCCTATGAAAAGACCAAGGCGGACGGCTTCTACCAGAAGGATCCTGTGCCGGAAACGCCTCTGAAGGAGCTTACCAACAAGGAGCCGACCGAGAATTCGCGCGGCCTGCGCTTCGGCAACATGGTGCAGATGCGTGACATCTGGGGTGAAGAGATCGAGGCGGCGCTTGGCGGCCAGAAAACCGCACAGCAAGCCCTCGATTCCGCGGTAGCGCGTGGCAACGCCATGTTGCGGACATTTGAAAAGACCGCAAAATAGGCCTCGGAAATGCTCCCTCTCCTCTTTCGGAGGGGGAGTTCTCGCATCACACGGAACGTGACGCCCTGAATGGAAAAGTCTGCCGTCTTCAACAGCAAGCTGCTTCCATATCTGCTGCTCATCCCGCAGCTCATCATCACATTCGTATTTTTCTACTGGCCGGCAAGCCAGGCGGTCTGGCAGTCGTTCCTGCGCGAGGATGCATTCGGCCTGTCGTCCGAGTTCATCGGCCTGGAGAATTACCAGGTGCTGTTCGCGCAGCCAGAATATTACAAGGCGATGCTGACGACGGCGGTGTTCTCGTCGCTGGTCGCGGCGCTGTCGCTCGGCATCGCGCTGTTGTTCGCAACGCAGGCCGACAAGAACCTGAAAGCCGCCCCGGTCTACAAGACTTTCATGATCTGGCCCTACGCGGTTGCACCCGCGGTGGCCGGTGTGCTGTGGTTCTTCATGTTTCACCCCTCGCTCGGCACCTTCGCGCGGCCGCTACGTGTGGCGGGGTTCGACTGGAATCCGCTGCTAAACGGCAACCACGCCATGACGCTGGTGGTGATGGCCGCGGTGTGGAAACAGATTGCCTACAACTTCCTGTTCTTCCTGGCCGGGCTGCAGTCTATTCCCAAGAGCGTGCTCGAGGCCGGCGCGATTGATGGCGCAGGCCCGTTACGGCGGTTCTGGACCATCACCTTTCCGCTGCTGTCGCCGACCACGTTCTTTCTGCTGGTGGTGAATATCGTCTACGTCTTCTTCGATACGTTCGGCATCATCGATGCGGTGACCGGCGGGGGACCTGCCGGCGCGACGACAACCATGGTCTACAAGGTCTATGCCGACGGCCGGCTCGGCGGCGATCTCGGCGGCTCGGCGGCGCAATCGGTGGTGCTGATGGTCATCGTCATCGCGCTCACCGCGATCCAGTTCCGCTATGTCGAGCGTAGGGTGCAGTACTGATGGTCGAGCATCGCCCCTGGAACGACATCATCGCCTACGCCATCCTCACCTTCGGCGTGTTCATTGTCGCCTTTCCGGTGTATCTCGCATTGATCGCCTCGACCCATGATGCCGGAACCGTGGTCGGCGGCCACATGCCGTTGTCGCCGGGCGGCCACGCGCTGGAAAACTATTACCGGGCGGTGTTTGTCGGCGGCTCGCGTACCAGCCGCGAGCCGGTCGGCCACATGCTGATGAATTCCTTCATCTCCGCCATCGGCATCGCGGTGGGCAAGATCTTCATTTCGATCCTGTCCGCCTACGCGGTGGTGTATTTCCGCTTTCGGTTTCGCCAGACCGCGTTCTGGATCATCTTCGTCACGCTGATGCTACCGGTCGAGGTGCGCATCTATCCGACCTACAAGGTGGTGGCGGACCTGCACATGCTCGACACCTATGCGGGACTGATCCTGCCCCTGATCGCGTCCGCGACCGGCACGCTATTGTTCCGGCAGTTCTTCATGACCATTCCCGACGAATTGCTGGAGGCGTCCAAGATCGATGGCGCGGGTCCGTTCCAGTTTTTCAAGGATACTCTGCTGCCGCTGTCGGTCACGACCATCGCAGCATTGTTCGTGATCCAGTTCATCTATGGCTGGAATCAGTATCTGTGGCCGCTGCTGATCACCACGCAGGATTCGATGCAGACCATCGTCACCGGCATCAAGAAAATGCTGGCGACGACGGATGAGCTTGCGGAATGGCAGCTGGCGATGGCCACCGCCATCCTCGCGATGCTGCCGCCGGTCGCAGTAGTCGTGTTCATGCAGCGCCTGTTCGTGCGCGGCCTGGTCGAGACGGAAAAGTAAGGAGCGAATAGTGAGTAGCGAATGGCGAATAGAGAATAGAAGGCCGATGGGCTGCTGCGAATTCCCTATTCGCCATTCGCCATTCGCCATTCGCCTTGGGGTATCCCATGGCTAACGTCACGCTGACAGACGTCCGCAAAACCTACGCCGGTGGTTTCGAAGCCATCAAGGGCGTCCGTCTCGATGTCGGCGACGGCCAGTTCTGCGTTCTGGTCGGGCCGAGCGGCTGCGGCAAGTCCACGCTGTTGCGCATGATCGCGGGGCTGGAGACCACGACCTCCGGCAAGATCGATATCGGCGGGCGAATCGTGAATGAGATCGAGCCGGCCGAGCGCGACATCGCCATGGTGTTCCAGAATTACGCGCTCTATCCGCATATGAGCGTCTACAACAACATGGCCTACGGCCTGCGCAATCGCCGCATGCCGGAAGCCGAGATCGATACAAGGGTCAATGAAGCCGCAAAAATTCTCGAACTCGGCGCGCTGCTGCAGCGCAAGCCGCGGCAGCTCTCGGGCGGCCAGCGCCAGCGCGTGGCGATGGGCCGCGCCATCGTGCGCCAGCCAAAGGTGTTTCTGTTCGACGAGCCGTTGTCCAATCTCGACGCCAAGCTGCGCATCGCCATGCGCGTCGAAATCCGCAAATTGCAGCGGCGGTTGAAGACCACCTCAATCTACGTCACCCACGACCAGCTCGAGGCAATGACGCTGGCCGATATCCTGGTGGTGATGAATGGCGGCCAGGTCGAGCAGCTCGGCAACCCGCTCGATATCTACCAGAAGCCCGCAACGACGTTCGTGGCCTCCTTCATTGGCGCGCCGCCGATGAATCTGATGCCGCTGCGCGACGCGGGCGGCTTTCAGGCCGCGAGCGGCGACGGCATTCTCGGTGTCCGGCCGGAAGATCTGGCCATATCCGGCGATGCGCCGGCAGGCGGTCTTGCACTCGACCTCAGCGTGGAGGCCATCGAGCACGTCGGCGCCGAAACCTACGTCTATGGCATCCGTTCGCTCGTGGGGAATGCGCCGACGGTGAGCGCCAAGCCGGGCGAACTGTCGCCGGGCGAGGTGATCGTGCGGGTTCCCGGGACCAGCGCCCCGGCCATCGGCCAGCGTATCCGGGCCACCGCACCGCGGGACAAGCTGCACCTGTTCAGCGCCGACGGCCGCAGCCGGATCGAGCTGTAAGCCTTATCTTCGTCGTTCCGGGACACGCGTTTTCGCGTGGACCCGCTTGCGCGACGCCCCGGAATGACGCTGGATGGGCCTTTCCGGCATGATTCCAGCCGCTTGAACGCCCCGCAAATCATGCCCATATTGGCTGTGACCGGACGGCAAACCGCCGGCCGGCCAAAAATGGGGTGCCGCAAGGGCCCCTCAAAGTCGCTTCGAGAGGACTTTGTGATGTCTCGTGTTCCTTCGTTATCCAGTCCGTTCCTTTTGGGATTCGACGAAATCGAGCGTGCGCTCGATCGCGTCGTCAAAGGCGCCGACGGTTATCCTCCCTACAACATCGAGCGCTGCGACCGTAACAACGGCCAGCCGGAACGGTTACGGATCACGCTGGCGGTGGCCGGCTTCACCCGCGACCAACTCGATGTAACTATTGAGGAAAACCAGCTCGTGATCCGCGGCCGCCAGCAGGACGACAAGACCCGGCAATACATCCATCGCGGCATCGCCGCGCGCCACTTCCAGCGCACCTTCGTGCTGGCCGAGGGGATGCAGGTGCTGGGTGCGGACCTGAAAAACGGGCTGTTGTCGATCGACCTCGCCAGGCCGGAGCCTGAAAAGGTCGTTAAGACAATTGCTATCAATGAGCACGAATAATGCATGATCAGGAAAAGTGGGAACCGGTTTTCCGATTCTGATCATGCATCTGAGATGGAACGAGTAGCGGACTCGACCGCTTGGTCTACAAAAGGAGTCGAGACCATGACTGAAGCTAATGTTGCGTACGAAGGAAATAGCGTCTCCCCGGAGGCGTTGGCCAGCCTTGGCGAGGGCCACATCGCCTATGTAAAGCAGATCCGTTCCGAGGACGTGCCCGGGCTATTCCCGCAGGCGCCGCATCTGGCGCCCGGTCTAAAACTGTTCGCGCTCCACACCGCGAGCGGGCAGCCGATCATGCTGACCGACAGCCGGGAAGCGGCGATCGCCAACGCCTGGAGCAACGAGCTGCAGGCCGTCAGCGTTCACTGAACGCGCGGGACTGAATTAGGATTCGCGATACGCGGGCGTTCGTCTTCGATTTGGTCGAAGGTGGGCCCGCGTTTTATTTTGGCAAGCGTTTGTCTTGCCGTCGAATGTCACATGCCTTACAATACTAGTCACGGTGACTAGAAAGTTCATCCATGGCTACTCCAAAAAAGCGTTCCAAAACCGCCGACACCCGCGCCGGACGCTGGCGACTCCAGGACGCCAAAGCTCGCTTTAGCGAGGTTGTCAGGGAGGCGCAGCAGCACGGCCCCCAGCGGGTGACGCTTCACGGAAAGGATGCCGTTGTCATTGTCGGCGCTGACGAGTTCGATCGTCTTCAACGCCCGGTAACGGGGCGCGATATCATCAACGCTCTCGCGGCGTCGCCGCTAGCCGACGTGCAGTTCGAGCGACTGAGCGTGAAGTCCAAGGTACGGGACATCAACCTGTGAGAGGTTGGCTGCTCGATACCAATGTCGTTTCCGAATTGCGCAAACCAAGACCTAATTCCAAAGTCATCGATTTCATCGACATTCAACCTGGCGCGATATTGTTCGTCACCGAAGTTACGCTGGCGGAAATCCGATACGGCATCGAACAGTTGGGCGACGCCCCTCGCCGCGCCGACCTTCATCGATGGCTGGAGCGAAATTTGCGCCCTTTATTTGCCGGCCGCGTCCTGACCATCACCGAAGAAGTCATCGTTCGGTGGAAGACTCTGGTTGTCGAGGGACGCAAACGCGGCCGCACGTTCAGTCAACCGGATTTGTTTATTGCGGCAATCGCAGTCTCGCAGGACCTTGTCGTGGTGAGCAGGGATATCACTGAATTCGTTGAAGCCGCCGTACCGGTCTTCGATCCGTGGGCGAGTACGCTTTACTTCAATGGAAAGAAGACGACGCTAAAGGGTCCCGCACGCCTGGACGCTGCCTCGGAAATAATCTCGAACGGCTGAGCCAGTGCCTACGCCGCACTCGCCGGCGGCAGCGCCAGCACCGAATAGATCGCCTGCGCGTCGCGCGAGGCGCGCAACTTCTTGGCGACGTCCTGGTCGCGCAATAGCCGCGCGATCCGCGCCAGTGCTTTCAGGTGGTCGGCGCCGGCGCCTTCGGGCGCCAGCAGCAGGAAGGTCAGGTCGACCGGCTGGCCGTCCATCGCCTCGAAATCGATCGGGCGCTCCAGCCGCGCGAACAGGCCGAACAGCTTTTCCAGCTTCGGCAGTTTGCCGTGCGGGATGGCGACGCCATAGCCGACGGCGGTGGTTCCCAGTTTTTCGCGCTGCAACAAGACTTCAAAGACCGAGCGCTCGTTCTGCCCGGTCAGGGCCGCGGCGCGCGCCGCCAGTTCCTGCAGCGCCTGCTTCTTGCTGTTGACTTTCAACGCCGGGAGTATCGCCTCGGGCGCGACCAGATCGGTAATCGTCATGGGGCTTCCGAGGTGAAGTTTGACCGTTCGGGTTGTGAAATAGGCTTCAGGGAGACGGCGTCAAGCGGGAAACGTGGGAAACGGAATTGCGTCCCGTCTATAACGCAAAACCAGTGCCAATTCCTTAAATTCGGCTCGGCCCGGCAAGGCGGCGGACTTATAGGGACCGCCTTGGGGAGCGTCAACGGCGATCTCGACGCTAACCACCGGAGTTGACCACCGGCGGATCGACCCAGCCGACATTGCCGTCCGGGCGCCGGTAAATGATGTTCACGCGCCCGCTGCTGCCGTGCTGGAAAACGACGACCGCGGCGCCGGTCAGGTCCAGCTCCATCACCGCCTCGCTGACCGATAGCCGCTTCAGCGACGTGGTCGCCTCGGCGATGATCACCGCGTTGTAGGCCGTTACCTCGTCCTCGCCATCCGATGCCGGCGCCTCGATGACGTAACTCGGCGCATCCAGCGTCGGCATGCTCATCTCCGCGATGGCGACCGCCACCGCGTGCGTCTTGCGGGCGGAGCGATCCTTGAGCCGGCTCTTGTAGCGGCGCAGGCGTTTTTCGATCATGGCCAATGCCTGGTCGGCGCTGGCATAGGCATCGGCCGCGTTGGACTCCGCCTCCAGCGTGATGCCGGAATCCAGATGCAGCGCGCAATCGGTGCGGAAGCCGAAGCCGTCCTTGCTCAGCGTGATATGGCCGGAATAATTGCCGTCGAAATATTTGCGCAGCACTTCTTCGGTGCGTTCGCTGACGCGGCCGCGCAGCGCTTCGCCGACGCTGATGCTTTTGCCCGAGACCCGTACAGTCATGACATGCCTCGTTTCATCAAGGGTTAGCGAGCCAGTATTCAGATTGGCGGGAGCCGATCAAGCCGGTGCGGTGTCGCGGGACCGGTCGGAGGGTACGGCAGGCGCCGAAAGTGCATTGCCGAGCATGCTCTGTTTGTCGCGGCGGCGCTGCACCGAGGACGGAATGCGCATCGCCTCGCGATATTTCGCCACGGTGCGGCGGGCGATATCAATGCCGGCCTCGCGCAATCGTTCCACGATGGTGTCATCCGACAGGATCACCGCCGGGCTTTCGGCGTCGATCAACTGCTTGATGTGGTGACGAACGGCTTCGGCGGAATGGGCCTCGCCGCCGTCGGCCGACGCGATCGACGCGGTGAAGAAATATTTCAATTCAAAACTGCCGCGATTGGTCGCCATGTATTTGTTGGCGGTGACGCGCGACACCGTGGATTCGTGCATCTGGATCGCATCCGCCACCGCCTTGAGATTGAGCGGGCGCAGATGGGCAACGCCGTGGGTGAAAAATCCATCCTGCTGCCGCACGATCTCGGTCGCGACTTTCAGAATCGTGCGGGCGCGCTGATCGAGCGCGCGCACCAGCCACGTCGCATTCTGCAGGCAATCGGTGAAATAGGATTTGTCGCCGTCCTTGCGGATCGTCTTCGACAGTTCGGAATAATAGATCTGGTTGACCAGTACCCTCGGCAGCGTGTCGCTGTTGAGTTCGACATGCCAGCCGCCGTCGGGGCCCGGCCGCACATAGACATCCGGCACCACGGTCTGCATGCGCGCCGAGCCGAATTTCAAACCCGGCTTTGGATCGAGCCGCCGGATCTCGCCGATCATGTCGGCCAGATCGTCATCATCGACGCCGCATATTTTTCGCAGATTTCCGATATCGCGCTTGGCCACCAGATCGAGATGTTCGACCAGCGCCCGCATCGCCGGGTCATAACGATCAAGCTCGCGCAACTGGATCGCAAGGCATTCGCTCAAGCCCCGCGCGCACACGCCGGGAGGATCGAATTTCTGCAGCACCGCCAGCACCGTTTCGACGTCTTTGGGCGACGCGCCAAGCCGCTCGGCGGCCTGGCCTAAATCCGGCGGCAGGTAACCGGCTTCGTCCACCAGATCGATCAGATACTGCCCGATCATGCGTTGCGCGGGCGCGGTGAAGGCCACCGCCAGCTGCTCGGCGAGATGGCTGCCCAGCGTGATCTCGGCGGCCACGAAGGCCTCGAGGTTGTAGCTGTCGTCATTAGAAGCCCCGCCGCCCCATTCGGTGTAGGCGGTGGGTGCTGCGTCCTGCGCGGTGCGCGCGGCGGCCTCGGCGGGCTCTTCGGAAAAGACGTTGTCGAGGCCGGTGTCCAGCGTCTGCTCGATCTCGGCGCGGCTGCCGAGATCGCGGTTCAACCAATCTTCCTGGACCGGCTCGAAGCTATCGCCGCCAGCCCCGTTTGCCATCTCGGAGCGGTCGGTCACGCCGTCGTCGCTGAGGCTGGAACCGGTGTCGTCACGGTCGGAGAATTCGGCGCGCTCCGGCTGCGGTTCGCCGCGCACCGGCGGCTCGGTGCCGTCATTGGCGCGCTCGAGCAGCGGATTGCGCTCCAACTCGTCCTCGACGAAGGCCGCCAAGTCGAGATTCGACAGTTGCAGCAGCTTGATCGCCTGCATCAACTGCGGCGTCATCACCAGCGACTGCGACTGGCGGAACTCTAATCTCTGCGTAAGCGCCATATATCCAAGTACCGCTAAGCAAGAACCGATCCACTTGTTGGTCCGATTCTTGCTTAAACTAGTCGAAAGCCGATGTACACGGCTTGACGAATTGTAAATTTGGGTTAGAGGCGGAATTCCTCGCCAAGGTAAAGACGCCGTACATCCGGGTTGTTGACGATCTCGTCCGGATTGCCTTCGGTCAGAATTTCACCGGCATAGACGATGTAGGCGCGGTCGGTCAGTCCCAGCGTTTCGCGCACATTGTGGTCGGTGATCAGCACGCCGATGCCACGGTTGGTGAGATGGCGGACGAGGTCCTGAATGTCGCCGACCGCGATCGGATCGATGCCGGCGAAGGGTTCGTCGAGCAGCATGTAATTGGGACGCGTCGCCAGCGCGCGCGCGATTTCAACGCGGCGGCGCTCGCCGCCGGACAGCGCAATTGACGGCGTTTTACGCAGTCTTGCGATGTTGAACTCGTCCAGCAGCGAATTCAATTCGGCCTCGCGCTTTTTCCTCGAGGGCTCGACCACCTCGAGCACCGCGCGGATATTCTGCTCCACCGTGAGGCCGCGGAAGATCGAAGCTTCCTGCGGCAGATAACCGATGCCGAGCCGGGCGCGCTGATACATCGGCAGGTTCGTGACATTGTGGCCATCGAGTTCGATGATGCCGCGATCCGCCTTGATCAGGCCCGTGATCATGTAGAACACCGTGGTCTTGCCGGCGCCGTTCGGCCCCAACAAACCGACCGCCTCGCCGCGGCGGACATAGATGCTGACGCCGCGAACGACCTGCCGCGATCCGAAACTCTTTTCCACGCTATGCACAGCCAGATAGCCGGCTTTGGTGGCGAGGCGCGGGGCAGCCGCGCCGTTGGTCTTGCCGCGAGGGCGGAGCTTTTCCGCGCGGAGCTTTTCCTTGCGGGATTTTTCGGGGCGCGGCGCTTTCGACGGTGGCGTGTCGCGCACCTCGCGCGCGATCGGTGGCGCGTCCCGCACCGGCTGGGTCAGCATGTCGCCGATGCTGTCGCCGAGCGTAGTGATGTCCTCCTGCGACCGCGCAAACCCTTGCGGGCCGCGTTTGGGAGCGCGCCGACGGAACATGCCGAGTAAATCCACCATACCCGCTTCGCTCAGCCTTTCACGGTGATCCGCCGCAGCCCGCCGCGGGCGATTCGTTCCGCCGATGCAGCATGAATGAGACGGTGTCCCTTGCCCAGCGAAACACCTTGCGCCACGCACCGTCGGGCCGTGCCGTAGATACAGGCTCACGCCGGCCGGTTCAACCGCGGCGCCCGCTTCGCCCTGACAACTATTTGATGTTATTTCGGTTTATTTGAGGAGGGCGCGGCCGGGGCCGGCGCGGGCGCCGGGGCGGATGTCGGCATGCCTGGGATGGCCGGGGGGCCGCCCTGACCCGACGACTGGAACAGGCCCTGCACGCGCCCGTTGTCGGATTCGACGCGGGACACGCCGGTGGTCATGTCCACCACGAGGCGATCGCCGCGCAGCACGTTCTGGCCCTGGGTCAGAACGACGCCGCCCTGCATGGTGACCTGATTGCTTTTGGTGTCGAAGATCGCGGTCTCCCCGGTCACGATCTGATCCTTCTGGGTGACGACGACGCTGCCCTTGGCCTCAAGCCGCCGGATCGACGAACTGCCACCCGGGCCGGGCGTTGCCGACTGGATCGGGGCCGATTTTGCGTTTTTGGAATTGGGCGCCGGAGCCGCCGGCGCTTGATTCTGATCGTAGAACACAACAAGCGCCTTCGACGTCATGGTGGTGTCGCCCTGCACCACTTTCACGTTGCCGCTGAACGTCGCCTCTTTTTTCTTGTCGCGCATTTCCAGCGACGCCGCCTCGATCTGAATCGGCTGGTCGCGATTTTGCGAAAAACCCTGCATCGCGTTGGGAACGCCTTGCACCGCGCTCTGCGCGCCGGCATCTCCAGCCACGATCGTCGCAAGCGCGAGCGAGCCTGCGCAGATGGCGCGTGCGAGACGCCGAACCGGAGTGCGGTGGAAAAACATCATCGTGAATTTCATTTCGCGTTGGCGCGCTTGGCCGAAGACGGCCGCGCTTTGGTGGGCTGAACAGGGTCAGGCGCAGGGTCGTCGGCAGGCTCGGCAGTTGCAGGCGCGGGACTGTCCATGATCAGGTTCATCACGACGTTACCCTCGAAGCGAACGAGGTCGCCCTTTTCGGTGATCCGCAGTTTGTCGGCGGTGAGCGTTCCGTTCAGCAATTTAACATCGACATGTTCTTCGGAGGTTACCGTGCCATTGCTGATATCGACCAAGGCCTGCGACAGACGCGCTTCATAGCCGGTGGACGACTGCAGGAAGATATCCTTGCGCAGGTCGAGCTGCTGCGCCTTGGTGTCGAACATCCCGGTGCGCGCGTCCATGGTCACCGTCGAGCGGTCTTCCATCAAAACCTTGGCGCGCGGCGCCTTCAGTTCGACGTGATCCGGGTCGGTGAGATCCTGCGTCGCCGTTTTCGCCCATACCTCATATGGCCGCTGGTCCGGCGAGAAGCCGGACATATGCGGCGATTCCATTGTGACCTTGCTGCCGGACACCACCAGGTTATCCATGTCGAGCGGTAGCTGCTTCATCAGAATCCGGAACGGATTGAAGATCGATATCGCGACCACGCCGGCCATGGCGAGGCCCACCACCGCCGGAACCGCGACGCGCAGGATCCGAACCAGCCGGCTGTGGCGCGCGGCGATGGCAAAGCGCGCGTCCATTCCAGCTTGAAGGGATGGGTTCTGAACCGAATACACCGCTGCTCCGAAGGGCGTTAGCTTGACCCGGATAATCTACGCTGAAATGCCTAATTATGCAGCCTTACCAGAACGATCAGTGTGACCGAAACGGGGCGGATGGGTGCGCCATCGTGCCCCGGACGCGGTGCAGCGTCCCTTTGACGATGCACCGCAGAGCCGGGGCCGTAACAAAACTCGGTGTTTGTGGCGGTCCCGGCTCTGCGGAGCGGAAGAATGCCGCACCGCATCCGGGACACGATATCCCTCACGAATGCGCAAAAATGTCCTCGGTCTCCCAGCCCTGCAGATCGAGTTTCGCCCGCGTCGGCAAAAACTGAAAACACGCCTGCGCCAGCTCGGTGCGGCCCTCCCGCGCCAGCATGACGTCGAGCCGCTCGCGCAGGCCGTGCAGATGCAGCACGTCGGAGGCCGCATAGGCCAGTTGCGCGTCGCTCAAGGTCTGCGAGCCCCAGTCGCTCGACTGCTGCTGCTTCGACAGATCGATGTTGAGCACTTCGCGCACCAGGTCCTTGAGGCCGTGGCGGTCGCTATAGGTGCGGCAAAGTCTTGAGGCAATCTTGGTGCAATACACCGGCGCCGGCATCACACCGAACGCGTTGTAAAGGGCCGCGAGATCGAAGCGCGCGAAGTGAAAAATCTTGGTGATGTCCGGATTGCCAAGCAGCGCTTTCAAATTCGGCGCGCCGCCGTGATCCTTCGGGATTTGCACCACATCCGCGCTGCCGTCGCCGCCGGACAGTTGCACCACGCAGAGCCGGTCGCGATGCGGATGCAGGCCCATGGTCTCGGTGTCGATCGCCACCGAACCGGTGTAGCGCGACAAATCCGGCAAATCGCCGCGATGCAGGCGGATGGTCATGGTGTCCTGGTCTCTTGGGCCACGTCGAATCGACGCGGCCTAAACTATCGTTGAAAACGAAAACAAACGAGGGGCGTGGGCGGCTTCGAGATACTATCATCGACAGTCTTAAACTTCTACCTTCTAACATATTGAAAATATAGATGTTTTATCGGTGGTCGGCCTGATCCATCACATCACGCCGGCGCGCTATCCCCGCTCCACGGAAAGGGCGCAATATGGTCCACCACGAAAGTCATCGAGGTGCCGTGATGAAAACCGAGCAACAACGCCCGCCCCGCTTCGCCGTTCTGATCGACGCGGACAATACCTCGCCGCAAATCGCGAGCGGGCTTTTCGAGGAGGTGGCGAAGTTCGGCGAGGCCAGTGTTCGCCGCATCTATGGGGATTTTTCCAATCAGCGGCTCAAATCCTGGACCGAAATTCTCCAGAAGTACGCGATCGATCCTTATCAGCAATTTGCCTACACCACAGGCAAGAACGCCTCCGATATCGCGCTGGTGATCGACGCCATGGACCTGCTGCACAGCGGACGGTTCGACGGATTCTGCCTGGTGTCGTCGGACAGCGATTTCACGCGGCTGGCGTCGCGGCTGCGCGAACAGGGCGCTGACGTCTACGGATTCGGCGCGCAGAAAACGCCGGAAAGTTTCCGGCAGGCGTGCCGCAGATTTATCTACACCGAGAATTTGCTGCCGCAGCCGCCGGTATCGGATTCCGGCGCGGCGACGAAATCAAAATCATTACAGCCGCCGAGCGCTGCACTACCCATTTTGAAGAAAGCCATTGCGCAAGCCGAAACCGAAAACGGCGGCTGGGTAAGCCTCGGCATCGTCGGAACGCAATTGACAAACCTGGTTTCGGATTTCGATCCCCGCACCTACGGCTTCCGGAAGCTGAGCGACCTCGTGCGAGAAACCGGCATGTTTGAATTCGAGAAAACCGACGGCAGCCGCACCCGCATCCGCGCCAAGCCAAAGGAAAGCGCGAAGGGGGCTGTGGCGGGTAAGAGAACGAGAAAAAAGAAAGTGGCGGACACTTCAGCGTAGCAACGCGAACCGCGGCGCACGGCTCTGGATACTTCGATTGCACGCGGCCTGCCGATACCGATATCGGTCGGGTCAAGCTGGCGCCCAAAGTGTTTGACGGTTTGGAATCGAAACTGAAGGCGAAAGCTACGGCAATGCGGGATGATCGCTGACACAATTTTGGGGATCCGCGTTACCGCAAGGATCTCAACTTAATCCTCGGAAGGTTCGTCGCTGTCGTCCGCTGCGACCACGGAGCTTACTGGCAGCGTCTTGATCCGTTCTTTGAACACCTGTCGGAAGCGATCCATCTTATCCAGCATCCAAGCATGGAGCATGGGATATTGGCTCGCTTCGGAGGGATCAACGTCACGCTTGAAGATCGCGATTCGCGTTCCCTTCTTTCCTTGGAGCTCCTGCCACTCAAGGGGTTCGCCAAACTCCCTCTCAATCGCATCTTTCTGCCCTAGCAAAGTTTTAAAGGCCGTCTTGTCCGCATCGTTTTGAATGAAAAGCTCGACCCCAACGCGCTGCTTGTCAGTGCTTACCGTCGCATTGAGACCGAACCCAGCCCGCCCGATAGCAAACCAGAACCAGTGATCCTTGTTCTGCCGCTTGATGCGAAACGTGGAGCCCTTTTCCTTAAGATACTCCGCGAACGAGGCCCAATACGCGATCCGCACACGATGCCTATCAGCTAGGACGGCCTCACCCACTTGACGGATCGCCGTTCGCGCTGCTCGCGTCCAGTCATTGGGGCTTGCGATCACGTTCAGACGAGGAGCCGGGTCCGAGGTTCCAATTCGCCACAACTCAATCTCAATCGCAAAAAACGAAAACTCCTCCGTGGTATTGGTGTTGAGCCAATCGATGGCTGCGCGGTGGTCCGGCTGAATAGTTTCCGCAATCCAAACCACCGTCTTCGCGCCCTCTATCCCGGCGATGTAAGTGAGAATTTGCCCAAGATGACCGTGATTTGTCCGACCAAACTGGTTCTCGATGATGACACGATGGTCGCCTTCACTCTCCACGACGCGGGCTAGAATGTCGGCGCGGAACGAACCCACCCAATGTTCGACTGCCTCGACCTCCAGTTCCATGTTGAGCGCATCACCTAGGAGCGAAATCGTTTCTCGCTGTGCAAGCCAAGGTGTGAAATTGCCGTCTTCCGTTGGCCATGCATTTCTAAGAGGCACACGCTCAAAAGCGCCAAGGGGAATAGTTGCCGTCATTCGATCGCCTCCATTGGCTCGCTCACGAATGTAGGCCATTCGATGGGCCCTAGCGGTGCCACGCCGGGTACCATGCCAAGTGTCCGAAATGCTGGAGCGAGGTCAACCGGCTCGAAGTTACTTGACTTAATCTGTTTGAGGACCATTCTCGGCACTTAGCTTACTGTTAGCATATGCGAGTTAGCAGGAGTGGCAAATGAACTGCAGTTTGAACACTTTCGCTGCCCTAATCGCCGCGGCGGTCGCAGCGCTTCTTGCAGCAATAATTTTAGCCTATTTATGGATTACGGCTTTTCCTTTGTTCGCAGCGGCCGCATTGGTCGCAAGTGTCACGTTCTACTTCATACCCGCCATAAAAAAGGCCCTGGACGACTACGTCAAATGCCGTGGGCCTTCCGATAAATGCCGGATCGCGTTGACGGTCGACACCCTTGGACAGGCTGCTTCCACGCTTTCTTTCGTATCGTTCGCGTTGGCGGGTGCAATGCAGATCGCGGCCTTGGCATTCCTGTTCACCTGGCTTCTGGCGTGGATTGGTGTGGGAATAATGGCAGCCGTTCTTATCCTGGTGAAGGCTGGAATGTTCTCCTGTGCGATTACTGTACTCATTCTGCTTGGCGTGGCTGCGGATGCATGGGCGTACAAGAAATGCCTCGACCAGGGGAACCCTTTTGACCCCGACAGGCCCGGCACTCTGGAACCGTAGGCTTGATCTGTTGCAGCGGCCGGTTCGACGATTTTGCTTTCGTCGGACAGCGATTTCACCCGGCTGGGTCGTGGCTGCGCGAACAGGACGCCGACGGCTTCGGTTCCTCTTTCGGAACATGGCATCCTGTGCAGAGTCGGGAACCGGACACAGGCCGGGCGGTTATCCCGGCGATCTACTGATCCGGATTCAACCGGCATTCTCAAAAGATCCGACCGTTATTGATCGGACTTGGGAAACTGGTCGCAATGCGACCTTCAAGATCAAAAAACCAAAACATCTTGGAGGTTTCATGCCCTCACGGAACGAATCGACACGAGCGATCGCACGGCTTCAACTGGAAACGCCCATTTCCGACGATGCCAGTTTGTTTAAATTGCAAGAGCAAGCCGCAGACTATGTCCGTGAAGCGAAACGCCGTGATCCCTCGGAACCCCAAGAGTTGGTGTCCACAGTGGTAGACGCCGTCGCACGCGATTACTTTCGCCATACGATCAAAAAACACCGAAGGGGCACTCGTCGCGTGCTCCCTGTCTTGCTCGTGCTGTTCGCAATGACGCTCGTCGCCGCGCCGGCAATCGCTCAGACGGATTACGATGGCGTCTGGAACGTGACGGTAGTCACCAGGACCGGAAGCTGTCAGCCGACCACCAATTATCCGTTGGTCGTGGCCGACGGGAAGGTGTCCGGCGCCGCTGACCTGTCAGGCAGCGTCGGCCGAAACGGCGCGGTCAGGGCTTCGCTCCGCGGCGCTTTTGCCAATGGCCAACTGAGCGGCAATGCCGGATCCGGAAAATGGAATTCCGCGTCGGCCGGAATGCCCTGCAGCGGTCGATGGATGGCGACAAGGCAGTGACTATCTGGACCATTACGACCTGCGCGAGGATTATCTCGAACGGTAGAGACTCCTTGAGCGGCTACTTCTGGTCGGATGATCATTCAGGATTTTCGAACTGAGTGGTGCCCAGGAAAGGACTCGAACCTTCACGGCCGTTAAGCCACTGGCACCTGAAGCCAGCGCGTCTACCAATTCCGCCACCTGGGCACAGGTTGCTGGTTAGAGCGCCGGTTACTACGGACCGGCCGCGCGCTTGTCAAATTGCTTCAATGCCGCCCAAATGCGCTGTACAGCTTGGGTCTATTGGCGTATCGCGAAATAGCCGAAACGCCCGCACATAAACGCATTTAAACGGTTCAGGACCCGCCCTCATGCCCTCGAATATCGACACGCTCGTCACGGTTTTCGGCGGATCGGGCTTTATCGGGCGGCATGTCGTTCGCGCGCTGGCCAAGCGCGATTACCGCATCCGGGTCGCGGTGCGCCGCCCGGAACTCGCCGGGCATTTGCAGCCGCTCGGCAAGGTCGGGCAGATCCATGCCGTGCAGGCGAATTTGCGCTATCCGGCCTCGGTCGAGGCGGCGATGCGCGACAGCCACGCCGCTATCAACCTGGTCGGCATCCTGGCCGAGGGCGGCGCGCAGAAATTCGATGCGGTGCAGGGCGCGGGCGCAGGCGCCGTAGCGAAGGCGGCCCACGCCGCCGGGGCGCGGATGGTGCATGTCTCGGCGATCGGCGCCGACGAGAATTCGCTCTCGCGCTATGGGCGCTCCAAGGCCGCTGGTGAAAAGGCCGTGCTCGAGGCTGTGCCCGCCGCGACAATCCTGCGGCCCTCGGTGGTGTTCGGCCCCGAGGATCAGTTCAGCAACCGCTTCGCGGCCCTTGCGCGGATGTCGCCGATGCTGCCGCTGATCGGCGGCGGGCTGACGAAATTGCAGCCGGTCTATGTCGGCGATGTCGCGACTGCGGTTGCGGATGCGGTCGACGGCAAGACCAAGGAAGGCGCTGTTTACGAACTCGGCGGCCCGGAAGTACTGACCATGCGCGAGATCATGGAGATCATCCTGGCCGTGATCGAGCGCAAGCGCATGCTGATGCCGCTGCCGTTCGGGCTCGCAAAGCTTCAGGCGCTGGCGCTGCAATTCGCACCGGGGCCCTTAAAACTCACGCCGGATCAGGTCGCGCTGCTCCGCTCCGACAACGTCGTGTCGGATGCCGCGAAGGTCGAGGGCCTCACACTGGAGGGCTTAGGGATCACGCCCGATTCGCTGGAAGCGATCGCGCCGCAGTACCTCTGGCGCTTCCGCAAAATGGGACAGTTTCAGAAGAAGAGTGCGTAGCGTCACGTCGTCCCCGCGAAGGCGGGGACCCATACGCCGTGCAGTCTCATTTGGGCACGGGGGCGGATACCTTCTGCAACAATCAACGCCGGTGGTTATGGGTCCCCGCCTTCGCGGGGACGACAAACCTACCGCCCCAGCGCCAGCGCGATCAGGCCAAGCGTGCCGACGATGACGCGCCACCACGCGAACAGCGTAAAGCCGTGGCGGGTGACGTAGTTCAGGAACGTCTTGACCACGATGATCGCGGTAACAAACGACACCACGAATCCGATCGCGACAATGCCGATATGATCGGCCGTCATGTCGGCGCGGTTCTTGTAGAGGTCGTAGACGAATGCCCCGAACATGGTCGGAATCGCGAGGAAGAACGAAAACTCCGCCGCGGCGCGCTTGTCGGCGCCGAGCAGCATCGCAGCGACGATGCTGGCGCCGGAGCGCGACACGCCGGGAATCATCGCGAGGCACTGCGCGAACCCGATCTTCAAATACATCGATAGCGGAAACGTGGTGGCGTCGTGCTCATGCGGCTCAAGGTCGAGCTGATCGACCCAAAGAAGTATCGCGCCACCGACGATCAGCGAGAAGCACACCACCCAGGGATTGAACAGATAGCTCTTGATGTAGCCGCCGGCGGCTGCGCCAATCACCGCCGCGGGCAAAAACGCCACCAGCACGCCGATGACGAATCGCCGGTCCTCGGGATTGGAAAACATGCCGAGCGCGATCCGCCACAATTTGACAAAATAGATCGCGAGGATGGCGAGAATGGCGCCGAGCTGAATCAGCACCGCGAAGCTTTTCCAGAAATTGTCGTCGCCGAGATCGAAAAACCGTTCCGCCAGCAAGAGATGGCCGGTGGAGGAGACGGGCAAAAATTCCGTCACGCCCTCAACGATGCCGAGAATCACCGCCCTGATCGAATCGGAAATCATGGTCTGGTCCGCTATGGTTTTGTCCAGCCTTGGAAAAAGCCGGGTTCTTCTCGCTTATTCGCATCCCCGCCGCAATGTCAAAATGCGAAAACACGGGGTTGCTTGATCCCCCCGCTTAGGTAGGTTGGCGCGCCACGAAAGGTTGACCGGCGCCCACCCGGAGACGTTTCACATGGATCGCAAATCACTCAAGGCCATCATGTTCACGCTGCTGCACCATCCGTTCTGCCCGCATTCGCGCTTCATCCGTCTCGCATTCGGCGAGCACGGCCTCGATCTGCGGCTGGTCGAGGAGCGCGCCTGGGAGCGGCGGGAGGCGTTTCTAGCGCTGAATCCGGCGGGGACCACGCCGGTGCTGACGACCGAGGGCTTTCCTCCGATCCCCGGCGCCGGCGTGATCGCCGAATATCTCGATGAAGCCCATGGCAGCGCTTTAAGCGAACGCCGGCTGCTGCCGGTTGCGATGGCGGAGCGCATCGAGGTGCGCCGCCTGATGGCGTGGTTCAACGAGAAGTTCTTCGAGGAAGCCAGCGGCCCTTTGGTGACCGAACGCATCTACAAGCGCTTCATGAGCGAGGACGATGGCGGCGGCGCGCCGGCGATGGATGTGATCCGCGCGGCCAAGGCAAATGTGCGCTATCATCTGGCCTATATCGGCTGGCTGGCGCGGACGCGGAATTTTCTTGCCGGCGACCGGCTGACCTATGCGGACCTGGTCGCGGCGGCGCATCTGTCGGCGATCGACTATCTGGGCGACGTGCCATGGATCGAGGACGACGCGGCAAAGGCGTGGTACGCGCGGATAAAATCCCGCCCGTCGTTTCGCCCGCTGCTGGGCGAATGGCTGGCGGGGGTGCCTGCGTCGCGGACTTATGTGGATCTGGATTTCTGAGCTCATTCGTCGTCCCCGCGAAGGCGGGGACCCATAGACACTATCGTTCGAGTTCGGGGATGGACGTGCGGCAACCACAACATATCAATATGCACAGTGGTGGTTATGGGTCCCCGCCTTCGCGGGGACGACGGCGGTGTTGAGGTCGCTCGAAACCATTGATCTGAAGACCGCACTCACGCGCGAAGCCCTCGCGCTCGGCTTCGATTGCGTCGCCGTCACCGATCCTGGCGCGGTCGGCGACGCGGGAAAACATTTCCAGGCCTTTATCGAAGCCGGCGGCCATGGCGACATGGACTGGCTCGCCGCCCGGCCCGAACGCCGCGCCGATCCGCGGGTGCTGTGGCCGGAGGTGCGCTCCATCATCATGCTCGGTGTCAATTACGGACCCGATGAAAATCCGCTGGCGATCCTTGAACAACGAACGCGCGCAGCGATCTCGGTCTACGCGCAAGGCGACGACTATCACGAGTTGATCAAGAAGCGGCTGAAGGCGCTGGCGCGCTGGCTGGTCGCCACATCGGGCGGCGACGTCAAGGTGTTCGTCGATACCGCCGCGGTGATGGAGAAGCCGCTGGCGCAGGCGGCAGGCCTCGGCTGGCAGGGCAAGCACACCAACCTGGTGTCGCGCGAGTTCGGCTCCTGGCTGTTTCTCGGCGCGATCTTTACCACGCTGGACCTGCCGCGCGATGACGCCGACCGCGATCATTGCGGTTCCTGCCAGGCCTGCCTCGACATTTGTCCGACATCGGCGTTCACCGCTCCCTACAAGCTTGATGCGCGGCGCTGCATTTCGTATTTGACCATCGAGAGCAAGGGTCCGATCCCGCACGAATTCCGCAAAGCCATCGGCAACCGCATTTATGGCTGCGACGATTGCCTCGCGGTCTGCCCGTGGAACAAATTCGCGCAAGCGGGCCGCGAGATCAGACTTAGCCCGCGCGAGGAGTTGCGCGCGCCGCAGCTTTCGGAATTGGCCCGGCTGGACGACGCAGCGTTTCGCGCGCTGTTTGCGAAATCGCCGGTCAAGCGCATCGGCCGCGATCGGTTTATTCGCAATGTGCTGATCGCGATCGGCAATTCGTACGATGCGTCGCTCACGCAGGAGGCCGAACGCCTGCTTAACGACGACAGCGCGCTGGTGCGTGGGGCAGCGGTATGGGCGCTGTCGCAATTGTTGGGGCGGGAGGAGTTTGAGTCGCGCGCGGATGCGATGAACGCGGAAATGGATGAAACCGTGCGAGCGGAGTGGCAAACTCCGCTCGTCATGCCCCGCGAAGGCGGGGCACCCAGTATTCCAGAGCAGTGAGTTTTGATCTCAAGCGCTGCCGATTACTGGGTCGCCCGGTCAAGCCGGGCGATGACGATTTGTGTGGCTTGATTTCATCGCAAAGAAACCGTCATGGTCCCGCGCCATGACAAACCTACCCTTTTTCACCCGCGACGGCGACGCCTTCATTCCCACATCAGCCGCGAACGGGCCGTGGGATCCGAAGTCGCTGCACGGCCGCGTCATCGTCGGCCTGCTCGCCTTTGTCATCGAGCAGCGCCACGGCAGCGACGATTTCGTGCCGGCGCGGCTCACCGTCGATATGTTCCGGCTGCCCGGCTTTGCGCCGATCGAAGTAAAATCGCGCGTGATCCGCGACGGCCTGCGCATCAAGGTGGTCGAGGCCGAGTTTTTCAGCGGCGGCGTCAGCATGGCGCGCGCGTCGTGCCAGTTGCTGCGGCGAACCGAGAATCCTTTTGGCAACGTGTGGTCGCCGCCGAACTGGGATGTGCCTGCGCCCGCCGATATTCCGGCTCCCACCGATCCCCGCCTCGGCATGAACGGCAAATGGACCACTCGCCCGATCGTCGGCGCGATGGGGACGGTCGGCCCGCGGCGGCTGTGGATGAGCGAAGTGCGCGACCTCGTCGAAGGCGTAGCCTTGACGCCGTTCGTGCGCGTCGCGGTGGCGGCGGATTTCGCCAGCCCCTACGCTAATGCCGGCGATCAGGGCCTCGGCTACATCAACAGCGACGTCACGCTGTACCTGCATCGGCTGCCGGTGCAGCAATGGATCGGCTTCGACGTGGTGAACCATCACGCGTCGGACGGCATCGCGATCGGCGAATGCTGGCTCTACGACCAGCAAGGCCCGATCGGAACGTCCACCGTCGCCGCATTGGCGCAGCGCAAGCCGATGGCGAAACCGCCGCCGCCGTGATGGCGTCGCGCGCGCCCTCCGTCGTCATTGCGAGAAGCACTTGCGACGAAGCAATCCAGACTTTCTTTGTGGCCTCTGGATTGCTTCGCTTCGCTCGCAATGACGCGGAGAGAGTGTCACTCACCCCAAATGCCGCTTCATCTCCGGCCGCGCCTTCAGCGCCGCGCCCTGCTTTGCCATGATCTTCGCTATGCGCTCCGGCGCGAAGTTCATGTCGACAAACCCCGGCGCGGTGTTGGCGACCTCGTGATAACAGGCGATCAGGCCCTCGCGCAGCGTCATGATGGCGACGCCCTCGAACATCACGCGAGCGTTGTTCGCTTCGGGCAATTTCGAGCGATAGCTGAAGGTGTAGCGCGCATAGAGCGTTTTGCCGTCGCTGACCGGATCGTGCATGTCCCAGCGGAAATCATCCGCCGTGCGATAGAACCAGTCGTCGATCATCTCGGCGATTTTCACGCGCCCTGCGAACGCGCCGTAAAACACGTCGTGATAAATGCCGTCCTCGGTAAACAGCGCCGCGAACGCCGCGCCGTTATGTTGTTCGACGGCGTCGCAGAAGGCGCGCAGCATCGCGGTGGTGTTCATGGCGCTTCTCCCTATCCATAGCCGCTCTTCTTCCCCCGTGCCCCGGACGCAGCGCAGCGCGCTTGCGGTGCGCTGCAGAGCCGGGGCCGTTACAGACGCCGGCGCTTGGTACGGTCCCGGTTCTGCGAAGCAGCGTTACACGCTGCATCGCGCCCGGGACACGACCTCCCCACACGGGGGAACTAAAACTCCTTCACCGCCGCGATGATCCGGGCGATGTCCTGCGGGCGCGAGAGGCGGTGGTCGCCGTCCTGGATCACGGTCAGCACCACGTCATCGCTCGGCAGCCGGTGCGCCAGCGCGAAGGCATGCTTCCACGGCACGTCCGGATCCTGCGCGCCCTGCAGGATGCGCACCGGGCAGCCGACCTCGATGGTGCTGCCGAGCAGCAGATGATTGCGGCCCTCCTCGATCAGCGCCTTCGTAATCGGATAGGGCTCGCCGTATTGCGATGGCCTGAGCCACACGCCCTTGGTCTCGATTTCCTGCCGCACCTGCGGCGAAAAACCTTTCCACATCAGTTCCTCGGTAAAGTCCGGCGCCGGCGCGATCAGCACCAGGCCCGCCAGCGCTGCGTGGCCTCTGCCGCGCCGCCGTGCGATCTCGCGCGCGAGCAACAGCGCCATCCAGCCGCCCATCGACGAGCCGATCACGATCTGCGGGCCGGCGCAGAACCGGTCGAATACCGCGACGATCTCCTCCAGCCATCGCCCGATGGTGCCGTCGATGAAGGCGCCGCCGGAGGCGCCGTGGCCGGAATAGTCGAACCGCACGCAGGCGCGCACCTGTTCGGCAGCCCATGCATCCAGCGCCAGCGCCTTGGTGCCCTGCATGTCCGAATTGAAACCGCTCAGCCAGAACAGCCCGGGGGCGCTGCCCGCCCGGGCGCGCACCGCGATCTGTCGCGCATCGGAACCGCTGCCGACGTCGATGAACGCCGGTTCGGGTTCAGGGTTGCCAGCCGCCGTGCTGGTCATGGAGTCATGGGAGTTGGCCTCGTTCCCTTGCTGTTTGATTGAGCAGGTGGCTTTCGTCAACGGACGCCCTCGCGGCGCTTGCGGAACGGATGCCCGCGCTCTATGTCGGGCTTCGTTCGCGCACCGCAAGCGTGACCAAAATGTCTCGCATTTGATGGTTTTCGCGCGTGAGGCCGTGAGTTTGCTTGCCCGCTGCGACTAATTCCTTCAAACTATCGCCTTCGTTCACAACATTGGAGATTTACCCATTCGCCGTCCCAACAGAGCCCCGCCCGCCGCCACCAAAGATGGGCCGCGCACCAACGATGAAATCCGCAATGCACAGGTTCAGCTGATCGATCAGGACGGCTTGAACCACGGCACGGTCGAAACAGCAGCCGCTGTGAAGATGGCCATGGATGCCGGCATGGATCTGGTCGAGATTTCGCCCAATACCAATCCTCCCGTTTGCAAGATCATGGATTACGGGAAGTACAAATATTCCGCGCAGAAAAAAGCCGCCGAGGCCCGCAAGAAACAGAAGGTCGTCGAGATCAAGGAGATCAAGCTGCGGCCGATGATCGACGACCACGACTATGAGGTGAAGATGCGCGCGATGCAGCGCTTCTTCGAGGAAGGCGACAAGGTCAAGATCACGCTGCGCTATCGCGGCCGCGAAATGGCGCATCAGGAAATCGGCACCAAGCTCTTGGACAAGGTCAAGGCCGATGTCGCCGACTTCGCCAAGGTCGAGCAGGACGCCCGCTTCGAAGGCCGCCAAGTGGTGATGGTCCTGGCGCCGCGGTAGCCTCAACGAGTCGGCCCGGCGTTCGCCGGGACGACACCGGGCTAGTTCCGCGCCGCCTGCCAACTGCCGCTGCAGCGGTCGCCGGAAATGATGCCGCTCCAGCGGCCCGCCCCTGAATTGCCGGCGAGCCGGCCGCTGCCGCTGGCCCGCGACAGGCCGACCGATATTTGGACAGACACCACGCCGCCACGGCGGATGCCGCCCGTCACCTTGCCTCCACCGGCCGACGAAACGCGGCTGCCCGACACGGTGAACGGCACGCTGTTGGTCGCGCTGCAGTTGCCCGCTTGCGTTGCGAACACCACATTCCAGACGCCGTCATAGCCCCCGCTGGCCCTCTTGGCCTCGGCGGCGCCGGGCGCTACGGCAATCGCGGCAGCAAGAACAGCGGGCAAGCTCCATCGCAGGGCGCGTGAGCGGGTGAAGTCGGCCAAAAAGGCCATCGATTGGGCTGAAAAAGTCATTTTTCCTGACCTTGTGAATGTGCCGCGAAGCGGCGGACATTGGCTTAGTGAGGCAGCCCCGTCCGCGGTTCATCGGTTGCCAATTTCGTGATCCTCTGTCATAAGCCCAACCTTCATCGCCCGGCTGATCAAGGGCTGCCGTGTCGATGCCCGTGCCGACTGGAGCCTAAAGGCAATAATCGAGCACTTTCAACGCTCTAACGAGCATTTTAGCCGGCCTAACGCCTTCGCGGGCGTTTTTGCGTTGCTGGCCAACAGGAGAGCCAAATGCCCAAGCTGAAGACCAAGTCGGGCGCTAAAAAGCGCTTCAAAGTGACTGCCACCGGCAAAGTGATGGCCGCCCAGCGCGGCAAGCGCCACGGCATGATCAAGCGGACCAAGAAGCAGATTCGTCAGCTTCGCGGCACCCGCGTGCTGTTCAAGACCGACGGCGACAACATCAAGAAGTATTTCTTGCCGAACGCCTGATCGCGTTCACCGCCATTTCAGCCGGCCGCGTCCGCGCGGCATTCAGTCACCATTTTCAGATGAAGGAGACCAGTCATGGCTCGCGTCAAACGCGGTGTGACCTCTCACGCCAAGCACAAGAAAGTCTTCAAGGCCGCCAAGGGATTCTACGGCCGCCGCAAGAACACCATCCGCACCGCCAAGCAGGCGGTGGAGAAGGCCGGCCAATACGCCTTCCGCGACCGCAAGCGCAAGAAGCGCACCTTCCGCGCGCTGTGGATCCAGCGCCTGAACGCCGCGGTGCGTCCGTTCGGCATGACCTACAGCGTCTTTATCAACGGCCTCGCCAAGTCGGGCATCACGGTAGACCGCAAGGTACTGTCGGATCTCGCCATCCACGAGCCGGCGTCGTTCCAGGCGATCGCCGAAAAGGCCAAAGCAGCACTTGCGGCGTAAGCTGAACGGCTAGCGTCTTGGCGAGCGGGCCGCGATCTTCCGCGCAGCGCGCGAATAGCGCTGCGCCACGTCGGCCCGGCAGAAGGCCTCGAACGAGCGGTACATGGTGCCGTCTTCGTTCCGGTATTTGCGGTCGCAGGCGCGAAGCTCACGTCGATAGGCGAGTTTTCGCGGCTTCTTGAGCCACTTAAGGAAATCGCGTTCGCATTTCTTCTCGACCGCGGCGCCAAGGTGGATATCGCCGCTGGAGCCGAATTCGCAGGCCTCGAACAGCTTGATCGCACGCTCGCATCCGGACGTAGCGTTGATAGCGCCCTTGATGTCGTCGAGGGTCATCGATTTGCCGAGACAGACCGCAGCGAGCGCGGGACCGGCGCTGAACGAAAGAATGACGGCCATAGCGGCCATGATGGATTTGGCGATCATTAAATTCTCCCGTTGGCCTGAGTGGGTGCCGGCGGCGCGCAAGGGGGTTCAAGAGTTCAACGCCGCCACATATGAAATTGCAGGTTTCGGCCTTGACGTTTCGGCCTTGACGTTCCGGCCTCGGCGCAGCCACAACCAGCAGCCTTTTGCAGAGAGATTTGATCGTGTCCGACCTCGCAACACTCGAACAAACCATCCTCGGCCAGATCGCCGCTGCCGGCGACGAGGCCGCGCTGGAAGCCGTGCGCGTCGCAGCGCTTGGAAAAAAAGGTTCGATCTCGGCGCTACTGGCAACGCTCGGCAGGATGTCGCCGGACGAGCGCAAGACGCAAGGTGCTGCAATCAACCTTGCCAAGGATAACGTCACGCAGGCGCTGGCCGCGCGCCGCGACATCCTGAAATCCGCGGCACTCGACGCGCGGCTTGCATCGGAAACCATCGACGTCACGCTGCCCTTGCGCGACGCTCCGGCCGAACAGGGCCGCATTCATCCGCTCACCCAGGTGATGGACGAACTGACGACGATTTTCGCCGACATGGGATTCGCGATTGCCGAAGGTCCTGATATCGAGACCGACGATTACAACTTCACCAAACTGAATTTTCCCGAAGGCCATCCGGCCCGCGAAATGCACGACACCTTCTTCTTCAACCCGAAGGAAGACGGCTCGCGCATGCTGTTGCGCACCCACACCTCGCCGGTGCAGGTGCGCACCATGCTGACGCAAAAACCGCCGATCCGCATCGTCTGCCCCGGCCGCACCTACCGCATCGATTCCGACGCGACGCATACGCCGCAGTTCCATCAGGTCGAGGGCCTCGTGATCGACAAGGGCTCGCATCTCGGCCACCTGAAATGGATCCTGCACGAGTTCTGCAAGGCGTTCTTCGAGGTCGACCATGTCAACATGCGGTTCCGGCCGTCGTTCTTTCCGTTCACCGAGCCGTCGCTCGAAGTCGACATCCAGTGCCGCCGCGACAAGGGCGAGATTCGTTTCGGCGAAGGCGAGGACTGGCTGGAGATTCTCGGCTGCGGCATGGTGCACCCGAACGTGCTGCGCGCCTGCGGCATCGATCCCGACGTCTACCAGGGCTTTGCCTGGGGCATGGGCATCGACCGCATCGCGATGCTGAAATACGGCATTCCGGATCTGCGGCAGCTGTTCGAAAGCGACGTGCGCTGGCTCAACCACTACGGCTTCAAGCCGCTCGATGTGCCCACGCTGGCGGGAGGGCTGAGTTCGTGAGCAAAAGTTCGAAGCCATTTTCACATTCTTGGAATCCAGACAAATTGGCGCTCCAAGATCGAAAGAGCGTCGAGACGATCAGGGAGCGCGCTATCAAGCTTGGTGCCAGCGATTTGGTTGAAATGTGTGATCGCGATATCGCGACCAGGATCCACGCAAAAATTAAAATGCCCCGTCTGAACCAAGCAGCGCGTTCAAGTTCCGGAACTGTGGCCGGCTATCATTTCGTTTGTGCCAGAGGCCGCGGCGTCACCGATATAGGTGAGGGTCGTTTCTGGAGCGGCTCTTGGGTCGTTGCAGAAGCTAATGCCCGCAACAGCACTCAACGCAGTGCTTATTTGGCTCTGCATGAATCCAAAGCGGAACCATCTTATCGTCAGGGAAAAATTGTGGACTATCGCCGCAGCCCAAGAGACATGGTCTCCGACAATGAAACTGGCGATGCTCCAAAGACAGAAGAAGGAATCGAGTTTTTGGTTGAGGAAACCAGCAAACCTTATGAGTGGGTTGGTGACGGGGCCGGCGAGAAGGGTTACCGGTGGGCGGAGGCCAATGCGGAATCTTCTGCCGCTGAGGGCGCGTCATGAAATTCACGCTCTCCTGGCTGAAGGAACATCTCGACACCGACGAGCCGCTTGAGGCGCTCGCGGACAAGCTCACCATGATCGGGCTTGAGGTCGAGAACATCGAGGACAAGGCCAAGGCGCTCGCCCCCTTCACGATTGCAAAAGTCATCTCCGCCGAGCAGCATCCCAATGCGGATCGGCTGCGCGTGTGCATGGTCGATACTGGAGATGGTGCGGCACCGGTGCAAGTGGTGTGCGGCGCGCCGAATGCGCGCGCTGGGCTGGTCAGCGTATTCTCGGCGCCCGGCACCTTCATTCCCGGAAAAAATATTACGCTGGGCATCGGCACCATCCGCGGCGTCGAGAGCCGCGGCATGCTGTGCTCGGCCGCAGAACTGCAACTCTCGGAAGATCACGACGGCATCATGGAACTGCCGGCCGACGCGCCCATCGGCAAGGCCTACGCCGAATGGGCGTCGCTCGGCGATCCCGTGCTGGAAATCAACCTGACGCCCAACCGACAGGATTGCACCGGCGTACACGGCATCGCGCGCGACCTTTCCGCCGCCGACATGGGCAAGTTCAAGGACCCCGCGATCAAGCCGGTCAAGGGCGAATTCCCCTGCCCGGTACAAGTCACCGTCGAGGACGCGGCGCTGTGTCCAGGGTTCGCGCTGCGGCTGGTGCGCGGCGTCAAGAACGGCCCGTCGCCGGAATGGCTGCAACAACGCCTGACCTCGATTGGGCTGCGTCCCATCAACGCGCTGGTCGATATCACCAACTTCATGACCTACGACCGCGCCCGGCCGCTGCATGTGTTCGACGCCGCGAAAGTGAAAGGCAATCTCACCGTGCGCCACGCGCGCGACGGCGAGACGTTGCTCGCGCTGGACGGCCGCACCTACACGCTCGACACGAATGTCTGCGTGATCGCCGATGACCATGGCGTCGAATCGCTGGCCGGCATCATGGGCGGCGAAGCCTCGGGCTGTGATGAGAACACCACGGACGTGCTGATCGAATCCGCGCTGTGGAACGAGATCAACATCGCGCAGACGGGGCGCAAGCTCGGCATCAATTCCGACGCGCGCTATCGCTTCGAACGCGGCGTCGATCCGGCCTTCATGGTGCCCGGGCTGGAGATGGCGACCAAACTCGTCATGGAGCTCTGCGGCGGTACGCCATCGGAGAATGTCGTCACCGGCAACGCTTTTGGCGAAGACCGCGTGATCGATTTCCCGCTTCACGAGGTGAAGCGCCTCGCGGCAATCGACGTGCCGCTGGTGGAGACGAAGCGAATCCTCGGTCATCTCGGCTTCATGGTGGCCGGCAGCGGCCCGGTGGTGAAGATCGCGGTACCCTCGTGGCGCACCGACGTGCATGGCAAGGCCGATATCGTCGAGGAAATCGTGCGCATCGTCGGCGTCGACAACGTGCCGATGACGCCGTTCGATCGCGGCGAACACCCGCGCCAGCCGATCCTGACACCCATGCAACTGCGCACCCGGCGCGCCAAGCGCGCGCTCGCCGCGCGCGGCATGGTCGAGGCGGTGACGTGGTCGTTTATCTCGAAACCGCATGCCGAATTGTTCGGCGGTGGCCAGCCGGAGCTAGCGCTCGCAAATCCGATCGCGGCCGAACTGTCCGACATGCGGCCGAGCCTGCTGCCGGGTCTCGTGACAGCAGTCCAGGCCAATATCGACCGCGGCTTCCCGGATGTGGCGCTGTTCGAAGTCGGCCAGATCTTCGCGGGCGACCGGCCGGAGGATGAACGGATCGCGGCCGCCGGCGTTCGCCACGGCTTTACGTCCTCGAAAGGGATGGGGCGGCACTGGCCCGGTTCGGCCACAGCGGATGCGCTCGACGCCAAGGCCGACGCCTTCGCAGTGCTGGCCGCCGCGGGCGCGCCGATGCAGGCGCTGCAGATCGTGCCCGGCGGCCCGGACTGGCTGCATCCGGGTCGCTCCGGCGCCATCCAGATCGGCCCGCAGAACGTGCTCGGATATTTCGGCGAGCTGCACCCGCGCGCGGTGGAGCAGCTTAACGCCGACGGCCCGCTGATCGCGTTCGAGGTGATCCTCGATCGTATCCCCGACGCCAAGCAGAAGCCGACCCGCGCCAAGCCGATGCTGGAACTGTCGCCGTTGCAGCCGGTGTCGCGCGACTTTGCCTTCATCGTCGACCGCAGCGTCAAGGCTGGCGACATCGTTCGCGCCGCGCAGGGCGCCGACAAGAAGCTGATCTCCGGCGTCACCGTGTTCGACGTCTACGAGGGCAAGGGCATCGACGAGGATAAAAAATCCGTCGCCATCGCGGTGACGCTGCAGCCGCGTGAAAAGACATTAACCGATCAGGAAATCGACGCGGTTGCCGCGAAAATCGTGGCCGAGGTGAACAGAAAAACCGGCGGCGTGTTGCGCGGATGATTTCCGCGCTCGGCCTTGAGGATTACAGCTCCACGTCACTGGCCTTCATCCTGATCACCGCGTTCGTCGCAGGCCTGGCGCGCGGATTTTCCGGTTTCGGCTCGGCGCTGATTTTCATCCGCTCGCAAGCAGCATCATCAGCGCCAAGCTGGCCTCGCCTTTGTTGCTGGTGATCGACTTCATCGCGGCAGCCCCGCTGATCCCGAACGGCTGGCGGCATGCCGACCGGCGCGCCGTCGGCATCATGCTGCTTGGCACCATGATCGGCGTTCCGATCGGAACCTGGGCGCTGACGCAGATCGACGCGCTCACGGTGCGATGGATGATCGTAGCGCTTATTGTTCCGATGCTCGGCTTGCTGATGTCAGGCTGGCGATATCGGGGTACGCCGACGGCGGCCATCACAGCGATGGTCGGAGCCATCGCGGGGTTTTTCAACGGCGTGGCGCAAGTCGGCGGTCCGCCGATCGTGCTGTACTGGCTGCGTGACGCCACCGCGGCACGGGTGGTTCGCGCCAACATCATTGTATTTTTTGCCGCCTCCAGCGTGCTCACAACGATCAGCTATTTGATCGGCGGCGTGCTGACGACGGCCGTGATCGGGCTGGCCATTCTCACCGGCCCCGCCTTCGGCGTCGGGCTGTGGCTGGGATCGCACATGTTCGGGCTCGCCAGCGAAGAAACATTCCGGCGGATCTGCTACGCGCTGATCGCACTGGCGGCGCTGATTAGCCTGCCGCTGTTCGATGGGTGGCTGCGCTGAGCTGAAACGTAGGGTGGGCAAAGGCGCCCTTCGCGCCGTGCCCACCATGTTGAACGCGAATTAGGTGGTGGGCACGCTTCGCTTTGCCCACCCTACAAGCTACACTGCCGTCAACGGCATAGGAAAAATCCCGGGGAAACGACACCATGATCCATCGCCGCGACGCGCTGAAACTCGCAGCTATCAGCGCCGCTGCGCTCGCCACGCCATCGGTATTCGCCACCAAAATCGTGTTCCTCGGCACCAAGGGCGGGCCGCGCGTCACAACCGGCGCGTCCAATCCCGCAAATCTGGTGATGGTCGACGACACGCCGTTCGTGATCGATTGCGGCATGGGCGTCAGCCATCAGCTGGTGAGCGCCGGCGTGCCGATTCCGTCAGTGAAATACATTTTCATCAGCCATCACCATTCCGATCACAATCTCGAATACGGCAATTTGGTCTACAACGCCTGGGCCGCTGGCCTCTCGACGCCGATCCATTCGTTCGGTCCCAAGGGGATCGAGGCGATGACCAAGGCCTATTGGGAGCTCAACAAGTTCGATGTCGAAACCCGGATCGATGACGAAGGCCGGCCTGATCCGCGCCCGCTGCTGATTGCAAAAGACATCCTCGATGATGGCGTGGTGCTGCAAACCGCGGATGTGAAGGTGACAGCGTTCCGCACCCCGCATCCGCCGATCACCGAAAGCTTCGCCTACAAGTTCGAGACGCCGGATGGCACCATCGTGTTCTCCAGCGACACCGCCTACAATCCAAAACTCGCGGAATTCGCCAAGGGCGCCGACGTGCTGGTGCATGAATGCCTTTACGTGCCGGCGGTCGATCGCCTCGTCATCAAAACAAAAAACGGCGCCACGCTGAAGAAGCATTTGCTGGAAAGCCACACCACCACCGAAGACGTCGGCAAGATCGCAGCCTCAGCCGGCGTGAAGGTGCTGGTGCTCAGCCATTTCGTGCCGGGCGACGATCCGCTGGTGACCGACGACAACTGGACCGAAGACGTGAAGAAGAATTTTTCCGGCAGGATCGTGGTCGCCAAGGACCTGATGCAGCTGCCGCTGCCGGTGTAGACCGTAGGGTGGGCAAAGGCGCTCTTCGCGCCATGCCCACCATCTTCACACGAACTCGGAAACGGTGGGCACGCTTCGCTTTGCCCACCCTACGACTTCGTCGCAAGCGCTCCTCGCAATGACGGCGTTGTGCTTTTAGCGCTTGCGCTTCTTCGATACCGGCGCGGGCGGCTCGGGATCCTTGATCGCGCCGATCTTGCGCAGCGCCGCCTCGGCGGCGCGCTCGCCGCTCTCCCACGCGCCATCGACCGTTCCCCACAGCGTCTCATGCGCCGCCTCGCCGGCGAGGAACATACTGCCCACCGGCTCCATCAGGATTTTGCGCGAGGGCTGCCCGCCCGGGATCGCCGCCGACATCGCTCCCAGCGCAAACGGCGCCGCGTTCCAGCGCGTCGTGCTTGATTTTTTCACCGCCTTCGCGACATCGCTGCCGAACAGTTTGCTCAGCCACTCCACCGCGAACGCCACCATCGCAGCTTCGCCTTGCGCGGAGAGATCGCGGCCGAAGGCGCCGGCGATGTCGATCGAACATAGCGACGATCCACCCATATTGGCGAACAGAAACGCGGTCCTGAAATCCTTGCTCTGCTCGATCACGACATCGTCGCGCGATAGCCCGAGCGGGTTGCCCGGCAATTGCAGCGTGATGTGATCGTAGCTGCCGAGGCTCACCTTCGAAGCCGCATCCAGCGTGCGCTTGGGGATATCGGGCGTGAATTTGATGTTGCCGGATGTCAGCACATTGCTCGACGCCGTGACGATGGCGGCGCGGGCGGCGATCTTGCCGGCCGGCGTCTCCACCGTGACGTCGCGACCGCTCCATGCGATCCGCGTGGCCGGTGTCGAGACTGAGACCGGCAGGCCCTCGCCGAGCTTTGCGATCAACGTGCCCAGCCCCTGGCGGCAGGCCAGCGCGGCGCTGCGATCCTGCGCGCGGCTCCTGTCGATGGCGGAAATCTCCTTCAAATCCTTGCCCGTGGCGTTGGCGCCGAGCAGGAATTCGATCGTCCCGGCCCAATCGCCCAACTCCTTCGGCAAGGCGGCGGCGCAGGAAACATCGATCTTGCCGCGCGAGGCATCGTCGATGGCGCGGTTGGCGCGCACCAGCGTCGCCAGCAACTCCTCGACCTCTCCGGCGCGGGCATTGCGGCGGCCGACCCGGATTTTCTGGCCCAGCGGCGCCGGCACCACCTCCAACCCGGCGCTGCGCGTAAGCCTGATCATCGGATTGGTATCGGGATTGTGCAACCAGCGCGCGCCACGGTCGAACGGCACGTCAAACGTCGCGGCGTCGGTGATGCAGCGCCCGCCGATCTGGCTTGTCGCCTCCAGCACGATCACCTTGCGGTTGGCAGCCGCGATGCGCCGGGCCGCCGCGATGCCGGCGGCGCCTGCGCCGATCACGACAATATCAGCTTCGCGCGGCAACGGCGCCGCCCACGCCCTCCCGCTAAGGCCCGGCACGACTGCCAACGCCGCCGAGGCTGATAAAAAATCCCGGCGCGTAATTGTCATGGCATGGTTTCCGGAGCTTTTAAAAATGCGGGAACGTTTTGCGAACTTGCCGCATCAAAGGGTTTGCAGCAACCGTCATGGTGAATCAATCATGATTGATGCGGGCAATGCATGAACTAAATTGCAACAGCTTTCGACCATGCTATGGAGAGGAAAAAAGCGGTCGTAATGAACCGCAGGGGGAGTTACCCATGGGCGTCGTGCTCGATACGGTCGGCCAACTGATCGCAGGCTACCTTCAGAAGGAGGTGCCGGGCTATGAACCGTTCACGCCCAGCGATCCGGAGCATCTGCGCGGCATCATCCAGCAGGGCGACGTCATGCTGGTTGAGGGCAACAGCCGCATCTCCGGCATCATCAAATACCTGACCCAGTCGACCTGGTCGCATGCCGCACTCTATGTCGGCGCGATCGATGACGCGAGCGAGCCCGACGGCGAACCGCATGTGCTGATCGAGGCCAATATCGGCGAGGGCGTGACCTCGGCGCCGCTGTCGAAATATTTTCCCTATCATACCCGGCTGTGCCGCCCGGTCGGCCTCTCGTTCGAGGACCGCAACACGGTGTGCCGCTACGCCATCAACCGCATCGGCTTCGGCTACGACACCAAGAATATTCTCGACCTGATGCGTTACCTCATTCCGCTCCCGGTGCCGCAGCGCTGGCGGCGTCGGATGATCGCTTTCGGCTCCGGCGATCCGACCAAGATCATCTGCTCGGCGCTGATCGCGCAGGCGTTCGACGCGGTGCGCTATCCGATCCTGCCCAAGATCACCCGCGCCGGCTCCAAGCGGGCCAAGCGCGAGATCCTGCATATCCGCGATTCATCGCTGTACATGCCCAGGGATTTCGACATCTCGCCCTATTTCGAAATCGTCAAGCCGACGATCATCGAGGGTTTCGATTACACGGCGCTGCACTGGGCCGACAAGCAAAAGCCGCTCCGGGAGGTAGCGGGCGAACTGGGTGTGTTTCCAGAAACCGCCGATTCGCCGTCGCTTGCTCCTGAAACGGTTGACGAAGAAACGCCGATTCAAGCTGAGGAAGTGAGCTTTGTTGAAGACGAAGTGAGCTTTGAAAGAGCGAACTCTATTGAAGACGAAGTGACCCTGGTCGAGCGCGTCACCGTCACCGAACATTTCATGGTGGTCGAACACGTCCCCGCCCGCCGGCCCGAGCGCCGCGCCAAACCGCGCGAGGCGGAGCCGCGGCGAGAACCGGAGCTGGCGGCGTAGCGACGCTGACCATTATCCCTCGCTCGTTCGCGCTGGCGGCGCTGTGGGGAATCTGGTTCGCTTGAAGCGAAGCTATTTGCCCTGCACAAACGCCGCAAACGCCTCGTCGAAATCCGGATGCCATCGCGACAGCGCGGGGCGGTTTTCGACGATATCGCCCGCGGCCCAGAGAATTCGCTTCTCGTCGAGGCTTCTCGGCACGTCGTTATCGGGACACAGGATATAAAAATCTCCGGCGTCCAGCCGTTCGATCATGAAGTCGATGGTTTGCTCCGCCGTCCAGGCGCCGGCCGACTTCTCGGTGCGCCCCCTCGCGGTCAGGCCGGTGAATACAAAACCCGGAATCAGCAGATGCGCGCTTAACCGGGCGCCTGCCGCGTTCCGCAATTCGTGTTGCAACGCTTCGGTAAAGGCTTTCACGCCTGCCTTCGAAACATTGTAGGCGGGATCGCCGGGCGGCGTGGTGATGCCCTGCTTGGAGCCGGTATTGATGATGAGCCCCGGACGCCCGCGTTCGATCATGCCGGGGGCGAAGACCTGCGAGCCATGAATCGCGCCCCACAGATTGACGCCGAGAATGCGCTGCCAGTTTGCCGCGGGCCCGAACATGCTGCTTCCGGGCTGAATGCCCGCGTTGTTCATCAGCACGTCGACGCCGCCGAAGCGTTCGCGCACCGCGGATTCCAGGCGCTCGACCTCATCGAGCTTGCTGACATCGGCGACAACCGTCATGACACCGGCTGCGCCGCCGGGTGCTGCGGCACTCAATGTTGCCGCGGCGCCGGAAAGCCGATCCTCTCCGACATCCGCGATACAAACCCGCAGGCCGAGACGCGCGAACCGCGTGGCCGCCGCCAGCCCAATGCCGGACGCCCCTCCGGTGATGACGGCGACGTTATTCGGCGACAGGGCAGGATGGGTCACGTGATTTCTCCACGCTTGCGAGCCGCTCGGCTCTTCACCGCCCAATGCCGGGCGCAGGAACATTATGATATCCGCCGCCGTTACCGATAGCCGTCATTCCACGGCTGGAGGAAAACAAGAATGAAACGTCTATTGTTGATGGCCTTCGCAAGCTGCGCGCTGGCGATCCTGCCGACGCTGCCGGCATCGGCCATTCCCGCCGCAAATCCGAATACGCTGACCGCGGACAGCGCGATCATCCAGGTCAAGGGCGGCCACGGCCATGGTCACGGCCATATGGGCCGAGGCGGCCGGGGACATCATTACGGCTGGGGCCGCGGACGCGGCCATCATCATCGCGGCCGTTAATCCGCCTGTGGAATCAAAGGAAGCCGGCTCTACGGCCGGCTTCCTTTTCGAAACGCAGCGTTACGGGGTAGGTGCCGGTGGGGTAGGTGCCGGCTCGACCACAGCGCCTATCAGGCTGAGAAGCGTCGAAACCAGCAGTGCGCCAAACGCGACGACGATCTTGCCGAGGTCGCCGCTGACCAAGGGCGGAACCGCCAGCGCCCAGACCATGAAGGCGATGGTCGAGGCGATCAGTTTCCACCACGGCCAGCCCTCGATCGTATCGGGAAGCAGCGGCAGATTCTGGCTGCGACGCTTGCCCAGATAGATCAGCAGAAACAAGATCGGCGTCAGCGCGACGAACCCCCAATACAGGTACATTGGCCCCAAAATCGGAGAGGTCTTTGTGCTCGACAAGGCGGCCGTTGCCGCGAGATACAAGGTAATGGATTCGGTCGGGATATATTTGACCAGACCATCAAGGGCGGTGGAGCCGGACGTCTTCTGCACCGGGTTCGCCGAAGCGACGGGCTGCATCGCGGTACGTAGCTTCGCCGCGTCGTCGGCGTTCAATCCGAGCTTGGCAACGACGGGATCAAGGTGCTGGTCGATGACCGCCCCCAAATCAAGATTTCGCCGACTGGTTCGTAGAATTTCCTCATTGGCTAGTTCTGAAATGCTCATTTCCGACCCCTGGTTAAATTAAGTATCCAAATGCATTTATCGAGAATGTCTCCGCCATAACCTCATAAGCTTAGTCCGATTTGTGCCCGCGGTAAATCGTCCTCAGCTCTTCACCGCGCCCGCGGTCAGCCCCGCGACCATGTAGCGCTTGAATGCGTAATAGATCGCGGCGGGCGGCAGCGCGTAGATCAGCCCGGTGGTCATCAGCAATTCCCATGGGCTGTCGTCGGCGGAGAGGAAGTTGCCGAGCGCCACCGGGAGCGTGATGTCGGTATCCCGCGACAGCAGCAGGAACGCGTAGAGATATTCGTTCCAGGCGAGCAGCAGCGCGTAGGTGCCGACCGCGACCAGCGATGGCATCATCAGCGGCACATAGACCAGGCGAAACAATTGCAAGGTGGTGGCGCCGTCCATGGTGGCGGCTTCGTCGAGTTCGACCGGCAGCTTGTCGGACGCCTGTTTCAGGACCCAGATCGCATAGGGCGACGCGATCGTCACCATCGCTAGAATCAGCGCCCAGTGATTGTTGAGCAGGCCGTAGATGCCCATGGTGCGGTACATCGGCACGGCCAGGAACGCGGCCGGGATGAAATAGGTGAACAGCGCGAGATTCATGATCAGCCGGCCGCCCTTTACGCGCAACCTGCTGATGGAGAATGCGGCGGCGGTCGCGACGAACAGCGTGATGGCGCCGACCGCGACTGCGATCACCGTGGAATTCCACAGCTGCAGCCAGAAATGGCTGAGGAAATAGTGCTTCTCGCCGAATACAATGGCGAAATTGTCAAAAGTCGGATGCGCGGGCCACAGCTTGCCGGCGAAGGCGTCCTGCTTCGGCGAGATCGAAAACAAGAACAGATGATAGATCGGAATCATGGTCCAGATGAACACGGGAATGCCGATCAGCAGCAGCCGCGCCTCGATACCCACTTCGCGCAAGGTTGGCAGCTTCATCGCGACAACCGTTTCATCATGAAATAGACCAGCGGCAGCACCAGCGGCAGCGCGCACACGATCGCCGCCATCGATAGGTCAAGCTGGTCGAGCCGGAGATAGCGGATGCCCAGCGTCGCGAGCACATGGGTGAGATCGGCGGGCCCGCCGCCGGTCAGCAGGTACACGCTGTTGAAGTCGCCTAATGTCCAGATCATCGAGAGCAGCGTGCAGGTGAGATACAGCGTCCGCACCGACGGCCAGGTGATGAAACGGAATTTCTGCCACCAGCTCGCACCGTCGACATCGGCCGCCTCGAACAGGTCCTGCGAGATCGCAAGCCGCCCGGTCATCAGGATCAGCGTCCAGAACGGCAGCGATTTCCAGATATGCACCAGGATCGCCATCGACAGCGCCAGCGACGGCTCGTTGAGCCAGTTCGGGCCGTCCTCGCCGGTGAACTTGAAGATCAGCTGATTGACCACGCCCCATTCGGGATTGAGCATGAAGCGCACCGACAGGATGGTCGGGATCGACGGCACCGCCCATGGCAGGATGAACAGCACCGACAGCCATTTGATCCAGGAGCGCGTCTGGATGAAGAAGCCCGACAGGAACAGCGCCACCAGCATTTTCAAATTGATGCCGACCAGCAGGAAAAACAGCGTGTTGACCGCGGCGCGCGCAAAAATCGGATCGTCATACAGCGTGACGTAGCTGGCCGGATGCCGCGCCAGCCACAGCCCATAGCCGACCGGATAGAGCACGAAGGCCAGGAATACGAGCACGTAAGGCGCCAGCAGCACGAAGCCCCAGACCTGCGGCGCCGTCAGACGCGCCGACAGCGGCCCGCGCGGGACCGCGTCGTCGGAGGGTGAGACCGTTATCGTTGCCATGCGGCGTACTCAGAATGATGCCGGCAAATCCGTCATCCATTTTTATGTCATTGCGAGGAGCAAAGCGACGAAGCAATCCAGTCTTTGTTTGTGGCCTCTGGATTGCTTCGCTTCGCTCGCAATGACGCTAGCCCGCCACCTGCTTGATGCGGGCGATCATCTCGTCGACGGCCTTGTCGACCGGCACCTTTTCGCTCACCACCCGGTTCATCGCCTTGGCCCAGATGTTCTCATTGTTCAGAATGGTGAACTTGTAGTTCTTGGTGAACTCGAACGGCACCGTGCCTTCGGTGAACTGGTTGTAGACCGATTTGCGATGGCGGTCGGCCTGCCAGAACGGGCTCTTCTGGCTCGCCGATGTGACCGGATACCAGCGGCCCAGCGCGCCCTCGACATAGGGTCGCAGATTGTCCTCCTCGAGCAGGAATTTCACGAACTCCTTGGCGCGAGATTTGTTCTTGGAGTCGGTGAAGATCACGCCAACCTTGATCGAAGCGCGGTACTTCATCGGCGTGCCGTCCGGCTTCTTCGGAAAGCCGGTGGTGAGGATCAGTTCCTCATAGGCTTTCTTGCCGGCGGCGCGCTGCTCGGGCGTCAGGGTCGGGTTGATCGAATCCTCGAACCATTTCGCCGCGATCGAGATGGTGAAGTTGTGCGTCATCACCGTGGTCTTGTTGTGGAAGGCGACGTTGTTGTCCGGGTCCTTCCAGGTGGTGGAGGACGGCGGCGTGCAGCCCTTGATGTAAGGATCGGTGTAATCCTTCAGCGCCGCGACCAGGCCTTCCTTCACCTTGGGATCGTCGACCAGCAGCTTGCCGTCGTCATCGACCAGCTTGACGTTGTAGGCGTCGACGAAGGTCAGGAACGACTGGAAGGAGTCGGTGGATTCCACTCCCATCGGCATGCCAATGCCGAAACCGCGCGTGCCGCTGGCCTTGCGATAGGCCGGCTGCACCTTGTCGCACCAGAACGACCAGTATTCCTTCCAGGTGTCCGGGATGTCGCTCTGCTTGAAGCCGGCCTGCTCCAGCATGTCGCCCCAGATCTGCACATGCATGGTCTGCTGCTTCAGCGGGAAGGCGTAATAGGATTTCTTCTTGGCCTTGTCGCTGTAGAGATACGCGGTCTCGATGGTGTTCGGCGCGAACGCCGACTTCATTGGCGTGAGGACGTCGGAGAGGTCTTCGAGCTTGCCCTCGAACGCCCATTTGCCGGCCACCTGCACGTCATAGGAATCCGCATAGGCGACATCCGGCGGCGTGCCGGAATCCAGCGCCGCCACCGTCTTCGGGATCATGTCCTGTACGGCGTATTGCGACAGCTCGACCTTGACGCCGGTCTTGGCCTCGAATTTCCTGATCGCCTCGTTGAGCGCGTCGTCCTCGGACTTGTAGAAGCCCTTCACCCACCAGACCGTGAGTTTTTCCTGCGCCATCGCGGGCGCAGCCGCGTACAAAACGCCGATGGCGGCGGCGACCGCGACGGCAAGCGTTCGTATCCCTGTCAATTTCACGTTGTTCTCCCTGACCTGCCGGATTCTTTGAACCAGCTGGATAAATACTACTGCATTCCGGCGATCCGTCCAGACGTGGGTCGCCGGGAGCCGGCTACCGTCGAGGCGCGGGCCTCGCAGCGTTTAGGCAGGATTCAATGCCCGCTCAGCACCAGCGTCTTGATGGGAAGCAGCGCGGCCTGGATTCGCAACAGCAGCGCGTGCACGAGGCCAGTGGCATCGACGACATGCAGCCAGAAGCTCTTCAGCGAACCGATCTTGCCTGACGATATCAGTTCGTGATTGCTGGTGTAGGCGTTGGCGATACAACTGCTGCCGGGCGTCACGCCTTCCAACCCACCTTTGTACAGTGGCTCCATGAAAACGAGAATGGAACCAGGACTTACAGAGTTCTGCGCCTCGATCAGTTGTTCGCCGCCCCTGAACTGGCCCGCTGCGATGTAGTCCTGCACAATGGTAATCACCATCGGAATGATCGTCCACGGCTTGGAAATGCAGGTGGCCTCGGCCACCATTCCGACCTTCACAACCTGAGCCTCGATCTGGCCAAACCCTGCCATGAGAGCACGCCGTCCCGCACCCTCCGGAATCAGGACGCCGGCCGTTCGCATATTTGGAGTGACGATATCACCCGGCCTCAGTCCGAACTGCTCGACCCGCCCGTCGACGCCGGCGCGAATAAAGGTCTTGTCCAGATCGACCTGCGCTTCGGCCAATGCCGCCTCCGCGCTTGCCTTCTCGGCGGGGAGAACGGCGGTGACGCGAACCGCCGCTGATTGCTTCGTAGCGTTGGCGGCATCAAGCGCCCCCTGGCGACCCGCCTGCAGCACCTGGAGTTTTTCAATGTCACGCTGCGGGACGATGCCGGGATTGCGTTGCTGGAGGTCCCGCTTGGTGTTCAGCTCATCGGTTGCCTGCTGATAATCGCTCTGGGCCTGCTGGATCTGTGCTTCCGCCTTGAGAACATCCGCCTGCGCGGCCAGCATGGCGGCATCGATTTCGGCGATCTTGCTTTTGGCCGTCAATAGCGCGGCCTCCTGCTTGGAGTTGTCAAGTCTGAAAAGTACCTCACCTTGCTTGACGGACGCGCTGAGCTCGATGTGAACCTCCGCGACCCGGCCGTTGACTTCGGTCATGATCGGGACGGTTCGAAAGTACAACGTCGCCGCCGAGGTCGACGGATGATAGTAGAAGATCATCGTGATCAGCGAGACCGTGAGCATCAGGCAGGCGATGATGCCAAACCGCAGTTCGAACCACACGGAAAACAGCGTAATCTCGTGACCGAAGCGCTTTCCCTGCCGATAACGGCGGTAGAGATAGTCCGGCAATATCGTCACGAGCGAGCAGAGGATGATCTCAAGCATGACCCTCTGCCTCACTCTTGGCGGCGCCGCGGTTCGTGCCGGCCGCGTGGCCTGCGGTTTCAATCGGGGACTCGGTCGGGTCTGGTTCAGGCAGAACGCCGGCCATCTTTTCCACCGATCCCGCGATCCTGCGCAGCGGCGTGCCGAAATCCGGCAAGTCGATCATGCCAAGAAACAGGCCGATCACCCAAAACAGATGGTTGTGGGTAAATAGCGCCAGCAAGCACAGCACCGCCACGATTTCGAATTGCAGCTTTTGCGACTTGTGCGCCCTTCGCTCCGGCAAGGTATGGAGATGCAGGTAAAGATTGCCAACTCCGACAATGGAGACGATCAGAATAATGCCAACCACGATCATCAAGACGTCGGTTTCACCCGGCGCGGTGATAAAACCGGGCAGATGGTGGGGGGCCATTGGATGAAGTGCCTCGCTCACGCAGTTCTCCATTCCTGATGCGGATGGTGGCGATATACCGCGACCTGCCGGCCGCGTGCATCTCATGCAACCGCATGAAAAGCTGTCATGATGATCCGCTATTGTCTGCGCCGGGTCAAATGTCGAAATTGCATAGTCATTCCGACGGCCGCGTTCTAGAGTAACGCCCGTCAGCGGGTAATTCCACCGGGCAGGGAAGCCATCATGTTCAAGCATCGTATTGCGCTGGCGCTGATCGCGCTTGCTGTGGCTTCGGTTTCGCCGGTAGTTGCGCAGCAGCCGCCGCAAGGCATCAACGCCGGCGTGCTGACCTGCAGGATGGCGCCGTCGATCGGCCTGATCTTCGGATCGCGGCAGCGGATGGCCTGCCGCTTCCAGCCCAACGGCGGCGGCCCGCCGCATGCCTATGTCGGCGTCATGAGCACGATCGGGCTTGACATCGGCATCACCGCGGGCGGCGCCATGGCGTGGGGCGTGTTCGCGCCCACCGCGGGCCCAAGACCCGGCGCGCTCGCCGGCACCTATGTCGGAGCCAGCGGCGCGGTAGGCGTCGGCGTCGGCGTCGGCGCCAACCTGCTGTTCGGCGGTACCGGGCGTTCGATCCAGCTGCAGCCCTTGTCGCTCGAAGGATCGGTCGGGATCAATCTGTCGCTCGGCGTTTCAAGTCTCACGCTCACGTCGGCGCAATGAACGGTTCGGTGCGGCGCGCAGTCATCAGAGGACGATCAATGAAAATCACGATGCATGTTGTGGCGAGGCTCGGACTCCTGCCATTGCTGGCTGTCATGTCGATCGGCGCCGCATCGGCGCAGACCGATGTCGGAAAGACCATTCTGGAAAAACTGACTGCGAAGGTTGCGAAGCTCGAAAGCGCCTGCGCCAGGGACATCAAGAAATATTGCCGCGACGTAACGCCGGGCGAGGGACGCACGATCTATTGCATGCAGGCCCATGAGGACAAGATCAGCGCAAAGTGTGCGTTTGAACTGGGGGAGGCCGCCACCAGCGTGCAGAGCTCGGCGGACGCCTTGAAGGACGCGATCATCGCCTGTAAGGCGGAGATCACAGGCGTGTGCGGAAAGACGGTACCGGGTCAGGGCCGGATCGCGGCCTGTCTGATGGCGAACAAATCGACGGCGTCGGATGGCTGCAAGCAAGCGCTTTCGAACATCGAAGCCATGACGTCGCAATAGCGACCGCAAAACGTTATCGATTCAATTTTGCCTGTGCTCGAACGCCTGACCCAGCCGCTCCACTTCGAGGCTGGTGCAGAACAGTGCGAACAGGCAGCCTACGAAAATCATTCCGCGCGGGATCATCAGAAGGAAGTCGGTGTCCCGGTCCAATTCCGGAAGGTGCCGGAAAACGACGACGGAGAATAACGCGCTGCCGAAAATAAAGCTGAGGCGGCCGAGAAACAGACATACGTGATTGAGGAATATGTTTGGGCGTCGAAACGGGACCGGAACGCGGAATACACGAATCCAAAATGCGATTTGCATGACAAAAAAGACACCGGCGACCATCAGGTCGGCTTTGGTATTTTTCGGGAGCTGCTCCCCCGGATTATCCAACACCTGCCCAAACTCGGGTAATTCCTGCCAGACAAAGCTGATCGCTCCGAATATCTGGATCGCGAGCAGCAGCCAATAGAGTGCCGTTTCAGGGTGTTCACCGTCCGTTTTCATGGCCGCAGTGTAGCAGTGCAGTGAGAGCTGAACCAATGGGCCGGCGCGCCGGTCAGCTCTGCGGGCCCATCAGACGCTGCGCGCGCTCGGCGCATAGAATATGATGATGCAAATTGGCGATCCATTGCCGGCCGGAAGCCGTCATATTCAAGTATTTTATTCCGTCGTCGAGGTGCGACACGACGCAGTTCCAGAAAAACGACGGATATTTGTCGATGATATCGGCAGGCGACGAATATCCCAATTGCCGGTTGGTGCCGATCTCCTCGAATTCATAATAAAGCGCGTTTGCTTTGCGCGAATACAGGGGATCGCCGAGCTGTCCGATGAAATCGGCGGCCTGCACCAGTTTCGGCTCAAGGCTGTCGCCCGCCCCCTTGCGATCCTGCGGGACCGGAAAGCGCGTCATCTCAATTGCCGCTGCAACCCGCGCTGCGTCGATGTTCGGTGTTTTTTCCAGCCGCTCCAGTGCAAACAGTTTGGAGCGATCGACATGATACGGCGTGAGCGCCGCATCCGACGCGCCACGCGGAAGCGTGATCTTGTTGCCTTTACCGTCGATGACGAACTCGGTTTCGGTATCGCCGTTCAATACGCCGCGCACATAGCCGATGTCATGCAACAGGCAGGCGACGATCAGATGAATGTAATCCGCGGGCTCGATGCGTTGCGACACCATCATTCCGTGCAGGATATCGCGGCCGACCATGGTGACCTGCAGCGTATGTTCGTAATTATGGTAGAGCGCATCGCTCCGCGCCAGGCATTCGATGGTGGCCCGCGCCGCCGAGCCCAGCCGCTCCGCGTCATCGTCATGCGCCGAGCCGAAAATGCGGCGGAAATCCTTTGTCAGGGAATTGCCGAGCTTGTTTGCCGCGATGGCTGTGATTGTTTTCACGGACGTTCTTTCGAATGATGCCGGGTCGTTTCGAAGCTCAGGTGTTGCAGCACTGGCACGAAAAGCCTGCCGAACAGCGGGCAGCACCGCCGCAGACATTCACGGCTGCAGGCCTACCACTATTCCAAGCCGCGCGCACCCGATGCGGACGCATGAAAACCCGGCCTGCCGATCTGCTCGCGTCCCTTGCCGAAGCTTCCCGCCATCTCTACCTCAGCCAAAGTTTCCGCAAAGGACCCGACCCCCATGCTCTCCGCCGCCGTGAAGGCGCTTTCGCAGATACTGTCGCCGCCGATGCGCGCCATCCTGTGGAAGGCGATCGGGCTGGCGCTGGTGCTGATCGTGGTGCTGGCGATCGGGCTGCAGCGGCTGTTGAGTTGGTTTGCGACCTCGGGCGAAAGCTGGGCCGAGGCGATGCTGGGCCCCGGCTTTCACACCCCGCTCAATATCCTGGCGTGGATTGTCTCGATCGCCGCCGGTCTCGGCGTCGTGTTCGGCGCGGTGTTCCTGATGCCCGCGATCACCTCGCTGGTGGCGAGCGTGTTCGTCGACGACGTCGCCGAGCAAGTCGAGCGCGAGCATTATCCGGCCGAGCGACCCGGCGCCGCATTACCGGTCGGGCTTGCCATGACCGAGGGCGTCAAGACCGCAGCTCTGACGCTGCTGGTCTACCTGGTCGCGCTGCCATTCGTGTTCGTGGCCGGTGCCGGCTTCATCGCGTTCTTCATTGCGACGGCATGGCTGTTGGGACGGGAATATTTCGAACTCGCCGCGATGCGGTTTCGCACGCCGGCGGAAGCCAAGGCGATGCGCAAGCAAAATGCTGCGCTCGTGTTCACCGCGGGATTGGTGATCGCGGCGTTTGTATCGATCCCGCTCGTCAACCTCGCGACGCCGCTGTTCGGCATGGCGTTCATGGTCCACATGCACAAGCGATTGAGTGGCCCGCGGCCGGAGCTGATCGCGCCCGCGCGGAAGGCCAGCGTGCCGGTGGTTTAGAAACGAGCGACGTTCCCCGGACGCAGCGCAGTGCGCCGCTCTTGCGGCGTGGTGCGCTGCAGAGCCGGGGCCGCAACGAACTCCGGCGTTTGGTACGGTCCCGGCTCTGCGGAGCAGCGTTAAGAACGCTGCACCGCGTCCGGGACATGGAGTGCGTGACTAAACCGTCTTCTCCGGCCAGCGGCAGAGGTCGTTGATCAAACACACCTCGCAACGCGGCTTGCGCGCCAAGCAGGTGTAGCGGCCGTGCAGGATCAGCCAGTGATGCGCGTGCAGCATGAACTCGGCGGGGATCACGCGCTCCAGCCCAAGCTCGACTTCGAGCGGCGTATTGCCGGGCGCGAGGCCGGTGCGATTGCCGACCCGGAACACGTGGGTATCCACCGCCATGGTGCGCTCGCCGAACGCCATGTTGAGCACGACGTTGGCGGTCTTGCGGCCGGCGCCCGGCAGCGATTCGAGCTCGGCGCGGGTGCGCGGCACCTCGCCGCCGAATTCGTCGATCAGCTTTTGCGACAGCGCGATGACATTCTTCGCCTTGTTGCGATAGAGCCCGATGGTCTTGATGTAGTCGCGGACCCTGTCCTCGCCGAGCGCAATCATCTTTTGCGGCGTATCGGCGACCGCGAACAGCGCGCGCGTCGCCTTGTTGACGCCGGCGTCGGTCGCCTGCGCCGATAACACCACCGCAACCAGCAGCGTGTAGGGGTTGAGATGCTCCAGCTCGCCCTTCGGCTCGGGATTGGCGTTGCGAAATCGCGTAAATGCCTCGCGCACTTCGGCGGGAGTCCAGGGTTTGGCGGATTTTTTCGCCGGCGCCGGCTTTGCCGATTTGACACCTGTTTTCACGGCACGATTCGGCCGCGGGTTTGCCGCCACTTTGCCCGACGCGGCCTTAGTGCCTTTAAGCATTGGGGTTTTGCGTTTTGAGGGCTGTTTGGTGATTTTCGGCATGATCCGGGTATACTGATCCGCGATGACCGCAGGCAACGACTTTGATCCCGAGAGCGCGCAGCCGAAACTGTTTTCGGCGCTGCTGACGCCGCATCGTTCGCTGAGCCGCACCGGATTTCTGGTGCTGATGGCGTTTCTCAGCGTGGTCAGTTTTGCGGCAGGGTTTGCGTTTCTGCTGATGGGCGCATGGCCGGTGTTGGGTTTCTTCGGCCTCGATGTTGTCGTGGTTTATTGGGCATTCCGGATCAATTTCCGCCACGCCAAGGCGACCGAAGAAATCTCGGTGACGCCGTCCGAGTTACGCGTGCGCCGGGTCAGCCATCGCGGCCATGTGGTCGAATGGGTGCTCAATCCGCTGTGGGTGCAGCTCGATCAGAAAACCCACGCCGAGTTCGGCATCGAAAAACTGTATCTGGTGTCGCGCGGCCGCCGGGTCTCGGTTGCGAGCTTTCTTGGCGCGGAGGAAAAGGCAAGCTTTGCCAAGGCGTTATCTGCTGCTCTGCAGGCCGCCAAACGTGGCCCGACTTACAATCCGATCGCATGATCTGCTGTCGGGAATCGGGTGGTTTGGACGAGGCTATCGTCCTACATCAGGACCATGATGAACCTCGCAATGAATGAGCACCGCCTCACCAAACCGGGCCCCCAGAACGCGGCGCTGCGCGACTATGATTCGGTGCGCCGCGCCATCGCTTTCATCTCGGAGCACTGGCGTGCGCAGCCGACCATCGAATCGATGGCCGATGCCGCCGGCGTAACGCCGGATGAGTTGCATCATTTGTTCCGGCGCTGGGCCGGCCTCACGCCAAAAGCCTTCATGCAGGCGCTGACGCTCGATCACGCCAAGGGCCTGTTGCGCGATTCCGCCAGCGTGCTCGACGCAGCGCTCGACTCCGGGCTGTCAGGCCCTGGCCGGCTGCACGATCTGTTCGTCACCCACGAGGCGATGTCGCCGGGCGAGTGGAAGAATGGCGGCGCGGGAATGACGCTGGCTTACGGATTTCACCCCTCGCCGTTCGGCACGGCGATCGTGATCGCCAGCGGCCGCGGCCTCGCAGGCCTTGCTTTCGCCGATCCCGGCGAAGAGCAACCCGCGCTCGCCGACATGCAGCGGCGCTGGCCGCGCGCGATCTACGTCGAGGATCACGCCGGTACAGCGGCGCTGGCGCAGCGCATTTTCGATACAAAACTCTGGCGCGCGGATCAGCCGCTGCGCGTCGTGCTGATCGGCACCGATTTCGAGGTGCGGGTCTGGGAGTCGTTGCTCAAGATCCCGATGGGCCGCGCGGTCTGCTATTCGGATATCGCGACCAAGATCAAAAGCCCGAAGGCGTCGCGTGCGGTCGGTGCTGCGGTTGGAAAAAATCCGATCTCGTTTGTGGTGCCGTGTCATCGCGCGCTCGGCAAAAGCGGTGCGCTGACCGGCTATCACTGGGGCATTACGCGCAAGCAGGCGATGATCGGCTGGGAAGCCGGGCAGGTCGGCACCCATTAATCTGGGGAAGCATCACCCCGCCGGAAAATGCTTCGATGCATGCACGCGTCACACGCTGCTTCCGAAGGGCACGATCTTGTTGTTGGCGTCGTGCCCGATGTCGGCGCGGCCGAGCCATGGAATGCCGGACCTGTCGCACCAGGTGCGGGCGACTTGCTCTTCGTTCATTCCAAAGTCCGGTTCGTTCTCGGTGATGTTGCTGCAACGGCCGAGCATGATGCCCGCCACCCGCCTGATCCCGGGATTGCTGGTGATGTGAAACAGCGACCGGTCGATCCGGTACATGGCCTCCGACACTTCCTCCAGCATGAGCACATGGCCGTCGAGGCCATGTACCGGATCGACCGGTCGCTGTTTCACATCAC